>Ga0316613_10002966_pt1 | contig 10731 bp, 10 predicted proteins | sample OWC_soil_day10_C_2_FD_207647 | JGI IMG/M metagenome (GOLD analysis project Ga0316613, IMG submission 207647) | Wetland soil microbial communities from Old Woman Creek delta, Ohio, United States - OWC_soil_day10_CT_b | ecosystem: Environmental > Terrestrial > Soil > Wetlands | place: USA: Ohio... | reverse complement strand
ACCACTGTGAAGGCGGCGACCTATCATCAGTTGAAAATCGAACACCACCAGGGAGTCTGGACAGCGCAGGTGATTTTCGATCTTTAATCAGCAACCGGCTGAAGCCGGCTGCATGAGGGACAAAGGCACAAAGCAGAAAAACCATTCTCCCAAATTTCTTTCCTCCTCTGTTCCTTTGTGCCTTTGTCCTTTCGCCTCTTTCTTTGTAGCTTTGTGCCTATGTGCCTTTGCAGCTTTGTGCCTGCATCGTGGTGCAAAAACGAAACTGAAGTCATCGCCTGAGGGCGAGGGTTTTTCTCCCATTGCCTGAGGGGGAGAACAAAGGAGATGCACCGTGGCTGATATAAAACTCCAGAAAATCGATGAATGGCGGTGGCGCATTCCCCGGGAAGGGAAAATGCGTACCGAGGGCCTGGTCTATGCGGACGAGAAGATGATGAAGGACCTCCGCACCGATCAGAGCCTCTTGCAGGTCGTCAACGTGGCCACCCTGCCCGGCATCGTCGGGAACTCCATGGCCATGCCGGACATCCACTGGGGTTATGGTTTTCCGATCGGCGGCGTGGCGGCTTTTGACGTGACCACCGGCATCATCTCGCCGGGCGGCGTGGGATATGACATCAACTGAGGCGTGCGGCTTCTTCGCTCAAGTTTGAGCGCCGACGATGCGAGAAACAAAATCCACGACATTGTGCATGGTCTTTTTCGCAATATCCCTTCAGGAGTCGGCTCGACCAGAAAGGACCTGAGGCTTGCACCCAAGGAGCTCTCAAAGGTCCTGGAAAAAGGGGCCTTGTGGACTCTTGAACACGGGTATGGATCCGAAGCAGATACCGACCACATCGAAGCCCAGGGCTGCATTTCCGGCGCCGACCCCGGCTGCGTGAGCCCCCGTGCGCTGGAGAGGGGCAAAGCTCAGTTGGGCACCCTGGGCTCAGGGAACCACTTTGTCGAGGTCGGGTACGTGGAAGAGGTTTATGATGAAAGAGCCGCTTCGGCCATGGGTCTTTACAAGGACCAGATGACCGTCCTTGTTCACACCGGTTCGCGCGGGCTGGGGCACCAGGTCTGTGACGACTACATCAAGGTGATGCTTGAAGCCTCCAGGAAATACGGCATTGAGTTGCCTGACCCTCAACTCTGTTGCGCTCCTGTGGACTCCAAGGAAGGAGAAAGATATCTCGCCGCTATGGCCTGCGCTGCGAATTTCGCCTTTGTCAATCGCCAGATGATCACCCACTGGGTGCGGGAGACTTTCGAGCAGGTCTTCCAGCTCGGGCCGCGAGACCTTGGCCTGCGGCTGATCTATGACGTGTGCCACAACATGGCCAAGATGGAAACCCACGAGGTCCAAGGGGAGAAAAAACGTCTCTGCGTCCACCGAAAAGGAGCCACCCGGGCCTTTCCTCCGGGCCATCCGGAGATCCCCTCGGACTATCGGAAAGTGGGACAGCCGGTTCTCATTCCCGGAGACATGGGGCGTTACTCCTATGTCCTGGCGGGAACCGAACAGGGATATGAGGAGACTTTCGGCTCCGCCTGTCATGGAGCCGGTCGTGTCATGAGCAGGCATCAGGCGATCAAGGCCGCCAAAGGCAGGTCCATTGCCCGCGAATTGGAAGACAGGGGGATTCTCGTGAGAGGAGCGAGCAAAGCCACCCTGGTGGAGGAGATCCCGGATGCGTACAAGGACGTGAACGACGTGGTCAACGTGGTCCATGGGGCGGGGATCAGCAAAAAGGTTGTGAGGCTCAAACCGATTGGCGTGATCAAAGGATAGGAGGATAGGCAATGAGAAATATCGAAGGCGACACGCACAGCAAGGCGATCGGCTACATTCTTTGGATCTTCGGGTTCCTGGGGGCCCACAGGTTTTATTATGGCAAACCCGTGACAGGAACCATCTATTTTTTCACTCTGGGGCTGCTTTTCATCGGCTGGATCGTGGATCTCTTTCTCATTCCATCCATGGATCGTCAAGCCGACCTTCGTTTCAGAGCGGGAAGATACGATTACAATGTCGCATGGGTTCTGCTCACCTTTCTCGGCATTTTCGGGATTCACCGGTTTTACATGGGCAAGTGGTTCACGGGGATCCTCTACCTTCTCACCGGGGGTCTTTTTCTTATCGGCTACATCTACGACTATTGGACCTTGAACGATCAGTTGACTATTCTGAACAGTGAAAGGTAACAAATCCAAGGGATTGACGACTGGCGAGAACATACGGTAATATAGTTCATCCGTCAGAAGAACCATGGGGTATTTTCTCGCTGACGAAAAACGAAATATGGAGGCAGGATTATGTCGAAAGCCAGAGATACAAAAAAGGACGCAAAAAAGAAACCCGCCAAATCTCTCAAGGAAAGAAGAGAAGAGAAGAAAATGAAGAAGGCCGGCAAGGTCTCTCCTCTTGCAGGACCGGCGTAAGCTAAAGCCTCTTTCTCACTAGGCACGCGGATGGTCCGGTACATTGACCTGACCCTTCCCATCGAGGAAGGGATGCCTGTCTGGCCTGGAGATTCAGGGCCTAAGTGCACAAAGGTTAAGAGCCTGGAGCAGGATGGATATGTGTTGCAGACGATTTGCTTCAGCAACCACATGGGAACCCATTTGGATGCTCCTTCCCATGTCGTCCCAGGGGGGATGACTCTCGACCGGATTCCCCCGGAAACCCTGATCGGCAGAGCCGTGCTTCTCAATTTCGCGGACAAAGGGAAAAAGGACCGGATCACACGAAAGGACCTTCAAGCTCGCGGTGACGCGCTCCGTCCGGGTGCCAGGGTTCTCCTGAGAACCGGCTGGGACAAACACTACGGATCCTCTCTCTTTTTCCAGGATTTTCCCTGTTTGACTCTGGAGGCGGCCCAGGATCTGGCACAAGCCGGCGTGGCGCTTCTGGGCATGGACACGCCATCGCCCAGTCCGATCGATGACCCCGATCAAGGCATCCACAAAGCCCTCCTAGGAGCAGGCATTGTCCTTGTCGAAGGTCTCATCAACCTTCATCTGATCCGAGGAAATGAATGCGACTTGATCGTGCTCCCTCCTCTTTTCAAGGGTTTCAGCGGAAGCCCTTGCCGCGCTTTTGCCGTTGAGAAGAACTTTTCAGGAACGGCGTCTGAACAGGCTCGCCAGGACCGTGGAAATTCCCGGTGAGGCTGTCTCCCACGTCGCCTGCACATAGGGCAGGAAAGGCACAGCCCCCCACTTGCGTTTGAAAAAGCCGATCCCGTCGTTGACCGCCAGCCCCAGGTTCATCTGCGTATGGCCGCGCTCCATCGCCTCTTCCAGCAGTTGAGCAAGAAGAAGGTCTGTCGCGCCCGGCGGGGCTATCCCAGGATCCCTGAAAGAAAACATGTAGAAGGCCGTGGCTAGGCCGGCGTACTCCCCAACAGAGAGGGCGGCCAATCGTCCGTCGGCCAGACGAGCGGAGACAAGCAAGCTGCCTGAGGACTCGGCCAAATAGCGTGGAAGTTTTTTGTAAATGTGCCGGATACCGGCCGCTAGCGGGCGTTCGTTCAGGTACCGCCCGACAAGGGCCGTGTGATCCTCTCCCCATGAGCCCCCGCGTTCGACGGCAAGATCCCGGCCCGCGCGGCGGAGAAGGTTTCTTATTTTCTGGCCCGGCGGCGGAGCCGGCACCGGGAGGCAACAGTACCAGTCCTCTTCTATCACAGCGCTCTCGGGCGCCTGGGGCGGACGGGCCGGACCGAGGACCGTGATCCGGCGGAGCCCTGGAAGGCGAAGCGCCAGACCGACCGCTTCCGCCATGGCCCCTGCGTCTTTGGGATCGTGGAGCGGGTATCCCACAAGCACCACTTTCCCTTCCGCTTCATAGCCCACGCAGGCCCCCAGCATCCGGGGCTTCAAATCGGACACGGCGCAGACGTAAGGGATCACCTGCTCAGGCGTCTCGGCCTGGGCGGTGACTCCCGCGAACTGTCCGGGCACAATCATCGGCTCCTCCTGACCCTGAAGCCCGCGCCGGCGAGCAGAGGCAGCAGGTTGAGCATGTGCGCTGTGCCGACAAAGACCGCGCAGCGGCCCGCCTCCAGGAACGGCTTCATGCGCTCCAGGAAGAGCGCGTCGCGGCGGTGGATGACCCGCTCGGTGCGCGTGGGGAATTCGGTGCTGGTTCCCATCATCCCGTTGAGATCTCCCTTGAGATAGGCGCGCTCGTTGCGTCTGATGTAACCGTCCCACCGATCGCAAAGGCGAAAGAACCGGACGACCCGCGACACGGGAATGCTCTCAAGAATTTCGATCTGTTCCGCAATGGTCTCCATGCCGACCACCACCTTTCCCATGTCGTGAGCCAGGTGCCAGGCCTCCAGGTCCACGGACTGGTCCCACCCATGGCGTTTCAGATAGCTTGTCCATAGGGAGAAAAACGCCATCCAGTGGCGGGTTTCGGCGAGAAGAAAGCGCACGTCCGGAGGGTCTGGCCGCTCAAGGCCCAACACTCGCGCCCAGAAGCCCCTCGGTCCAATCACCGCTCGCTCCAGCCGGCGAAGATCTTCCGCGGTGAGGGCATCGATAAGGCGCGAGCTGCCGGAATCGGGGCTCCGGCCGACCTCGGAGACCTGGTCGAGGCTTGCCTGATCCAGCGGTCCCTCGAAGAGCACCCTGTCCACTTGGTCGAAGAGCTTGCGGAAGGAAGACTCGAAGCTGTAACAGAAAAAGTGGGCCGTGCCGCCAATCCAGGACCTGCGGCCCTCCTTCTCGATTTCCCAGAGCATGGCAAAGCGCCGCTGCCGGGGGAGGCTGGCCAGAAACTGCGCTTTGGACATGGACTCCCCGGACGAGGAAGCCAACGCTCTCATGAGCTCGTTCACGCCGGATCGGACGGTCTCCTTTTCCTGCCAGGAGGCCATCTCATAGGGCAACGCCGGAGCGCCACCCCACTTGGTCTTGAAGCGGCGGATGCCCTCATTGACGCCGAGACCCAAATGGATGAGCTCTTTGCCCTGCCGCCGTGCAAGCCTGATCATTTCCCGGAAAAGAAGATCCGAGGCGTAGGGGGTGTAGTGGGTGCGGGAGTGGGCGCCGATCAGATACGTCAGGAAAGCGCGAGGAGCCGTGTCCAACAGCAGGCAGGCGGCCAGGTGACCGTGTGGGTCCCACGCATTGAGCAGAACAAGTCCCGGGGCCTTTTGCACAACCGCCTCGGTTTTGGCAAAGAGTTCGCGCACATTGGAAGGCAGCGCCGCCCGGCCCATGAACTCGGCCCAAAGGCGCCGATGCCCTGCCGTGAAGGCGCTCCCCTCCTCCACCCGCAAGAGACCTGCCGTCTTCTCCGCCAACCGCTCCAGGCGCTGGGGCACCTTGGCGTCAGCAGAAAGAACGTAGTAGTTATCCTGGTCCTGGCAACAAGCCTTCAGTCGATCGGGCAGCGAAGGACTGATGGCCCAGCATGTCCTTGCCCTGGAACGCTGCACAGCCTCTGCAAGGGCTTGATCAAAGCCCGCGCTGACGGGCTCGCCCGAAAGCGGATATCCGACGGCTATGAGCCAGTCCTCTGCCGCGAGGAAAAGGTATGGCCCTATCAAGAACGGCTCGCCGCCGGACATAGCCTGCATGAACAGGACGGAGTGTTCCGGCACCGTGGCCCTTTTCAGGACGGCATCCAGGTCAGAAGGGTTCAAGGCCGCCTCCCAATCCTCTCTTCGAAGCGTCTCAGCGCCTGCTTCCATTGCTTTTGGAATGCTAGCATACGACCATCGGATAGTAAACGGCTCCGGGCTCCACGGAGGTTTGTGTTTTCCTCATTTTAATCTATAATAGTTTTTTTCTGCGGCGTTAATCCTGCTTGAGCCGATCGTTTTTCTTGAAAACAGAAAGGGGTCAGCCATGGAAGGTGTTGAGCACATTTTGAGCCCTCAGTCGATCGCCGTGGTGGGTGCGTCAAACCGTATCGGCAGCCTGGGGCTGGCTATTTTCAAAAATCTGCTGGATGGGGGCTACCAGGGAATTCTTTACCCGGTGAATCCTAAGGCCAAGTCCATCCAGGGCGTGAAGGCTTATCCCTCTCTTCTGGAGATTCCTGACGACGTGGATATGGCCGTTCTCATCGTGCCTCCGGGCCATGTGGCCAACACCATCGAGGAGGCCGCCAAGAAACAGATCAAAGGATGCATCGTGATCACAGCCGGTTTCAAGGAAATCGGCGGCCAAGGGATCGAAATGGAAAAGCACGTGCAGGCGGTCGCCAAGACCCACGGCATCCGCCTCCTTGGCCCCAACTGCCTGGGCGCCGCCAACACCAACCCCAACGTACGCATGAATGCCAGCTTCGGATCTTCCATGCCCAGCCGCGGCAATATTGCCCTTATTTCCCAGTCCGGAGCCATGTGCGTCGCCGTCCTGGATTATGCGGCAGGCCGTCACATGGGTTTCTCCAAATCCGTCAGCATCGGGAACAAGGCGGACATCAACGAAGTGGACCTGCTTCGCTATTTGAAGGACGACCCGGATACAAAGGTCATCATCATGTACTTGGAAGACATCACCGACGGCCATGCCTTTATTGAGGTGGCAAGGGAAATCACCCTGGTGGCGGGCAAGCCGATTCTGGCCCTCAAAGCCGGGCGCTCGCCTGAAGGGGCCAGGGCAGCGGCTTCCCACACCGGTTCCATGGCCGGGTCGGATGCCGCCTATGACGCGATCTTCATGCAAGGAGGCATTCAGCGGGTCGATGGGGTGAGCGAGTTGTTCAATTATGCCCTCGCCTTCTCCACCCAGCCTCTGCCCAAAGGAAACCGCATCGCCATCGTGACCAATTCCGGAGGTCCCGGCATCATGGCCACCGATGCCCTCATTCGGCCGGGAATCACTCTCGCCTCCCTTTCCCAAGAAACGAAGAATAAGCTCAGAGAGAAGCTCCCTCCCACGGCCAGCGTCCACAATCCGGTGGACGTCATCGGGGATGCCGATGCCAAGCGCTACGAGGCGGCGATTCGGTACACCCTGGAAGATGAGAATGTGGACGGGGCCATTGTCATCCTTGCGCCGGCCGCGATCACTGAAATCATGGAGACCGCCCAGATCGTCCCCCGTGTGGCCAAGGACATCGACAAACCCATTCTTTGTTCTTTCATGGGGCTGGTGGACGTTTCCGAGGGAATCGCCTACCTGGAGCAGAACGGCTTTCCGAACTATGCGTTTCCCGAGGACGCGGCGAGAACCATGGCCGCCATGATCAGGTACAGAGAGAACATGAAGCCCCACGAGGGAAGGAGAAGAGAGGTCTTTCGTTTGCTGGAGGATCAGGAGAAGGCGGCCGCCGTTATTGCAGCGAAGCTCTCCGGACGCAAAGAATACTTCATGACGGAAAAGGAAGCCCATGAACTTCTCAGATGCTACGGATTTCCTTTGCTCAAGAGCCGGCTCGTCACAGACCCCTCCCAAATTTCTGCGGCCATAGCGGAAATCGGCCTGCCCGTCGTGATGAAACTGGACTCTCCGGATATTCTTCATAAATCAGATGCCGGAGGCGTTCGCCTGGGAATAAAGTCTCAGGAGCAGGCGGAAAAAACCTTCCATGAAATCATCGAAAGCGCGAACACCTACAAGCCGGGCGCGAACATCAGAGGAATTCTGTTTCAGGAGATGGCACGGGAGGGCGTGGAAGTCATCCTCGGTTCTACCAGGGATCCCCGATTCGGCCCTATTTGTATGTTCGGACTGGGAGGCATCTTTGTCGAAGCCCTCAAGGACGTTACGTTCCGGCTCGCGCCCATGTGGGAGACCAGTGCAGAAATCATGGTTCGATCCATCCGAGCCTACAGAGTGCTTCAAGGCATCCGGGGGAAACCCCCGGCGGACATCAAGGCAGCCACGCTCTCGATCCTGAGACTGTCGGCCATGGTTGCCAACCACCCTGAGATTGCCGAGCTGGACATTAATCCCTTGATCCTTTATCCCGAAGGACAAGGATGCGTGGTCGCAGATGCCCGGATCATTCTATCGAGGCGTTAGACTCCCTATGGCAGAACAGACCAAAATCATTGATCTCCGAAGCGACACGGTCACCAAACCCACTCCGGCCATGCGCGAAGCCATGGCCCAGGCCGAGGTGGGCGACGATGTGTATGGCGAAGACCCCACGGTCAACCGGCTCCAATCCCTTGCTGCGGAGATGCTCGGCACAGAGGCGGCCCTTTTTGCGACCAGCGGCACTCAGAGCAACCTTCTGGGTGTCATGAGCCAGTGTGAGAGGGGCGATGAGTACATCGTGGGCCAGAGGGCCCACACGTACCGGTTTGAGGGAGGAGGGGCGGCTGTGCTGGGCAGCATTCAGCCTCAGCCCATTGATTTTCAGGAGGACGGAACCCTGGATCTTGGCGAGGTGGCGCGTAACATCAAGCCGAACGACTTCCACTTTGCAAAAACCCGGCTTCTCTGCCTGGAGAACACTCAGGAGGGCAAGGTGCTTCCCCTGGATTACCTGGCCAAGGCTTCTGCTCTGGCCAGGCAAAACGGGCTTTCCATCCACCTGGACGGAGCGCGCGTGTTCAATGCCGCCGTGAAACTCAAGGTGCCTGTTCGCGAGATCACCCGCCATTTCGACACCATTTCTTTCTGCCTGTCGAAAGGTCTTGGTACGCCGGTGGGCTCGGTTCTTTGCGGGCCCCGGACCGTTATCGACAAGGCGCGGCGATGGCGCAAGGTTCTTGGGGGCGGCATGAGGCAGGCAGGCATTCTGGCTGCTGCAGGGATTTACGCTCTCACCCGACACGTGGACAGGCTCAGCCAGGACCACGAAAACGCCCGCATGCTCGCACAAGGGCTCGCGCAGATCAAGGAGTTCACCGTTGACCCTTCCAGAGTTCAGACCAACATGATTTTCTTCACCCTGGAGCCTTCCCGCTTCAAGGCCCTTCAGGCTTATCTCAAAGAGCGCGGCATCCTCATCAGCGGAAGGGAGAAAGTCCGGCTCGTGACCCATCTGGATGTCAGCGCAGAAGACATCGGAGTTGTGATCGGGGCCTTTAAGGATTACTTCTCGAGATAGTGGTGCGTCTCACAAATCAGTTGTCATCTCGACCCCTTCGAGTGCCTCAGGGTAAACTCCGGGAGAGATGTTTCAAGTGTACAAAACGCCAAGATTTCTCACTTCGTTCGAAATGACATTTTAATCAAGGTACTTTTGATATGCGATACTAGCGCCATAACGGTTCACCGGCTTTTTCCTTGACACCTCTTCCCGCTTTTTCTACTATCCTCGCACTAAACTGTTCTTTTCAATTGTTTTTGGCCATTCATTTCAGCATGTTGCTAAAGACTCGGTTTTTCCGGTTCCTTTCTCTTCACATGCATTACGATCCCCCCACAGGGTCGCGGGTGTCAGGTTCGTTAACCTCATTGACTGAAAGGAGGCTGCAGCATGGTTAAGAAAGTTCTCACCTTCGTTTTTCTCTTCACCCTTGTGTTCGCGTTTCTCGGATTGGGTCCTGTGTTGGCTCAACAGAAAGGAAAGCCGATTGTCGTGGGCGCACCGATCCCAAGGGCGAGCGCTTACGGCCAGAACGGTGAGCGGGGCATGATTCTCGCCACCGAAGAGATCAATGCCGCAGGCGGCGTCAAGGTCGGAAACGAGATGCGGCCTTTCCAGCTCGAAATCATAGACACCCGCGACGAAGAGCCCGGCGTGCCTACCAGCGAAGTGCTCCTCTCCCTGGAAAAGCTCATTCTTCAGAAAAAGGTGGACATGATCGCAGGCGGGCCCTGCATGTCCGAGTGCGGCCTGGCAGCCCTGGATCTTTACGCCAAGTACAAAACCCTGGACATCGTCTCCATCGGCTGCTACACGCCCGGCTGGGATAAGAAGGTGGCAACGGACCTGGAGAAATACAAATTTTCCTGGAGAGAGAGCGGCAGCGTAGCATGGTACGTCACAGAGGCTGTAGACCTTCTTCGTAAGATCAAGGCAGACTACGGGTTTTCAAAGATGTTCATCTCTATAGATGACAGTGCCATGTGCCGAGGTGCCGCAAAGCTCGTCGAAGACCTCGCTGTCAAAGACGGCTGGCAAATTGTGGGGCAAGACAAGCACCCCATCGGCACGACCGATTACTCTGCGGCGTTGAATGACTGCAAGAAGTCGGGGGCCCAGATCCTCTTTATATGGGCTTACTCGCCCGAGACCTCGATCATGCTGAAGCAATGGGCGGAAATGGAAGTACCGGCTCTACCCATCGGTTTCATTGGTGCCGCTGAAGATCCAGGTTTCTGGCAAGCCTCGAACGGCAAAGGCGCTTACACGATCGTTACTCTCTCTGAAGCAGGCAATGTTCCCGGCAACGTGACGCCCCTTCACATGAAGTTCTATGACAGCTTCAAGAAAAAGTGGGGGGTGCCTCCCCGCAGCACCGGCTGCGTGAGCGCTTATGAAGCCATGTTTGTTCTTAAAGATGCCATTGAGAGAGCGGGCACCGTTGACAAAGAGGCTCTTGTCACCGCCCTGGCTAAGACCAATCTTCCGGTGGTTCGCGGAACCCTCCGGTTCGATCAGAACCACCAGGTGGTCTACGGCTATGATCCTAAGACGAGTGTCCTGGGTTGCTGGGTTCAGTGGCAGAACGGAGAACGTGTAGCCATCTTCCCCGAGGCTGCGGCCACCGGCAAAATCCAGATGCCGCCATGGATCAAAAAGTAGATTTCATTCGGAGTGATGGAGTGGTGGAGTATTGGAGTATTGGTGAAACCCCAGCACTCCATAACTCCAGT
>Ga0316613_10002962_pt1 | contig 10747 bp, 11 predicted proteins | sample OWC_soil_day10_C_2_FD_207647 | JGI IMG/M metagenome (GOLD analysis project Ga0316613, IMG submission 207647) | Wetland soil microbial communities from Old Woman Creek delta, Ohio, United States - OWC_soil_day10_CT_b | ecosystem: Environmental > Terrestrial > Soil > Wetlands | place: USA: Ohio... | reverse complement strand
CACAAATAAGTGTGCCATCGAGCACGTAACCTTATCTTTGGGAAAACCTTTCTCGTTTTTCGCTTAGGCTTCCAGTCAATGCCTTTGCTCCCTGTAATTTTGTATAGAAAGGAATTTCGCATGTCCCTCAAAATCGTTTATCCCATTTGCTGTGGTATTGATGTCCACAAAACTTTCGTTGTTGCCTGTGTCGCTTCCACCAATTCCTCAAATATTACATCGTATTCCAGCCGTCGCTTTTCGACCTATACTAATGGCCTGCGCGAGCTGGCTTCGTGGCTGGAAGCTCACAACTGCCATGATGTTTGCATGGAATCTACAGGCAAATACTGGATTCCCGTTTTCAATATTCTTGAGCCTTCCTGCAATCTCGTCCTCGCTCATCCCAAGTACGTTAAAGCTATCCGCGGTAAAAAGACCGATAAAAAGGACGCTAAATGGATCGCTGATCTTTTTAAGCATGATCTGGTCGCCCCCAGCTTCATGCCTCCGGCCGACATCCGCCAGCTTCGCGATCTGATGCGCTACCGCTTTAAACTTACCTGCTTTTCTGCTAGTGAAAAAAATAGATTCCAGAATTGCCTCACTGTCTCCAACATCCAGTTGGGAAATATCGTTTCCGATACGTTTGGCAAATCTTCTCAGCGAATTATTTCTCAGATTCTTGAACACCCTGGCGAACCTTTAAATTTACCTTCTCTTATCCACGGCTCTATGATGCCTAAACTGCCTGAACTTACACTTGCTGTCGATGGAGTTTTTTCTCCCCAACAAGCTGCTAAACTTAAAATCATCCGTCAGCATTATGACGACCTGGAAATCCGCAAAGCCGAGTTAGAACAACTCATTCTTGCGCTCGCTATGCCCTATCAGCAAGAAATCGATCTTATCCTAACCGTCCCGTCGTTCAAAAATGTCTTTTCTGCCATTACCGTTCTTTCTGAGATCGGTACGAACATGGAAGCTTTTCCTTCAGCGAAACACCTTTGTTCATGGGCAGGTCTTACTCCTACCAATAACGAAAGTGCAGGCAAGAAAAAATCGGTTCGGATTTCCAAGGCCGGATGTTATATTAAGCCGCTCCTTGTCCAATGCGCTAATGCTGTGGTCAAGAGCGACAAACACCCTGAAATTCGTAATCGCTACCTTCGTCTTAAGAAGCGCCGCGGTCATAAGAAAGCCATTATTGCTATTGCCAGAATGCTACTAACCGCAATCTATCATATTCTCAAAAACAAGATTCCCTATGATGCAGAGCTCTATCGTGAAGCAGATATCATTCCTGTTAATCGTGAAATTACCGTTGAGCAAGCCATTTTATTACTACAATCTCAAGGATATCGAATAAAAAACGCAAGTTAATTATACAATTACTATTTTTTAGCCACCTTTTGATGGCTTATTTGGGTTACCTGTTTGCCTGTTTAAGGCGTTAGATGTTATTTTCAACCTTCACTCCTGGGATAGTACTAAACTTTTGCCGCAGATTTTCTTCTATCTGCCAAGTGGTTTGCGGCCGGTGAAATCGGTCGACTAGGCGGACGGTCATGTTGCCGCTCTGCGGCAGTTTGCCGCTGCCAAAACTCACAATGCCCGGTTCTGAGCCAATAATGGTCGAAATACTTTCGAGGCCTGGCGTTTGTAAAACAAACGCTTCCATCTGTTTGGCAATCCGATTGGTTTCTGCAATCGAAGCATCGGTATCGGCTTCAAAATCGATTTTCATAATGCCCGTATCCATGGACGGCACTAACTCGCGGCCAATTAACGGCATTTGCCGGATACTGATACTAAAGACAATGACCGCAACAATCAGAAGGACCAGCCGATACTTCAAGGCAATACCCACAGCCGTTACAAAAAAATCCCGGATGGAGCTGATAATGGTATTATCAAAACATAGCGCTAGCCGCTCAATCACATTGGGATTAAATTTGGCTTTCAGTATCAAGGGCGCAGCAATGGGTATGATCGTCACCGATACAATATAGGAAGCAACTAAGGCAATCGACAGCGGCACGACCATCGGTCGCATGACAACTTGCACATACCCGCCAATAAATATAATCGGTACCAGTACCATCGCCGTCGCATAGGTTCCGGAAAAGATTGCCAGCATGACCTCTTCTGTACCGCCGACTACGGCCTCCCTCAGTTTGTCCGGATACTCCTCATAATGGCGGGCGATGTTTTCCACCACAACAATAGCGTCATCCAGCAACATGCCCACCGCGAGAATAATTGCGGTAAGGGTTACCATGTTAAATTCATAGCCCGCCAACCACATCACGGCAAAGGTCATCAAGTACGTAAAGGGGATGGATATGGCCGCCAGCATAGTAACACGCATATTGCCGAGAAACAGGAATACCACCAGCATCGTCAACAGGATGGCGTCCCGCAAGGCATCCCGCATATTGTCAACATTTCCCCTGATTAACGGCCCCTGGGTATCGCTGATTTCAAAATGTATGTCTGGGTAATGGCTCTTTAGTATCGGCAAATACTGTTCAATTGCATTGACCCCGTCCATGGTTACACCGGTCGACGCACGCAGGATGCTCATTCCAACCGCTGGCCGGCCGTTGCCCCGGTATGCGGATTGTGGTTCTGCCATGCCGCGTTTTACCTGTGCGACATCACGCAGATAGATGTCGCCGGTCTGCCGGTAGGCTACAATAACATTTGCTGCATCCGCCGGTTGCTTAAACTCACCTTGGGTTTTGAGCAAAAATTGACTGCCCTGCTTGATAATAAGTCCGTTAGGTACGTTGACATTGTTGGCATTGAGCGCAGCGACCACATCGCCAATCGTAAGACCAAAACGCGCCAGCGCGTCAGGATTGACGGCAATGCCAAGTTCCGGCTGATAACCGCCAAATACCTCAGTCTGAGCAATCCCCGAAACACGCAAAAGTTCTTCTTTGATTTCATTTTCTGCCAATTGTCTGATTTGAACCATATCTAACGGTGAACCGGACCGGGGAGAAAGAGCCAATACAACCGTCGGCTGAGACGCTTGACTGATTTTATAAATTTGCGGAGTCCGAATATCATTTGGCAACTGTCCGGCAATTTTATTCAATGAATTAGCAACATCCGTCGCGGCGGCGTCAAGTGGCTTTTTATAATCAAATTCCACAGTGACTACCGAAACTTCATCTTTGCTAGTGCTACTAACCCGCAACACATTGCCGAGGGTCGCCAGTTCTTTTTCAATCGTCCGGCTTACTTTCGCTTCCACATCGGCAGCAGCAGCTCCAGATTCCACAGTAATAACTGTAATTTGCGGACGGTCGGTATCAGGAAACAGATTAATCGGCAGTTGAAAATAAGCAAGGATGCCAATAATTGCCATAAGAACAACCAAGGATAGTATAAGATGCGGTTTAGCTAAATATTTGCCGATCCAGCCATTCATGGTTGCTCACTCCCGTCAACGACAGCCATCACTGGTATACCGTCCATCAGTTTCATAAGCTGGTTTTCCTGACCAACGGCGACACTTGTTCCCGCTTCAATACCACTCACCACTACCTGCTTGTCATTTTCACCAAGTATATTTACCGGTACAGGATGAGCGGTCCCACCAGTTACCGTAATGGCAAAAGCCCCGGTTGTGTTTTTCACGACAGCCGCTGCGGGAAGGATAATTCCTTGTACGTTTGTAAGGATAAAGTCAACCCCCAGCGTCGCACCGGGCGGCAATTGGAAAGGCATATTATCGAGACGAATTTCCGCAGTAGCAAGACTATTGGCGGCCAGCGCCGGATAAATCTTTGTCACAACGGCCTCCAGTTGTTCTTTGCCGTCCGAAATGAGCGCCTGAGTACCGGCGATAATATCTCGGGTTTGTTCCTGCGGTATCTGCACTATGATTTTATAGCCCTGGTTCAGCCCCTGCAAGGACAGAAGCGACTTGCCAGGTACGGCCAAATCGCCCGGCTCAGCGCTGCGTTTCACAACAATGCCATCAAAGGGTGCTACAAGCCGGGTATAACTCTGCTCCGTAGCCGCGGCTTCCCGGTTCTGCGCTAACAGCGCCACCCGTTCGCGGGCAGCCTGGACTTGACTGTCCGCCAAGTCCAGCGCCGACTTGGCATGCTCATACGCCTCCTGTGAGATGGCTTTATTCTGATACAGGTACTCGTCGCGGTCAAAGCTGGCTTTTTGCGTATTATACGCGCTTTCGACTGCTGCCAAAGTGCTTGTTGACGCGCGCTGATCGGCTCCGGCGGCACGAACTTTGTTGGACAGCGTAGCATCATCCAGTTCGACCAACAACTGCCCGGCATTCACCATATCGCCCTCCCGTAGGTGAATAGCCAAAATATTGGATGTGATCCGGGCCGATATATCCGCCGTTACCATAGAATCCGCCTTTCCCAAGTAGTGTGCAGTGACTGGTACTGCTCCGCTATAACTTTTCGCCACTTGCACGGACGTTGGCCGGACAGCTGGCTTGGCAAGCCCTGCTAAGTCCTGTTTTTTCTTGACAACCAGTCCGGCAGCCACTACGACAATAAGCAATGCAATAACGCCAACCAACCATTTTTTCGATACTTTCGCCACTACTATACCTTCTTTCCTTATGAATTGGCATTAGTGCACCGGATACGCCGTCTGCCCGTACACTGTCTTTAAATCTACCACTGCACTGATTTCATCAAACACAGCCTGCTCATGCACGGCTTCGGCGTTGGTTGCGGCGGACTGAGCAAGCAGCGCGTCGGTCAATGAAGTTTTCCCAGTCTTGTAGGATAATTCCATAATACGGTAGGCTTCCCGGGCGCGATCCCATGCTAAACGGGCTGCCTCCACCCGGATTCCGGCAGCACTAACGTTAGCTTGAGCCGCTGCCAAAGTGGCTTGAGCGTCTGCTACCGACTGCACATAGCTTTCCTTCGCCCGGTCAAACTGCATTTTTGTCTGACGGATATTATTATTAATCACCCCGCCATCGAAAACAGGCAGGTTTACTTGCAGGCCTAGTGTCCACATTTCGTCCGACGATTCATCTGAGCGTCCCACCGCTGTCACCCGGTAAGTGCCGTTTAAACTAAGTTGAAGGTTATTCTCCGCCTTAGCCGAAGTAAGCAGTTCTTTACTTTGCACCTGTCGTATCCGGTTCTTTTCCACCTCGGGATTGTCTTTTATATCGCCGTTTACCGGCGCAGCCACATCATAGTCGCTCATAGTTCCCTTCACAGTAAGCGGCTGACTTTGCTCATAACCTATGTAAGACTTTAATAACGCAAGCTGGCGGTCATAGTCACTCTGATAGCGGGCCAGCTTCTCCTGCTCGGTCGCCAATTGCGACTCAACCTGCAATACATCCACACCGGCTACGCGCCCCACCTCATATTTCATCCGGATGTCATCCGCCAAACTGCTTAAGACCTTCACACTATCCTGCTGTGCCGTAATGGTATTATTTAACTGCAAAATCCGGTAAAACGCTTTAACCACATTATTTACAACTGTCGTTGTCTGGTTGTTCAGTTCCACCTGCTGCCAATTGGCATTTTCTTCATTATATTGAATGAGCGATTTCGTCTTGCCGGCATCATAGAGAGTCTGCTTTAGATTGAACCCCCATTGCTTTTGCCGGTCGTCATAAACCGCCGGAATATTCGTGCCATGAGCCGGAATCATCGCCGTAGGGTCTTCCTGCCATTGATAATTGCCGACAAGATCGACTTTCGGTCCGGCCAATCCCTGCGCCCCCTTGGCTTGCAGCTGTTTTGCCGCCAAGTCCAGTCTAAATCCTTGCAAGCCATGATTTTTCGCTAATGCTAGTTGAACGCAATCATCAAGATTTCGGGACTCGGCGGCTGATGTCGTCGTCAGCGGTATTATTGACAAAACTAGTATCACCAGTATTAAACATCTCTTAAGAGTTTTGAAGTATTCGTTCATCTGTTTCATAGCTGGTTACTCCTTTGCAAAGTTCCTTCTATAATAAATTACAATCAGCCAAATTGTGCTGCGCAATAATGAAGACGCTATTTTATCTGTTTAAAAGGCCCCTGCAAACGCAGGTAGTTATTGCCGGGTAAGGTTATATTGGCATAGATTATGCCTTTTTCAAAATCCTCAACGTGAGTGACTGTTGTTTGATTTTCTTCCTGCCAAGCCACCATAAACACCCCGGGTCGAATTGGCGTTACGCTGATTTCCACAGTTTGGGTAAACCCCTTGTATTTGCCTTTCATTCCCAAAATCGTCATTGAGCGTACCGAATGGAAATCGAACTGGACGAGATAGTCTCCCCCGTAGTCAACTTCATATTTATGACCTACAGCCGGAAAACTGCCGGCTTCAGAAGTTTCAGGTTTAAGGTAATCAATATATTTTATTTCATTTTCTGGCATCTTTACATCCCCCCAAATATAATAAATGAATAATTTAACGCATTATTGCGCAACACAAACTGGCTGATGTACTTTACCAACGCTATCGTTTCTAGGCACCACAAACACCAAGAGCATTCCCCTTTATTACGAGATCGCCAGCTTTGCTGGCGATCTCATTGGTTTAAAATACTTATTTAACTTCCACATGCTGAATATAGAAATCATTAGAAATTGATTTGGCACTCTACTCTCGCGGTAATCCAATTAGTTGTTGCTGTAATCGTAGACGGGATCTGTGTAATTACATTTTTTGTTAAACTCATCAATAACCCTGCCAGTAGCCATATCGATTAGTTGAGTATGGGCAATCGTTTCGCTTCCGGTGCCGGTGATCCAGGAATGGGTTCTAAATCCCCATTGCGGATATTCCTGGTCAAGAACGACGGGCTTAGCGACTTGCTCCTCGGCATAGTTCTGAGAACCATCGCCATCTTCAGCGAAGCAAATACCGGAACTTACACTTACTACCATGGCCATAATTAGAAACGTCAATAAAGTTTTTTTCATCAAACTCCAACTCCTATGATTTATTTTAGCTAATTTGCATATTGGGGAGTAATGGCGGTAGCCTGGCATGCCTAAAACAAATGCAAATTGTTATAACATCTTGTTTACAATGATTGTCGCTGCACATTTTCTATAGTGAAACCCTTCTTGCTAATAAAGATAGCAGCCAACAATATTAACAGTCCTACACCATAGACGACAAACAAGTTTATAATACCGCCATTTTCCATAATCCTACTTCCAATCGCAGTACCAAGACTGCCGCCGCACATAAAACAGAACGCAACCAAAGACATGGCGATCCCTCTAGCCTTGGCAGCAAATTCCGTGGCAATCGTGAGGATACTTGAATGAGCCAGCATCAGCCCAAAACCCGACAGCCCTATAGCCAAAACCAGTATGGGAAGTACATTCCCCCAAAGCACATAAGCAGTATTTGCCAGCATTGTACCTGCAAACCCGACTATTATCGTTTTTTTACGCCCTATCTTAGCAGATATCTTTCCGGCAATACGTCCCCCCATAACTGCCATAACTCCAAAGGCTGACATAATAAGCCCAATCACAAGATTATTGAAGTCGTATTGGTTTTTAATGAATTCTCCTAGAAAGGAAAAGGTCCCCATAATGAAGATACCTTCAAAAAATACAACCAAATACATACTACGGCTTGCTGGATTCTTTAATAACTCCATTAACGGCGCAAAGAACTTGCTGTCATTATTCTTGGTAATAGGTATGTTTTTGCTGATAGTGAACAATAGTACAGTCGAGAGAACAGCCAGCACAGCATAAACCGCAAATACGCCTCGCCAATTAAAGAAATATGCGATTGAACCGCCTATTATTGTACTTAATCCCTGTCCTAGGAAAGCGACACCAAAAAATGTGCCTATTGCTGTTTGACGTTCATTCAAGGGGAAAAGATCACCAATTAGAGCAAACGATACCGGCATTACCGAACCCGCAAATATACCGGTCAAAGCTCTGTATATGGCAAGATCGGTGAGCCCTGCTGCAATGGCGCATAATCCAGTACCAACTGTAAAAAATACCATAGCCCCTGTAATAACCCTGATTCTGCCATACCTGTCGCCAAGATAACCGAAGACTAGTTGAAATAACCCGAATGGCAGCATATAAGCGGAAATAATCAAGGCTACACTTGCCACATTTACACCAATATCTCTTGAAATAGCCGGAAGAATAGGCGATACAACCCAATTATCTGCCATAACTACAAATGCAGCCAAGCTGAGTATTGATAATATACGATTTTTATTCATGATAAAATTCTTTCCCGGTATCATTCGCCATACCACTTTTTTTTGCCCTGATAAAGGCACTGGCCAGTGCGCCGTTAAGCTGTTCAAGTTCAGCGGATGTTGCCTTGGGTAGAATACTGCGAGCACGCGGATCATTTTGTCTTACCTGTTCCCGAATATCTTCGTCCATCATTTACCTCCCGCTAACCAGCCGACCACTTCCTGGTATTCCGGTATACGACCAGCACATACTACTTTGCCGTCGACAACGATGGCTGGCGTGCGCATAATGCCCCGTTTTATGGCCTCCATCGCATCACTAGCCTTTGTCACTTCTGCGTTGACACCGCTTTCACTCATAGCCCGTTCAACCAAACCATAAACATTAGTGGGCTTACAACAGCTTGCTTCAAAAACCTCAATTTTCATCTTTTTCCCTCCTAAATTTTTAAACTATTGCGTTAAAGAGATAACCTGTAAGAATGATCGCTACAGTCAGGATACTCACGTATATAGCGATCAGTTTTACCTTAAGCACTCTGCGGAGAATAATCATTTCCGGCAGACTAAGTGCTGCTACGGACATCAAGAAAGCAAGCGATGTACCTAATGGTAGCCCCTTCTCCACTAATGCGTAAATGATTGGCACCATACCCGCGGCGCTGTTATACATTGGTACGCCGAGTAAGACTACTAACGGTACTGCTAACGGGTTATTGCGACCCGCATAAGTTGTTAGAAAATCGCTTGGTACATAACCATGAATAAACCCGCCGACGGCCATTGCTACAGCAATGTAGAACACAGTTCTTTTCAAAAAGGCAGCTGTAAATTTCTTTGCCTCCCGGCATCTTTCGCTAAAGGTGGGTTCGTGCAACTCCACGTCCTCGCTCTTTATTTGGTACACGTACTCTTCGACCAAATGCTCAAGCTTCAATTTACCAATAACATAACCGCTGATAATAGCGATAACAACGCCACTGATCACATATAACAGGGCAACCTTCCAGCCAAACATGCCGAGCAGCATAATCAAGCCAACCTCGTTTATCATGGGAGACGACACTAAAAACGAAAATGTTACACCTAAGGGAACGCCTGCTTCCATAAAGCCAATGAATAGTGGAACGGCAGAACACGAACAGAAAGGAGTTACTATCCCAATTAAAGCAGCCAGGATATTCCCGACAAAGGTTCGTCGGTGACTTAAAAACTTCTTTGTTTTTTCCGGCGGAATATAGGATCGGATAATAGAAACAATGAAAATCGCCACCGTCATCAGCACCGATATTTTCGGTACCCCGTACACGAAGAAGTTGAGGGCGATGGTAAAAGGATCTCCGGGGGGCAGCCCCAACCAGTCAAAAACCACCAAATCAGCAAAAATACTTGAACATTACAACATCTCCTTTCAACTCCCGATACTACCCGGAAGCTTATTAACAACACCGGGAGCCTTTTAAGGCCTGAGCCAGATATTGCAAGTTTTCAATAATCTGTTCCCGTTTATCACCCGGAATACCGGCAATGACCTCTTCGAAGTATTCGGTTGACCGTTTTTCTATTTCCTCAAAAACAGATTTTCCCTTGTCACTTAAGCGTAATGTTACAGATCTCCGGTCATCCGGATCAGATTCTCGCAGCAAAATTCCATTATTTACGAGCTTATCAGCAGATCTACTGACAGTGCTTTTGTCAACTCCAAGAATCTCCGTCAATAGGTTTACTGAAATAGTTCCTGCTCTACCGATCTCAACAATAGAATAACTCTGACTCAGGGTTATTCCACAGCACGAAGCCTCCCCTCGATCTAGAACGCCTAATTTGCGAACCAACATCCGTAAGCTTTCTCGTAATAATTGCGTTTGATTAGAATTAGACATTTTAAAATGCACCCCTTATTAGTTGCTTTATACTGTATTTGGTTTATGCATTTATTGTATAATGCAATAGTTGTACAATGCAATATATTTTTTTCATAAATATCTCTTTCCCAAGAAATGTTGTATTAGTTGCACTATCCCCTTCCAATCTTCACTTTCCTGTTCAATAGCTTCCCATAAACGTTCAAGAACGAAACAGCCATACTACCTTCATATCACTTTGGCTTGCTATTCCATTGAACAAAAGAGGAAAGGACGGTAAGCATCAGCTCCCCGTCCCCATCAAAACTTGATTTTTTTTTCAAATCTAACTTCTACACCTAAACTTTTGAGTTCCCGTACTGCTTCAAGCACAATTGTGGTATTTCGCGTTTATACTTTGTAATTCAAGGAACCCTCTCTCTTTGTCATCAACAAACTCAGCATCAATTGTTAACTTTTCCTATAATCTGTTCGATACTCTATATAGATATACGAAATATTATGTTGAATACGATTACAGGAGAGTGAATGGTATGCCTATAGATCAAATGGGCTTGAATAACTTACTAGCTATTGTCAACCCTAAAAGTAATTTAACTGCGTTAAAAGAATATCGCGAGGGATTACAAAAAAAATTCGAGCAAGAAGTACGTAACACGAATACTGGTAACAAGCAGGCTATCATAGAATTGCA
>Ga0316613_10002960_pt1 | contig 10748 bp, 8 predicted proteins | sample OWC_soil_day10_C_2_FD_207647 | JGI IMG/M metagenome (GOLD analysis project Ga0316613, IMG submission 207647) | Wetland soil microbial communities from Old Woman Creek delta, Ohio, United States - OWC_soil_day10_CT_b | ecosystem: Environmental > Terrestrial > Soil > Wetlands | place: USA: Ohio... | reverse complement strand
CTCGGCGCTGCGCGTGGCGCGGCAGTTGTGCCTGGAGCGGCTGGCCTGCCTGGACGTGGAACAGGCTGCGCCGCTGGCCACCGTCACGGCCGGCATGACGGCGCTGGCCGAGGCCACGCTGGAGCTGGCGCTGGCCCAGGCGCTGGCCGAAGCCGAGCAGCGGCATGGCGTGCCGCGCGACGCGCAGGGCCGTCGCATCGAGTTCTGGATCGTCGGCATGGGCAAGCTCGGCGCGCGCGAGCTGAACGTGTCCTCCGACATCGACTTGATCTATGTCTACGAGGACGAGGGCGAGACTGACGGGCCGCTGCAGGTGAGTGCGCACGAGTACTTCTCGCTGGTGGCGAAGAAGCTGTACACGCTGATCGGCGAGACCACCGAGGACGGCTTCGTCTTCCGCGTCGACCTGGCGTTGCGGCCGAACGGCAATTCTGGCCCGCCGGTGTGCAGCCTGCCGATGCTGGAGGACTACCTGCAGGTGCAGGGCCGCGAATGGGAGCGCTTCGCCTGGCTGAAGAGCCGCGTGGTTGCGCCGCAGGCCAGTGTCGCCAGCGGACGTGCGCTGGCGCTGCGCTCGCTGGTCACGCCTTTCGTCTACCGCCGCTACCTCGACTACGGCGTGTTCGAGGGCCTGCGCCAGCTGCACCGCAAGATCCGCGACGAGGCGCAGCGCCGCGCCGCCGGCCGGCCCGAGCGCGCCAACGACGTCAAGCTGTCGCGCGGTGGCATCCGCGAGATCGAGTTCATCGTGCAGCTGATGCTGGTGGCCCGCGGTGGGCAGTACCCGGAGATCCGCACCCGCTCCACGCTGCGCAGCCTGCAGCGGCTGGCGGCACGCGGGCTGATGAAGCCGGCCACCGCAGGGCGGCTGGCCGAGTGCTACGACTTCCTGCGCCGCGTCGAGCACCGCATCCAGTATCTGGACGACCAGCAGACCCACCTGCTGCCCACCGCCGACGCTGACCTCGGCTGGATCGCGCGCAGCCTGGACCTGGCGTGCCATGCCGATGCCTGCGAGCTGCTCGACCGCCTGGGCGAGGTGCGCGAGTTCGTGGCCAACGAGTTCGACGCGCTGCTGCACGACGGCCAGACGCCGTCAGCGGCGGCCAACGGACGCAATGGCTGCACTGCCTGTGGTGCCGGACCCTTGCCGGTGGACAGCGAACAACTTCTCGAGCGGCTGCCGCAGGAACTGGCCGAGCGCGTGCGCCAGTGGGCCAAGCACCCGCGCGTGGTGGCACTGCGCGACGAAAGCAAGCTGCGCCTGGGCCGGCTGGTGCAGCGTGCCGCCGAATGCGTGGGCGACGGGCGCTGCAGCGTCAACGCGGTGCTGCGCTTCGTCGACTGGCTCGAGCCGCTGCTGCGCCGCGAGAGCTACCTGGCACTGCTGGTCGAGCGCCCGGCCGTGCAGTCGCGGCTGCTGCGGCTGCTGGGCATGGCGCGCTGGCCGATGCAGTACCTGATGCGCCACCCCGGCGTGATCGACGAGCTGGCCGACGAGCGGCTGCAGCACGGCCGCTTCGAGCCCGCAGTGTTCAGCGCCGACCTGCAGTCGCGCCACGACGCGTGGCAACGCTCGGGCCAGGCCAACGAGGAATGGCTGCTCGACACGCTGCGCCATGCGCACCATGCCGAATTGTTCCGCACGCTGGTGCGCGACGTGGAGCGCGAGCTGACGGTGGAGCAAGTGGCCGACGACCTGTCGGCGCTGGCCGACGCGGTGCTCGACATCACGCTGCGCTGGGCCTGGGCGATGCTCAAGCAGCGCCATCGCGAGGCGCCGCGCTTCGCCGTCATCGCCTACGGCAAGCTCGGCGGCAAGGAGCTGGGCTACGGCAGCGACCTGGACGTGGTCTTCCTCTACGACGACAGCGACGAGGACGACAAGGACCGCGCGCAGGAGGTCTATGGCCACTTCGTGCGCAAGCTGATCACCTGGCTGACGCTGCGCACCTCGGCCGGAGAGCTGTTCGACATTGACACCGCACTGCGGCCGAACGGCGGCTCGGGGCTGCTGGTGACCTCGATCGAGGCCTTCGAGCGCTACCAGCTCGGCCGCGGCAGCAACACCGCCTGGACCTGGGAACACCAGGCCATCACGCGGGCTCGCTTCTGTGCCGGCGCGCCCGATCTGGCCGGCCGCTTCGAAAGCGTGCGCCGCGGTGTGATCACCGCGTCGCGCGACGCCGCGGCGCTGCGAGAGGAGATCCGTGCCATGCGCGAGAAGGTCCGTGCCGCGCACCCTGTGAAGGCCGGCCGCTACGACGTCAAGCACAGCCCGGGCGGCATGATGGACGTGGAGTTCGCGGTGCAGTACCTGGTGCTGGCGCAGGGCGCGGCGCAGCCGGGGCTGCTCGACAACGTCGGCAACATCGCGCTGCTGCAGCGCGCCGAGAACGCCGGCCTGCTGCCCGTCGGCATCGGCCACGCCGCGGCCGACGCCTACCGCGAGCTGCGCCGTGCGCAGCACCTGGCGCGTCTGGACGAGCAGCCGACGCACTTCGAGCCGCAGCTGCTGGCGGCGCACAGCGCCGCGGTGCTGGCGCTGTGGCACGCCGTCTTTGACTGAGACTTCCGGCCTGAGCGACCGCCCCGGCGCGCTGTGGTTGCTGAACAGTGCCGGCCTGGCGCTGGCCGCGGTGCTGGCCTGGTGGGCGGACAGCGCCACCCTCGACTGGCAGCCGCAGCGCGCCTGGCCCGAGGCCTGGCGCTGGTGGAGCGCGGCGCTGGTGCATTTCACGCCGATGCACCTGGGCGCCAACCTGCTGGCCACCGCGCTGGTGGCCGCCTATGGCTGGGCTGCGCGGGTGCCCTCGCCGGTGGCATGGGCCTGGATCGCGTCCTGGCCCTTCACCCATCTGGCGCTGTGGGCCAAACCGGAGCTGCTGCACTACGGCGGCCTGTCCGGCGTGCTGCACGGCGGCGTGGCCGCGACCACGGTCTGGCTGGTGCTGCGCGGCCAGGGGGCGCAGCGCACGGTCGGCTGGATGATGCTGATCGGCCAGAGCGTGAAGCTGCTGGTCGAGGAGCCCTGGGGCGCCGCGATCCATCCGCCCAGCGAACTGGACGTGGCCGTGGCACCGCTGGCCCATGCCAGCGGCTCGATCGCCGGCGCGCTGCTGACGTTGCTGGCGCTGCGGCTGGCGCGGCGCGGCTAGACTGCTCGCTCCCCACCACCAGGAGACGACCTTGATCACACTGTGCGGCTTTTCGGTATCGAACTACTACAACAAGGTGAAGATGGTGCTGCTCGAAAAGGGCATCCCTTTCAACGAAGAACGGGTCATGACCAAGTCGAAGGACGAGGTGGTACTGGCGGCTTCGCCATTGGGCAAGGTCCCGTTCATCCGTACCGACAAGGGCACGCTGTGCGAGAGCCAGGTGATCGTCGACTTCCTGGACGCAATGTCGCCGCAGACGCCGCTGACACCGACCGACCCTTGGGAGGCCGCCAAGGTGCGCGAATTGGTGACCTTCATCGACCTGCACCTGGAGCTGGTGGCGCGCGAGCTGTACGCGCAGGCCTTCTTCGGCGGCACGGTCAGCGAGGAAACACGCGAGCGAGTGCGCAAGCAGCTCGCCAAGCACATCGCCGGCTTCAAGCGGCTGGCGAAGTTCTCGCCCTACGTCGCCGGCACCACCTTTACCCAGGCCGACTGCGCCGCGTATGTCAACCTGCCGCTGGTGGCGATGGCCAGCAAGGCCGTGCTCGGCGAGGACCTGCTGGCCACCGCCGGCATCGACTGGAAGGCCTACGTCAAGCTGATCGGCGAGCGGCCCAGCGCACAGCGCGTGGCCGCCGACCGCAAGGCCGATACCGAGCGCATGGCCGCCGAAGCGAAGGCGGCCTGAGGCCGAACGCGCCGCCGGCCCTCAGGTCGGCTGCGGCTGAACCGCCGGCGTGGCCAGCGCCAGGCGGGCGCTGACTTCCTTGCGGTAGCGGTTCAATTCCTGCACGCTGGAGAAGCTGCGGTCGAGCAGCAGACTCATGTTGTGCAGGATGCGCTCGACCACCTTGGTCTCCCACACCGCGTCGAACTGGATCTGCTTGTCCAGCCAGTGTTCCAGCCAGGCCGGGTCGGGCAGGCGGCTCTGGATGGTGTCGCGCGGAAAGAGCTTGACGTTGACGTGCAAGTTGGTCGGGTGCAGCGCCTGCGCGGTGCGCCGCGCGCTGGCCATCAGCACGCCCACCTTGGCAAAGGCGGCACGCGCCTCGTCGCCAAAGCGCTGCATCGCCCGCTTCATGTAGCGCAGGTAGGCGCCGCCATGGCGCGCTTCGTCCTTGGCCAGGGTTTCGTAGATGTGGCGGATGACCGGCTCGGTGTGCCATTCGGCGGCGCGCCGGTACCAGTGGTTCAGCCGGATCTCCCCACAGAAATGCAGCATCAGCGTCTCCAGCGCAGGCGCCGGGTCGAACTCGAAGCGCACCGCGTGCAACTCTTCCTCAGTGGGCACCAGTTCGGGGCGGAAGCGGCGAAGGTATTCCATCAGCACCAGCGAGTGCTTCTGCTCCTCGAAGAACCACACGCTCATGAACGCGGAGAAGTCGCTGTCGCCCCGGTTGTCGCGCAGGAACATCTCGGTGGCCGGCAGCGCTGCCCACTCGGTGATGGCGTTCATCTTGATGGTCTGCGCCTGCTCGTCGCTCAAGCGCGACGCGTCGAAGCGATCCCAGGGGATGTCGGTATCCATGCTCCAGCGCACGGCCTCGAGCTGCTTGAAGAGTTCGGGATAGAGCATCGTCGGTCCTGCGCAACAGTTGTCGCATTCTATGGACCATTGCCCACCCCGCGACAAGGAGTGACAAGCCCCGCACCGCCAGCAGTTCCAGGCAATAGCCTCAGACCGCACTGGGATAAAGGATTACCATGAGAGACAAATAGCGTCCAATGCGTTCACAATTAATACTCATCAGTTCAATTTCGACTTGTCGTCTCTGCTCAACATGATCCGGAACCCCACCTTTGCCCACGCGCCCGACGTGGTCGGCAGGGCCTGAAGCCCATGCGCCGCATTGCGGTCATCGGCTCGGGCATCAGCGGCCTGTCTGTCGCGCACGCGTTGGCGCCGCAGGCCCAGGTGTCGCTGTTCGAGGCCGACGCGCGCTTCGGCGGCCACAGCCACACGGTGGACGTGCGCCTTAACGGTGTGCGCCACGGCGTGGACACTGGCTTCTTGGTCTTCAATCACCGCACCTACCCTCGGCTGGTGGAGCTGTTCGCGGCGCTGCAGGTGCCCACTGCACCTTCGGAAATGAGCTTTTCGGTGCAAGTGCCTCAGCAGGGCATCGAATGGAGCGGCTGCGATCTGAACACCGTGTTCGCGCAACGCAGCAACCTGCTGCGCCCGCGCTTCCTGGGCATGCTGGCTCAGATCCTGCGCTTCAACCGGCTGGCAACCGGCATGGCCGAGTCCGGCGACGAGGCCTCGATGGCCGAGCCGATCGGCGATTTCCTGTCCCGCCAAGGCTTCGGCGAGGCCTTCCGCGATTGGTACCTGCTGCCGATGCTGGGCTGCATCTGGTCCTGCCCCACCGACGAGATGCTGCGCTTCCCGGTGGCCACGATGATCCGCTTCTGCCACAACCACGGCCTGATCCAGGTGAGCGACCGACCGCAGTGGCACACCGTGGTCGGCGGCTCGCGGGTGTACGTGCAGAAGATGTTGGCGAGCATTCCCGACGCGCGTCTGCGCACCCCCGTGCGCACGGTGCGGCGCGTGGCCGGCGGCGCAATCGTCGCCACCGACCACGGCAGTGAACACTTCGACGAGGTGGTGCTTGCCTGCCACAGCGACCAAGCCCTGGCCCTGCTGGCCGACGCCAGCCACGACGAACGCGCGCTGCTCGGCGCCATCCGCTACCAACCCAACCAGGCTGTGCTGCACACCGACGCGACGGTGCTGCCGCGGCGCAAGCTGGCCTGGGCCGCCTGGAACTACGAGCGCGCGGCTGATTCCGCCCGCGAACAGTCCGCGGTATGCCTGCACTACCTGATCAACCGGCTTCAGCCGCTGCCCTGGACCACCCCGGTGGTGGTGTCGCTGAACCCCAGCCGCCACATCGCGACGGACAAGATCATCGGCGGCTACGACTACAGCCATCCGGTGTTCGATGCTGCGGCCATCGATGCACAGCGCCGCCTGCCGCAGATCCAGGGCCGCGCGAGCACTTGGTTCTGCGGCGCCTGGACGCGCTACGGCTTCCACGAGGACGGCCTGATGTCGGGCCTGGCCGTCAGTGCCGCGCTGCGCGAGCGGCTCCAGGCCGGCGAACTCGCACAACGGGAAGCGGCATGACGTCGCGCGCGGTCGCGCAGATCGCCACCGGCGTGGTGCGCCACCGCCGGCTGCGGCCGGTGGACAACGCCTTCGAGTACCGCACCTACTTCCTGATGCTGCCGATGCGCCGGCTGCGCGACGAGCCCTGCCCCGCGTTGACGCGCAACCGCTTCGGGCTTCTCGCCTTTCACGACCGCGACCACGGCGACGGCCGCAGCGACGCGCTGGCCTGGCTGGATGAGTTGCTGGGCGCCGAAGGCATCCACGATGCCGACGGCGAGGTCTGGCTGCAGACCTATCCGCGCGTGCTGGGCTATGTATTCAAGCCGGTCAGCTTCTGGCATTGCGAGCGTGCCGACGGCTCGCTGGCGGCGATCGTGGCGGAGGTCAACAACACCTTCGGCGAACGGCACTGCTACCTGCTCGCGGGCGAGCATCTGGCCTATGGGCACGACCTGCAGGCCCGCAAGGTGTTCCATGTTTCGCCCTTCAGCCAGATCGTCGGTGGCTACCGCTTCCGCTTCATGCGCAGCGCCTCGCCCGATGGCGAGCGCTGCGTGGCCCGCATCGACCATGAAGACGCTGATGGCGCACTGCTGCAGACCAGCCTGTCCGGCCGCCTGGCGCCGCTGACGCCGGCCAGTGCCCGCGCCGCGTTCTTCGGCATGCCGATGATGAGCTTTGGCGTCATCGCCCGTATTCACTGGCAGGCCTTGCGCGTATGGGCCAAGCGCGTGCCCTACGTGAAGAAACCGGCACCACCCGACAGCTTCGTCACGCGTTGATCCCCTTCGAGCCCCGAGCCCCTCGCCATGAGCCGCAGCACGACCGCCCCATCCTTGTCCCTTCCCGAATCCGCGCCGGCCGCCGCGCGTGCCGCCTTCGGGTTGCTGCGCCAGCTGCGCATCGGCACGCTCGATCTGCAGTTGCCCGACGGTACGCAGATGCGTTTCGGCAGCGGCGCCGAGCATGAACCGCGTGGCGCGATGCGGCTGCGCAACTGGAAGGTCTGCGCCGCATCGCTGCGCAGCGGCGACATCGGTTTTGCCGAGTGTTTTATCGCCGAGGACTGGAGCTCGCCCGATCTGGTGGAGTTGCTGAAGGTCTTCATTGCCAATCGCGAGGCGGTGGAATCGGCCATCTACGGCAGCTGGTGGGGCTCGCTGCTGTACCGCGTCAAGCACCTGTTGAACCGCAACTCGAGGCGCGGCAGCCGCAAGAACATCCATGCCCACTACGACCTGGGCAACCCGTTCTACAAGCTGTGGCTGGACGAAACGATGAGCTACTCGGCCGCCTGGTTCGAGGGCGACTTGAGCCGCGACCTGCCACAGGCGCAATGGGCCAAGGTGCGGCGCGCGCTGGACGAATGCCGCGTGCAGCCGGGCCAGCGCGTGTTGGAAATCGGCTGCGGCTGGGGTGGCCTGGCCGAATACGCCGCACGCCACTGTGACGCGCGCGTCACCGGGGTGACGCTGTCCACCGAGCAGCTGGCCTTTGCACGGGAGCGGCTGCGCGCGCAGGGCCTGGACGACAAGGCGGACCTGCGGCTGCAGGACTACCGCGACCTGGCCGACGGCCCCTACGACGCGGTGGCCTCGATCGAGATGTTCGAGGCGGTGGGCCGCCAGTACTGGCCCGGCTTCTTCGCCAAGCTGCACCAGCTGCTCAAGCCGGGCGGGCGGGCCTGCATCCAGAGCATCACCATCCGCGACGACCTGTTCGACCGCTACGTCGATTCCACCGACTTCATCCAGCAGTACATCTTCCCCGGTGGGCTGCTGCCCAGCCCGAGCGCGTTTCGCGACCAGGCTGAAGCAGCAGGGCTGCGCATCGTCAACGAGCTGCGCTTCGGCGAGGACTACGCCGAGACGCTGCGCCGCTGGCGCGTGCGCTTCCTGGCCCAGGAAGCCGCCGTGCGCCAGCTGCGCTTCGACGGCCGCTTCATGCGCATCTGGGAGTTCTACCTGGCGTACTGCGAAGCGGCCTTCGCCACCGGCAACACCGACGTCATGCAATTCACTCTGGAAAGAAAATGACGCCCCCGCAGCGCCTTCGGCGCCTCCCCCCAGGGGGCGCCGCCAGCAGACCGGCGAAGCCGCATCCGCGGCGGCCGCTTGTAGATGGTGAGTCATGCACAACGGGTGCATGCCTTGGTACACCCTGGCCCGCCCGCCGCAGTGTTCTGCTGCTGCTCGCCACGTTGCCGTGCACAGCGCTGGCCAGCCGCGCGCCGCAGGCGCTGCCGCCGGAGCTGAAGACCGAGCTGCGCGATGCGCGCTTGCTCGGCGAAGGCACGTTGCGCTACCTGGGCCTGCACGTCTACGACATCCGCCTGTGGGGCGAGGTCGACTTCAGCCTGAGTGACCTGCCGGGCTCTCCGTTGGCACTGGAGTTGCAATACGCCCGCTCGCTGGACGGCAAGGCCATCGCCGAACGCTCGCTGAAGGAGATGCAGGGTCTGGACAGCATCGATGCGGCGCTGGCCGAGCGCTGGCTGCAGCAGATGCGGCAGATCTTCCCCGACGTGAAGAAGGGCGACCGCATCACCGGCGTGCAGCGCCCAGGCGAAGCGGCCCGCTTCTTCGTCAACGGCCAGGCGCGCGGCGAGGTGCGCGACGCCGAGTTCACCCGGCTGTTCTTCGGCATCTGGCTGTCACCGCGCACCTCGCAGCCGCGCCTGCGCGAAGCGCTGCTCGGCACGCAGGGCCGCAGCTCGTGAACGGCAGCCTGGCCGCCATGCCCGCGGCCCCACCGCCAGCGGCCCCTACCGGTTGGCGCGATGGCTGGCGCGACGGGCTGAGCTACGGTGCGCTCGGCCTGCCGCTGGCCTTCGTGGCACTGCCGTTGTACGTGGTGCTGCCGAACCACTATGCCGAAGCCTTTGGCGTGCCGCTGGCCTGGCTGGGCGCCTTGCTGCTGGCGGCCAGGCTGCTCGACGCCGTCGTCGATCCGTGGATCGGCCGCCTCTGCGACCGCTGGTTCGCGCATTCGGCCGCGCGCGTGCTGGCCATTTCGGGTGCTGCGGCGCTGGCGCTGGCCGTTGGCTTCTTCGCGCTGTTCTTTCCGCCGATGCGCGATCTGCCCGGCCTGCTCGCCTGGTGCGGCGCGACGCTGGCCTTGAGCTACCTGAGCTACAGCGTGCTCAGCATCGTGCACCAGTCCTGGGGTGCCCGGTTGGGCGGCGACGCGGCGCAGCGCGCGCGCATCGTCTCCTGGCGCGAGGGGCTGTCGCTGGTGGGCGTGCTGCTGGCCAGCGTGCTGAGCTCGACACTCGGCCCGGCCGTCACCAGCGCGGTGCTGGCGCTGTCGCTATCACTGGGCCTGGCGGCGTTGCGTCGCGCGCCGCGCGCACCAGCCGGCATGTTGCCATCGCAGGCGGCGCCGATGCGGCTGGCGCTGGCCAATCCGTCGTTCCGGCGGCTGCTGACGGTCTATCTGGTCAACGGCATCGCCAGCGCGATCCCAGCCACGCTGGTGCTGTTCTTCATCCGCGACCGGCTGCAGGCCCCCGCCTTCGAGCCACTGTTCCTGGGCGGCTACTTTCTGGCCGCCGCCTTGTCGATGCCGCTGTGGCTGCGCGCGGTGTCGCGCTTCGGCCTGGCACGCAGCTGGCTGGCCGGCATGCTGCTGGCCATCGCCAGCTTCGCCTGGGCCGCCGGCCTGGGCGCCGGCGACGTGCTCGGCTTCGCGGCGGTGTGCGTGGCCAGCGGCGTGGCGCTGGGTGCGGACCTGAGCCTACCCGGCGCGCTGCTGGCCGGCGTGATCCGACGAGCCGGCCACCAGGGCCGTGCCGAAGGCATGTACTTCGGCTGGTGGAACTTCGCCACCAAGCTCAACTTGGCGCTGGCCGCAGGCATCGCGCTGCCGCTGCTGGGCCTGTTCGGCTACGCCCCGGGCAGCCGCGACGCTGCGGCGCTGGACGCGCTGACGTTGGCCTACTGCGCACTGCCCTGCGTGCTGAAACTGATTGCCGCCGCGCTGCTGTACGCACGCTGGATGCGCAGCCCTGAAGGATCGACCGAATGAGACGCTGGTTCCTGGCCGCTGCCGCGGCAATGCTGTTGAGCGCCTGTGCGGCGCCGACCGTCGACGACTACGCGGCCGAAAAGCCGCTGCTGGACCTGAAGACCTACTTCAACGGCGAGTTGGTCGCGCACGGCCTGTTTACGGACCGCGACGGCAAGGTGGCGCGGCGCTTCGTGGTGCAGATGTCCGGCACTTGGGCGGGCAACCAGGGCACGCTGGACGAACGCTTCACCTACAGCGACGGCAAGACCGAACGCCGCGTCTGGCGTCTCACCGACGAAGGCAACGGGCGCTGGACCGGCCGCGCCGACGATGTGGTGGACGTGGCCGAAGGCCGTGCCGCCGGCAATGCGCTGAACTGGCGCTACACGCTCAAGCTGCCGGTGGGCGGCAGCGTCTACGAAGTGCAGTTCGACGACTGGATGTACCTGATGGACGAG
>Ga0316613_10002959_pt1 | contig 10749 bp, 10 predicted proteins | sample OWC_soil_day10_C_2_FD_207647 | JGI IMG/M metagenome (GOLD analysis project Ga0316613, IMG submission 207647) | Wetland soil microbial communities from Old Woman Creek delta, Ohio, United States - OWC_soil_day10_CT_b | ecosystem: Environmental > Terrestrial > Soil > Wetlands | place: USA: Ohio... | reverse complement strand
TTCATGGACTATCTGCTTCCCTGGGGGCAAATGTCCTTCTGGGGCGCGCAGGTCATCGTGAACCTGTTTTCCGCCATTCCGTGGATCGGCGAACCCTTGTCTCTCTGGATTCGCGGCGATTACGTCATCGGCGATGCGACCCTCAACCGCTTCTTCTCGTTTCACGTGATCGCGATTCCGCTGGCGCTGCTCGGTTTGGTAGCCGCGCATATCCTGGCCTTGCACGAAGTCGGCTCGAATAACCCGGACGGCATCGAGATCAAGAAGAATGTTGACGCCAACGGGATACCCCTCGATGGCGTGCCGTTCCATCCGTACTACACCGTCAAGGATATCGTTGGCGTGGTGGCCTTCCTGATCGTGTTTGCCGCGGTAGTGTTTTTTGCGCCCGAGGGGGGCGGGTACTTTCTGGAGTACAACAACTTCTTCCCTGCCGATCCGTTGAAGACGCCGCCGCACATCGCGCCTGTCTGGTATTTCACCCCTTCGTATTCGATCCTGCGTTCGATGGTGTGGCCGCTGTTCGGACTGGATGCCAAGTTCTGGGGGGTTGTCGCCATGGGAGCTTCGGTCGTTGTCATCGCGTTTCTTCCCTGGCTCGATCGCAGCCCGGTGAAGTCGATTCGTTATCGCGGCCCGATCTACAAGGGGTTCCTGACCGCGTTTGTCATCGCATTCCTGACGCTGGGCTATCTCGGCACGCAGCCGCCATCGCCGGTCAGCCAGCTCATCTCGCAGATCTGCTCGGTGGTCTATTTCTCCTTTTTCCTGCTGATGCCCTGGTATTCGAAAATCGACAAGTGCAAGCCGGAACCGGAAAGGGTGACCTCCAAATGAGCGCGGATAACTTGAAAAGAGTCCTGCTGGCGCTTTTGTTCATTCCGTTGTCTGCGCTTGGGGCCGGCGCCGCGCTGCACCTGGACACCGCGCCCGACGTTCAGGGCAACCAGGCGGCGCTGCAAAACGGGGCTCGGCTGTTCGTCAATTACTGTCTGAATTGCCATGGGCTGAGTTTTGTCCGCTACAACCGACTGACCGAGCTTGGTCTTACCGAGCAGCAGGTCAAGGACAATTTGATGTTCACGGCGGACAAGATTGGCGAACCGATGCGTGTTGCCGCACGCGGCCGGGAACAGAAGCAGTGGTTCGGCGTGACGCCCCCCGATCTTTCGCTGGTGGCCCGTGCCCGGGCATCCGCCGAAGGCAGCGGAGCGGACTGGCTCTACACCTATCTGCGCTCCTTCTACCGCGATGAAAAGCGGCCCACGGGATGGAACAATGTGCTGTTCAACAACGTGGGCATGCCGCATGTTCTATGGGAATTGCAGGGGCAGCAGGAACTGAATCATGAAACGCAGGCGCTGGGTCTAGTACAATCCGGTCGGTTGGCGCCGGAGGAATTCGATAGGCAGGTAGCCGATCTGGTCGGATTCCTGGTGTGGGCCGGGGAACCTGCGGCCGGCTTGCGTAAACAGTTGGGAATCGGGGTTCTGGTGTTTCTGGCCATCCTTTTCGGCGTGGCGTATGCGCTGAAAAAGGAATACTGGAAAGACGTCAGGTAGAATTGAGTAACCGCCTGGTTCAGGCATTGGCATCGTCGGCATGGTGTATCGCCGCACGATGCCGGTTTGTTTTTTTGGGGTATTGACCATGATGAATCTCTATTCGGGCACCACGTGCCCATTCAGTCAACGTTGCCGTATCGTCCTCTATGAGAAGGGGATGGATTTCCAGGTTATCGATGTCGACCTCTTCGCCAAACAGGAAGATATCGCCATGGTCAATCCCTATGGCCGGGTGCCTGTGCTCGTCGAACGCGATCTGATTCTCTACGAGCCGAACATCATCAATGAGTACATCGACGAGCGCTTTCCGCATCCGCAATTGATGCCGCCGGATCCGATCATGCGCGCGCGTGCTCGGCAGTTGCTGGTCACCATGGAGCGCGAGGTCTTTTCGCACATCGAGGCTCTGGAAAAGAACCTGAAGACGGCCGACAAGGCGCGTCAGACAATCCGTGACCGGTTGACCGAGATGGCCCCAGTGTTCGTCAAGCAGAAGCACATGCTCGGCGAGGAATTCTCCATGCTGGACGTGGCCATTGCCCCGTTGCTCTGGCGCCTCGATCATTACGGCATCGAATTGCCCAAGTCGGCAGCGCCGCTGATGAAGTACGCCGAGCGTATTTTCAGCCGGCAGGGATATATCGACGCCCTGACGCCGTCGGAAAAGGCGATGCGCCGCTGATTGCCTTTTTCCGCGTTTCCTTGCATAAACCCGGCGTCACGCTCGGGTTTTGCTTTTTTTGAACACGACCGTGACTGATTCTGGAATGACCGAAAATCTGCCGTCCACCAAGCCCTATCTCATCCGTGCCATTCATGAGTGGTGCACCGATAACGGATTTACTCCGTATATCGCGGTCCAGGTTGATGAGTGGGCGCGGGTTCCCCGTGAATTCGTCAAGGACGGGCAGATCGTCCTGAATGTTGGCTACGAGGCCACGGGTGGCTTGCAGATCGGCAACGACATGATCGGCTTCCAGGCGCGCTTTGGCGGTGTCGCCCGGGATATTTCCTTTCCCGTCGGCAACGTGGTCGCCATCTACGCGCGCGAAAACGGCGCCGGGATGGCTTTCGAGCCCGAACCCAAGGGGAGTGCCCCGGGGGCTGCCGGTGAGAGCGCCGTCGTGGACCCCGATGAGCCGCCCGTTCCACCCCCTTCCGGGCGTCCGAAGCTGCAACGCATCAAGTAGCAGATGCCGGCTGCCGGGCTTTGTGGGCTGGCGCCGGGACCATGCCGTCGGTATTGATTCTGATGCTCCCCGCTCCTTATTGAAGCGTTCGGCGCGCGCTGCCGCACCAACATAAGGCGAAGAGCGCGATGATGTTGCCCCGGGATGCGTTGTGAGTGGCCTTGAGTGGCCGTTTCTCTTGCATGGCATAACTGTTGCTCTGCCAAGTGCAACACGAACTGAACAAGATTTGAGACCGGGTTTTCGGCGATAGGCCAATCAGGGAGTTCGTTGTCTGACTACTATTCGGGAGCAGCATGAACTACGCGCACTACATCAAGGAATTGGGGAGAGGAAGCGAGGGAGCTCGTGATCTTTCGTTCGACGAGGCGCGCCATCTTTTCGGAGCGATGCTTGATGGCGGCGTGCCGGAGCTTGAACTCGGCGCGATCGTGATCGCTCTGCGGCTGAAAGGGGAGAGCATCGACGAGATGCTGGGCTTCCTCGCGGCCCTCTCCGAACGTCACAACACCATGCAACGTCCCGAGGGGCGTTTGCGTCCGGTAGTCATTCCTTCCTACAACGGAGCGCGCAAGGGAATCAACCTGACCCCGCTGTTGGCCCTGTTGCTAAAGCGCTTTGGCATTCCGGTGCTCGTCCATGGGCTGATCGAGGGCTACGGGCGTGTCACTTCAGCGCAGGTCTTCAGGGAGTTCGGCCTGATGCCCTGCGTCAGCGTCCTTCAGGGGCAGCAGATGCTCGACGAAAGCGGTTTCGCGTTCGTGCCGCTGTCGGCGATCTCGCCGGGGTTGAACGCGATGCTGTTGTTACGCAGTCGTCTCGGATTGCGCAACAGCGCGCACAGCCTCGTCAAAATGCTTGATCCGTTCAAGGGACAGGGCGTGGTGATGGCGTCTGCCACGCATCCCGAGTATCTCGAAACGATGCGTGATGTGCTTTGCGCCTCGGGTGTCCATGCGCTGCTGCTCAGGGCGACGGAAGGCGAACCGTATGCCAATCCCAAGCGCCGCCCGCGTATCGAACGTCTGCATGACGGTATCAGCGATGTCTTGTTCGAGGCGGAACACGACAGCCTGAAAACGCTTCCGGTCCTGCCGGAGTTGTGTGATGCAAAAACCACTGCGGACTGGATACGGAAAGTGCTGGCGGGGGAAGCTGCGTTGCCATCGCCGATCGCCAACCAACTCGCCTGCTGCCTCTTCGCAGCGGGCTATGCCGACGATATCAACCAGGCCAAGGCGATTGTCGCCGTGGAGGGCTCCGGGCAAGTGGCTCGTTGAAGCGGAAAAACGCGCTTGTACCTCCGTCCCCGGCGGCAGGGTCGTCAAGCAGTGACCGGGATTCGCCGCCGAATCGCTATAATTGCCAGCTTGACGATTTCTTTTCAGGAAAGTTAGGCGGAGGAGCCATCGTTCGGTGCTTGGCATGAAGCCTGGATTACGGTTTTGCGTTGGCTATGCTGAAACTGTGACCGGGCATCTCTGGCGTGATACATCACGCCGCCGGGCGCTCGAAGGGATGCGCAGTGGTTCCCCGTTTGTTTTTTCTGATGCCTAAATGGACATAATTCTTCTTCTGCTGCTTATTCTTCTGAACGGCCTTTTGGCGATGTCCGAGATCGCCGTTGTCTCTTCCAGAAAATCGCGGTTGCAGAAGCTTGCCGACGATGGATCTCCCGGCGCCAGAACTGCGTTGGAGCTGAACAGCGAACCCTCGGCTTTCCTGTCGACGGTTCAGGTGGGTATCACGACCGTGGGTATCTTGAGCGGCGCAATCGGTGAGTCGGCACTCGCCGACCCTCTGACGGCTTGGCTGATGAATGTCCCCTTGCTGCAGCCGTATGCCCGTGCCTTGTCCCTGTCGTTCGTCGTCGTTCTCCTCACCTATTTTTCGGTGGTGGTCGGCGAACTGGTTCCCAAGCGGCTTGGGCTGCTCGCGCCTGAATCCGTTGCCTCGATCATCGCGTCGCCGATGACTCTTTTTTCGCGAGTGGCGCGTCCTTTGGTATGGCTGCTCTCATCGTCGTCGTCCCTGATCATGCGCTTGATCGGGGCGAGGCCCAGTGCCGAAGCTCCGGTAACCAACGATGAAATCAACGTGTTGATGGAGCAGGGCGCGGAAGCGGGCGTATTTCACGAGAGCGAGCAGGCGATCGTCTCCAACGTGTTGCGGCTGGATGAGCAACGGATTGGCGCGATCATGACCCACCGCAACGATATCTATGTGCTTGACCTGGCTGCGCCGGAAAACGAGATCAGGGCGTGTCTTTCCGAAAGCCCATACACGCGGATCGTCGTCTGTCGTGACGGTCTCGAGCATATTGTCGGTATCCTGCGCACGGCTGATCTTCTCAAGTCGGCGCTCGCGGGCGAAACGCTCGACATCGAGCGCAGTCTGCGTCCGCCGCTGTTTGTGCCCGAGGGCGTCACGACGACTCATCTGCTGGAGAGCTTCCGCAAGGCGCGGCAGCAATGCGCGCTGATTGTCGATGAATACGGCGAATTGCAGGGGCTTGTAACGCTGACCGACGTGCTGGCTTCCATCGTCGGGGATGTTCCCTCGTCGGATTCGGAAGAAGCGGAAGACATCGTGGCGCGCGACGACGGTTCGTGGCTGAGTGACGGCAGCGTGCCGATTGAGCGGCTCAAGTCGGCGATAGAAGTCGAAGAGGATTTCCCCGGAGAAGACGAGAACGCCTACAACACGCTTGGCGGCCTCGTCATGTTTGTGCTGGGACGCATTCCGGTCGTGCCCGATTCCTTCGAAGTGGCCGGTTTCCGTTTCGAAGTGGTCGATATGGACAAGAACCGTGTCGACAAGGTCCTGATAAGCCGCCTGCATGACGAGCAGTCGGGGTCTGACCGGGAAGTCGCGGACTCCAGTCCGGCCTGATTTCCCCATTTCCGGATTCCTCCGTCCTTGAGGAATCTCTACCGCCTGGCGGCCGTTTCTTCCCTTCCCGACAATCGGTTCGATTGTCCCCGCTTGTTGTCTCTCTCAAGCCGCACGACGCCGAAATCATCGTTGAAGCAGGAGTCCCGGATCGCGTGATTCCTGGAAATGCCCCTGGCGTGGATTTTTCGCCAACGCGCCGTAAAAACGGCTCGTTTTCTTTGCCGTTGCTTGGTTTGAGCCTCCTTATGGGCGCTAAAACGAGCACGTGAATTTGCGCGTTTATCGGTTCTTGTAGAGCGATAATCGCGCAAAAGCCGCTTTTCCGCATCGACTCGGCAAAAACCAACGCCTAGTATTCCGCAAAACAAAAATACGTTTCCGTGTTTCATGAATGATCAGGAGCGGGGAAGAAAAATGCTTTGGGGTAGTCAGTCATCACGTTGTTCCGGCCAATCGGTGTCGCCTGCGTTTTTTGCTGAAACGCACGCTTCTTCACCGCTTGCTTCGATTCGTTCGATTGCTGCGCTTGCAGCAGTTGCTGCGGCTGTCTAGGGCGGAACAACGATGAAACAGATCCGTGTTGGAGGAGAAGTGATCGGTCACCCGGACCGGCCGCTGATTTGCACCTCCGTCACCGGAAAAACGCGTTCGGCGATTCTTGGCGAAATGGCGGCCATCGTTCCGAAGGCGCCTGACCTGATCGAATGGCGTGTCGATTGCTTCGAGGGCGTGGGCGACATCGCGACGGTCATCGACATGGCCACCGAGATAAAGGCTGCCGCCGGCACGATACCGCTTGTCTTCGCATTCCGGACGATCAACGAGCGCGGCGGCGCAAGCGCGCTGAATGAGGCCGATACGCTGAAGCTTTACGTCGCAGCCTGTGCCAGTCGCTGTGTTGACATCATCGATTACGAAATGAGCAACGCTGCCACCAATGTCTCCATGTTGCGCCAGGTATCAGCAAGCAATGGCGTGACGATGATCATGTCCTACCACAATCATGAAGCGACGCCGGGTGACGAGGAACTGTTGCGACACTATTCCGATGCTGAACGCCTTGGCGCCGATGTAGCCAAGGTGGTGGTGATGCCGAGAAGCTCCGCGGATGTCGTTTCGCTGCTGGAAGTGACGCAGAAGGCAGACAGCGTGAGCGAAATCCCCGTGGTTGGCGTGGCCATGGGAGGCGTGGGAGCGTTGTCGCGCGTTTTTGGATGGATGTTCGGGTCGTCAGTCACTTTTGCCGCCGGGAAGAGTCGGCCGGCGCCCGGGCAGATGTCGATCAAGGAACTTCGGTCGGTTTTAAATTCGGTTTGCAATGCGGTTCATGGTGGTTAGTCGGGGAGTCAGTGATCAGGAAAAGCCGGTGAAACCGTGCGGAAAGACAGGAAACAGCAGCACCAGATGACGCCGAAGGCTTGAAGAGCCGTGATCTTCGGGATTCGGGGGCAAGTGACTCAAGCAAGGCGAGTGACAAACGTTTTATGAGAAGAGAGTGAGGCGGCGGAGTGCGCGAACAAAGCAAGCGCCGTCACTGTTAATAATTGAAGGAGTATTCACAATGAAAGACCTGGTATCCAATCAACTGGTGCGTTATCTGGAAGCGCGTGGTGTTGAACATATCTTCGGCCTCTGCGGCCACACCAATATCGCGGTTCTCGCGGCGCTCGAGAAGAGCAAGAAGATCAAGTTCGTGAATACCCGTCATGAACAGATTGCTGCCCACATGGCGGACGGCTACGCCCGCGCGACGAAGAAAGCCTCGGTGGTTCTCTCTCACCTGAGCCCGGGCCTGACCAACGCCTGCACTGGCGTGGCTAATGCCTCGCTGGATTCGATCCCGATGGTCGTCATCGCCGGCGACGTCCCGACCCACTACTACGGCAAGCATCCGCACCAGGAGGTCAATCTGCACGCCGACGCGTCGCAGTGCGAAATCTATCGCCCCTTCTGCAAGCGCGTGTGGCGTGTCGATTCCGTGCATCTCATTCCGGAAATCCTGGAAAAGGCCTTCATCCTGGCTGAAAGCGGCCGCCCTGGGCCGGTTCTGGTCGACGTTCCGATGGACATCTTCTCCAAGGAAATCGACGTTGAACTGTTTGACCGCGTGCTGGCCAACACCCGCACGCTGGCCAAGCCGTCGATGGATGACGAAACGGCCGAGCAGATCGTCAAACAGTTGCTTGCCGCCAAGACGCCGCTCCTGTACGTGGGTGGCGGCATCATGCTGGCCGACTGCACGACCGAACTGCGGCAGTTCGCCGAGCATCTGCAGCTGCCGGTTGCTCACACCCTGATGGGCAAGGGCGCGCTTGCTGACGATCACCCCCTGATTCTCGGCATGACCGGTTTCTGGGGCACCAAGTTCATCAACGAGAAGTGCAAGGCCGCCGACTGGATCGTCGGTCTCGGCACCCGTTTCTCGGAAGCCGATTGCAGCTCCTGGGAGGCGGAGTACACCTTCAATTTCCCGCCGACGAAGCTCATCCATATCGACATCGATCCCGCCGAAATCGGCCGCAACTACCCGGTTGCCATCGGCGCCGTCGCCGATCTCAAGCAAGCGCTGACGGTCATGCTCCGGGTTGCCAAGAAGCTCTGCCCGCAAGGCGTGAAGCGTCCCGAACTGGTCGCCGAAATGGCCGCCAATCGCAAGGCCTTCGTTGAAAGCAACAAGGACTGGATGGAAAGCGATGCCTTCCCGATGGCTCCGCAGCGCATCCTCGCCGATCTGCGCAAGGCGCTGCCGCGTGATTCCTATATCTGCACCGACGTGGGCTGGAACAAGAACGGTCTCGCGCAGCAGTACCCGGTGTATGAGCCTGGCACGATCTTCACTCCCGGCGGTTTCGCCACCATGGGCTTCGGTTCGCCCGCTGCCATGGGCGCCAAGATCGCCCTGAAGGACAAAGTGGTCGTCGCGCTGACGGGTGACGGCGGCTGGGGACAGAATCCGGCGGTGCTGGCCACGGCCAAGGAAAGCAACATCCCGGTGATCTGGGTGATCATGAACAACCATGCATTCGGCACCATTGCCGGTCTGGAAAAAGCGCACTACGACACGACCTTTGCCACCGTCTTCGAAGTGGATGGCGAAACCTGGTCGCCGGACTATGCGGCGATTGCACGTGCCTACGGCATCGAAGGCATCACGGTCAACAAGGCGGACGAACTCCTGCCGGCGCTGCAGAAGGCCATCGCCCTGAAGAAGCCGGTGGTGATCGATGTGTACATGAAGAACATTCCGACCCCGACGGCCGGACACTGGAACATCATGGACATCTACTCGCCCGGCAAGAAGGTGCACCACGTTTCCACCGACGACTGAGGACAAGGATCTCGTCGGCTGACAGTTTCTTTGTTGGGGGGTCGGTCCCGGCTTTATGGCACTGCGTGCGTGGGCGCACGGAGAAAGCCGGGACCGCAACAAAGCGTTCCCCGAAACTGTTGAAACGATTGAACAAAAAGCAGTGGCAGCGACGGAATACGGAACGGTTTTTTTCGGAGATAACTGAATGGCTTTGGAATTTTCATTGGCCCATCTGACGGTCCTGGGCTGTGCCCCCCCGGAGATGGTTTATGTGGCGGCTCGCGCGGGCTATGACTATGTGAGTATCCGGCCGATCTACATGGGCCTGCCTGGCGAGCCCAACTACGCGCTGGCCGACAATCCCGAGATGCTGCGCGCGACGAAGCGTGCGCTAGCCGACACGGGCATGAAAGTGCACGATATCGAACTGGCGCGTGTCTACGACGACATGCATCCCACCAAGTATCTGCCGGCCATGGAAGTGGCGGCCGAGTTGGGGGCCAAGGCGGTGTTGTCCAGCATCTGGACGCCGAAGCGCGACTACGCGATTGAGAAGTTCGGGCAGATTTGCGATCTGGCCAACCAATTCGGCATGACCGTCGATCTCGAGTTCGTCCCGATCGCCAGCGTCAACAATCTGGCGGGGGCCGTCGATGTGTTGCGCACGGCCAATCGGCCGAATGCCGGGTTGATGATCGATGTCCACCATTTCCACCGCGCACTGGACAAACCCGAAGCATTGGAAGGTCTGCCGAAGGAGTGGTTCCATTTCGCGCATCTGTGCGACGCCCAGGGCGAGATTCCCACCGATCGCGCCGAGATGACCCGCATCCTGCGCGAAGAGCGGCTGTACGTGGGAGAAGGTGGCGTGCCCGTGGCGGATATCCTCAATCGGCTGCCGAAGGTCGTCTATTCCATCGAGTTGCCGCACCTGGCCCGCGCCAAGGAGTTCGGATATGCCGAGCATGCCTTCCGCTGCCTTGAATCGGCAAAGGCCTACGCCGCAGCACACATAAAACATAGCTGATTAGCGCTGCGTTATCGATTTACGGAGGATTGAACGATGTCTGTTGGAGTCGCAAGCAAAAGGAAGATGTCATGAAACAGTTGGTTGACTGGTATTTCCGGATTCTCAAATTTGCCGTCGTGGCTTGTATTTCCACGATGGTTGTCCTTGTCTTCGGCAACGTGGTGTTGCGCTACGGATTTAATTCCGGGATCACGGTCTCGGAAGAATTGTCGCGCTGGTGTTTCGTCTGGCTCACGTTCATCGGCGGCGTGACCGCGATGCGCGAACACTCGCATCTGGGCATGGACTCGGTGGTGTCCAGACTGCCGGTGGGCGGCAAGAAATTCTGTTACGTCCTGAGCCACCTGCTCATGATCGGCTGCGTGCTGCTCTTCATGTCCGGTAGTTGGGATCAGACCATCATCAACATCGGCGTGCAGGCGCCGGCGACCGGGTTGTCCTCGGGGTTTTTCTACGGAATCGGAGTCTTTTTCTCGGCGACCGCGCTGCTGATCCTGCTTTATGACCTGTTCATGATGTTGAGCGGACGAGTCAAGGACGAGGAACTGGTTCAGATCAGGGAGTCCGAGGAAGAACTCGACGAAAGCGAACTTGAGGAGCTCCAGCGCGAGATGGAGCAGGAGATGCAGAAATCAAAGCTGTCGAATGACAGCGCGAAGAAGTAAGGGGGAGCCATGACCGTATTAGTCTTTATCACTTCGCTGCTCGGCGCCATGGCGCTCGGCATGCCGATTGCGTTTTCCCTGATGGTCTGCGGTG
>Ga0316613_10002958_pt1 | contig 10750 bp, 12 predicted proteins | sample OWC_soil_day10_C_2_FD_207647 | JGI IMG/M metagenome (GOLD analysis project Ga0316613, IMG submission 207647) | Wetland soil microbial communities from Old Woman Creek delta, Ohio, United States - OWC_soil_day10_CT_b | ecosystem: Environmental > Terrestrial > Soil > Wetlands | place: USA: Ohio... | reverse complement strand
GTCATGGAAGGGGTGGTCAAGAGCTGCGTCTTCGGCGTCGCCTGCAGCGCCATCGCCGTGTACGAGGGATACCATTCGGTCCCCACGGCGGAAGGCGTCGGGCGCGCGACGACCCGGACGGTGGTGATTTCCTCGGTCATGGTGCTGCTGCTCGACTACATGCTGACGGCGGTGATGATGTGAGCGGTGCAGGGGCGAAGGAGTGAGACATGCGAGCGACGCGAGCCGTTGAGCTCGGGACGGGGATGTTCGTGCTGCTGGGATTCGCAGCGCTGTTCTTCCTCGTCACGCAGATCACGAACCGTGAGGTCGGCTTCGGCGACGCGGGCTACCGCGTCACGGCCAGCTTCGACCAGGTCGGCGGACTGAAGCCCGGCGCGCCGGTCTCCATGTCCGGCGTGACGGTGGGCCGGGTGGAGTCCATTGGCTACGACTTCGCGCTGTACCAGGCGGTAGTCGTGCTGCGCATCGACGGCCGTTATGACCGTATCCCCGCGGACAGCGACGCCAGCATTTTCACGGCCGGCCTCCTCGGCGGCCAGTACGTGGGCATCGCGCCGGGCGGTTCGGAAACTTTCCTGAAGGACGGTGATCGAATCGAGTTCACGCAGTCCGCGATCGTCCTGGAGAACCTCATCAGCAAGTTCTTGTTTTCCAAGGCGGGCGAGCAGGGGACTGCGGCCGGAACGGAGGGTACGAACTGATGCTGCGCCGCCTCTCGATCCTTTTCCTGGCCATGCTGTGGCTGCAGCCTGCGGCCGCCCAGGCCACGGCGACCCCGGGCCCGGGACCGCAGGAGCTGATGCAGAAGGCTGCCCAGCAGCTGCTCGATGCGCTGGAGGCCGATCGCGAGGGCTTCCGCAAGGAGCCCAAACGCGTCAACGTGCTGGTCGACCAGATCCTGCTGCCGCACTTCGACACCCAGTACTCGGCCCAGCTGGTGCTCGGCACGCACTGGCGCGCCGCGACCGCGGACCAGCGCAAGCGCTTCATCGACGCGTTCTACCACTCGCTGCTCAACAAGTATGGTGCGGCGCTGGCCGGCTTCACTTCCGACCGCATGACGATCCTGCCGTTCCGCGGCGACCTGTCCACCGGCCGGGCGACCGTGAAGACCGAGGTGACGACAGATGACGGCACCCGCGTGCCGGTCACCTACTCCATGCGGGCGACACCGCAGGGCTGGAAGGCCTGGGACGTCACGGTCGAGGGAATTTCCTACGTCAAGAACTTCCGCGTCGACATCGGCGCCGAGGTGGACCAGCGCGGCCTCGACGCGGTGATCGCCCGGCTCGAGGCGGAGGCGAAGGACTGACCATGGCGCAGGCCCCGCGCGCCGCTGGCGACTGCCTGCTCGAGAAGCTCGGCGACGGCCGCTACGCGCTGGTGGGCGAACTCGGCCTCCGGTCGGCCGCGACGGTGCTCGCCGCGGGACTCTCTGCCTTCGCCGGCGAGGCCCGGGTCGAGGTGGACCTGTCGCGGGTCGAACGGACGGACAGTGCCGGCCTCGCAGTGCTGATCGAGTGGACGCGCGCGGCGCGCCATGCGGGGACCGGGATCGCCTTTCGCGCGCTGCCCGCAAGACTCTCCGCGCTGGCGCGGATCGGGGGCGTCGACCAGATCCTCCCCGTCGCCGGCTGAAGCGCCGGCGCCTGGGCGGCTTCAGCCGCCGGCGGTATCCGCGTCGACGGGCGGCGTCGCGGGTGCCCCGGGAGACTCCGGCTCTTCGGGCTCCCCAGGCTCCTCCGGCCAGTCCTCCGTCCCGAGGTCCTCGTCTGCCTCCACGTTGCCGTCTCGCACCCGGTATTCGCGCCGGTCGAGGTAGGCGTTGCGGGTGAGGGCATAGGGATCGAAGGCGCCTTCGATCGCGGCCTCGACCGGAATCAGGCGGGCGCGCAGGTCAACGATCGACAGTCCGGCAAAGGCGAAGCCGATGTTGTTGTCGGCGATGTAGTGCCGGCCGTCGGTGAGGTAGTCCACGTACAGCGACGGGGCGTCCCGCAGCGTCGAGGGCCCGAGGAGCGGAATGACCACGTAGGGGCCGGACGGCACCCCCCAGGCGCCGAGCGTCTGGCCGAAGTCCTCGTCGTTTCGCGGCAGGCCGGCCCGGCTGGCCGGGTCGAACAGGCCGCCGAGACCGAAGGTGGTGTTGAGCACCAGCCGCGTCGTATCGGACACGACGTCCATCAGTTTCAGTTGCAGCAGGTCGTTGGCGATCGTGGTCGGGTAGGCCAGGTTGCTGAGGAAATTCGTCACGCTCGTGCGGAGTGGCTGGGGCACGTAGCGGCGATACCCTTTCGCGACCGGTTTGAGGACCGCCCGGTCGAGCGAGTCGTTGAACGCGTAGGTGGAGCGGTTCACCCGTTCCCACGGGTCGGCCTCGGACGGCGCCGACGCGGTCGTCGCGCAGCCGGCGAGCCCCAGGCAGAGCAGGGCGACCGGCAGGCGCAGGGCGGTCGGGGTCGGGGTCATGGCGGGTCCGGCTGCAGGCGACTCGCGGCCTATTCTACCCGGTGCCTTCGCCGGGTTCCGGCGGCGTCGCGGGTCCTGCGACCTCGTGGGCCTTGCGGCCCTTCGGAAGGTACTCCTTGAGTTCCTCGATCCGCGCCGAGAAGCGCTGGCGCTGCACCTCGTTGAGGTCGGGCACGGCCAGCGCGAGCCGCAGCTGGTCGATGGCCATCTGCAACTCGCCGCCCATCAGGTGGTATTCAGACATGTAGTAGTAGGCGTCGCCGGTGTCGCCCGCGGCGCTGGCGACGAGCGCGATGTAGCGCGCCTGTTCCGGCGTCGGGGGGACGTTGTTGAACAAGTCGAGCAGGACCTGGTGGGCAAGTTTCGCCTCGCCATCACGCATCAGCGTCTCGGAGTAGCGCAAGGTCACGGGCACGTTGCGGGGGAACAGGTCATGCGCCTGCTGGAGCGTCCGGCGGGACCCCGCCACATCGCCGGCCGCGAGCTGTGCGACACCGAGCCCGGCATGGTACAGGGTGACGTCCGGCCTGCGGTCGACGAGGTCCTTGAGCACGCCGACGGCTTCCTGCGCCGCCGGCGCTTCGCCGGAGGCGAGCAGCGCCAGCGCGCGGCCGTAGCGCCGCTCGTCACTGGAAGGCAGGTCTGCGCTGACGGCATCGCGGTAGAGGTCCCGGTAGTTGGCCTCGGCCGGCAGCAACTGGACCCGCAGCCGCTCCCGGATGAGACCGTAGCTGACGCTGTCTGCCACGACCGGCCTGGGCAGCTGCTCCGCCCGGTCGCGGGTCTCCGCGATGCGCTCGGTGGTGACGGGATGGGTTCGCAGGAGGTCCGGGATCATCGCGCCTGCGTTGCCGGACTTCTGCTGCAGGGTCCAGAAGAAGGACGGCATGCCGTAGGGATCGAAACCCGCGTTGGCCAGGAACGCCATGCCGACCCGGTCGGCCTCGGCCTCGTGGGTGCGGGTGAAGTTGATCTGCTGCTGGGCCGCGAGGCCCTGCGCCGCGGTGATCGTGCCCAGCATCATGTCGGCGGGCATGCCGGTGGTCGCGCCGACCAGGATGGCCGCGAGCACGGCGGCCGCCGAGGCCATGTTGGTGCGTCCCGCGTTCTGGACGGAGCGCGCGATGTGGCGCTGCGTGACGTGCGCGATCTCGTGGGCGAGCACCCCTGCCAGCTCGCTCTCGTTGGCGGTCGAAGTCAGCAGGCCGGCATTGATGCCGATGAAACCGCCGGGGAGGGCGAAAGCATTGATGCCGGAGTCCTTGATCACGAAGAAGGTGAAGCGCTGCCCGCCCTCGTGGGCGAAGCTGGCGATGCGGGAACCCACGCCCTGGATGTACTCGGTGACCTCCGGGTCCTCGACGATCTGGCCGGAGTCTCGCAGCCCCTTCACGATCATCCGGCCGATCCGGTATTCGTCGGCGAGGGTGAGGGTGGTGCTGGCAGGGCTGCCGATGTCCGGGAGGTCGCCACGGCTGTCCTGGGCGAGCGCCGGCGCCGCGCCGAGCAGTGCGCAGAGGAACATGGCCAGGAAACCGGATCTCGACATGCGGCGCTCGCGAGGGAAGGGGCTGGCTGTCAGACCGGCCAGCGGGGGTGAAGTTCGCACCTTTGCCCCACTCAGAGGACCTCGGCCGCGAAGTCGGCCAGGCGCGAACGCTCCCCGCGCATCAGCGTGATGTGCCCGGCGTGCGGCCAGCCGCAGAAACGGTTGACCACGTAGGTGAGCCCGGAGGTGGTCTCGGTCAGGTAGGGGGTGTCGATCTGGGCGATATTGCCGAGGCAGATCAGCTTGGTGCCGGGGCCGGCCCGGGTGACCAGCGCCCGCATCTGCTTCGGGGTCAGGTTCTGGGCCTCATCGAGGATCAGGTACCGGTTCAGGAAGGTGCGGCCCCGCATGAAGTTGAGCGAGCGGATCTTGATCCGGTTCCTGAGCAGGTCCTGGGTCGCCGCGCGACCCCAGCTGCCGCCCTCGTGGCCCTGGGTGAGCACCTCGAGGTTGTCCATCAGCGCGCCCATCCAGGGCTCCATCTTCTCTTCCTCCGTACCGGGGAGGAAGCCGATGTCCTCGCCGAGCGGGATGGTCACCCGGGTCATCAGGATCTCGTTGAAGCGGTTGGTCTCGAGCGTCTGCAGGAGGCCCGCTGCGAGCGTCAGCAGCGTCTTGCCGGTGCCGGCGGGGCCGAGCACGGTGACGAAGTCGATCTCGGGATCGAGCAGGAGGTTCAGTGCGAGGTTCTGCTCCCGGTTGCGTGCTGTGATGCCCCAGACCGCGTGCCGCGCGTTGCGGTAGTCGTGCGTCAGCTCCAGCGTGGCCGACTCGCCGTCGACGGACCGGACGATCGCCTCGAAGCCCTCGTCGCCAGGCTCGCAGACGAACTGGTTGGTCTTCCACTCACGGACCAGCGGCCCCTGGATCTGGTAGAAGGTCCGCGCCTGTTCCTGCCAGGAGCGCATCTCCCCGCCGTGGGTGTCCCAGAAGTCGGCCGGCAGCTCGCTCACGCCCTTGAAAAGGAGATCCGCGTCCTCGATCGTCCGGTCGCTGTAGTAGTCCTCGGCGTGCACCCCGAGGATCGCGGCCTTGATGCGCAGGTTGATGTCCTTGGAAACGAGCGTCACGCGCGATTCCGGAATCTCCCGCTGCAGGGCCAGCGCATAGCCGAGGATGGAGTTGTCGGCGCCGTGCCCGGGCAAGGTGTCGGGCAGGCCGGTGTCGAGCCGGCGGGTCTGGAAGAACAGCCGGCCGGTGGGGGGGCGCTTGCCGTGGTTCCCGGACCGGCCTGACGGCAGCTCGAGGCCCTGGTCGATCTGGTCCTTGGTCGCCTGCGCCATCAGCTCGTCCAGGAACCGGCTGACCTGCCGGACGTTCCGCGCCGACTCCGAGACGCCCTTCTTGCCCGCGTCGAGTTCCTCGAGGACGATCATCGGAATGTAGATGTCGTGCTCCTCGAAACGGAATATCGCGGCCGGGTCGTGCATGACGACGTTCGTGTCCAGCACGAACGCCCGGCGTTCGGCCGGGTACTGGTCGGTGCTCAAGTAGGAGGTCCTCTCAAAGTGCCCTGGCGGCCGCGAGCACGGCCTCGGCATGTCCGTCCACCTTCACCTTGCGCCATTCCTGGCGCAGGACGCCTGCGGCATCGACGAGGAAGGTGCTGCGCTCGATGCCCATCAGCTTCCTTCCGTACATGTTCTTCTCGGTCCATGTGCCGAAGAGCTCGGCGAGCCTGTGGTCCTCGTCCGAGCCGAGCTCGAAGGGGAATTTCATCTTCGCCTTGAACTTCCCGTGCGAAGCCAGGCTGTCGGTCGAGACGCCGAGGATGACCACGCCGGCGCGGCGGAACTGGGCATGCAGGTCACGGAAGGCCTCACCCTCCCGGGTGCAGCCCGGCGTGTTGTCGCGCGGGTAGAAGTAGACGACGAGCTTGCTGCCGAGCGCGTCCCCGGGACGGAAGGTCCCGGCGGTGGTGGGGACGGAGAACGTCGGCAGCTTCCTGCCGAGGGCGACCTTGGCCATGCGTCTTGCTAGCTCCCTGGCCGCGAAGGCCTCATGACTTGACCGGCTCGAGGATGGCGTCGAGGTTGAGGTTGTCGCAGAGATCCATGAACTCCTCGCGCATGGCGCCGAGGTGGATCGAGGACGGCACCGTGACGATCATGTACACGCCGAACATGGGCGCGCCCGTGTGGGGCGCGAGATAGCTGCGGGTGTTCATCTCCGAGATGTCGATGCCGCGGGCCGTGAAGAAGCCCGACAGCGCGGCGACGATGCCGGTCTGGTCCAGGCAGACGACGTCCACCGAGTAGGGCACCTGGTCCTCGTGGACCGGTCGCTGCTCGGTGCGGCGGATCTGCAGGGTGATGCCCGCCGACTCGGCCAGGCGCTTCAGCTCCGTCTCGATGCGGGCGACGGCATGCCAGTTGCCGCTGACGAGCATCAGCACGGCGAACTCGGCGCCCAGTGCCGTCATGCGGCTCTCGCTGATGCTGCCGCCGCAGTCGGCGATCACCTTGCTGAGGTCGTGGACCAGCCCGACGCGGTCGCTGCCGATGGCGGAAATCGCGATGTATTGCTTCATGGGAGGCGGGCCGGGGGCACGTACCGCAGTCTACCGGTAACCGGACCCGCTGGAAACGCCGGATGTCGTCCTTGCGTGGTCCGGCAGCGCGAAAGTACGATGCGGGTTCCCGCCGGCCACACGTAGAGACGCATGTTCCGCGGCAGCATCGTAGCCCTCGTGACCCCCATGTTCGAATCCGGCGAGATCGACTACGCCGGCTTCGAGTCCCTGCTCGACTGGCACGCGGAACAGGGGACCGACGGTGTCGTGGTCCTCGGCACGACGGGGGAGTCCCCCACCGTCACCGGGGGCGAGAGCGACGAATTGCTGCGCCGGGCCGTCCGGCGTCTCGGCGGGCGCCTGCCCGTGATCGCGGGCACCGGGACCAGTTCGACCGCGACCACCATCGAGCGCACGCGACGCGCCTGCGAGCATGGGGTGGACGGCGTCCTGATCGTCACGCCCTATTACAACAGGCCGGGGCAGGAGGGTCTCGTGCGGCACTTCTCGGCCGCGGCGGACGCCAGCAGCGTGCCGGTCATCCTCTACAACGTGCCGTCGCGCACGGCCTGCGACCTGCTTCCGCCCGCCGTGGAGCGACTGGCCCAGCATCCGCGGATCATCGGCGTGAAGGAGGCGACCGGGCAGGTGGCCCGCGCGCGGGACATCCTGGAACGTTGCGGCGACGACTTCCTGGTGCTGTCGGGCGATGACGCCAGCTGCCGGGAGCTAATGCTGGCGGGCGCCCAGGGCGTCATCTCGGTCACGGCCAACGCGGCGCCGCGGCTGATGCACGAACTCGGCGAGGCGGCCCTGGTCGGCGATGCAGGTCGCGCGGCCCTGGTGGACGAGCGCCTCGCGGCGCTCCACCGTGACCTGTTCGTGGAAGCCAACCCCATCCCGGTCAAGTGGGCGGTGTCCCGCCTGGGTCTCATCCCGCCTGGAATCCGGTTACCATTGACGCCCCTGGATCCCCGTCACCATGCGACGGTCCTGGCCGCGATGGAGCACGCCGGGATCATCTAGCGAGGATTGGATGCGCCTTGTCCTTCTGCTCGGCCTGCTCGCCTTGTCGGGCTGCGGTATCTTCAGCCCGACTTTCGAGAGCTGCGAAGAGGTTCCGGCCTACGCCGGCGCGAGGGAGATCCCGCCGCTCGCGGTACCCGAGGGCGTCGACGCCCCGGACACGCGCAACGCCCTGAAGATCCCGGTGGTGACCGCGCCGGAGAAGCCGCGGGACGGGAGCTGCATCGACGCGCCGCCGAGCTACTACCCCAACCGGCCGGCCGCGCCGGCCGGGTGAGGTCACGGGACAGGGCGGTTGCTGCTCGACCGGGCGTCCGGTAGGCTTCGCGCCCCCTGCGTCGCGGTTGGCAGGAAGATCCGGAGAGGTGGCCGAGCGGTCGAAGGCGCTGGACTGGAATTCCAGTAATACCCAAAAGGTATTCGTGGGTTCGAATCCCACCCTCTCCGCCAGACAGGGTGCCGGGTCGCGAATTCGCCGGTTCTGACGCGGCAACGGTCATGAGTCTGCGAATCCGCCACCCGGCGTCGCCGGGTCCGGCACCGCTTGGTTGACGCCCCCGGACCCCAACCTTACGATGCCCCGAGGCCCCAGGCATCGATCCCCTCGGTACGATGGTGGCTCGCGTCGGTTCCTCCGCGACGATCAGCCGTAAACCCCGCCAGGCCCGGAAGGGAGCAACGGTAGCGGTGACATCGGGTGCCGGAGGGGTGCTGGCGCGGGCCGCCGCCCCGACCCCCGTCCGGAACAGAGGACAGCGCCGACCCCCATGAGCTACCTCGTCCTCGCGCGCAAGTGGCGACCGCGACGCTTCGACGAGATGGTCGGGCAGGAGCATGTGCTGCGCGCGCTGGTCAACGCGCTCGATTCCGGCCGGGTGCACCACGCCTTCCTGTTCACCGGCACCCGGGGCGTGGGCAAGACCACCATCGCGCGCATCCTCGCCAAGTCGCTGAACTGCGAGAAGGGCGTGACCTCCACCCCCTGTGGCGAGTGCGCGGCCTGCCGCGAGATCGACGAGGGGCGTTTCGTGGACCTGATCGAGGTGGACGCCGCCTCGCGCACCAAGGTGGACGACACCCGGGAGCTGCTCGACAACGTCCAGTATTCGCCGACGCGCGGCCGCTACAAGGTGTACCTCATCGACGAGGTGCACATGCTGTCGGGCCACTCCTTCAACGCGCTGCTGAAGACGCTGGAGGAGCCGCCGCCGCACGTGAAGTTCCTGCTCGCGACCACCGACCCGCAGAAGCTGCCCGCCACGGTGCTGTCGCGCTGCCTCCAGTTCAGCCTCAAACGCCTGTCGCCCTCGCTGATCGGCGAGCGGCTCAGGTACATCCTCGACGAGGAAGGGGTCGCCTTCGAGCCCGCCGCGATCCGCCTGCTGTCGCGTGCGGCGGACGGCAGCCTGCGGGACGGACTCTCGCTGCTCGACCAGATGCTGGCTTTCGGCGGCGGCAGGGTGGCGGAGGCCGATGCGCGCACGATGCTCGGCACGATCGACCGCGGCTTCGTCACGCGCCTGCTCGACCGGCTCGCCGACCGCGATGCCGCCGGCCTGATGGCATGCGTGGCCGCGATCGACGAGCAGGGGCCGGATTACGCGCAGGTGCTCGACGAGCTCGCGAGCCTGCTGCAGAAGGTCGCGCTGCGCCAGGCGGTGCCCGACCTGCCGGCGGACGAGGTCTGGGGCATCGAGGAGCTCGACGGCTTCGCCAGCCGCATCGCCCCTGAGGACCTGCAGCTGTACTACCAGATGGCCATCCTGGGGCGACGCGACCTGCCGCTGGCGCCCGAGCCTCGCGGCGGCCTCGAGATGGTCCTGCTCAGGATGCTGGCCTTCGTGCCCGCGGCGGGCCCTCCTGCGGAGGCCGGGCCCCCCGCAGAACCCCGGCCTGCGGCGCGCCGCAGCGCCCCCCCCGGGGTCGAGTCGGCGCCGCGCGCCACGTCGCCGGGAGCCCCGGCGCAGCCGGTCCCCGACCTCGACCTGTCCGACTGGCGCGCGGTCGTTGACCGGCTCGGCCTGCAGGCCGCCGCGAGGCAACTGGCATCCCACCTCAACTTCGTCGCACTGGAGGGCGACGTCCTGCGCCTGGCACTGGACGCGCGGGGCGAGGTGCTGCGGACCCGGCTGCAGGAGGAGCGCCTCGCCCAGGCGGTCTCCGGCCTCGCCGGGCGGCCGATCCGGCTGCAGCTCGAGGTGAGCCACGACGCCGGCCGGACCCCCGCGCGCGAGAAGGAGAGGGAACGCCAGGAACGGCTGGAGCAGGCGCGGCTGTCGATCGAGAACGACCCCACCGTGCAGGCCCTGAAGGACCGCTTCGGCGCCGTCGTCCAGCCGGACTCGATCAAGCCGGTTGGCTAGAATCCCGCCTGCAATCCGCCAACGGAGCACACCATGAAGCAGAACATCGGCGCACTGATGCGCCAGGCCCAGCAGCTGCAGGCGAACATGCAGAAGGCGCAGGAGGAACTCGCGCAGCTGGAGGTCGTCGGCGAGTCGGGCGGCGGGATGGTGAAGGTCACCATGAATGGCCGCAACGAGGTACGCCGGGTCCGGATCGAGCCGACGGTGGCCGCGGCCGGCGATGTCGAGATGCTCGAGGACCTCGTGGCCGCGGCCTGCAACGACGCCGTGCGCAAGGCAACCGAGGCGGCGCAGCAGAAGATGTCCGGCATGATGGGCGGCATGCAGCTGCCGCCTGGCTTCAAGATGCCGTTCTGAGGCGCCTCGACCCTTGAAATACTCGCCGTCGCTGGCCCGCCTGATCGATGCGCTGCGCATCCTGCCCGGCGTCGGGCCCAAGTCGGCGCAGAGGATGGCGTTCTACCTGCTGGAGCGGAACCGCGAGGGCGCCCGGGCGCTGGCCTCCGCGTTGTCCGACGCGGCCACGGCGGTCGGGCAGTGCCGGCGCTGCCGGATGCTGACGGACGGCGAGCTGTGCATGATCTGCACGGCGCCACAGCGCGACGAAGGCCTGCTGTGCGTCGTCGAGTCGCCGGCGGACGTGGCCGCGGTCGAACAGTCGGGCGGCTACCGGGGACGGTACTTCGTGCTCATGGGGCACCTGTCGCCGCTCGACGGGATCGGCCCGGGCGAACTCGGCGTGTCGCAGCTGGAGTCCATCCTGGCGGAGGGGCAGGTCCGCGAGGTGATCCTCGCGACCAACCCGACAGTCGAGGGCGAGGCCAC
>Ga0316613_10002957_pt1 | contig 10752 bp, 10 predicted proteins | sample OWC_soil_day10_C_2_FD_207647 | JGI IMG/M metagenome (GOLD analysis project Ga0316613, IMG submission 207647) | Wetland soil microbial communities from Old Woman Creek delta, Ohio, United States - OWC_soil_day10_CT_b | ecosystem: Environmental > Terrestrial > Soil > Wetlands | place: USA: Ohio... | reverse complement strand
TTCCCCCACAATCCGGTGGATGAACCGATATAATAGTTACAGTAAAGCAAGTATCAGGCCTTGGGTCGAGAAGGCATTCAAAATAAAATTCGTTTAGAAACAGGAAAATAGGATGAGGGGTGTCATCGGGTTTCAAGCAACGAAGAAAACTTTTACCATTTCTTGCTATTATTTGTCAATAAAACTGAACCGGAATTCATCTGGTCGGAAGTCGAAAGCGAGCCGATTCGGCAGGCGTTACAACGATTTCATGGATACGGCCGGCGTCCTGCGGCATTGATTTCGACCCCGGATGGCCAGGCTCAATATTCCCGCGCCCAGGAGAACCAGGGCGGTGGCTTCCGTACCGGACGTCTCCGATTCGACTGGAGAGCCGATATCTGGCGGATTATCCGGATGGATCCTGTAGGCGGGGACGGCCATCGTGGTGACCCAGCAGAGGGAAAACGGCAGGATCACCAGGAGGGAGATCAGAATTTTCCGAGCGACGTGTCTCATCGCAAATTCCCGTTCACCGTGATTTCTTTCCTGTTCAAAAGAATATTGGAGCAAGGGACGTGCCAAAGGATCCGGAACTGTGGGGCCGTTAAGCCTTCAATATGAAAAGAAATTTAGATGCTATCCGGTTGTTTCGGGGAATGGAGGGAATCCCGGGGGGGGGATTATTGGAAATTATATGTAATTTATTGCTCTAAAGTTCTTTAAAGTTCGTTAATCGATCCATCGACGGACTTCCATTACTTGGTGCCCGGCAGGAGAATGAAAAAAAGGAAATCCTCCATCCTTGCGATTTCAGGAGGCGGCGACTCCAGATACCTCCTGGACCGGATGCTACAGTCCGGTGCGGAGGTGATCCTCGCCCACGTGCATCACGGGACGAGAGGGAAGGAATCGGACAAGGATCAGGAATTCGTCGAAAAGATCGCCAGGGAGAAACGAATCCCGCTCGTCACGGCGCGAATGCCGGACCGGGCCGGATCCTCCTCCGGTTTCGAAAACCGAGCGAGGCGTTTCCGGCGTCGTTTCCTCCTGGACCTGAAGGATCGATTCCGTTGCGGGACCATCCTGACGGGGCACACGTCGGATGACCAGATAGAGACGATCCTGATGCGGATGTTCGAGGGGGCGGGAATCGCGGGATTAAAAGGGATCCCACGGAATACAGCGGATGGTTTTTATCGTCCGATTCTTCATGTCTGGCGGGATGATATAACGAAATACCTCAAGGAAAACAGGATTTCCCGCCGTACCGACAGGACAAATCGCGATAACCGGTTCGAGCGGAACTGGATCCGCCACGTTCTGATCCCTTTGCTCGTCAGGCGGTACGGCAAGGCGGTGAAGAAGCGAATATTCACGTTGGGGGAGCGGTTCCAGGAGCTCAACGACTACCTCGAGGCCGAGGCGTGCAAATGGATTCGCCGGTACGTGAAATCGAGTCAAGAAGCGGGGGGCATCCAGGCCCGGAAGACTGGGTATCCCGACTGGGCCGATAGTACACTTCATTTCCTCCGGGCAGGTTATACGAAACTGCCGACGATGCTGCGTGTGAGGATCATCCAGAGGGTATGTATAGACCTCCTGGGCCTCGCCCCCAATGAGCGCCTCCTCCGGTCCGTCGATCGGACGGTCCGCGAGGGCGGTCCGTCTGCCCGGGTGAAGGTCGGCAGGGGTTGGGAACTGGTGAACCGGTACGGGCAGACCGCATTCGTTTCTGCCGGGGATGGCGGAAAGGCGGGCAAGCCGCCCGGGGGTGCAGCACCGGGAGAACCCGCCCTGAAGATGGAAGAAAAAGGGAAGATCACTCCCGCGCAGGCCAGGCGCGGCGCGGCATCCGGCGGAAAAGAGTATTTCGACGCAACAGGCATCCGCATGCCGCTGTGCGTCCGCCCCCTCCGCGCCGGAGACCGGATCCGTCCGTTCGGTTTGAAAGCGGAGAAGAAGGTGAAGGAAATCTTCATAGACCGGAAGGTACCCAGGAACGAGCGGTGGGGACGGCCGGCGGTCTGCGACGCGGACGGGAAGATCCTCTGGATCCCCGGGGTGATCCGCTCCGCCCACGCACCCGTGACCGCGGATACCCGCGGGACGATCATCCTGAGTCTCCGCCCCGCGGCCGGCCCGGGAAGGCGGAAGATCGGCTGACCGTTCGGGGAATACGGGGGAATGTACACGAAATGGACAGATGTTCCCCCTGTGCTATCATAAAGCGATTTGGACGAGGAGAAACGCGCCATTGAACCAGTTCTATAGAAACCTGGCCATCTGGATGCTCATCGCCCTCGCGATGGTCTTCCTCTTCAACACCTTCAAGGCACAGAAGGTCGAGCACGAGGAGGTGTCCTTCTCCGCCTTCCTGCAGAACGTGGATGCGGGACAGGTGAAGGAGGTGACGATCAAGGGGCAGGAGGTCACCGGGAAGTACGCGGACACCGCGGGGAAGGAGAAGAAGACCTTCCACACCTACGCGCCGGACGATCCCGACCTGGTCAAGACGCTGCGCGGGAAAAACGTGCAGATCACCGCCAAGCCCCTCGACGAGAGCCCGTGGTACATGACACTGCTCGTCTCGTGGCTGCCGATGCTCCTGCTGATCGGCGTGTGGATCTTCTTCATGCGGCAGATGCAGGCAGGGGGCGGCAAGGCGATGTCGTTCGGCAAGAGCCGGGCGAAACTTCTCACCGAGTCGTCGCACAAGGTCACCTTCAACGACGTCGCGGGAATCGAGGAGGCCAAGGAGGAGCTGCAGGAGATCATCGCGTTCCTGAAGGACCCGAAGAAGTTCACCAAGCTCGGCGGCCGCATCCCCAAGGGGGTGCTCCTCGTCGGAGCCCCCGGGACGGGGAAGACGCTGCTGGCCAGGGCGATCGCCGGCGAGGCGGGCGTGCCGTTCTTCTCCATCAGCGGCTCCGACTTCGTGGAGATGTTCGTCGGCGTGGGGGCGGCACGGGTGCGCGACCTGTTCATCCAGGGGAAAAAGTCCGCCCCCTGCATCATCTTCATCGACGAGATCGACGCCGTCGGGCGGCACCGCGGCGCGGGGCTTGGCGGCGGCCACGACGAGCGGGAGCAGACGCTGAACCAGCTCCTGGTGGAGATGGACGGCTTCGAGTCGAACGAGGGGCTGATCCTCATTGCCGCCACGAACCGTCCCGACGTCCTCGACCCGGCGCTGATGCGCCCCGGGCGGTTCGACCGCCAGGTTGTGGTCCCCAAGCCCGACGTGAAGGGGCGCGAGCAGATCCTGGGGGTTCACACCCGCAAGATCCCCATCGCCGAGGACGTCAACCTCGAGGTGCTGGCGAAGGGGACGCCCGGTTTCACCGGGGCGGACCTCGCCAACCTGTGCAACGAGGCGGCGCTCCACGCGGCGAGCACCGGGCTGTCCAAGGTGACCATGGACTGCTTCGAGATGGCAAAGGACAAGGTGATGATGGGACGCGAGCGGCGCTCCATGATCATCAGCGACGAGGAGAAGAAGTCCACCGCCTACCACGAGGCGGGGCACGCCATCGTCGCGACCCTCACCCCGGGCGCGGACCCGATCCACAAGGTCAGCATCATCCCGCGCGGCATGGCGCTGGGCGTGACGCAGCAGCTCCCCATCGACGAGCGGCACACCTATTCGAAGGATTACCTGAAGGACAACATCACGGTCCTGATGGGGGGGCGGGTCGCGGAGGAGCTGGTCCGCGGCGAGCTTACCACCGGGGCCGGGAACGACATCGAGCGCGCCACCATGATCGCCCGGAAGATGGTGTGCGAGTGGGGGATGAGCGACCGGCTGGGGCCGGTGACCTTCGGCCAGAAGCAGGAGGCCATTTTCCTGGGGCGCGATTTCACCCGACACCAGGATTACAGCGAGGCGACCGCCCGCGACATCGACCATGAAGTGAGGGGCATCGTTACCTCCTGCTACGAGCGGGCGAAATCGCTGCTGGCGTCCCACATCGAGGTCCTCCACCGCGTGGCGCGGACTCTCCTGGAGAAGGAAGTGGTCGACGGCGCCGAGATCAAGCGGATCATCCAGGAAGGGATTTCGCCGCAGGGACCGGGAGGCGCCGAGCAGGCCGGAGCTCCCGCCTGACGCCCGGATTCATAATTCCCATCCCCGGGGGCGTCCTCGACCTGTCCGGTCCGCCCCTCCTCATGGGGATCCTCAACGTGACTCCGGACTCCTTCTCCGACGGCGGGATGTTCCGTTCCCCCGAAGAGGCGGTCGCGCGCGCCCTGGAGATGACGTCGCAGGGGGCGGCGATCATCGACGTGGGGGGGGAATCGACCCGGCCGGGGTCGCAACCGGTCTCCGCGGAAGAGGAGCTGCGCCGCGTCCTGCCGGTGCTTCGCTCGCTCTCCGGAAAGACCAGCGCGCTGATTTCGGTGGACACCACGAAGGCGGCGGTGGCGCGAGAGGCGATCGGCGCAGGGGCACGGATCGTCAACGATACGAGCGCGATGTCGGACGATTCCGGCATGGCGGCGGTGGTCCGGGATTCCGGGTGCGCCGTCATTCTCATGCACCGGCGCGGCACGCCCGCGACGATGCAGGAGGCGCCCCACTACGACTCGCTGTTTCCCGAACTGCTCTCGGAGCTTTCCGCGCGGATCGACGCCGCGGTGAACGCGGGGATCGAACGGGACCGGATCCTCGTCGACCCCGGGATCGGATTCGGGAAACGTCTGGAGGACAACCTGGCGCTGCACCGCCATCTCGGGATGCTGCGGGTCCTCGGGCGCCCGATCGTGTTCGGGTCGTCGCGCAAGGGGTTCCTGGGGACTCTCACGGGGGCGCCGGCTGACGAACGGATCTTCGGGACCGCGGCGTCCGTGGCCGCGGCGGTGCTTGCCGGCGCGCACATCCTGCGCGTGCACGATGTCCGGGAAATGCGGGAGGTGGTGCAGGTGGCCGCGGCGATCCGGGAGGCGGCGGAATGCTAGACGGGCTCCTCACCATCCGGGCGGTCGACGTCCTCGACATCCTCCTCGTCGCCTTCATCATCTACTGGGTCCTGCTCTTCATCCGGGGGACCCGGGCCGTCCAGATGCTGCTGGGGCTGCTGATCCTGATGGGGATGTACGTGGTCTCCCGGAAGGCGGGGATGGTCACCTTCCAGTGGCTGGTGGGCAACTTCCTCGAGAACCTCCTCGTCGTCCTGGTGGTCGTTTTCCACACCGAGATCCGGCGCGGGCTGGCCCGGATCGGCCAGTGGCGCATCTTCGGCTGGTGGGGGAGCGCTCCGGACCCGGACGTGCTCGGGGAGATCGCCCGGAGCGCCTTCCTGCTCGCTACGAGCCGCACCGGCGCGATCCTGTTGCTGGAGCGGGGGATGGGCCTATCGGAGTACGTCGAGCACGGGAAGGCGATGGATGCCCTCTTCTCCCACGAGCTGTTGGCGTCCATCTTCGCGCCCTATTCCCCCGTGCACGACGGCGCGGTCGTCATCCGGGGCAACCGCGTCGCGGCGGCGGGGGTGATCCTTCCGATCCCCGCGGAATCTTCCGCGACCCGGGATATGGGAACAAGGCATCGTGCGGCCTATGGCCTGGCGATGGAGACGGACGCGGTGGGGATCGTGGTTTCGGAGGAGACGGGGAACGTGACGGTTTTCCACCACCGGGAGTCCAGGAGGGTGGAGACGCCGGAGGAGCTCCGGGACCTGCTCGGGAAACTGTTCCGCGTCGACGGGAGCGGCCGTGAAGCCGTCTGACCTTTCCGGATCCGTGTGGCGACTCGCAAGCACCAACCTGGGGTTGAAGGTCCTGGCCCTCTGCCTGGCGGTCGCCTGCTGGCTGTTCGTGGCGGGGGAGAGCAAGGGGCTGGTGGGTTTCAGCGTCCCCCTCGAGATCCGGGACGTCCCGAAGGGGATGACGCTTACGAACAAGGTGGGGCGGCAGGTGGAGGTGCGCCTCGCCGGTCCTTCCTCCATCCTCTCCGGGGTGAAGCACACCGACGTCGCCGCCGCCATCGACCTATCAACGGCCCGGGCGGGCCGGCAATCCATCCCCCTCGACGACCGCATCGTGAAAGTTCCGCCGGGGGTCACGGTGCAGCGGATCTTCCCCTCATCCGTCGAGGTGGTTCTCGAGAAAACGGAGCGGCGCGTCGTTCCGGTGATCGCCCGCGTCGGGGGCGCACAGGCGATCCGGCAGAAAGTGACGAAGGTGGAGGTGGACCCCCCGGCCGTGGAGATCGAGGCGCCCCCTGAGGAGTTCTCACGCATGTCCGCGGTCTACACGGAGGAAGTCGTCCCGGTGCGGGACACCGAAGCCTTCTCGGCGCCGGCCCGCGTGGAATTGCGCGAGCCGCATGCTAGAATCGTGGGCAGCCCGGACGTCCGCGTGAAAATCCATTTCCGCAAATAGGAGGTTCCCCGGTGTCCAGGAAGTTGTTCGGAACCGACGGCGTGCGCGGGGTCGCCAACACCGATCCGATGACCGTGGAGACGGCATTGGCCCTGGGCCAGGCGGTCGCCCACATGTTCCGGAACCGGAGCGGGCGGCACAAGATCGTGATCGGAAAGGACACCCGCCTCTCCGGGTACATGTTCGAAACGGCCCTCTCCGCGGGGATCTGCGCGATGGGGGGGGACGTCCTCCTCGTGGGGCCGATGCCCACGCCGGGGATCGCATTCCTCACCCACTCCATGCGGGCGGACGCGGGGGTCGTGATCTCCGCCTCCCACAACCCGTACCCCGACAACGGCATCAAGTTCTTCGGCCGCGACGGGTTCAAGCTGCCCGACGACGTGGAGTCCCGCATCGAGGGGCTGATGTACGGGGAGCACCTCAAGGAAAACCGCCCCCCATCGCCGGAGATCGGCAGAGCCCACCGGATCGACGACTCCACCGGCCGGTACATCGTGTACCTCAAGAGCACCTTCCCTTCGCACCTCTCGCTGGACGGCATGCGGATCGTGGTGGACTGCGCCAACGGGGCGGCGTACCGGATCGCGCCGCAGGTGTTCGCGGAGCTCGGGGCCGAGGTGATCCCCATCGGGGTGGGACCGAACGGGCTGAACATCAACGACCAGTGCGGCTCCCTCTACCCCGAGGTGGTCTCGGCGAAGGTGAAGGAGGCGAGGGCGGACCTCGGGATATCGCTGGACGGCGATGCCGACCGGGTGATCCTCGTGGACCAGAAGGGGGAAGTCCTCGACGGCGACCGGATCATGGCGGTGTGCGCGGAGGAGCTGGCGAGGAAGAAGAGGCTCGCCAGGAGCACTCTGGTCGCCACCGTGATGAGCAACATCGGGCTGGAGCTGTATCTGAAGGAGCGGAAGATCAAGCTGGTCCGCGCGCCGGTGGGGGACCGGTACGTCGTCGAGATTATGCGCAAGGGCGGGTACAACTTCGGCGGGGAGCAGTCCGGGCACATGATCTTCCTCGACCACGCCACCACGGGGGACGGTGTGCTCGCGGCACTCCAGTTCCTCGCCGTGATGGTCGAGTCGGGCAGTAAAGCGTCCGAGGTGGGGCACGGCCTGGTGACGTACCCGCAGATCCTCCAGAACATCCGGATGAAGCAGCGCATCCCGCTGGAGTCGATGAAGGGGTTCCGGAAGGCGCAAGGCGAGTTCGAAAAAATGCTGGGCACCCGCGGGCGGATCGTCGTCCGGTACAGCGGCACGGAACCACTGCTGCGGATCATGGTGGAAGGGGAGAACCGGCAGGAGGTCGAGGCGGTCGTGAGGACCCTCGCGGAGAAGGCGCGGGAAGAGGGGCGGTGACGGGGTGGGCAAGCGCCTCGGCGTGAACATCGACCACGTGGCCACCCTGCGCCAGGCGAGGCGCGGGCGGGAGCCCGAGCCAGCGGCGGCGGCGGCGGTCGCGGAGCTTGCGGGGGCCGACGGCATCACCGTACACCTGCGGGAGGATCGCCGGCACATCCAGGACCGGGACCTCGAGGTGCTGAAAGCGATCGTGGCCACCCGGGTCAACCTCGAGATGGCCGCCACGGAGGAGATGACACGGATCGCATGCGGACTCCGGCCGCATTCCGCCACCCTGGTCCCCGAGAAGCGCGAGGAGATAACCACCGAAGGGGGGCTCGACGTCCTCGGCCGCCGGGAATCGCTCCTGAGGACCGTCGCCCGCCTGAAAGAGGCAGGGATCCTGGTGAGCCTGTTCATCGACCCGGAACTCGCCCAGGTGCGGGCCGCCCGGCAGGTCGGTGCGGACGCGATCGAGATCCACACGGGGAGCTACTGCGAGGCGTTTCGCTCCGGGAAATACCTGGCGGAGCTGGACAAGATCCGCGCGGCGGCGATGTATGCGTCCTCCCTCAAGATGCACGTGTTCGCCGGCCACGGACTCGACGTGCGAAACATCGTGCCGGTCCTCGCGATCGGAGAGATCGAGGAGTTCAACATCGGCCACAGCATCGTCGCCCGGGCGGTCTTTCTCGGGTTCGCCGCGGCCGTCAAGGAACTAGCCGACCTCATCCACGGGGCTTGAGGGGAACGGGGTGATCGCCGGGATCGGCGTGGACATTGTCGACGTCTCGCGCGTCGCGAAGCTCGTGGAGCGGTACGGCGACCGGTTCCTTCGCCGCGTATTCACCGATCCGGAAGTGAAGTACGCCATGGGGAGCGCGAACCGGGCGGAGCGGCTGGCCGGCCGGTTCGCCGTGAAAGAAGCGTTCCTGAAGGCGCTGGGCACGGGGAAGTCGCAGGGAATCCTGTGGCGCGACGTGGAGACGGTGCGCGGCCCGATGGGAAAACCGGTCGTCCGGCTCCACGGGCAGGCCGTGCGGTGGATGCGGTACCGGGGCGGTAGCCAGGTTCACGTCTCGATCACCCACGACGGCGGGAAGGCGGTGGCGTTCGTGATCCTCGAGAAGGGCGGTGGGGCGGAATGAAGATCGCGACGGCGTCGCAGATGGCCGAACTGGACCGGGTGACGGTCCACACGTACGGCATTCCCGCGCTCGTGCTGATGGAGAACGCCGGACGGTCGTGCACGGACCGGATCTTCCGGATCCTCGAGGAGAAGGTGGGGGCGCCGCAGGAGGCGTCCGTCGCGGTGGTGTGCGGCAAGGGGAACAACGGCGGCGACGGGATGGTCATCGCCCGGCACCTCCACAACCGGGGCGTCTACGTCGAGGTGTTCCTCCTGGGGGAGGTGGACGACCTCTCGGCCGACGCCAGGACCCAGCATGAGATCATCCGGCGGATGGACGTCGAGGTGCGCGTCATCCGGGACGGCGAGGGAGTGGAGGACCTGCGCTCCTATCTCGAGGAGGTCCACCTGTGCGTGGACGCGATCCTGGGCACCGGCCTCTCCTCCCCCCTGGCGGGGATCGTACGGGAGGTGGTGGAAATCATCAACCTCTCCATGGCCACCGTCTTCGCCGTCGACATCCCCAGCGGCATCGACGCGACGACGGGCAGGATTCTCGGTGAGGCGATCCGGGCGGACTACACGGGGACCTTCGGGCTCCTGAAGCTCGGGCACGTCCTGCTCCCGGGTTCGATCCACTGCGGCGAGACCGAGATCTACGACATCGGCATCCCGTCGCGGGCGGTCTTCGACGCGGAGATCAAGACCGAGGCGCTGGACGAACAGACCGTCAAGAGCATGCTCTCGGTGCGGCCGCCCGACTTCCACAAGGGAGACGCCGGCCGGGTCTACATCGTCGGCGGGTCTCCCGGGATGACGGGGGCGCCGTGCCTGGCGGGGCTGGCGGCCCTGCGGATGGGCGCGGGGCTGATCACCGTGGTCACCCCGGCCTCGCTGCGGCCGATCGTCGAGGCGAAGCAGATGGAGGTGATGTGCACCGGGGTGGAGGACGGCGGGACCGGGCACTTCTCCGCGGAGATGATCCCCGCCGTGCTGGAGGCCATCTCGAAGGCGGACGTGGTCGTGGTGGGCCCCGGCCTGGGGCTGACGGATGCGACGCCGAAGTTCATGAAGGAGCTGATCCCGCGGATCCGGGTCCCGTTCCTCCTCGACGCCGACGCGCTGAACGCCCTCGCCGGGCAGGTGCACGTGTTGCAAAGCGCCGCGGCCCCGTGCATCGTTACCCCCCACCCGGGGGAGATGTCGCGCATGACGCGCGAGTCGATCGAGTCGATCGAGGCGTCGCGCATCGACTCGGCGCGGCACCTCGCGGAGGAAGAGAAGGTCACGGTGATCCTGAAGGGGGCGCGCACGGTGGTGGCCACCCCGAAGGGGGACATCTTCATCAACACGACGGGGAACCCGTATATGGCGTCCGGCGGGATGGGGGACGCCCTCACCGGGATGATCGCCGCGCTGGCCTCCCAGGGGCTCTCTCCCAACGACGCGGCGTGCGCCGGCGTCTTCCTCCACGGGATGTCCGCCGACCTGCTCGTCCGCGAGCACCCGATGACTCCGGTGACCGCCGGCGACGTGATCGCCAACATCCGCGGGGCGCTGCAGCACACCCTCGGCGAGATTCCCCCCGAAGAGTGATCCTGGTACTCCATTCCGCATCGCCGGAGGACACGCTTGCGATCGCCCGCGCGCTGGGGGACATCCTCGCGCCGGGAGACGTGGTCGCCCTGACCGGGGAGCTGGGCGCCGGGAAGACCCTGTTCTGCAAGGGGGTCGGGGAGGCGCTGGGCATCCCGCCGGACCGGGTCCTGAGCCCCTCCTTCACCATCGTCACGGAGCACAGGGGCCGCCTGCCACTGACGCACGCGGACGTCTACCGGCTCGACACGGACCGGGAGGCGGAGGAGATCGGCCTCGACGAGACGTTTTCGGGGCAGGGAGTCTGCGTTGTGGAGT
>Ga0316613_10002955_pt1 | contig 10758 bp, 9 predicted proteins | sample OWC_soil_day10_C_2_FD_207647 | JGI IMG/M metagenome (GOLD analysis project Ga0316613, IMG submission 207647) | Wetland soil microbial communities from Old Woman Creek delta, Ohio, United States - OWC_soil_day10_CT_b | ecosystem: Environmental > Terrestrial > Soil > Wetlands | place: USA: Ohio... | reverse complement strand
ATGCGAACCGGTTTGTCATATTTGCAAGCCAGTTCAACAATCTGCCCGAACTGTACGTCATGCTTGGCGCCCTGCCCCACGTTGCCGGGGTTGATGCGGTATTTGTCGAGCACTTCGGCACAGGCCGGATTGTCGATCAACAGCTTGTGGCCGTTGTAATGAAAATCGCCGATCAGCGGCACGCTCACTCCCATCTTGAGCAACTGCTCGCGGATCTTCGGCACCGCCTTGGCCGACTCGTCATTGTTGACGGTAATCCGCACCAGCTCCGAACCGGCACGCGCCAGCTGGGCGATCTGGATCGCGGTCGCAACGTGATCGGCCGTATCGGTGTTGGTCATCGACTGCACTACGATCGGCGCAGAGGAACCCACCTGCACAGGCCCGATCCGGACCAGTCTCGTGGCATGGCGCGCCATCGCAGCGGCCAAAGGAATGTTTTGCATCATGAGATACCTGTTACTGCAGGGTCAGCCGGGCAACATCACCCTTCGTGTAAGGAAGCAGGTCCACCGGTTTGCCCTTCCAGGACAACTTCACCTTGGGTGCGTTGCCGATCACCAGCGTAAAGGGGCCACTGCCTTGAATTTCCTGCACCACGCCGGCCTGGCTCAGGCGCCCGAATACGACCTTGGCCGAGGCATCCCGCACTTCGACCCAGGACTCGCCATCAAATCCGAGCACGATGCGCGGCAAACTGTTGGCCGCAGACTGCGCTGCGACCGCGACCGCGACCGGAACAGATTGTCCCGCCTGCGGTGCAGACGCCGGCACGACCGGTGCCGATGCCGCGGGTGCAGCAGACATGGCCGCACCCGGCTCACTCGCGCCGACTGCGCCAGCGCTGGCAGCCGCAGAAGCCTCAGGTGCACTGGCAGGCACTTCAGACACGGGCTCGGACTGAACCTCCCCCTGCTGTAATGCTGTTTCTTCGCGTGCTTCGAACCAGCGGAAATACCAGCCGGCCCCCAATACGATAACCAGCAGCAATACCAGCAGCGCCGCCGGCAGCGCGGAGAAGCGGGGGTTGCCCGATGAAGGCATGCGCCCCAGGCTGGGGGAATACATCTGCGCGGAGATGCCGGCCGGCTCATGCCCCTCGATCACATCGATCAAGGCCAGGAACGGGGCAGGATCCAGCTGGAGAAAACGGGCGTAATTGCGCACGAAGCCTCGTGAAAACGCAGCGCCGGGCAAGGCGGACAAATCCCCGTGTTCGATGGCCTCAATCTGCCGGGGGGTCAGCTTGAGCTGTGCCGATACCTGCGAGAGCGACAAGCCTCGCGCTTCACGTTCGGCACGCAGTTGCGCCCAGTCCACGACCTGCTCGGACGGGATCTGACGCATGTCATCATCCTGAATCGGTTCACTCACTCGAATTTCCCCTGCAGAAAGAACTGATACTCGTTGGAGCCTGGAAAGTCGTTGCGCATCTTGCTCCCATAAGCCTGCACCAAGCCCTCGTTCCCGAGTTTTTTCTCGATCCGTGCTGCCAGCCAGAGGACATCGGCACCTGGGGCCTTGGCCTGCTGCTGCGCCAGATCGATCCAGTGCTTGGCACGCATGAAGCGATTCGTCCGATACGAAATGCTGGCCAGATAGATGAGCGCCGCGACATTGGCCGGATCGGCCTGCACCGCGCGCAAGAACCGCTCTTCGGCCCCCGCTTCATCCTTCAGGCGCAGCATGCACAACCCCGCGTTGGTCCAGGATCGCGTCGGCGTCTTGTAGTAAGGATTGCGGGCAGCCTGTTCGAGACGCTGCAGGCCCGGGGTTTCCTGCCCCTGGGAGCACAGGAACCAGCCGTAGGCATTGTTCACCACCGGATCGCCTGGGGCAAGACGCGCGGCCTCCTCGAAAGCCGGTCGTGCCTGCGCGAACTGCTCCTGATTCGCATAAACCATGGCCATCAACAGGTGCGCTGGCGCGTAGCTGTTGTCGGCGGCAATCGCAGTCCGGGCTTCGTCCAGCGCCACGCCACTGTTGCCGCTCAGAAGATAGACCTCGCCAAGTTCGACGTGCGCTTTGGCCGACTTCCTTGTCGCAGAAGTGGTCGGCAAATCCGCCATCGGCCGCACAAACTCGCCGCTTGCCACCGGGCCGGGAGCTGCCGCATCAAGCGTGCAGGCGGACAGCAGCATACACAGCACAGGCAAACAACATCCCTGCAAGTTCTTCATCATGAACGCACCTCATTGATAGGCACTACACGTTTCTGGGTCCTGCGCGTTTTATCCTTCACCTGTCCGGCCAACTGGCCACAGGCCGCATCCACGTCGTCGCCGCGTGTCTTGCGTGTGGTCGTGACAATACCGGCCTCGTTGAGCAGTTGCGAGAACCGACGGACCACCGGCGCGGCAGAACGCCGGAAACCGGATTGCGGGAAGGGATTGAACGGAATCAGGTTGAACTTGCATGAAACCTGGCGTGCGATTTCGATCAGCTGACGCAGATGCTCATCCTGATCATTGATCCCCGCCAGCATGATGTACTCAAAGGTCACGAAGTCGCGCGGCGCTTTTTCCAGATAACGGCGACATGCCGCCAGCAGATCCTTGAGCGGATATTTCTGGTTGATCGGCACCAGTTTGTCGCGCAGGGCATCGTTCGGCGCATGCAGCGACACGGCCAGGGCAACCGGGCACTCGTCACGCAGGCGATCCATCGCCGGGACGATCCCCGAGGTCGACACCGTGACACGTCGCCGCGACAGGCCATAGGCATTGTCATCCAGCATGAGGTTGAGTGCCGACACCACATTGTCGAAATTCGCCAGCGGTTCGCCCATGCCCATCATCACCACGTTGCTGATGATGCGATCTCCGTCGGGCATAGCCCCCAGCAGGCGATTCGCCAGCCAGAGCTGCCCGATGATTTCCGCCGCACTCAGGTTGCGGTTGAAGCCCTGTTTGCCCGTCGAGCAAAACGCGCAATCCAGCGCGCATCCCGCCTGTGACGACACGCACAAGGTTCCGCGACTGGCTTCCGGGATATACACCGTTTCAACCGCATTGCCATTGCCAACATCCATCAGCCACTTCCGCGTCCCGTCCTCCGAGACGGAGTCCCGCACAGGGACCGGCGGTTGTATGCACGCAGAATCCTTGAGCAAGGCCCGCAGGCTTTTCGCCACATCGGTCATGGCGTCAAAATCGGTCTCCCCGAAACGATGGATCCAGCGCAGGATCTGGCGCGCACGAAAAGGCTTCTCACCACGTTCGGCAAACCAGGCGGTCAGTGCATCGGCATCAAAATCAAGGAGGTTTTGCATGGGTTCTCAATCAAGGCCCAACCCGGCGTAGAACCGGTCGGGCGGGTACGACTCAACGGCTATACACATTCATGCCGGGGAAAAAGAAAGCAACTTCCACGGCGGCAGTTTCCGGCGCATCGGAGCCATGCACGGCATTGGCGTCGATGGAATCGGCAAAGTCGGCACGGATCGTTCCCGCCGCCGCCTTCTTCGGATCTGTCGCTCCCATCAGCTCACGATTCTTGGCAATCGCGCCTTCGCCTTCAAGCACCTGAATCATCACCGGGCCGGAAATCATGAAATTCACAAGGTCCTTGTAGAACGGACGCTCCTTATGCACCGCATAGAATTGGCCGGCTTCCAGCGCCGACAGCTGCACAAACTTGGCTGCCACGATTTTCAGGCCGGCCTCTTCAAACCGCTGGTAGATCTTGCCAATCACATTCTTGGCTACAGCATCGGGCTTGATGATGGACAGGGTACGTTCGATCGCCATTTTTCTTTCTCTCCTGACGGATGGGGCTGTTGAAAATAATGATTTTTGTAAAAAGCTTCTCATTTTATCAGTAGCGCCCCTATCCCGGCAGTCTCAATGCAAAGCCACCAGCCCCCATCTCGCGCTACCATTGCCACATGCCCGTGCGCTCCACTCCCCTGCTTGCCCTCTTTCCACGCACCGGCGTCTGGTTCTGGCGCCTGCCCCTGCTGGCCATTACCGCCCTGATCGCCATCATCAGCTTTTTCGTCTGGTTCGGCCTCAGCCAGGAACACGATGAACGTCGTGCGGCGCTGGTCAGCGACACCCTCTGGATGGAACAGAACCTGCGGTATCAATTCGAGAGCACGGAAAACCAGCTCTCCCAAATCGGCAACGAGTTCGGCGGCGGAGGTGAATTGCATTCCGAACGGGCACAAGACAAGGTCCGGGAACTGCTGCAGGGCTCTTCGGGTTTGGTCGCCATTCTCTGGCTGAACTCCGAAGGCGTGATGCTCAGCACCCTGCCCGCCAGCGCGGCACCGGTACAACTGGCAGACGACCATCCGATCGGCGTCCTGCGGGCTCGTACCCTCAACCGTCCGACCTACACCCATTCCTTTCAACTGCCGGATAGAACCTATGCCATCGAATTGGTCATGCCGATATTTGGCGCAAACGATTTCAATGGCTACGCAGTCGGCATCTTTTCACTCCCTCGCATCATCAGCACGCACGTCCCCTGGTGGTTTGCCGAGCGCTATCGTCTGTCCTTTACCGACAGCGCAGGCCAGGAGATCGCCAGCACCACACAGGCGAACCCCCTGAACGAAACCCAGGCCTTTGGCGTGACCTTCGATCGCATGAACGGTCTGGGCATCCGCGTGAATGCCTATCGGGCAACCACCCGGGTCATGCCCGCCATCGTCGTTGTCGTCCTGGTCGCCTTCACACTGGTGATCGCCTGGAGCCTATGGATGCTACGCAATCGCGTACTGCGCCTGCAGGATACGGAAACCGCCCTGCGCAGCGAGCACGCCTTCCGTCTGGCCATGGAAAACTCGACCCTGATCGGGCTGCGCGCCCGTGATCGACAGGGTCGCATCACCTATGTCAATGCTGCATTCTGTCGCATGGTGGGCTGGAGTAGTGAAGAGCTGATCGGCCAGCGCCCGCCGATGCCATTCTGGCCAGCAGACGAACCCGAGCCGATCACCCCGGAAGCCGAGGGCAGCGAGGCGGGGCATGCGGCCCCTTCCGCGGTGGAGATGCGCTTCCAGCACCGCAATGGCGAGATTTTCGATGTTCTCATCTACGAAGCACCGCTGATTGATGCGGACGGGCATCATGCAGGCTGGATGGGCTCGGTTCTGGATATCACCGAGCGCAAGCGGGCCGAAGCCCTGGCCCGCGACCAACAGGAACAGCTCGAAGCCACCGCCCGCCTGGTCACGATGGGCGAGATGGCATCCACCCTCGCCCATGAACTGAACCAGCCGCTGTCCGCGATCACCAGCTACAGCGCGGGCTGCCTCAATGCCTTGAAAGCGGGTCGCTACGACGAGAAGCAATTTACCGACGTGCTGGGCAAGATCAACCACCAAGGCCAGCGCGCCGGCCGCATCATCCACCGCATCTACGGTTTCGTGCGCCGCAGCGAATCCCGCCGCGAACGCATGGACGTGAATGCCGCAATCCTGGAAGCCACCGGCCTGCTTGAAACGGAAAGTCTGCGGCGCAAGGTCCGCCTGCAGATCGAAATGGGCATGGACCTGCCCGAGATCATGGGCGACCGCGTCATGATCGAGCAGGTGGTGGTCAACCTCTTGCGCAACGGCATGGACGCAATGAAACACACGCCAGAGACCGAACGCGTCCTGCACGTCAGCAGCGAAGCCCTGGCCGATGGCGTGCGCATCGCCGTACGCGACCATGGTGCAGGCATCTCGCCGGACATCGCAGACAGGCTGTTCGATTCATTCTTCACGACCAAGCCCGAAGGCATGGGCATGGGCTTGAAGATCTGCCGCTCCATCGCCGAACAGCACAATGGGCGTTTGTGGTTTGAAGCCGATGCCAACGGGGGCACCACCTTCTACCTGCAACTGCCCGTCGGCGCAGACATCAACGCCTGATCCCGTCAGGGCCTCGCCAGGCAATCTGCCACCCCGCTTCGCCAGCGCCTGCACGCACGCTGGCAGCCCCGCCCACACCACCGATCCAGACCAGCTCGTCGGCACGCCACAACATGGGTACCTGTTCGCGCCACCACGGTGGAATGCCGTTTTCCTGACTCAGTTGCTTGAAACTGCGCGTTGGCCGATTTGCACTCAGGCGCAGGCATTCCCCGCCTGCACGCAGCCGGATCTGGAAACACGCCGTTGCAGGGTCCAGGCGCAGCGCCCCGGCACCGACCGCCGGAACGAAGTACAGCTCGCCGCGCCCCCAGGGCAAGATGGCTTCGCCACGCCAGCCTACCGGCGCAAGCGGCGGCAAAGCCTCGGCCGGCTCCCACCACAGCGCCTGATGATAAGCGCACAGGGCCAACCCTGCATGCGACCAGCGCATCGGGCCGGACTGACAGACTGCTTGCCACAGATCTTCGAAACGCACGGCATCCGGCGCCAGGACGCCCGCCTGTGCTATCCAGAAACGCAACAAGTTGCGCGCACGCGCGGGCGACAAGGCGCACAAACGCGTCCGCGCCCCAGCCGCGCCCAGTGCGACCTGCGCAGCATCCTCGACGGCCAGCTCACGGAGCAACTCGGTCGCTTCGGCAAAATGCCGGGTAGCCCGCAGCATGTTTGCGGAACTTGCCGGAAAGCGCTGCCACAGCGGGGCCAGGATCTGCCGGCGCAGAAAATTGCGGGTCAGCGTCTCGTCCGCATTGCTGTCATCCTCAATCCAGCCCAGCCCCTGCATGCGCGCCCAGGCCAGCAAGGTCTCGCGCGTTTCACCGAGCAGGGGACGCCACAACCGGCGTGCCGCATCCACTTCGGACATGGCCGCCGCACCGGCCACACCCGTGCCCCGCAGCAAGCGGTGCAACAAGGTTTCGGCCTGATCATCGGCATGATGGGCCAGGACAATCCAGCCCGGCGCTCCTTGCTGCAAGGCCTGATAGCGCACTGCACGCGCCGCAGCTTCGAGGCCTCGCCCGGCATCGCGTGCCACTTCGACCGCACACACCTGCAGGGGAACGCCCAAATGCGCACACGTTTCGGCGCAATGCCGCGCCCAGGCCTCGGCATGCATACTCAGGCCATGATTGACGTGGATGGCAGACAGACGAAAGCCGAGCGAAGAAGCTAGCCCGGCCAGTACATGCAGAAGAACGGAAGAATCCAGACCGCCACTGAAAGCGACGGTCAGCGCGCAGGGTGCATCGGTGGCAGGCAGGCGCGCAAACCGCTCGCGCACCCGCGCCACCAGGGCATCAGGCTGCAAGCTCCTTGAATTTGCCATAGCTGAGCAAACGCTCATAGCGCTTGTCAGTGAGTTCCTGCAGGGAGAGTTCGCTGAGCTGACGCAGAGAGTCCTGCAATGCCCGCTTGAGTGACACCGCCATCGCACGTGGATCGCGATGCGCGCCGCCCACCGGCTCGTTGATCACCTTGTCGATCAAACCCAGCGATTTCAGGCGCGACGCGGTAATCCCCATGATCTCTGCAGCTTCGGAGGCCTTATCGGCACTCTTCCACAGAATCGAGGCGCAGCCTTCCGGCGAGATCACCGAATAGGTGGAGAACTGCAGCATGTTGACCTGATCGGCCACCGCAATCGCCAGCGCGCCGCCGGAACCGCCCTCTCCGATCACCGTCGTGATGATCGGCACCCGCAATTCGGTCATGGCATACAGATTGTGACCAATCGCTTCGGACTGGCCACGTTCTTCCGCATCAATCCCGGGATAGGCTCCGGGCGTATCCACAAAGGTGAACACCGGAATGCCGAACTTCTCGGCCAGTCTCATCATGCGCAAGGCCTTGCGATAGCCCTCGGGGCGCGGCATGCCGAAATTGCGCAGGATCTTTTCCTTGGTATCGCGCCCCTTCTGATGACCAATCACCATGCAGCTGCGCCCATTGAAACGGGCCAGCCCGCCCACGATAGCCTTGTCGTCGGCAAAGGCGCGATCACCATGCAGTTCTTCGAAATCGGTGAACATGTGCTCAACGTAATCGAAGGTGTAAGGCCGCTGGGGATGGCGTGCCACTTGCGCAATCTGCCAGGGGCTGAGCTTGGCGTAGATATCCTTGGTCAAGGCTTGGCGCTTGACCTCCAGTCGCGAGATCTCTTCAGAAATATCGACGGCAGAATCATCCTGCACGAAACGGAGTTCCTCAATCTTGGATTCCAGATCGGCAATCGGCTGCTCGAAGTCGAGAAATGTAGTCTTCACGGGAAGTCGGTTGAATCAAAAAAGAGTGGTGCATTGTACCCGATCGGCGCAAACCCGAAGTCGTCGAAATAACTATTAAAAATCATATAGTTAAAAACAAAAGACAGGATACGCTGACGTACGGTCCGGCTCAGGCGGCCACCAGCAGATAGGCCCGGATCTCATGATCCAGGCCGAATTGGCGTCCTGGCAAGGGCATCAGCTTGAACGCCCGGTGCTGGTCCAGCAGGAACAAGGCCTGCTCACCACGCTGGGCGGACAGCGGCAAGACCAGCCGCACTGGCGCGCCGCGCTTGAGTGGATCGAGCAGCACAACCTGGATGCGGTTCTCGCCATCATCGGCCAGCACACTCACGGGCGCATCGCCGAGCAGCTCGATGCCGATCTGGCTCTCTCCCTTGCTGGAACGCCACAGGCGCCGCACCGCACCAATGCGCCACCGATCCCCATCCGGCGAGTGCATACCGAGCAGACTGCCGATCTCGACCCCTTCGAGATCGCCGCTCGGAGCATCCGCACCAACCCCCTGCAGGCTGGCATCCCTGATCGCCCAGTCCCGCGGCGGAAGCGCCGTATCCTCTCCGCTCAGGCGACCGATCAAGCGTTCCCAACCATCCACCACCAGCAGACGTCCCGGCATGGGATGACGACGATGTCGCCGCACGGGCGCGGCACTCGACCAAAGACGGATCATGTGGGACAGGACGCTGATCAGCAGACTGCCCTGGGCATCCTGCAGCAAGACGAATTCCGCCGGCAGATCGCCCGCCGACACCCGCTCCAGAACTTCCTGCAAAACTTTCGCCGCCCGGACGCCGCCAAAGAACCGCGGCAATGCGGCGTGCTGGGGCATCTGCACCAGCCGTGCCGGAGGCAGGGCGAGCGCCGCATCGATCCAGTACAAGGTGGTGGCGACCGGCGCCTCCCCCAGCTCCAGCGAGGGCAGCACGTAATGCACCAGCCGCGAAGCCAGTTCCAGGCGCTCGGCATCCAGCTGGTCCAGACCCACGCTGTGCAAGGCTATCGCCCGCAGGTATTCACGCTCGACCGTGAATACGGCATCACGGTCCGGACGTAAACGAACAGGCTGCTGCACTACGCCTGCACGCGAGGCCAGCCGATACGCCAGGTTCAGACGATCCCAGACCGCATCATCAATCGGACCATGCCGGAACGCATCCCACTTGGCACGGTTTGACGCAGCCCGCATGGCCCGCACGGCGAGTTGTGCGATCAAGCCGCGCTCGGCCATCTCGCCTTCGACGGTCTGCGCAACCAGCAATTCCCCATAGGCATCCAGCACCATGGCCCAATAACCGTGGGCAATTGCCCACAGCCGACGGCGCTCAAGCGGCGAAGCACTTCCTGCTTTCAGGTACAGATCGATGCACAGACGGGCGGCGCGCTGGGAGGCTTCATCCAGGGCAAACAGCAGGCGGGCGCGCTCGGAGAAATCCAGTTCGCCGTTCCCGATCAGGGAATCAATCCACGGCGCGATCTCGCTGATCGCCACTTCAGGCGCGCGTTGGGACAGATCCACAACGACACGGTCGAGCGCATGCTTCTCGGATAGAGGATGATTCTGGCCCGACTGAGGACGCATGCGCGCTCCTGATGGTTTTATTACATATAGCGAATTTTAATGATTTCAACAAAAAAACCAATTCCTAACGACAGACGGGCTCCGCCCCGGAAAACAGACCGAACACGTTAGAATTGCCACTCCTACCCACAGGTGTCCCCATGCGCCAATACCTTGACCTGATGCGCCACGTGCTTGAGCACGGGCAAGACAAGACCGACCGTACCGGCACCGGCACCCGCTCGGTTTTCGGCTGGCAGATGCGTTTCAATCTGGCCGACGGTTTCCCGATGCTGACGACCAAAAAACTGCACCAGAAATCCATCATCCACGAGTTGCTGTGGTTCCTGCAAGGCGACACCAATGTCGCCTATCTGAAGGAAAACGGGGTCTCGATCTGGAACGAGTGGGCCGACGAAAACGGCGAGCTCGGTCCGGTCTATGGCAAGCAATGGCGGCGCTGGGAAGCCCCGGATGGCCGCGTGATCGATCAGATCACCCAGCTCGTGGAAGGGCTCAAGAAAAACCCGGACTCGCGTCGCCATCTGGTCAGCGCCTGGAACCCGGCCGATGTTGACCGCATGGCCCTGCCACCGTGCCACGCCCTGTTCCAGTTTTACGTCGCGGGCGGCAAGCTGTCCTGCCAGCTCTACCAGCGCAGCGCAGACATTTTCCTGGGCGTGCCTTTCAATATTGCCAGCTACGCCCTGCTGACCCTGATGATTGCGCAGGTCATCGGCCTGCAACCGGGCGACTTCATCCACACCCTGGGTGACGCACACCTGTATTCCAACCATCTTGAGCAGGCCCGCCTGCAGCTCACGCGCGAACCCCGGGCGCTTCCCCAGCTGAAGCTCAACCCGGACGTGAAGGATCTGTTCGCTTTCCGCTTCGAAGATTTCACGCTGGAAGGCTATGAACCGCATCCGCACATCGCGGCCAAGGTCTCGGTATGAGCGCCAAACCCGAGATCGCGGTAATTGTTGCCCGTGCCCGCAACGGCGTGATTGGCCGCGACAACGCCCTGCCCTGGCGCCTGCGCGACG
>Ga0316613_10002954_pt1 | contig 10758 bp, 9 predicted proteins | sample OWC_soil_day10_C_2_FD_207647 | JGI IMG/M metagenome (GOLD analysis project Ga0316613, IMG submission 207647) | Wetland soil microbial communities from Old Woman Creek delta, Ohio, United States - OWC_soil_day10_CT_b | ecosystem: Environmental > Terrestrial > Soil > Wetlands | place: USA: Ohio... | reverse complement strand
TACTTGAGATCGTTGGGGCCGAGGGTGTCCATGTCGTCGAAGGTCTGGTTTTCGCCGGCCATGCCCCAGACGAACGAGTAGGCGCCGGAGCCGACGCCGGAGTGGATCGACCACGACGGGGAAATGACGGCCTGCTCGTTGGCCATCACGATGTGGCGGGTTTCCTTGGGCTGGCCGTGCATGTGGAAGACGCGGGTGCTCGGGTCCATGCCGAAGTAGAGATAGACCTCCATGCGGCGCTCATGCGTGTGCGGCGGGTAGGTGTTCCAGACGCTGCCGGGTTCGAGCACGGTGACGCCCATGACCAACTGACAGCTCTTGCATACAGCCGGATGCACGTATTGGTAGATGGTGCGCACGTTGCTGGTTTCCGGCGCGCCGAGCTTCTTGGGGTTGGCGTTGGCGCGGGTGATGTGCACGGTCGGGTAGGTGGCGTGCGCCGGGCAGCTGATGATGTAGAACTTGGCGGGTTGTGCGGCGTTGTCGCTCTCGAAGGAAATCGTCTTGGTTCCCATCCCGACATACATGCCGTCGCCGTTGGCCAGGGCTTGCGCCTTGCCGTCAACGATGACGCGGCCCGGTTCGCCGAGGTTCACGACACCGAGTTCGCGGCGGTCGAGGAAGTTGGGCGTGCCGAATTCCTTGCCGCCTTCCAGCGACAACGCCTGCGTGGTGGGAACGGCACCGCCGAAGACGACGCGGTCCACATGGGTGTAGACCAGTTTCAGTTCGCCGACGGCGAAGATCTGCTCCACGAGGAAGTGGCGGCGCAGGGTTTCGGTATCGTAGTGCTTGACGTCTTCGGGGTGATGCCCATAACGCATATCCAGTTTCATTTACTATCCTCCAGGTTATTCCATTGCTCGATTGCCCGTGACTTTGTCGAATTCGCCTAGCCGTGCTGCTCGCACCGTCTTCGGCTCATCGTCGCGTCACCGACGACTCCGGAGCGGAATCACTTCTTAAGAAAGTCCTCACGTTGCGGCGTGAAGATGTCGAGCAGCCGGCCTTCGCTGAGGCAAACCGCGCCGTGTACAACGGATGATGGGATGTAGACCGAGTCGCCGGCCTTGAGGCGGGTCTTCTCGCCTTCGATGGTGAATTCGAATTCTCCGGCCAGGCAGTAGCACACCTGCTCATGAACGTGCTGATGCTCATAGCCGATTGCGCCTGCCTTGAACATGACCTCGACCGCCATCATGCCGCCGCCGTGTGCGCGGATCTTCCGGGAGACACGGCCTTCTTCGAGGGTTTCGAGTTCGATCTCGGCGTCGTGAAAGAAAAGTTTGCTCATATCCTGCCTATCCAAATTAACAAGATTGCCAACAACACAACCCGCACAGGCAATCCCTGCGGTACGGGCGGGGCGGTGAGGAAAGACCGGAAATCTGCAAAGGATCTGTCTGGCCTGACCACCTGACGACGATGACTTTACACCAAGTCGAGCATCGCTTCAATATTTTGGAACAATGTTCCATTTATGGATTTTTGTGCAATGAATCCCCTGCCGGAAAAACACAGCCGCCGCAGACCGGGCGGCTACTGCTCGAAGCCGAGAATGGTGGAAATGCGGCCGGCGGCGGCCTTGACCTTGGCGATCTTGTCCACCTCCTCGCCACGTTCGTAGCGGAAGCCAGGCCAGGAAACCGAGAGGGTGGCGACGACGGCGCCCGTGTAGTCGAAGATCGGGGCGCCGATGCAGTGCAGTCCCTCTTCGCGTTCCTCGTTGTCCAGCGCATACCCCTGCTTGAGTATCTGCGCCAACTCGTTATTGAGCGCAGCCCGCGAGGTGATGGTGTTCTTTGTGACCGCGAGGAACTTGACGCCCTTGAGCGCGGCCTCGCGTTCCTCCTCCGTCATGTACGCCAGGAGTACCTTGCCGATTGCCGTGCAGTACAACGGCATGCGCCGGCCGACGCGTGAATACATGCGGATGTGATATTTGGATTCGATCTTCAGCACGTAGACGGCGGAATCTCCGTCCAGCACGCCCATGTGAATGGTTTCGCCCAACTCTTCCGCCAGTTCTTCGGCCACGGGACGGGCGGCGGCGTGCAGGTCCATGTGGTCCAGGGCGCGCGAACCGACGTTGAACATCTTCAGCGTGATCGCCCAGCGGTCGTTTTCCGCGCGGCGCGCATAACCCAACTCCTGCAGCGTGAGCAGAAAGCGATATACCGTCGGTTTGGCCAGCTTGATTTCGCGGGAGAGTTCTTCCAGTCCGATCGTCCGCTGCTGCGAGAGCTTTTCCAGGACGGCAAGAACCCGCACCGCCGCGCTGACTAACGGGACTTTGGCTGCTTTCGAAGGGGGTTTTGTTGCCATTTTGGACTCACGTTCCATTTCGGTAAGCGCGGATTGTAAACCGTCCCTTCACGGCCGTATATGCTTTTCTTGTCGACTCGCGACACCGTCGCGGGATGAGTGAATGCAATGCCGCCGGTGATCGATCAGGAGCCGTTTCCGCGCACCGGCGCAGCCTGGTTGCCGTGATAAGACGTACGACGACAGCGGCGCGGCGGTTTCGGTCGTCCCGAGCAGGAAGCAAGGGGGAGGGATTCTATGCCTTGTCGGTAGCGTCGCTGGCGCGACGCAGGCGTTCGCGGCTGTTGGTGAGGTGCATGCGCATGGCTGCGCTGGCGGCTTGCGGATCCTGCCGGGCGATGGCATCGAGGATGTTCTCGTGCTCGCGGTTCGTGCGGAAGAGGTAGCTCTGGCCGGGCTCGGCGGAGAATTGCGAAGTGTCGAGCCGGGTGCGCGGAATCGTCGAAGTCCCGAGGTAGCGGTAGAAATCCTCGAAGTACTTGTTGTGCGTGGCCAGCGCGATCTGCAGGTGAAACTGGTAATCGGCCTCGACCGAACTTTCTCCCCGGCTGACCCCTTCCTCGAAGGCCAGTACGGCATCGCGCATGCGCTGCAACTGCTCGTCGGTCCGCCTGACGGCAGCCAGGCCGGCGGCCTCGGTTTCCAGGCTGATGCGCAGCTCGAGCATGGCCAGCACGTCTCGGATGGTGACGACGGTGGAAAAGTCCAGCGGATGCGCGGACTGCCGGCTTTCCGGCAAAACGAAGGTGCCGACGCCGTGCCGCGTCTCGACCAGCCCGGATGCCTGCAGCCTCGAGATGGCTTCGCGCACGACGGTGCGGCTGACGCCTTGCTCGGCCATCACTTCCGGCTCGGTGGGCAGCTTTTCTCCAGGCTTGTACTGGCCGTTGCGAATCTTCCCCATCAGGTCGTTCATGACCTCCTGGGCCAGGCTGAGCGAGCGTCGCCGCGGCAGGGTAGGTGTCTTGGACGCGTTCATGGAAAGAGCCTTGAAAGAGAGTGGTCAATTTGCCTGTTGCAAATATTTTCGAGCTGATTATACTGCGAAATCAGACGTACGACGACGTACGATAAAAACAACAAGCGACGTAACCACGGTAGTAAGGCTGTGACGCTGTGATGCGCGAGGTGAGGGTGGAGCGGTTGAGGTGAGGAGCGCGGCGTTGTGCCGCAACCCGGACGCCTCTCCCTTCTTCTTTTCCATGAGTTCTCCTCGTTCCGATGCGCCGAGCTTCTGCCGGTATTCGGGGACGTTCTTAACCAGATTTCAGGAGGACAACTTGAGTTCTGTACAACAACGGGTCAGCGGCGCGCCGACCATCACCGATCTGCAGGTCATCCCGGTCGCCGGACAGGACAGCTTCGAACTGAACCTGAGCGGCGGGCACGGTCCGTACTTCACGCGCAACATCGTGATCATGAAGGACAGCGCTGGCAACACCGGCCTCGGCGAAGTGCCGGGCGGCGAGAAGATCCGTCAGACCATCGAGGACGCGCGGCCGCTGATCGTCGGCAAAACGCTCGGTGACTACAACCACGCGCTGAATGCGATGCGCGCCGCGTTCGCAGACCGCGACGCCGGCGGCCGTGGGCTGCAGACCTTCGACCTGCGCACCACAATCCACGCCGTGACCGCCGTCGAGTCGGCCTTCCTCGACCTGCTCGGGCAGTTCATGAACGTCCCGGTCGCCGCGCTGCTCGGCGAAGGCATGCAACGCGAAGCCGTGGAGATTCTTGGTTACCTGTTCTACGTTGGCGATCGCAAGAAGACCAACCTCAACTACCGCAGCGAAGAGAATGCCGGCCATGAGTGGTACCGCCTGCGCAACGAAGAGGCGCTGACGCCCGAGGCGATCGTCCGCTTCGCCGAGGCGACGCACCAGCTCTACGGCTTCAACGACTTCAAGTTGAAGGGCGGCGTGATGTCCGGCGACGCGGAAATGGAAGCGATCATCGCGCTGCACGAGCGTTTCCCCAAGGCGCGCATCACGCTCGACCCGAACGGTGCCTGGTCGCTGGCCGAAGCGGTCCGCCTGTGCCGCGACAAGCACGGCATCCTGGCCTACGCGGAAGATCCGACCGGCGCGGAAGCCGGCTTCTCGGGCCGCGAAGTGATGGCCGAATTCCGCCGCGCCACGGGGTTGCCGACGGCGACCAACATGATCGCCACCGACTGGCGCCAGATGGCGCACTCCATCCAGTTGCAGTCGGTCGACATCCCGCTCGCCGATCCGCATTTCTGGACGATGCAGGGCTCCGTGCGTGTCGCCCAGATGTGCGAAATGTTCGGGCTGACCTGGGGCTCGCATTCGAACAACCACTTCGACATCTCGCTGGCCATGTTCACCCACGTCGGCGCCGCCGCACCGGGCAAGGTTACGGCCATCGACACGCACTGGATCTGGCAGGACGGCCAACGTCTGACCAAGGAGCCGTACCTGATCCGCGACGGCCTGATCCGCGTTCCGAACAAGCCCGGTCTGGGCCTGGAGATCGACATGGCCGAGGTGGAAAAGGCTCATCAAGCCTACAAGGCGATGGGGCTGGGCGCCCGCGACGACGCGGTCGCCATGCAGTTCCTGATCCCCGGCTGGAAATTCGACAACAAGCGCCCGTGTCTGGTGCGCTGAAAAAAAGGAAAGGAAAAAATCATGAGTTGCGCCCCGTATCGCGCCATTCCCAACCAGTTTCGCCAGGATCTGGTTGCGGGGAAAAAGCTGATTGGCTGCTGGTGTTCGCTCGGCAGTCCGATTACCACCGAAGTCATGGGAGTCGCCGGTTTCGACTGGCTGCTGCTTGACGGCGAGCATGCGCCGAACGACGTGTTGAGCTTCATACCGCAACTCATGGCCCTGAAAGACAGCGCCAGCGCGCCGGTCGTACGTCCCCAGTGGAACGATACGGTGGTCATCAAACGCCTGCTGGACGCCGGCTTCTACAATTTCCTGATTCCCTTCGTCGAATCCGCCGATGACGCGCGGCGCGCCGTCGCGGCCACGCGCTATCCGCCGGACGGCGTGCGCGGCGTGTCGGTCAGCCATCGCAGCAACCGCTATGGCACGGTGCCCGAGTACTTCGACGTCATCAACGACAACATTTCCGTCATCGTGCAGATCGAGAGCCGCAAGGCGGTTGGCGCGATCGACGAAATCTGCGCTGTCGACGGCGTCGATTGCGTGTTCATCGGCCCGTCAGACCTGGCGGCGGGGTATGGTTATCTGGGCAATCCGCTGCATCCCGAAGTGCAGGAAGCCATGCAGCGCGTCATCGCCAGCGCGAAAGCGCACGGCAAGCCCGCAGGGATTCTGGCGCCGGTGGAAGCCGATGCGCGCCGCTATCTCGAAATGGGCGTCACCTTCGTTGCCGTCGGCAGCGATCTGGGCGTCTTCCGCAATGCCTCGCAGCTACTGCGGGACAAGTACCTCTGATATTTCTGACCATCAATTTCAGGAGCAAGCAATGAGCAAGATTGGATTCGTAGGACTGGGCATCATGGGTACGCCGATGGCCGAACACCTGATCAAGGGCGGACATGAAGTCTTCCTGTTCAGCATCCCGAGCATTCCGGAATCGCTGGTGCAGGCCGGCGGCAAGGCCTGCGCCTCGGGCAAGGAAGTAGCGCAGAACGCCGACGTGATCATCACCATGGTGCCGGATACCCCGCACGTCGCCGCAGCCCTGTTCGACCCGAACGGTATCGCCGAAGGGCTCAGCGCCGGCAAGATCGTCGTCGACATGAGCTCCATCTCGCCGGTGGAAACCAAGAAATTCGCCGCGCGCATTAACGCGCTCGGCTGCGACTACATCGACGCGCCCGTGTCGGGCGGCGAAGTCGGCGCCAAGAACGCCACGCTGTCGATCATGTGCGGCGGCGAGGAAGCCGTGTTCGCCAAGGTCAAGCCGCTGTTCGAGCTGATGGGCAAGAACATCACCCTCGTCGGCGGCAACGGCGACGGCCAGACCTGCAAGGTCGCCAACCAGATCATCGTTGCGCTGAACATCGAAGCCGTTGGCGAAGCATTGCTGTTTGCCTCGAAGATGGGCGCCGATCCGGCCAAGGTGCGCGCCGCGCTGATGGGCGGCTTCGCCTCGTCGAAGATTCTCGAAGTGCATGGCGAACGCATGATCAATCGCACCTTTAATCCCGGCTTCCGCATCGAACTGCACCAGAAGGATCTCAACCTAGCGTTGTCGAGCGCCCGCGCCATCGGCGTGTCGCTGCCCAACACCGCTACCGCCCAGGAACTGTTCAACAGTTGCGCGGCGCACGGTGGCGCGGCATGGGATCACTCCGGCATGGTGCGCGCGCTGGAACTGATGGCCAATTTCGAGATCGGCAAGAAAGCCTGATCTCCGGGGCGGAACGCACATGACCACCGCCATGACACCGCGCGAGCTGTTGCGCACGATGTTCGACGCCGCCATCGAGGCGGCGCAGCCGGCGCATTGCCTCGCGCGCTTCCTGCCCGAAGCGCCGAAAGGACGGCTCATCGTGATCGGCGCCGGCAAGGCCTCCGCCGCCATGGCGCGGGCCTTCGAGGAAGCCTGGCCCGGCCCGCTCTCCGGCGTGGTAGTCACCCGCTACGGCTACGCGGTGCCGTGCCAACGCATCGAGATCCTCGAAGCCGCTCACCCCGTGCCCGATGGGGCGGGGTTGCGGGCGTCGCAACGCATTCTCGACACGGTCAGCGGCCTGACCGCCGACGATACCGTTGTCTGTCTCATTTCCGGCGGCGGTTCCGCGCTGCTCAGCCTGCCGCTCGACGGCATTCCGCTCGCCGACAAGCAGGCGGTCAACCGCGAACTCCTGAAGTCCGGCACCACCATCGGCGAAATGAACGTCATCCGTCGCCACCTCTCGGCGATCAAGGGCGGGCGTTTGGCGGCGGCATGCCATCCGGCCAAGGTTGTCACGCTGCTGATCTCCGATGTGCCCGGCGATAACCCGATGGACATTGCGTCCGGGCCGACGGTGGCCGATCCGACCACCTGCGGCGACGCTCTGGCGCTGATCAGGCGCTACGGCATGAACCTGCCGCAGAGCGCTCTGGAGGCGCTGACCAGCGGACGCGGCGAATCCGTGAAGCCTGGCGATCCGCGTCTTGCGCGTGCCGAGTCGCACCTCGTCACCACGCCGCAGATTGCGTTGGAAGCCGCGGCAAGGGTGGCGCAAGCGGCCGGTGTTACCCCATACATCCTCGGCGACAGCCTTGAAGGCGAAGCGCGAGACGTCGGCAAGGTGATGGCCGGCATCGCGCGCCAGACCGCATTGCGCGGACAACCGTTCCAGGCGCCCTGCGTATTGCTGTCGGGCGGCGAGACGACGGTTACCTTGCGCGGCACCGGGCGCGGCGGGCGCAACGTCGAATTTCTTCTGTCGCTGGGCGTGGCGCTCGACGGCCTGCCGGGCGTGCATGCGCTGGCAGGAGACACCGACGGCGTGGATGGCGTCGAGGAAATCGCCGGAGCCTATCTTGAGCCGGATTCGCTGGCTCGCGCCTGGGCCATGGGCATCCGACCCAAGGATGCGCTGGCCGACAACGACGGACATGGGTTTTTCGGCGCATTGGGCGATTCGGTCGTCACCGGGCCGACGTTGACGAATGTGAACGATTTCAGGGCGATCCTGATTACCGGCGTGCGTTGAGCATTTGCTCGCCGGGGTAACAGGCAGGACGGAAACAAGAAGGGCGCATCCTGTATCCCGGGGATGTGCTGAAGACAAAGGGATTTTTTGAGAGGAGGAGCACAACATGAAAAAAACAGTCGTAGCCCTGCTGGCGGGGCTGCTCATGAGTGTGGGGGCGCAGGCGGCCTATCCGGACAAGCCGGTGACGATCATCGTGCCGTTCCCGCCGGGCGGTTCGACCGACATGCTGGCGCGCATCATGACGCCGAAGATGTCCGAGAAGCTCGGGCAGCCTGTTGTGGTGGAAAACAAGCCGGGGGCCACCGGTGCCATCGGCGCCACCCAGGTCAAACGCGCCGCGCCGGACGGTTATACGCTGTTGTGCGCGTCGATCGGCGTGTGGGCAGCCAACCCCTTCCTGCAGAAGAACCTGGCCTACGATCCGGCCAAGGATTTCGATCTGCTGACGGTGGCCGTGAAATCGCCGAACGTCCTGGTGATCAATCCGAGCGTTCCTGCCAAGGACGTCAAGGAGCTGGTCGAGTACCTCAAGCAGAAGCCCAACAAGGTGACGTTCCCGTCCTCCGGCGCGGGTTCCTCTGACCATCTGACGGCGGCGCTGTTCTGGATGTCCACCGGCACCACCGGTATCCACGTTCCGTACAAGGGCGGCGGCCCGGCCATTGCCGATCTGGTTGCCGGCCACGCTGAAGTCTCGTTCCAGAACCTGAACAACGTCATCGGCCACATCAAGGCCGGCAAGCTGAAGGCCCTTGCCGTGACCAGCGAGAAGCGCGCGCCGCTGCTGCCCGATGTTCCGACGATGGTCGAGCTGGGCTACCCGGACGTCGTTGTGACTTCGTGGCAGGCTCTCGGAGCACCGAAGGGATTGCCGGCGGACGTGAAAAAGGCGGTCCACGAGGCGATGATGGCGGCGCTCAAGGACCCGGAAACCTCCAAGAAATTGACCGACCCGGGATTCGAGGTTTCGGCGACGACGCCCGAGGAGTTCGCCAAGTTCCTGCAGGCGGAACTTGCCAAATGGAAGACCGTCATCGAAGTCGGCAAGATCACGCTGGACTGATTGCGTATCGCTGCTCCGGCAGCATCCAGAAAAACAAAAAAAAGACTTCGGCAAAGGCCCGCTGCACAGGCAACGGGCCTTTGGCCGGGCGATTCGAGTGGGCGAATTGAGGACCGTAAATGAGTTCGTTGATCAAACATCCCAAGGATTTCTATGCCGGCCTGATGTATGCCGCGATCGGTATCGGTGCGATCGTGGTGGCGCGGGGGTACAACATGGGCACGAGCGTGCGCATGGGGCCGGGCTATTTCCCGACGATGCTGGGGGCGCTGCTGGCGCTCGTCGGTGTCGTCTCGATGATTCGTTCCTTCCTTCATGAAGGCGAAGGCATCGCAGCCTTTTCCTGGAAGGAAATCTTCCTCGTTCTGGGCAGCGTCGTGCTCTTCGGCGTTCTGGTGCGCGGCGCCGGCCTGGTGCCGTCGTTGATCCTGCTGGTCGTCACCAGCGCCTGGGCAAGCGAGAAATTCAAAATCAGGACGGCGTTGCTGCTGGCCATTCTGACCAGCGTCTTCAGTGCTCTGGTCTTCGTCAAGGGACTGGGGCTGCCGTTCTCCATCATCGGCCCCTGGTTCGGCATGTAGGAGGGGTACATGGATATTCTGGCAAATCTGACGCTTGGCTTCAGTACCGCGTTTTCGCTGGCCAATCTTTTCTACTGCTTCATCGGCGTCGTGCTCGGCACGCTGATCGGCGTGCTGCCCGGCCTTGGCCCGGTTGCCACGATCGCCATGCTGCTGCCGGTGACCTTCAGTTTCCAGCCGGTCACGGCGCTGATCATGCTGGCCGGCATCTTCTACGGCGCGCAGTACGGCGGTTCGACGACGGCCATTCTGGTCAACCTGCCGGGTGAGGCCTCTTCCGTGATTACCGCGCTGGACGGACATGCCATGGCCAAGCGCGGCGAGGCGGGCAAGGCGCTGGCTACGGCAGCCATCGGCTCGTTCATCGCCGGCACCATCGCCACCTTCCTGATCGCACTGTTCGCGCCGCCCCTCGCGGAAATGGCGCTCAAGTTCGGCCCCGCCGAATACTTCTCCTTGCTGGTGCTCGGCCTGGTGGTGTCGATCGTTCTCGCGCACGGCTCGCTGTTACATGCCTTCGGCATGATCTTTCTTGGCTTGCTGCTGGGCATTGTCGGGACCGATGTGAATTCGGGTGCCGAACGCTTTACCTTCGGACAGGAATGGCTGGCCGACGGCGTTAATTTCGTCGTTCTGGCGATGGGGATGTACGGCCTCGGGGAGATCATCAACAACCTCGAGAAGAAGGAAACCCGTGACGTCATGGCCAAGTCCGTGTCGGGGTTGCGGCTATCCTGGACGGAGTTCAAGCAGATCCTTCCCTCGGTTCTGCGCGGGACAACCGTGGGGTCGCTGCTGGGCATCCTGCCGGGCGGCGGCGCGGTGCTTTCGTCCTTTGCGTCCTATGCGGTCGAGAAGAAGCTGTCGAAAAATCCGATCCCCTTCGGCGAAGGCGCCATCGAGGGTGTTGCCGGTCCGGAGTCGGCGAATAACGCCGGTTCGCAGACCTCGTTCATCCCGATGCTGACGCTCGGCATTCCGTCCAATCCGACCATGGCCATCATGATCGGCGCCATGATGATCCACAGCATTCAGCCCGGTCCGGCCGTGCTGACCGAACAACCGGCGCTGTTCTGGGGCCTGATTGCCTCGATGTGGATCGGCAACTTCTTCCTGATCGTGCTCAACCTGCCGATGAT
>Ga0316613_10002952_pt1 | contig 10758 bp, 19 predicted proteins | sample OWC_soil_day10_C_2_FD_207647 | JGI IMG/M metagenome (GOLD analysis project Ga0316613, IMG submission 207647) | Wetland soil microbial communities from Old Woman Creek delta, Ohio, United States - OWC_soil_day10_CT_b | ecosystem: Environmental > Terrestrial > Soil > Wetlands | place: USA: Ohio... | reverse complement strand
GTGCATTTGTGTTACTGCTACCTTTTTTATCACTAAGAGAGGCTTTATTACCGTCGTCGTCATCGTCCCAAGCTACTCCCAATATTGCTGACAGTGCATAACGCCTAGCGTATGTTATCGCACTTCCTGCGCCCTGTGGATCGGTTTTAACAGCATGTAGGGTTAATGGGTCAAACTCTATCCACTCGCCGGAACTGTGCATCAGTAAGGTTGTTATCGTGATATCCTGTCCGTTTCCACCCGGAGACTGAATGAACGACAATCCGTTTTTAGATAGAACCGGACGAACTGCCGCAAGCAGTCCGTCAAGTTCTACATACTTGCTTTTGAAGAATGGGTTATCGCTGTCTTTTACAGGGTCTTTTACTTCGCCCTGGAATTTAGCCAATGCAGAGGCTATTTCTTTAATTGAATCGCTTTTATTCACTCTCCAGCCCCCCTAACGCACATATCTAATGCCGCTTCTGCCGCTATTATCAAAATGTATTGGCTCTTTAAGCATTTTTCTGTAGCTTTCCATTCTGCGGCTAACTTCTTCTGTGTCTTCCATATCCTTTTTACGTAAAAACTGTTCGCGTTCTTCTCCGGTTAACTTAAGCTTGTTAGCTTCTCTTGACCACTCAACAGGCACTTCGCGAAACATTACCCAAGGTTTATCCCAGCCCATATATTCAGCTATTTTACACTCTTTCCAGTGATCATCAGCCCAAGCCATTACATCACCTTCTTAACACTTATTGACCTAGCCGGAACATTCGACATATTAGCAGCTATCCTAATAGCATTTCTGCTTATTTCAGCTTTATTGGAACCTTCAACGCCGTTCAAGGTAATTCCGTACATACCATGTGCCTTAGATTTAACCATAACTACTACACTTGCCATTTCACTTCAACCCTTTCTTATTGGTGTTAGTCCTTATTACAGGAGGTGTTTTTGGTATTAATGGCTGTGATTTTATCCGTATCATTGAATCCACGCTCCTTTTTTGGTATAATCTAAATAGGTTTATTTGATAGTCGCTCTCTAATGGGCGGCTTTTTTATTTTTAAGAGACTTTTTAGCTTTTGACATAGGACACTTTTCACAATAGCAATTTGCAAGAAGATAACTCTTATATGCTAATGCCATTGATGCAGCAATTTCTGGGGCTGGAATTATTTTACCTAATTCATAATCAGCTAACCTTCTTGTACTGCTTAACGCTTTTATTGCGGCTTCTTCTCTACTTGAAAACCATTTAAGTCTTTCCGTTCGTGCTACTTTGTGGAATTCACTGGAACGTGTCATCATTGGCATGGTAGTCACCTCCTTCCTGTGTTATATTTAATTTGCGGGGCTTACATAGCCCCTCCCCATTACAGCCTATCCTAGCCGGGGTAGGCTTCTTTTTTTTATAAGTTTATACATAGTATCAAATAACCAATTATTACTACTACGGCTTCATACCAGGGAACTTTTATTATCTCTACAAAAATCTCTCTTAACACTTACACCGCCTCCTTATGTTGTATTTCTTTACATTCATTAAATATAGTTTGAACTTTAAGACCAATGTCTTCATCTTCTAATGTGTCATATTTATATGTGATATTTGCTGTGCAAGATTCGTAATCTTCGGTGTATACTTGTCCTTCAATATATTTCCGCATGTTACACCGCCTTACGCTACATACTTAATGGTCATTTCTTTTATAATTGATGTGAAAATTTCTTTCAATTTAGGATCAACTTCAATAACACTCATTTTATTAACATTGTTGATAGTTGTTTTAGTCGCTCCGGTTTCTTGCAACCTGTTTTTCAAGCGAATAACCCTAACAGCCAAACGACATTTTGCACGTTCTTCAAGGATTTCATATGCTTCACATCTAACCGCTTTATAATCCTTATTGGAAAAACTTTGTGCAATCCGATTAATCATTGAATTTGTGTTTTCTCTCCAGTTATCTTTACGGTCAACAAAGGTGTCTTTAACCAGCGTTAATTTTCTCTCAACATTTTCTGTTCTTGCTTCAAGTTGAAATATTTTCTTCTCTTGTTCCGCTGCGTTTCTTGCTATCTCTGCAATAATCTGTGTTTGAGTCATTTGAGGAAGTGGATATATTTGTTTAAATCTTTTTTCAACATCAACGAAGTAGCAACGCGCTAATTTACCTCTTTCATTTTTCTGCATCATGCAAAGATGTTTTGCAAAATCAATTGTTAGCTTGTAATCCTTGGTTTCATTACCGTTCGACATGATGTCGAACCCCCACCAATCAACTCCTTCTTGATAAAATTCATTGTTTTCAATATTAGTTTTGCACCATCTTGAAAATTGACTTGGAGAAAGTTCTAAAAACTCATAAGTTTCTCTTACACTTGTTCTTCCGTCTTCATCAATCTTGATTAACTCATTCATAACTAAGCCCCCTTCGTTTTCAGAGACGTTTCGTCTCTATTATTGTCAAAAAAAATCTGTTCAATAAATACTCCATAATAATCAGCAATTTTTTTGGCAATAAATAATGATGGAGTTCTTTTTTTTAACTCGATTTTACCTAATCCTTGAGGAGTAATTCCTATTTCTTTAGCAACTTCTGACAGTGATTTATCTCCTCTTAAAGAACGAAGATTTAATTCATTTAACATTTTAATCACCCCCCCTGTAGACACTTTGTCTCATTAGTTAATTATATTATATCGAGACATCGCGTCTCTGTCAACAATATTTAGAAACTTTTTGGCTCATTTATTGTTTTGAGCCTTTTTGTCTCATATACTAATGTAGGAGGTAGATTTTATGAATGGCGTGTTTGCTAAAAGACTAACAGAAAAAAGAATAGAAAAAAATTTTACACAAGAATCATTTGCGAAACTAGTCGGTTTTTCAAGAGCCAGGTATGCAAATTATGAACAAGGAAGACGTGAACCTGATTTCGAAACTGTAAAATTGTTTTCTAATAAGTTAGGTGTATCTACCGACTATTTATTAGGTAGTGTTGACAATCAAAATATAAAAGAAAATCCAATTCAAAAAGTAATAGATCACGCTGAAACAATGAATCTTGCTCCAGAAGAACGAGAAGCAATCGAAGAATATAAAAAAATGCTGCCAAGCGAGCAGCAAAAAGAATTATTAGATGCTATAGAAACAATTAAAAACCTCCCTGAAGCTAACAGAGAGGTTTTATTGAAATTTATAAAGGTGTTTTCTTCTTCTTGTCAATAATTTTTTTAATTATTTCTTGTACAATTAAATCTAAAGATTGTTCTTCACTTGTCATAATGAAGCCCCCTTTATTTACGAACATTTGTTCGATTTAATTATACTGCATTGAAGGAAGGTTTTCCTTCCACCTCCAAAATTTTTATATTTCAAAGATAAATATAATAATAATTCTACAAATATAATGGTAATCCCTTCCATTTTTTATTTTATTTATTATTTAAACGCAGAAAAAGACACAGCACATTATTAATGCTGTGTCTTTATATAAGGAGATGATTTAATGTTATTTTTGTGGTGCTTGCAAAATATTATTGGCGGAATATTTTTTTGTACATTTTTATTAACAAAGATTATTAAAAAGAAAGGTGCTAATATATGATTTGTCAAAAATGCGGTTCAAACAATCCAAGTAATGCATACTTTTGTTGTAAATGCGGAACACCACTATATCAAAATAAATCTGTTAGAATACCGAATAATCAACAACATATTTCAAATAATCAAACTCAATATATTTCAATAACATCAGATAAAAGTCTTAGCAAAGCTAAAAAATTATGTTGGCTTGGTGTATTAGCAATATTTATGCTACCTGTGGCTGGTTGGCATCGTTTGTATGTCGGTAAAATTTTAACTGGATTAATTTATATGTGTACATTTGGTTTGTTTTTTATAGGAACAATATATGATTTAATACAATTATCTTTAGGTCAATTTACTGATAACGTTGGACAGCCATTAAGAAAATAATGTATTTAAAATACCTATTAAAGGAGTAAATAACATGTTAAAAAAACTTATATTAACTCTTTTTATTGTATTATCATTTACTTCTTCCGTATTTGCCGATACACGAGAATACATAACCGAAGGTACTTACAATATGGGTGATGGTGAAACTCCCGCTGTAGCCGAACAGAGAGCCTTAATACTGGCTAAACAAAACGCTATTGGACAAGCTGGAGTATATTTAGAAAACTATTGTGTGACAAACAATTTTCAATTAAAGAAAGACGAAATTAGAACAATTTCATCCGGTATTATAAAAACAACTATTTTAGATCATGGTAAAACCATCCAAGATAAAGGCGGAATACAGTTTTGGGTTAAGATAAAAGCCACTGTTACCACCGATAATATTAAAGATATGGTTAAACGCATGAAAGATTTGTCGGCTGCTGATCGATATGTTGAAATAGAAAATAAATTTGATACCTTACAAACAGATCATTTACAAAATTGGAACCAAGCAGACAAGGCCGTAGTAAATGAAAAAGAATGGTTGGCTAATTATTGGTTAGATTTAGGGATAAATCAGTTTTTAATTAAAGATTATATTAATGCAATTGATTCATTGACTAAATCTTATAACCTTAATAAAAATGAAACTTCAATTATTTTGCTTGGCGATGTTAATTACGCAAATGAAAAATATTCAGATGCATTAGATTGGTATAAAAAAGTAACACAAACAGATTATATTTTATTTAAAGAAGGAATTTCAGCCGAAAAATCAGCTTATTGGTTTAGAGAACATCTTAATAGAGGTGATATTGTTCCTAATTATTTAAATGAAGCTAGTACATATTATTATAAGATTTTAATTAAAAATAGGAACAACGCTAAAACTTGGGTAAGATACGGAATAATAAAAGATCAATTTATTTTTGATAATCATTATGAATCACCAATTTTATATTATAAAAATGCAATAAATCTAAATCCTAATTTTTCTGATCCGTATTATTACCGCGGAATTGATTACGAAAAAATGAATCAACCTTATGAAGCAGCACAAGACTATAAAAAGTTTTTAGAACTTATTGACTCTACAGATGAAAATTATAAGGACGCTAAAACCCGCTTACAAGCTTTAAAAGATAAATACGGTATAATGTAGGTGATATTATGCGAGTAGCCATATATGCGAGAGTAAGTACGGAAGATCAAGCGAGAACAGGATACTCCCTGCAATCTCAAGTAGATGCTTGCGAGAAAAATACAGATAGCGTAAGTACAATAGAAAAATTTATTGATGATGGATTTAGTGGTGAATTTTTGGACAGGCCAGCTATGACACGATTGCGCGAAGGAATTAAACATAAATTATACGATGTGGTTATTTGCTACGACCCCGACAGATTGGCTAGAAATCTTGCACATCAGCTAATAATAACAGACGAAATAGAAAAGTCCGGTGCTACATTAAAATTTGTATCAGTAACTTTTGAACAGTCACCGGAAGGTAGGCTGTTTTATTCCATTCGCGGGGCTGTATCGGCATTTGAAAAGGAGAAAATTAAAGAGCGTACCAACAGAGGTAAAAAAGTTAAAATGATGTCTGGTAAAATGCCTAACAAGTATAAAACTTACGGGTATGATTGGGACGATGAAAAATGTAACTATAAAATTAACGAAGAACAGGCGACAGTAGTAAAATTAATTTTTGACCTTTTGACCAAAGATAAGTTAGGAATTAAAAAGATTGCTGATCAATTAACGGAAATGGGTATATCTGCTCCAAGAGGATCATTGTGGGAGAAAAGTTCCTTATACTGTTTACTTACAAGGTCTGATTATTGCGGCAAGCATATAGGGCTTAAATATAAGCATACCAACATCGGAATAGGTAAAAGAATGAGGGAAAAACGTGATTCATCGGAAGTAGTAGAAGTTGAAACCCCTGCAATTATAAGCGTTGAAACATTTGAAAAAGCCCAGAATCAATTACAGGTAAATAAGAATAATTCGAAAAGGAATACTCAGCGTTATTACCTATTACAAGGTGTTATATTTTGTAAAAAATGCGGCAATAGAATGTATGGTGCTATTAATCATTATCGCTGTTCTTCCGGTTTTAAAAGTGGCGGTAGCTGTAATTGCCGTTTTGTAAAAGTAAGTAATATCGATAATATAATTTGGAATAAATTAAAAGAACTATCACAGGATAAAGTAAAATTAGAAAAGGCATTATTGCCAAAAGAAGAAATAGACAATAATGCTAAAGTAGATAAACAAATAGAAAGACTTAATAATCAAAGAAAAACTGTACTATCATGGTCAAAGAAACAGCTTATATCAGAAGAAGAAGCCGAAGATCAGCTTGTAACTATAAAAGCAAAAATAGAATCATTAAAGTTACAACCTAAAAAGAAAAATACTAATCATATAAATGTAAATGAAATAATAGACGAAATTAACAACGCTGATACACCAGATAAAATAAAAAAAGCCGTAGCCGCAACTATTAAAAAAGTGTACGTGCTACGGACTGATAATATAAGGTATGGTAAAGAGGTATTGAGCATTGATATTGAGTTTATTTAGGTGCAATTGAGTTCCGTGAGCGTTAATACTACAAACTTAATTGCACCTCAAACAAGCAATTAACACATAATAACTCATATGAGTTAGGAGAAATTCAATTGAGTTATTACACTAAGATTAATAGTTTGTGGTGGTGGAATATGGATATAAGAATAAGATTGTTGCAACTTTGCGAACAAAATAATATTACACCTACTAAGCTAGCTGAAATGTCATGCCTAACGCAATCGACGATTAATAACATTACATCAGGTAGAAATAAGTCGGTTACGGTTAATACATTGGAACAAATATGTGATGGGTTAGGAATGACATTATCAGATTTTTTTAAGGAAAAGTATTAACTATTTTTTTCTAAATATTGTAAATAAAGGTAAAAAGTTGAATATAGTTGAATATGAACTACTAGGAGGGGATAACAATGTCTAATTTATTTTGGGTATTTGTTTTATGGTCAATAATTATGTTACCGACAATAATAATTTTTATAGCTAAAAAGCATTTAGATAAACCCAAATATCCCCAATTATAGATAGTGCCTCAATTAAGAGGCTTTTCTTATTTCTTTCCAAATAATTTCCTTAATATAGGCAATATATCTACCGTAAACTTAAAATCAGGTATTTTCATGCGACACCTCCTGTAATTTTTTCAACAAGTCGGCTGGCGTAACATTGTCAGCCGAAAAGTCAGGGAATATGTTTAATCCCCCCGCCTGCAGGATGCGCGTTACAGCCTCGCTACAGTCTACTGCTACTTCTCCATTGCCTGGAACAGTTACACCTAAAATATCGTGCAACCCTCCATCTAAACATGCTCTATAATCGTAGGGCTTTCCTAACAACATATTAGCCTTTGCCTCTGCCGCTTCGATGTTTGGTACATCAACGGTTATAATTGTGTGTTTAAACTGATCGTATGCGTTTAATGGCGATTTAACAAAGCCGTTTTCTAATGCCTCCAATATTCCACCCAACATAAATATTCCGGTATGGCTTGGGTCTTCTCCCGGCCCTTCTACTTTGTCGATTATTCTACCAAATTCAGTTATAGGATAACTAAACAAAATTTTTACTTCCATATAATATACCTCCTGATAAAGAAATAAGCCCCGGCAATTAACCGGGGCTTTTACTATTAAGAAATTTTGTCTTTGAGTTTACTAACAAGCAAGGCAACTGCGGCGGCTTCTCCGGCCCTGCCGGCAGCAATTAATGCTCGTATAGATACGGCCTCGATTTTGTCTCTGCACGCAACAAAGAAATCAGTTGTAGTTTTTACCTCGGCCTCCAATCTAGTTGCCTCCGTATCTGCTAATGTAAATAATCTTTCTAAAAACTCCGTTGCTCCACTTGTTACGCTGCCAATAATGCTAGTAATTGCTGCGGTTTCAGTAGTTGACGTTACATCTTCTGTGGTTGTTGTACTCGTGGTACTCGCCTCCTCAGTTGTTGTAGTTGTTTTAGTCAATGCAATAGTACCGGCGGCAGTTACACCAGCAGCAATGGCGACAGATATGCTATTGCTGTCATATCCATCAAGAGATGCTTTAAAATTATAATTTCCTGCTTCTAAATCGCTAACAGTTACTTGACCGTTTGAATCAGTGAAACTGTCAACAGCTAAAGAATTTACAGTGTAATCAATAGTTACATCTGCAAGAGCAGTTCCTGCGCTGTCTTGTACCTTGATAACTACGCCTCCGGTTGTTACTTCTGTGGTTTCAGTGGTTGTTTCGTCCGACATATTAAACGTCCCCCTTATTTTTTTTATAATCCACCGCAAAAAGCGGGTAGATAACGATAAAGAATGCTCTTCAATTATTTGCAAAATCGCCACTTTAGCAGCTTCTAATTCTGACTGCACAAGTGGCGATGCGGCTAAATATTCAAGTATTGGCTCTATTTGTCTTTCAACATTGACTAAGTTCATAGTCAGTAACACCCCTTGCTATTGCTCTGGCAAATTTATCTTGCCACTCGGGGTCATTAAGCTTTTTAGAATCATCAATATTAGAAATAAAAGCAAGTTCGGTTAAACATGCTGGTGCATCAGTATGCTTCGTAACATATAACGGAGTAGTTTTTAACCCTCGATTAATTAGATCACCAAGCCCGATAAGTTGAGTTTGAATACAATTTGCTAGATTTTCCCCTCTTATACTTCCATCAGAGTAAATAGTTTCTGTACCAGAAGGACCAGGATAACCGAAAGAATTACAGTGAACAGAAATAAATGCATCTGCTTTAAAAATGTTTGATATATCGCATCTTGATTGCAATTCGGTAACAGCATCATCATTCGCATATCCAACATCTGTATCAGTTTCGCGAGTCAGAACAACTTCACAACCGGCGGCAATTAAATAATCCTTAACCTTTTTGGCAACAATCAAAGAAATATCTTTTTCTTTTAGACCATTACCACAGGCTCCCGGGTCACTTCCTCCATGCCCGGGGTCAATGCACACTTTCATAAAATCACTCCTTTTTGTAAAACGTCCCTTTTATTAAAAACGTCCTTTGTTATCTTAGTAATTTTTCTAATGCTAATTTTGCTAAATAACTAATTATTGATACAACTATTGTTATTGTAGCGAATACCCCGCCTATAAATCCCTTTGACTGCATAAACGAACCATCTGTTTTACTTTGTTTATCAAGTATAACGTCAAGTTTTTCGTCTATATCATTCAGCTTCTTGTCAACATGCTTATAATGTGTCTCTAAAACTGCAATTCGTTCACTGTTTTGTGATGTATCTTTCGTTAACTCAATTATGTCTCGATACTGTTCAATATCATGTACATTCCCAAAATGGTTAGGGAATTGGGCGGCCATGTCCACCACCTCATTTATTAAATTTTAAACAAAAAACAGACCCTATAATTAAGGTCTGTTTGTATCCCCATATAAAGCGGGGCGGCGGTGGGGACGTGCCACCGTTTCACCAAGATAGCTAATCTAAGTTAGCCCCGCACAATATATTTTACCTTATTTTACTAGTTTTTTCAAACACCTCTTTCATGTTAATAATTTCTTTCTTTAAATTATTAATTTCTGATATCAACTCCTTATCTATCTTAAAATCATCTTTCATTAATTGCAGTTCAGTTTTTACCATATCATAAGTTTTTTGCGCTCTACGTTCTGAACCTTTGCTAACCAAATATTGTCCAACGGCAAGAACTGGCAAAAAACACAATTGAAAACAATTAGATATATAAAGAATTGTTTCCTGGTAATTTTCAAAAATAATAGGTAAAAAACACATTACTACAAAAATATAAAAAACCCACATAGTCTGTACTATATCGGTTAATTTTAAAGCAATTATATTGTTGAAATGATTAATTTTATTTTTTGCTTTTCTAACCATGTATTACCTCCTAAGTAGGATCAGGAAAATCACTTGTAGGGGGGGTTACATACCCGCATCCAGACGGACAATACCATACATCAAATCCCCATCCTGTTTTGGCTCCACCTTCATCCCATATTAAATAAGGCCAAGCACACATAGGACATGCGTTGCTTGATGTAAAAGTAAGTGTTATTGTTCCTGTTACTGCTGTATCATCAGCAACAGTTAAAGATACGGTATTTTCTTCATATCCTGCGTATCCAGATTTTGTGGCTGTAAACGTGTAAGTTCCCGCGGTTAAAGTAAATGCTGCTGTTCCGTCTGTACCAGTAGTTACAGTTGTTGAATTACCAACTACACTTACACCAGACAATAAATTGCCTAAACAATCTTTTATTGTTATTGTCGCTGTACCATTAGCCATTTTTAATCACCGCCAATTTAGTATTATATGAAGATAACAAAGTATTGTATTTAGTTTGTAATGAGCTTAATTTAGAATCCATTGTTGCACTTGTTCCGTCAGCAAGATTTAAATCTGAAATAGAGTTTCTAACTGTTGATTTTGATGTTTCAAGCCAAGCGTTTAAATATATTATTTTTGTTGCTTTTATTGCTGCCGCATAACCGGAGAATGCCGCCGATAATTCGGTTGCGGTAACATCATTAGGTGAATCAACATTGAAGTATACTTCTCCTGTGGTAATATCACTTTCGCTGTTTACTGATCTAAAAGATAAGCCATTATTCGACGCCGCATAACCAGCCATTATAAGTTTTCCTCCCATCCTGTTAATCCTAAGAAGTTACTAGATCCTTCAGAGGCCCAATATATATTAGTGCTTTCTAGCAGA
>Ga0316613_10002950_pt1 | contig 10763 bp, 12 predicted proteins | sample OWC_soil_day10_C_2_FD_207647 | JGI IMG/M metagenome (GOLD analysis project Ga0316613, IMG submission 207647) | Wetland soil microbial communities from Old Woman Creek delta, Ohio, United States - OWC_soil_day10_CT_b | ecosystem: Environmental > Terrestrial > Soil > Wetlands | place: USA: Ohio... | reverse complement strand
GGTTCCACCTGTTCCCATACCGAACACAGTAGTTAAGCCCACATACGCCGAAAGTACTTGGATGGAAACGTCCTGGGAGGATAGGTAGTTGCTGGTTAAAAAAGGCACTCATGAAAATGAGTGCTTATTTTTTATAATATGAAAAATTTATAAGCTTTGAGTGAGTCGGATTCTGTTAGGTCGCACCAGGTTCGATGTTATTAACGCTTCGCCATTGACATTTAACCTCCGCTTATAATAATAGAAATCCGCCACTTAGTCTGTGATTTCTAAAGATGCATATTAATTTATAGGCTTTTTGCATGTTAAAAAATATATCTTTTAGACAGTCTTTACAGGTTTTATATTACTAATGCTCTTCTATCTTGCGTTTCTGAGGCACTTTGAATTATTAACAAGCTGGGGATAATTCTGTGCACTTATAGACTGAATACAAGGGAAAAAAGTATAAATTAGATAAAATAGATTATGTTATTAACAGATAGAGGATTTAGGGATAGGATATAGCGAATGTAATACATAGATATTAACAATATAGAAAAATATGTGGATAGTTGTCTGGAGGGCTGGTATTATGAGTATTTTAGAAGAAATGTTAGAAGCAAATCAGAACTTCGTTAGGGCATTACCAGAAGAATATATTGATTATTGTCCTTGGACGAGTAAGATACCAAATCGCGAGTTAGCAATTTTTACTTGTATGGATACTCGATTAGTCGATTTTTTAGAGCCAGCCTTGGGAATTAGACGAGGAGAAGCAAAGGTAATAAAGAATGCTGGTAATTCGATTACGGGACCTTTTGAAGCTACTATCCGCAGTTTAGTAGTAAGTATTTTTGAATTAGGAGTAAAAGAGATATTTGTAATTGGCCATATGGATTGTGGTATAGCTCATGCGACTTCAAAGGATTTGACAAAAAAAATGCTGAATAGGGGAATTTCCCCTGATGCTATAAAAATGATCGAGAAGGAACTAGAAGATTGGTTGGATCATTTTCATCATCCTATTGATAATGTAGAAGATGTTGTTAGCAAAATAAAGAGTAATCCGCTGATCCCGAAGGATGTACCTGTACATGGACTAATCTTTAATCCTCAAACAGGACAAGTTAAAGTTGTAATAGACGGCTATCAATTATAGGAGGAAAGACCACTTCAAAAGAAGTGGCCTTTCCCTTATAATGTAAGATATATTTAATCGAATTTTTTATAAGCTTGTGCTTTCGCTCCACAGATCGGACAGGTATCTGGTGCGGTACCTTCATGGATATGACCGCAAACCGTACAGAGGTAATAAGGAAAGGATTCCTTGTTTTCTAAGTTATCAAGAGCTTTTTTATATAATTTAGCATGTACTTTTTCAGCTTCATTGGCTAGTGTAAAGGAACGTATTGCAGCTTTTGTATTTCCTTCTTCGTTTGCATCTTTGATAAATTGAGGATACATTTCACTAAATTCATAGGTTTCGCCAGCAATAGCTGCTTCTAAATTATCAGCAGTAGTTTTAATTTTTCCTAAGGTTTGTAAGTGAGAATGAGCATGAATTCTTTCAGCTTCAGCAGTAGCACGGAATAATTTTGCTACTTGTGTATACCCTTCAGTTTCGGCTTTTTTTGAAAAAGCCAGGTACTTCATATTTGCTTGTGATTCACCAGCAAAACCATCGCCTAAGTTTTTTTCTGTTTTCATTAAATTTACCTCCTGAAATAATATTTACTATCTATTAACTATTATTATCGATTACATTCTATTTGTCAAGTGAAAATTTCCCAGTATAATGATAATATGCTGTAAAATCCACATAAATATCCTTAAATGTTGCATAGAGAGGGTGATTGTTTGCATTGTGAAAAGAAAGCGGTGATTCAACATCAGAAAGGACTCCATATCCGTGTGGCAGCCATGATCGTACAAAAATCACATGAACTAAGCACAAAGTATCAAACTACAATTTTTTTCCGGTATAAGCAGCAAGAAAAAATAGTAGCCAACAGTTTTATGCTGCTTTGCTCTTTGAAAATAAAGGCCGGAGAAGAGATATGGGTTATTGCTAGTGGTGATCGGGCTGAGTCTGCTGTTGGAGATATGGTAGTATTTTTAGAAAGTGATTTCCATTTGGATAATGCTTTGATTATTAATGAAGTTGATAAATTACTTCAAGATAATACTTTCACAGCCGAACAAATTTTTAATAGCATGGCTAACGGGCTAATGGTAAGTGATGAGCAAGATGTGGTGACTATCTTTAACCCATCTGCTGAGAAGATTTTGGGAATTCCGGCTTGTGCTGTAGTTGGCAAGAAGGTGTATGATGTAATTCCTAATTCACGGCTGCATTTGGTTAACAAAACAGGGATTTCTGAACTAGCTTGTAGGCAACTTATTGGCAGTTCAAGCACAATTACCAATCGAACCCCGATTATAATAGATGGTCAAGTCAAGGGAGCAGTAGCTATTTTTGAGGATATTTCTGCACTGGAAAAAGTTACCTGGGAGCTGCAAGAGATCAAAGAGCTGCAAGAACGGCTGCAGTTAATTTTGGAATCAGTGCAAGATGGAATCTGTGTAGTAAATAAGGATGGAACTATTACCTATGTGAATTCAGCTTATTTGCGTATCGTTAACCAGCAGTATACACAATTAGTTGGAAAAAACATACAAGACCTTTCTCCTCAGGGAGCAAGGTGTGCTGTACTTTCTTCTGGTAAGCAGGTATTAGGTAATATTAGTAAAAAGGCTAATGGAGTAGCAGTAGTTGCAAATGTTAATCCTATTATTGTTGATGGCGAATTAACAGGTGTTGTATCAGTAGTAAAAGATATTACTGAAGTCCATGGCTTAATGGAGAAATTAAATCATATTTCTGCTAAGGCGGAGTACTTAGAGCAAGAGTTATGGCGGACAAAAAAACCAAATCGAGCATTTGAACATTTTGTTGGGCGTAGTGGTAAAGTCCTGGATGCATTAACCATGGCGACCAAAGCGGCAGAAGGCTCCTCCAATGTGCTGATTTGCGGCGAAAGCGGTACAGGTAAAGAGTTAGTTGCGGAAGGTATTCATTATGCCAGTGTACAAGCTGCAGGTCCTTTTATTCGCGTTAACTGTGGTGCTATTCCTACTAATCTTTTGGAAAGCGAGCTTTTTGGTCATGAAAAGGGAGCTTTTACTGGTGCTGTACGTAGAAAATTAGGAAAGTTTGAGTTAGCAGATAATGGCACAATTTTTTTAGATGAAATAGGTGAGATGGAAAAAAATATGCAGGTAAAGTTGCTGCGTGTGTTACAAAAGAAAGAATTTGAGCGGGTAGGTGGCGAAGTTACTATTAAAGTAAATGTCCGAATTATTGCTGCTACCAATCGGGATTTAGAACAGATGCTAGTAAATGGAGAATTTCGCGAAGATTTATATTATCGTCTAAATGTAATTCCTTTGCTGCTGCCGCCACTAAGAGAACGTAAAGAGGACATTCCTATTTTGGTAGAACATTTCCTTGATAAGATAAGTCATGAGTTAAATAAACCTACAAAGGGAATAAAAAATGATGCTTTGGCTATACTTATGCAATACAAGTGGCCAGGAAACGTACGTGAATTAGAAAACATTATTGAGAGAGTTGTTATATTGACTGAAGGCAATTTGATTGGTGCTGAGCATTTGCCTAGCTATCTTAAGGAAGAAATGTTTCTGGAAAATAAGGAAGATAATCGTTTATTTGTTGGTGATATTGTTTTGTCTTGGGAAGAATATGAGAAGAGAATTATTAAGTTAGCTTTAGATACATATAGTAGTTTTAATGGTGCTGGCAAAGCTTTAGGATTGACACATAAAACAGTAGCAGCAAAAGCAAAAAAATATGGAATAGAGAAAAAAGTGTCTTGGTAAAAAAGAGCTATAATGAGTAAAAAATATCAATTATCTGACTTTGATTGATACTTTTTACCAAATGGATTTTTAATTGGAACAGTTACATTAAATTATGAAGCATTTTTCACTTAGATTAGAGGCTTTAAGTAGGTTATCCGCACTATTTACCAAATAGTCCTAATTGGCATGATAATTGCTTGTATAATTATATATAAGCATAAATATCATATGTTGAGGTGATTGTGAAATTAGCTTATGATCTGCTATAAATGGGATATAAAATAACAAAGGAGAGTATGAATATGAAAAAAGTTATTAATGTACCAGAACAGGTCGTAGAGGAAATGTTACAAGGCATGGTATTGGCACACTCCCAGTATATCAAAAGGATAGAAGGATTCGACGTGCTGATAAGAGCCAATAAGCCAGAGAAGGGGAAAGTTGCTTTAGTCAGTGGTGGTGGTAGTGGCCATGAGCCTTCTCACGCTGGATTTGTTGGTAGAGGCATGCTCGATGGTGCTATAGCTGGTGCAGTGTTTACTTCACCGACACCAGATCAGGTATATGAAGCAGTGAAGGCAGTAGATAATGGTAAGGGAGTACTTTTAATCATTAAAAATTATAGCGGTGACGTTATGAATTTTGAAATGGCAATTGAGATGGCTACTGCTGATGGTATTACTGTGGATAAAGTAATTGTGAATGATGATGTTGCCGTTGAAAATAGCACTTGGACTATTGGAAGGCGGGGTATTGCAGGAACTGTATTAGTACATAAGATCACTGGTGCTAAAGCAGAAACGGGAGCAGATTTGCCTGAAGTTAAGAGGGTTGCAGAAAAGGTCATTAATAATGTTCGGTCAATGGGGATGTCTCTTGATTCTTGCACAGTACCAGCAGCTGGCAAGCCTAGCTTTGTATTAGCTGAAAATGAAATTGAAATTGGCATGGGTATTCATGGAGAGCCAGGTACACACCGGGAAGTTCTACGGACTGCTGATGAAATAACAGATCATTTAGTGGAGAAAATTTTGGCTGATATGGCTTTAACTTCAGGCCAAGAAGTCGCTCTACTAATCAATGGGCTGGGAGCTACTCCGTTGATGGAGCTATATATAGTAAATCGTAAAGTAGCAGCAATCTTAAAGGAGAAAGGCATACAAATAGCTAAGACATACATCGGAAATTACATGACATCTTTGGAGATGGCTGGCTTTTCCATTAGTATATTAAAGCTTGATAGTGAGTTAAAAGAATTATTATTAGCTGCTGCAGATACACCAGCTTTGGTACAGTTTTAAAGGGGGACTTATTTTTATGGGTACATACGTATATGAAGTTATGGCTAATGTAGGTGAGGCCATAACTCGTAATAAGCAAATGTTAACGGACTTAGATGCGGCAATTGGTGATGGAGATCACGGCATTAATATGGCAAGGGGTTTTGAGGCTGTTCATAGTAAGATGCAAGCAATGGAAGCAGAAATTGATATTGGAAAAGTCATGAAAACAGTGGGTATGACCCTCATTTCCAGTGTGGGGGGAGCTGCAGGCCCATTATATGGTACTGCTTTTCTGCGAGCTGCTGGTCCAAGTCAACAAAAAACTCAAGTTGATGTGGAGACTGCTGGTTTGATGTTAGGGGCGGCTATTACAGGAATCAAAGAAAGAGGAAAAGCCATACGTGGCGAGAAAACGATGCTTGATGCATTAGAACCTGCCTATGATGCCTTTATGGAAGGCGCTAAGGACGGCAAATCATTGATAGCTTGTTTAGAAGTTGCATGTGAAGCTGCTCAGCAGGGTGTGGAGTATACTAAAACGATTGTTGCTACCAAGGGAAGGGCAAGTTATCTTGGTGAACGTAGCCGCGGACATCAAGATCCTGGGGCTACATCCTCTTATATTATGTTGAAAGCATTGTTAGAATTTCTTCGTCGCTAATAAACAGGAGGTTTCACAGGATATGGTTGGAGTTGTTATTGTTTCACATAGCCAAAAGGTTGCAGAAGGTATACGAGAGATGGCACTACAAATGGCTGCTCCCCAGCAGCAGGTGATTGCTGCGGGAGGAATGGCAGATGGTGGTATTGGTACAGATGCAGTTAAAGTGAGTGAAGCCATTATTGCTGCTAATACAGGTGATGGTGTTGTAATTCTGGTAGATTTAGGCAGTGCCGTACTTAGTACAGAAACTGCTTTTGAATTCTTGGATGATGAACTGCGGGCTAAGGTAAAGATTGCTGATGCTCCTATTTTGGAAGGCGCAATTAGCGCTGTCGTGGAAGCATCCTTAGGGAGCTCTTTGGCTGCTGTTGTTGCAACAGCAGAAGGTGCACGCGCGTTGAATAAGTGTTAAGGATATGATATTATGACTGAGATACAAATAACAATTACGAATCCCAGCGGGTTGCATGCTAGGCCAGCGGCCCAATTCGTACAAAAGGCAGCTAGTTTTAAAAGTAAAGTCAGAATATCAGCTAATAATAAAGTGGCTGATGGAAAAAGTATTTTGGCAGTTATGAGTATGGGATTGAAACAAAATACTCTAGTTACGATCATCACTGAAGGTGAAGATGAAGCAGAATGCAGCAGAGCACTAGAAGATATGATTAAAAATAATTTTGGAGAACACTAAAAACAGTAGTATGACATTTTCTGATTTGTAAAAAATCCGTTAGAGCATGCATCTTATACATGTTCTAACGGATTTTTTCTTATTGATTATTTAGTACGAGATAAGAATTTAAAAACTTTTGCTCCTGTATCCCGTACGCGACGTATAGGAGTACTGCTGACTTTAATTTTTGGTTTCATGTCACTAATTGAGCCAAAGTCACCACGCTTTATATTAGTGATTTTAATTTTTTCTGGTTTTAAAAAACGTTTTAACACTCTGGGAGCCTGGTCTGGACGACTATTGTCACTACTGTTGAACACATCTATGGCAGCATATCCTTTTTCAGGATAGGTGTGCACGTTCATATGACCTTCCGCTAATAATGCTAGAGCTGTTAGTCCTTGTGGTTCAAATTTATGATAAGTAAAACTGAGTAGTGTCATATTCGATTCTGTAATGGCTGCCATCATGGCTTCTTTGAGAAATTCAATAGTATTAAGACTTTCAAAACTGCATCCATACATATCAATGGTAAGGTGCCTGCTGATTATTCCCATCATCATAGATTGATTGCCCCTTTATAAGTAATGATTAAGGCGTATCCTTTTTTCTAATTAAGTCTAAAAGATAGCTTTTCAGCTTATGAAATAGTATCATTACGCCACTTTAGTATATGTATTGTCTAGTTTTTCATTATAAATTGATTAGCTAAGATTGTAAAGAATATTTTTGTACAAAAAGACAGAAAATACTGGATATTGATTTTAATAAAATTAAGTGAAGGTTTATGCAGGAATATGTAATTTCAATAGTGAATTTTCCCAGAGACAATATTATTAGCGAAGGAGCGTATAAATATTTATGAGTACAAAATTAACGACATTGCTAAATATAAAGTATCCTATTTTACAGGGGGGTATGGCCTGGGTATCTGATGGAAAGTTAGCGGCGGCTGTTTCAGAAGCTGGCGGTGCGGGCATTATTGCGTCAGGTGGGCGTAACGCACAGTGGGTTGGGGAACAAATTCGTATAGCGAAATCTCTTACTAATAAACCGTTTGGTGTGAATGTACAGCTTATGGCGATTGATAAAGAAGAAATTATGGATGTAATCTGCCAGGAAAAAGTAACGTTTGTTACTCTTGGTGCAGGGAATCCCATACCCTTCTTCCCTCAATTAGATCGGGCTGGCATTCAAAAAATTCCAGTAGTTCCAAATGTCAAATTAGCAAAACGAGTACAGGAAAAAGGTGCGGACGCTATTGTAATAGAGGGGATGGAAGCGGGAGGACATATTGGCGTATTGACTACAATGGCTTTGATGACACAAGTTATTCCAGCTGTTACTATTCCTGTGATTGCTGCTGGTGGTTTTGCTGACGGACGCGGCTTGGTGGCTGCACTTTCCATGGGAGCATCAGGTATTCAGATGGGAACCCGATTTTTACTGGCAGAAGAATGTGCTGTTCACATCAATGTGAAACAAAAATTAATTGCTGCAACAGATATTGATAGCGTTGTAACTGGATTACTTTCTGGTCATGCTGTTCGTGGTGTTAAAAATAAGTTTACGGAACGTTTCTTGGAATTAGAGCGTCAACATGCATCGGAAGATCAACTTGCAGCTTTGGCAACAGGTACAAACCGTTTGGCTGCAATTGAGGGTGATGTAGAAAATGGTATGGTGCAGGCAGGACAAAGTTTACTTCCATTAACTAAAATCGAACCTGCCAAAGATATTATTGAGAATATTATTGAGGAAGCTAGGCTGATTTTATCTGCATTGACAAAAGCACATAATCTATTATAAAAAAATAAGCTGGGAGATTTAGGGAGGAAATAGTTAATGAATAAAGTTGAAATAGCAAAGGGTGTATATTCTGTTGGTGCAGTTGACTGGACTATACGGGATTTTCATGGATATGAAACACCAAGAGGACTTACGTATAATGCATATTTAATTGTGGATGAAAAAATATGTTTGATCGACACTGTCAAAGCGCCTTTTGCTCCAGAATTATTAGAACGTATCAGCCAGATTGTTGATCCAAGTAAGATTGATTATATCGTTTGCAATCACACGGAGCCAGACCATGCCAGTGCGTTGCCTGTTATTATGGAAAGAGCACCTCAGGCCAAAGTGGTATTAACAAGCCAAGGAAAAGATTCCATCATTAAGCATTACCAAAAAAACTATGATTTTCAGGTAGTAAAAGAAGGCGATGTTCTAGACCTAGGGCGTAATAAGTTGCAATTCATTACCATTCCTATGCTGCATTGGCCAGATTCTATGGCAAGCTACTTAACTGGAGAAGAAATATTGTTTTCCAATGATGCTTTTGGTCAGCATATTTCTACGACAAAAAGGTTTGATGACGAAAATGAAATTCATGATATTATGCAGGAAGCGGCAAAATATTTTGCTAATATTTTAATGCCGTATCATCGATTGATTGGTAAGGCTTTAATTAAAGCAGAAACAGTAAACATAAAAATGATTGCTCCTAGTCATGGTGTGATATGGCGTTCACACATTGCAGATATTCTGAAGAAATATGAACAGTGGGGTAGTGGTTACCATGATGATACGGTAGTGATTGTGTATGATACCATGTGGGGAGCGACAGAAAACATGGCTCGCCGTATTTTAGAAGGTGTCGCGGCTGCAGGTGCGAAAGGAAAGCTGCATAGGCTGAAAACATCATCGATGAGTGATATTATGAATGATATCCTGGAAGCTGGTGGTGTAATTCTTGGCTCTTCTACCCAACATAATACTGTGTTAGCTACCATGGGGGGCTTCTTAAGTTACATGCAGGGGTTAAAACCTGTTAATAAATTAGGTGCTGCTTTTAGTGCCCATGGTTGGGTTGGTGGGGCTCTAAAGGTTATGGAAGATTCTTTGAAAAGTTCTGGTATAACTGTTGAAGAACCAGGGATGATGCTAAAATGGACAGCTGATAAAGAAGAGCAGGATAAATGTTTTAATTTTGGTTTAGAATTTGCAAAAAAAGTACAAGCAAATAAAAAATAGTAACATATGGTTCATTAGTAAAAGAGAGCGAAACGCTCTCTTTTTTTATGCTAAAAAGTATATTCCAGTCTTCATATCTTTGTGTTTTAAAGTAAGTTTTCTCCATGTCTTAAAGACGTGTTCTTTATGCTGGCATAGATTGACCTTTTTTGGTGGAATACTATCAGAAAAGGAAAGAGGCATTTACTATGTTTACTTGGCACCATGGATTTTGGTTATATTTTTTTACGCGTCATCATCCTCGTGTTTGGCAATTTTTGTTGGGATCTATGCTGCCTGATTATATTTATCTGGTAACAATATCCGTGATGTTGCTGCGTGGTCAATTATCATGGAGTGATTTGCTAAACATGAACCCAACAATAATGATGTCTTTATTACCAATGTATCCTTGGGCGGTAAAGATTGATCTTATTGGTCACTCAATAGTAGTTTGGGGGATTGCATTTGTTTTAACTTTATTACCAGCTATAAAAGTATTACAGGCTTTTATCATTGGCTGGGGTACTCATTTATTGATTGATACTTTAACGCATGCCGCATATGCAAACTATCTCTTCTATCCTATTTCTCTAGTTAGTATCCACAGTCCACTATCCTATTGGGAGCCTCAATTTTTTGCTTATGAATTTAAATGGGTAAATAGGATCGGCATGATCATGGCAGTATTATATCTGTCATATGAGTGGTGGAAAAAGAAAAATAAATGAAATAGATATTTTTAACGACAAAATAGTTGCAAAAAGTCAAAAAGTCAAATATGATATAGTAAAGGTCAAATATAATATAAACAGGTAGGTGAGACTATGGGCAATTTAGCAGATATTATTGAAAAACTCATTTTACACAAATTAGCGAATGAGTGTGAGGATATTATAGTATTAAAACGTAATGAAATGGCAGAGGAAATTGAGTGCGCCCCGTCTCAAATCAGCTATGTCTTAAGTACTCGATTTACCATGGAACGAGGCTTTATTGTAGAATCGAAACGTGGCTCAGGCGGTTTTGTTCGTATTGAACGTATTCCCGTACACAATTTAATTTATGAAGATGCAGCAGATAAAATTGCTGAAGATACTATGTTTTCTGGGGCAGTAGGTATTGTAAAGAGTCTTACCGCTCAAGGAATGTTAACGGGGAGAGAGTCTGGTTTGATGTTACATTTCTTTGACATTATATATGAACATATAGCACCAGAAGAACGATCAACGTTGCTGCGTTCTTTGCTGCTAAAGTTATCAGAGTT
>Ga0316613_10002943_pt1 | contig 10782 bp, 8 predicted proteins | sample OWC_soil_day10_C_2_FD_207647 | JGI IMG/M metagenome (GOLD analysis project Ga0316613, IMG submission 207647) | Wetland soil microbial communities from Old Woman Creek delta, Ohio, United States - OWC_soil_day10_CT_b | ecosystem: Environmental > Terrestrial > Soil > Wetlands | place: USA: Ohio... | reverse complement strand
TGGATGGGAACTGAATAGCCTCTTTAGATATCGGGGTACCTTTCATTACAACTTCATCAAAGGCTTGGCTTGCTCCACCGCCTAGATCACGTATCGCCACAACAATCGGACGATCGGATAAGCTGGCATCTAGCTGTTTCCACGTTTTTATTTCACCAGAAAAAATCCGCTTCACTTCATCTTTCGTTAAGTTAGGTTTCACTTTAAGAACTGGGTTTTGTGGATTTACCGCAATGGTAAGGGCGTCATAGCCTAAAGTATACAGCTGACGATTGGGGAGTTTTTGTTTTTCTGCATCGGTTACTACACGAGAAACCAGTCCAATATCTACAGTCCCATTCGTCGCCGATTTTACGCCAAATCCCGAACCGCCTGTAGCTACAAAAATAGCGATTGCCTCATCAGCAAGGCTGTCCTTTACTTTTTTCCAAGTCTTATATTTCTCAGTGAAATCGTCAGCACATTTAGCAACTACCGGCGCCAAGGTGCTAGATCCTCCAATCTTAATTGAAAAATCCTTCGGTTGCTGCGTTGGCTTTGTTGTGGTTGCACCGCATCCCAAAATAGTACCCAACAACACAATTAGTAGAATACCTGCTAGTAATCTCTTCATTTTCTTCCTCCTATTGAATTAGTTATCATCTACTATTTTTATACCATGTATATAATTTGTCAATAATAATTTATATACATTTCAAAAAGCGGACAAAAAAGCTGCAAAAATGGCCCTTTCTCCCTCCACCTACCGCCAAATTCACTTCACAAAAACAAAAAATCATGCAGTCGTACAACCGCATGATTACTGTCCCCTTATATTCCCCATAAATTGAAGATTCAGATGGTGGAGACGAGGGGAATCGAACCCCTGACCTCTTGAATGCGAACCAAGCACTCTCCCAACTGAGCTACGCCCCCAATATATCTAATTATTATTATATTATAAATTTTACCATATGCCAATCAAATTTTAATTTAGTTGTACTTGAAAACTGACTTATTATACCTTGATCCCTTTTTCCTTTAAGCTAATAGGCCAGTTCTATTTAGTGCTTAAAATTCTTATAAATCTATGTAGTTTTATCTATTTTTTTATCAACTGCCATTAGACACAAAAAGCCTTTTAGCAAAATGGGGCTGTTGATAAACTCAATCTTTCTTTGAAAAAAATGTTTTTTAAAGGCTCATGTAGAATTAAATCTGCATGAGCCTTTTATATTGAGGGGGTTTTTATAAATGTAAATTTAATATAGTTCATCTTTGCAATAAGTCAAGACTGCCCGCTTAGCGGGCCGGCTTGTTCCACCCCTATAAAGGGATATTAATGGCTGGTATCTTAAGATACACAGCAGTTTCGCCATTTGCAGAAGCTATTACTCGTCACCCTTAAAAGGGTCTTTATACTCTTTTACACTTATTTGATCTGCTATCATATCTTCTTGGATTTGATTCTTTATATACTCTTGGATCACTTTTTTATTTCGCCCTACCGTATCTACATAATATCCTCAACAACAAAAATGTCTATTGCCCAATTTATATTTTAAATTGCTGTTCCTCTCGAATATCATTAGGCTAGCAATCTTTATATTTAGCATGACTTTGCCACACGAACATCTACGAACTGTCTTTTTAAAAAAAATTCCCAATGCCTAACCACACTATTGGCAAATAAACTGATAGGATTATCAGAGAAAGCTAAAAAATCATTCACGACAAAAAGAAAAACCTCAGCTTTTACGCCAAGATTCAATCCTGTTTTTATGTAATATATAAAGGTTATTTTTTATAAAGTTCCACCTAATTCTCTAATTTTGCTTTGGGCTATTTCTACTAGAGGTTTGCCTTGAGGCAACGTTGCATTTAGGATAAGTTTGCGATATGTATTAATAGCATCTTGATATAATGCCATTTTCTCATATACTATACCTAGATTGGAATACGCTATAGCATTCTTTGGAAGAAATTGCATCATTAGAATGATTAGCGATATTATTAGTATTGTCAATGATTGCTTGATCAAGCGGATTTACAACAAGCTGTGCTTCTGAAGCAAAAGCTACCGAAATGCTACCTAATAGAAAGATACACATAATAGTTAATAGAGTTTTTTTCAATTTTGATAACCTCCTTGATATTTTATGATATATTTTACATATTATATTCCTCAATTCCTCTTTAATAACAAAAAAAAATCCTGACATAACCAGTCAAGACTTCATCAGCACCCAACATACAATTTTACTAATACAGCAAACACATTAATGCTTGATAAGTTGTAAATAATTCCACATTCTCACCTCATAAGGAGTATGCCCATAAGTAAGAACGTACAAGCCACAATATCAAAAACAATCCTTTATTTCCCCAACTTAAAGTCAATCATATTAAACATGTACAAGATGATATATAATATAGCTACATATAAGAATACTAGGAGGGATAAAGAATGAAAATTTTGTATGTTGGAGATAAAATCTCATTAAATGGCATAGAAGGCATAGTGTTAACAGCGGAAATCACAGACGATAATAATCAATGGATAACCGCAGATATTGAAGGAAACAAATTGCCTATGATAGTTTCTGACGACAAATGCTTAATTCCCAATAACTGGAGTGTCACTTGTGAAAGCTATAATAATGCTAGAAATATTCAGTGGATTCTTGCAGAGCTTATAGCATCATAAGATTAGAGGGAAACTAAACTGTTTAATGAGATGGGTTACTTGCAAGAAAGTCAAGTCCACACTACTAGTGGATTAGAAAAAACTAGAAGAACACCTAAACGAAAGCTAGAACAAGAAGTAAAATTAAACTTGGCTTACCGATGGTTTTTAGGCTTGGATTTAGAAGATGCCGTTCCAGATCATTCTACCATTAGTCAGAATCTCCGTCGTAGATTTAAGAAAAGTGGAGTATTTCAAGAAATCTTTGATACGATCATAGCCTGTTGCGAAGCTGAAGGATTAATCGCTGTCGTGATAGTTACCGATTCCAGCCATATGAAGGCAAACGCCTCAAGTGATAAATTGAAAAAGATCCAGGTGGAAAAGAAGCCCTCCGATTATCTTGAAGAACTAGAGGCGGAAGCTAAACGCTTAGAAGATGAGCTACAGGCTCAAAGAGAGGCGCAAGGGAAGAAAAAGCACGGGAAAAAAGTAAAACTCAAAGGAGCAAAGATGATACAGAAAATAGTCTGTAGCGCGACTGACCTAGATGCTGGTCTACTAAATCGCCCAGGCAAACCAAGCGGATTTCATTATCTGGCTCATATCAGCGTTGATATTAAATACGGTATTATTACAGATACATATAGAGGTTTACCAATATAGAAAGAAGTAATGGACGCATTCATGATAACATACAGGAACAATGCTTCTTTTCGGCGTTGGCAATCAATTTAAAGAGAATGGTAAAAGCGTTAGCATAGAAGAACTTTAATATCAATAGCTCCATATATAGCAATATAAATTTAATATAGTTCATCTTTGCAATAAATATAAAAATAGGTTTGAGAGTATTCCTCTCAAACCTATTTTGTCAACAGCCCCAAAATGCTAAAAGGCTTAATTTCATTGGAGCTGATAACAGGAGTCGAACCTGCGACCTACTCATTACGAATGAGTTGCTCTACCAGCTGAGCTATATCAGCATTAAGTACGTATATATTTTATCTTACTACTGCCCTTATGTCAAGAAACAGCACCCAATAATTCCCTGTATTAGTTTTGCAAATAGTTCTTTAATCTCTATTTTCCCTCCAACTGAGACGAAAAAGCAGTACAGCATAAAAAACAGCACACGACGGTACCACAGCCCAAGTTCTATATACCTATTACGTTTTGGCCTTTAGTAATAAACAATTAAACAGCACAAATAAGGCCTGGAAAGTTTCCAGACCCTACTTGTGCTATTAGGCAACAACACCAACAGCACTCGTCATCGTACTTTTGTGGTCACGATGAAGCTCAATGATTTTTATATTCTACAAACCGGAAGAAGCTGCCTCAAACAGGATGAAAATCCTATGTTGAGACAGCTTCTTTAATTCGATTCCAGGGTTTGGGTAGACATCAAGACAGCTGTTGATTTTAAAGATAAACATCAACTATTACGCATCTAAAGGCGTCTTCTTTTATGATTTAATTTTCCCCAAAAACAAATAGGAGGTAACATTATATTGCCTTTTAGCTAGTGGGCAAACTAATTCAGCTGAGTAAGCAAGAGCTTAGATAAAAGAATACTCACGCCAGAGTCCATGCATACGGTATACAAAACTAGGATTTTCTATAAATTATTAACCTTCTGTAATAAAGCTGTAATTTTTTCAATCTGCTGAGTATCCAATGATCCTGATGGTTCTTTGACAAAAGCCCCAATAGGCACCCCTTGCGCAGCAACAGCGCCTTTAATTGCTGCAACAAAAGGCTGGGATATATCATATAAATTCATAAGCATAGATATCTTACTCTGCGCAATCGTGACACCACTAAAGTCTTTATTATTGTAAGCTGTCAGAAGACCAGAGAAAACATTCGGAATAACATTAGACATTCCGCCAATTACGCCATCACCGCCTGCCATCAGGTTCGGAATCAAATATTCATCATAGCCGGATAATATGCTAAAATCCGGACGTACATTTTTTACCACATGAATCAAAGTACGTGTGTGGCTAATATTGTCAACCGTATCTTTAATCGCAACAATATGCTTAAACTCTTTTGCTAATTTGAGAACAAGCTCCGGTTCTAGGTTAACAGCTGTCCGATCCGGGAAATTATAAATCATAATAGGTATCGTTGTACTGCGTGCCAAGTTAGCATAATACCGATACAACGTATCTGAATTCAATTTAAAATAGTAAGGAGATATCACGGTAACGCCATCTGCTCCAGCTTGCTGAGCAAAATGAGTCAGCTCTATGACCTCCTCCTGAATGGTAGCGCCAGTACCAATTAACACAGGTACCCTTTTATTTACTGTCTGCACCACAAACCGAATAAATTCTTTTTTCTCTTCCAGACTAAGGGCAAAAAACTCGCCAATACTGCCCAAGAATAAAAGCCCATTCATTCCGTTATCAATCAGTCGATTGATAACCAGTCGATTTCCTTCTAAATCCAATTTCCCCTGCTCATCTAAAACAGTAATAACCGGGGTAATCACGCCTCTAAACATAACGACTCTCTCCTCACTTTTCATAAATTACTTCGCATATACTCCAGCCCTTGCCAAAACAGCATTTTGCGAATCTTTCTTCAGCATGCCTTTCGTCGAAATATCATGTGTTTCGTCTACCTTAATAAATACCTTCCAAGTATTTTCGATATTAGGGAGGCCTGAGTACTCAAGCCTCCCTTGTAACTAATACTTTTATTCTAAATATCCACCACGCATACCTGATGTAGCACGCTCAGTATAGCGCTTTAAAATACCATAACGTTTCTCAACTTCAGGTCTTACCCATTTAGCCTTCCGTTCCGCTAAGACCTTTTCGATTTCCTCCACAGAGCATTTTTCACCTGCAATCCCTACAATTTCCAATCTTCTATTTGCAAGATCAAGCTCAATTAAATCATTATCTTCTACCAAGGCAATAGGTCCGCCAACAGCCGCTTCTGGTGACACATGTCCAACACAAGGGCCTCTTGTGGCACCAGAAAAACGTCCGTCAGTAATTAAAATAGTAGATGAATTTATACTCGGTTCAGCCATTATGGCTTCTGTTGTCATAAACATTTCGGGCATGCCAGACCCTCTTGGCCCTTCATATCTAATAAACATCACCATACCCGGCTCAATCGCCCGCTCTACCACCGCCTGATTGCACTCTTCCTCTGAGTTAAACACTTTGGCAGGTCCGATATGCTGCTTCATCTTTTCCGGAACTGCTGAGTATTTAATAACCGCGCCTTCCGGTGCTAAATTTCCTTTCAGTATTGCAACTGTACCATAGGTACTTGTTTCGCTGATAGGATGTATTACCTCTTCTCTTTTTAGTTGATAATTGCGTAGATAACCCTCTACTCGATTAAAAAATCCCTCATTATTTAATTCTTCAAGATTTTCCCCTAAAGTCTTACCTGTCACAGTCATGACACTAAGATCTAAATGATCTCTTAGTATCCATTGAACCATTGGAATTCCACCAGCAAACCATAACGTTTCAGTTGGATATGTGCCACTTGGATTAATGTTACAGATATGCGGAATAATTCTGTTTATCTCATCAAACATATTGATATCTAACTCATATTCCATTTCATGGGCAATGGCCGGTAAATGAAGAAATGCATTTGTTGATCCCCCGATCGCAGCATGAACAACAATGGCATTCCTAAAGGCTGCAGGTGTTAATATCTGACGAGCAGTAATTTGCTTTTCAATCAGGTTTGTAATCTGGCGGCCTGCTTTTCTAGATAATGCTAAAATATCTCTCATTGTTGCAGGTATCAATGCTGATGTTGGCAACGCTAGACCAAGTGCTTCTGCCAAACATTGCATCGTACTTGCAGTACCCATAAACTGACATGCTCCACAGGAAGGACATCCAGTTTGCTTATAATCCATCACTTCTTGTTGACTAATAGCATTTTGTTTTTCTCTTAGTGAAACTTCACCTGCTTTCCCGGATGTCCCCATATCCGGCGCTGGGCGCATACTGCCACCTGGAATAAATATTGTTGGTAGATCGAGTCTTGCCGCTGCCATTAAATGAGCCGGGATCGCTTTATCACAAGATGAAATCAGAATCAATCCATCCCATGGAATGCATGATGCATGGATTTCTACCATATCTGCAATAACGCCTCTTGATGCTAAAACATAATTCATTCCGCTATGGCCTTGGGCCCATCCATCGCAAATATCAGTAACATGGAAAGTGGCTGGACGGCCACCCCGTTCATATACTCCAATAGCTGCCTGATTAGTAAGGCCTGATAAATGATAACTGCCTGGGTGGCTTTCCCCAAATACATCATCAATTAGTATTTGTGGTTTTTTGATGTCCTCTTCATCCCAATCCATACCCATCTTTAAAGAATCCATTTGAGACCAAACTTTCCGGGCCTCGGTACACTTTGGAACAATATGTAACATTTACAACACTCCTTAATAATATTTTTATAAATTTAATAGAAACATTATTTCTAAAAAAAGCTATCAATGGACTTATCTTGCCGTTATCTTAAATCTATAACATTTCTTATTCCATCGACCTTAATACTATAGTTTCGTAGTGATGTATCGCACATCATGACAACGCTGCTTGCTCATTTTCATTCTTCTTTCATAGAATCATTCCTCCATATCGTCGTTCACGTATAGGAACACAGTTCACGTTTTGCCTAGTTTTTGCCCTCATTTCTTTGCGAAAAACAATTTTAGTTCTCATATAAGAACATCGTTCATTAATTATCATATTAAGTATATAATAATTATACTGTTATTACTAGTATTTTTATCATATTTAATTTTCTTTTTAGAACAGCAAATCCCCTTATTAAATTTTTCCCAAACGGATTGAGACATAATTAGCCATAGAACAGACTATTTTAATAACTTCTGCTAAAAATTCATCGGTACTGCGCGTCAACGGCATGGTAGCACTTATCGCTGCAATAACCCGATTAGTTTTATCATAAATGGGCGCAGCTATACAGATTCCTCCAGGAATAACTTCTTGATTATCAATTGCATAACCATTTTTGTCGATAGTCAGCAAATCTTCCTGCAGTTTTTCAAAGGAAGTTACCGTATTTTCCGTATAGCGTTCCAGCTCAACATTTTTCAGACGCATTTCAAGCTCGCTTGGCGCTAAAGCTGCCAATAACACCTTGCCTACAGCTGTTGCATGAGCTGGAATTCGAAAACCGATATTTGTCACCAGACTCAAATCAGTTGAGCTTTGTGCTTTTGCAATATACACAACAAACCTGTCATCCAGAATCGCCGCATGTGCAGTAACCTTAAGATCTTCGCTGAGCTTTTTAGTGGCAAAAGATATTTCCCGCGATATATCCGTATTGTTTATACTTGCTGCTCCTAATTGAATGAGTTTAAGACCAGGATAATATACTTTAAGGTCTGCATCACTATTAATATAGTCACGTGTAATTAAATCCTGCAGAAGATAGGACATGGAACTTTTGGGTATATCAAGTGCCTCACGAATCATACGAAATGTAGGCGGCTTGGAGCAATTTACTATATATTCAATAACATCAAGCACCCTTGACGCCGATTTTACATTCGTTTTTTTAGTGTTAGTCATAATACCTCCGTCTTTTACAGAAAATTATACTTTAGCTTTATAAACAATGTGCTGAATCTGCGATGCTACTCAAGTTATATTTACTTCTGCTTTTACATTTTAAATCCTGCTATATTGTAGTATTTCTGCAATTATGCCTAGCTATAACTTTATATTTTACGCTATCCGACCATATTCTATCAAATTATTAAATATTTCCTCTTTAAATCCTTTATGCTACCACTACCGTCCGATTTCTCCCTTGTTTCTTTGCTTTATACAATGCATCATCTGCACGCTGGAATAGACTTTCAATATCATCACCAGCATTCATTTCTGTCAATCCAATACTAACAGTCACTGTTGCTTCTATATCTGGGGTAGGATAAAAAGAATCCATTCGTAATTTTTCACGAATGCTCTCTGCTACGCATAAAGCATCATTATAGCTAGTGTTTGGTAACAATATGGTAAACTCCTCACCACCATAACGAAAAGCTATATTCGGTTCCTTTAACAGGCTCCTAACTATCTGGCCTAGTTTAATTAGAACCTTATCCCCTTCCCAATGCCCATAATTGTCGTTATAAAATTTAAAATGATCGATATCAATCACCATAAATGATAAAGGATTGCGCTTTTTTGCCGCAACATATAATTCTTCAGCCAGTCTTTTATACAAATATCTCTTATTATATAAGCCTGTCAGTTCATCTGTTAGGCTTAAGTCTCGATAATGCTCTACCCTTTCATTCAATTCATTTTTTTGTAAGCGCAATATTCTTACTCGATCTGCTAAGGCAAAAGAAAGCAAAATTGATTCTCCTGCTGTAGCCACTAATAAATAGTTAATGGCTGGGAAAGGATTATCAATATAGGCAGAAAGAGACCATAGCAACACTCCCGTTAATAAAAGGCCCCAAGCAAGCAAGTAATAGCGGGCTGGCTTAAACCCTTGTCGAAAGCGAATCGTTGCCAACATCATCATAAATAAGGGGCCTAAAAGACCCAGTCCATGGGCAATATGATTGGCCCAAACATTTAATCCACAAACCCCCAAAATACTTTGTAGTCCAGCTAAAAACACCATCCCCGTCAATATCTTATCTAACCCAGGAGTCCGATCCCTAACTTGAAGAAACTCTCTTGTAAAGTACACAGAAAAAACAAAAGCAGCTCCCAATGTAATCCAGAAGATACTATTATACAACCCATAGGGAATATCTATTAACATCTTTAGGTGACCATGAACTTGAAACTGATAAAAAAACATGGAACCCATATATAAAACGTAAAAAAGATAGACCTTATCACGCAAAACGAAAAATATAAAAAGATTGAATAATAACATGGCAAAAATAATACCGTAAATCACGCCGAAGCCTGAATGCTTTAAGAAAGAATCTCTAAAAAAAGCTTCTTTCTGCCAAAATGCCACTGGTAAGCGAAGTGCAGATGTGCTTTCTAGGCGAAGATATATAAATTTATCTTGCCCAAAATGATGTGGAAGTTGAAACACCCATGTATTGTGAGTAATATCCTTATTAGCAGTTGGCCTGCTTACCCCTATTTGTGTTAACTTATAGCCCATTCCTTGATCTGTCATAGGCATATAAAGATCGATTTTATCTATGTTAGGATTATTTAATTGCAAAAAATAGTCATCTGGCGGCTCCCCAGCAGCCGATTGAGGAAACTTAAAACGCACCCAATAAACAGATTTTTTAATCCCTAGAGATAGTATCTCTTCAGGATAATCAGCATATTTATCCGTCCATTCTGGCGAGTTTACTTCTGAAAAACTATAACTACCATCTACATCTTCTAGGACCTGAAAATTAGATACTGAGTAAGAGCCTTGCTCGCTAGCAGATACCATTTTTGCCTGAAAAATATTGACAACAAAAAATATTAGCAACACTATCATTTTTCTACAATTATTTTTTTCCAGCATCTAGAGAACCTCTCCCACTTAGTTTATCTATTACACCATTATAAGTTATAATCATTTTCCATTTATAACCTAATAATATAATTCGACAAAATTCCTTCTTTATCCTTTACTTTACTGTAAGGATAAAAATAGTGTTTGAGTATCTTAGACTTTTTTTACAAGTTACTACTGTAAGCCATATATATAGCAGATAACCACATGAAGACTGCTGAAATCTTATTCATGACTCCAAAAATTTGCGTAAATGCATTTTGTCTCCCTATCCTCCATCCCATAATAGCCAAAAGTAAAAACCAACACCAGGATATAAGAATACAAGCCATTGTAAACAATACTTTCTCGTTTCCAATATAGTTAATGGAACTTGTCCCAATCACACCAATAGTATCTAAGACAGCATGAGGATTAAATAGGGACACAGTAACTGCAAAAATAACTTGCTGTTTAATGGTAAATCTTTTTTCCTCATTATCACAACTATTTACTAACGTATTCTTCCATGTAAGCCACCCCATATAGGATAAAAAAGCAATTCCTATTCCAAGGAAAAGCATCTTAACCCAAGCGAAACT
>Ga0316613_10002942_pt1 | contig 10784 bp, 11 predicted proteins | sample OWC_soil_day10_C_2_FD_207647 | JGI IMG/M metagenome (GOLD analysis project Ga0316613, IMG submission 207647) | Wetland soil microbial communities from Old Woman Creek delta, Ohio, United States - OWC_soil_day10_CT_b | ecosystem: Environmental > Terrestrial > Soil > Wetlands | place: USA: Ohio... | reverse complement strand
ATTTACCCAGCTAACTGCTCCCATGTGCTCTACTCGTACTGAGTAAGAACGTGGGAAAGTTATTCATAATAGAGTGCCAAGATGCTATATAACAACAGCGTTATATAGTATCTTGGCACAATCTATTATGATTATTGCTTGCTTTTTCTAAATAGAAAGGCATAAAATAGAAGGATAATGAATGAGTTTATAGTGCTGGTGGCACTGTATTGTCTTTTAGGACAAGATTGCTGGCCAAGATGATATTTTTTGTTAATAAAAATGTAAGGATGGTTAAAGAGAGGATATGTCAGATAAACAAAAAAAAGTATATGCTGTCAGGAAAGGACGCACAGGTGGTTTATTCTATACCTGGCCGCAGTGTCAGGAACAAATCAAGGGGTTCTCGGGAGCTGAATATAAGAGCTTTAAAACAGAGGAAGAGGCAAGAGCATACTTAGCAGGAGGAGTAAAGGCCACAGTGCCGTCCTTGGTGATAGAGCAGCCTCCTGATGATATGATGCTTGCCTATGTTGACGGCAGTTACAATACTGCAACCAAAGAATATTCTGCTGGGGTTGTAATATTGTGGAAGGGAGCAGAGATTACGTTTAGTCAGAAAGACAATGATCCGGAACTTGCTGGTATGCGCAATGTAGCGGGAGAAACCATGGGTGCCAAAATTGCTATGACTTATGCGTTAGAGCAAGGGGTGCGCATCGTTGTTATTTATCATGACTACGAGGGAATCGAAAAATGGTGTACTAATGCATGGGAGGCCAAGCAGGAAGGAACTAAGAAATATAAACGATATTATGATCAGGTCGCGAAACAATTGGAGGTTGTATTCGTAAAGGTAAAAGCTCATTCCGGTGACAAATATAATGAACAAGCGGATCAACTAGCGAAGGCAGCACTTCAATTAATATAATGGAGGAATAGTACAATGAAAGAAAATGATATTGGCATGAATCCAGGAAGGGATTTAGATATTGAAGTAGCAGTAAAGGTGATGGGTTTTATCTGGTTAAAACACCTGCTGCAATTTAGCGCAGAGCTTGCGGTTAAATGGTTAGGAACAACAGCTGATGTGGAACAATCTGGTGGCGTATATGTCCCATTGGTAAAAGAAAGCGAAATGGTGAGTTTGAAATTGCGAGAGAATTTTGATGAGACTGTCCCGAACTATTCTACTCAAATAGACGCTGCCCAGCAGGTAGTAGAGCATATGAAGAGTTTAGGATATACATATCTTTCTGAGAAGAAACTAGAGCAGGAACAGAATCGATATTACGGCAATTTTGTAAAAGACGGTATAGATGTTGCTGCCCCAGTCGGTCATTCTTCAGAAGCAGAGGCCATAGTAAAAGCGGCTTTAGCAGCTTTAGCATAAGTCAGGGGGGCATCTGTCATTGCGAACAGAGTGAAGCAATCTCTTGGCAAGCAGGGGATTGCTTCACTCTGTTCGCAATGACAATACAAAAAATAAGTTATAAATAGATCACTTTGTGTCCTTAGCGTCTTCGCGGTTAAAAGGTTTTATTTTTAAAGGACGCGCAGCGTTTTTCTTACTAGTGTATTTCAAGGATGATTAGGAGTTTATAGTTATGATTATTTTTCACACAATTGAAAGCATCTTTAGCATTGTTTTAATGATTATTACAGGATATGTTCTTACGGGTAAAGGATGGTTTAATGAAGAGGCCTCTCAATTATTTTCCCGTATCATTACCAATGTAGCATTGCCTACTTATATGATATGGAATTTGATGAATACTTTTAATAAAGACGGGCTGCTTCATTTGGCGACGGGGCTAATTGTACCCTATTCTTCCATGTTTGTCTGTTATGCAGTTGGATATGCTGTTTCTAAGCTTTTGAGAGTAAAGTCTAATCGGCAGGGAACATTTAGATCTATGTTCTTTGTTTCAAATACTATTTTTATTGGTCTGCCAGTCAATTTGGCATTGTTTGGCGAACAAAGTGTTCCTTATGTTTTGCTATATTATATTGCCAATACTTCTTTATTTTGGACCATTGGAGCAAGCGGCATTCGCAACGATGGCGCATCAGGTAAAGATAAAGTTTCTGCTGTCGAGGTAATAAAAAAAGTGTTTTCTCCCCCTCTGTTAGGGTTCTTGCTGGCTATGGTCCTTATCTTATGTGATATCAGTTTGCCTCAATTTATTCTCGATACCTGCAAATATCTTGGGAGCATGACAACACCTTTATCCATGCTTTTTATTGGTATTGCTATCTATGGTGTAAAACTGAGTAATATAAAGGTCAGCAGGGATATGATAGCCATCCTTTTGGGACGGTTTGTGATTTCACCATTGATTGTCATGGCAATCACTTATGCGATGCCGCTGCCTCTCTTAATGAAGAAAGTATTTATCATTCAAGCTATGCTTCCAGTTATGACCCAGACCTCTATTGTGGCTAAATCCTACCAGGGAGATGCAGAGTATGCTGCGATCATGACGACGGTAACCACGATAGCGTCTATTGTGGTAATTCCAGGATATATGTTGATTTTTCAGTATTATTTTTAACCTAGTATAGTGGGTGCGGAAGATTTAATTTTAATATTTCGACTATTTTAAAAGGGTATTGCACCCTTAAATAATATGTGCTATACTCAGCTCAAGTTAATAGACAGGAAGCAATGAAGCTTACGAGTGGTTTTTTTAAACCCTTGTGAGCTTTTTGCCTTTTTGCCAGAAAAAAATAAGTACATGAGCAATGGAGCTTATAAACGCACTTTCGTTTATGAGCTCCATCTGTGTTTTTAAGGAGGTGGTTCTATAGTATATGTGTGCAATTGTCCAAAATGAAAAATGCTTTATGGATATTTGCGGTATCCATAAAGCGCGGCAATCTTTACATTCCCCAACAGACACCAGGGCTTATTCGATGTACCTAATCTTTATTATAAGTGAAAAAAATATACTTTTCAACTACAAAGATTAGGGAATGAAGATTAAGGGTTAAATCCTTAGTAAATGTGTAATGGAGAAAATTGTTTACAAATATAGGGAGGTTTTTATTATGAGACAGATTGCGATATATGGTAAAGGTGGTATTGGTAAATCCACCACAACTCAAAATACAGTGGGTGCTTTAGCAGAAGCTGGTAAGCACATTATGGTAGTAGGCTGTGATCCTAAGGCTGACTCCACTCGCTTATTACTTCATGGATTATGTCAAAAAACAGTATTGGATACCTTACGCGATGAAGGCGATGATATTGATTTAGAAGATATCTTAAAACCAGGTTTCGGTGGTACTATGTGCGTAGAATCAGGCGGTCCAGAACCAGGCGTAGGCTGCGCTGGCCGTGGTATCATCACCTCTATTAATATGCTTGAATCCTTAGGTGCTTATACACCAGATCTCGATTATGTATTTTATGATGTACTGGGTGACGTTGTATGCGGTGGTTTTGCAATGCCGATTCGCGAAGGCAAAGCAGAAGAAATCTATATCGTTGCTTCTGGCGAATTGATGGCTCTTTATGCAGCTAATAACATTGCCAAGGGTATTCAAAAATACGCGGTAAACGGTAAAGTTAGACTAGGCGGCATTATTTGTAACAGCCGTAAAGTTGATAAGGAGTATGAGCTGTTAAAGGCTTTTGCTGAAGAAATTGGCTCCCAATTGATCTATTTCGTCCCTCGTGACAATTTGGTTCAACGTGCTGAAATTAACAAAAAGACGGTTGTTGACTTTGATCCAGAATCAGGACAGGCCAATGAGTATCGTGAATTGGCTAAAGCTATCGACGGTAATAAAATGTTTGTTATTCCTAAACCAATGACTCAAGACAGACTAGAAGAAATCATGATGCAATATGGCTTTATGGATCTGTAATTCTAACCTGAGATAGAAGCGAAAATATTGGAGGGAAAACAATATGTTATTAGTTAGAGCCATTATCAGACCAGAAAAAAAAGATGAAGTATTGGCAGAATTATCAAGAGCTGGTTTCCATGCAGCAACAGTTGTGGATGTAGTCGGCCGCGGTAAGCAAAAAGGTATTAAAATATCAGGAATCATCTATGATGAAATCCCTAAAGCATTATTAATGATGGCAATCCGTGATGAGGATAAAGAAGATATGGTTCGTTTGATTCTAAAATACGCTAAAACAAGCGAACAAGGTGCTTATGGTGACGGTAAAATTTTCATAAGTTCCATTGAAGAAGCTTATACCATTTCTAGTGGAATCCCAAGTCTATAAGAAGGAGGGATAAGGATGAAAGAAATTATCGCTATAGTGCGTATGAACAAAACGGGCGCTACAAAAAAAGCCTTAGTGGAAGTTGGCGTAGCTGGTTTTACGGCTTTTAAAGTAGAAGGTCGCGGTAAGATAGTAACCAATCCTACATTAATTTTGGAAAGAAAGAAAGAACTCCTTCTTATGGCTGGAGAGGATCAAACAGGGGAAGCAGAAAAACTAATAACTGATTTTTTAGTTGGTACCAGTTTGTTTCCTCGGAGGTTGTTTACCATCCTTGCTCATGATGAGGATGTGGCGAAGATTGTAGATGCCATTATTCAAGCGAATAAGACTTGTAATAATGTTGGTGACGGTAAGATATTTGTTTTACCAGTCATGGATGCAATACGTGTCCGTACTGGTGAAACAGGCGAAAGTGCAGTTTAAAGGGAGGTAAGGGAACATGGGAATGAATGAAGCTAAACTTCAGGAAATACTAGATCAATATCCAGCTAAGGTACAAAAAAATCGTAAGAAACATATATTCATTAAACGATCCGATGTGGAAAGTCAGCAAATCGAAGCCAATACCCGGACCATTCCTGGTATTATTACCAATCGAGGCTGTGCGTATGCTGGTTGTAAGGGCGTTGTTTTAGGTCCGATTAAAGATATGGTGCATATTGTTCACGGACCAATCGGTTGTGGCTATTATGCGTGGAATACAAGACGAAATAAAGCAAAATCCGACGATCCAAAACAGAATTTTATTAATTACTGCATATCTACGGATATGCAAGAAAGTGATATTGTTTTTGGTGGAGAAAAGAAACTGGCTAAGGTAATTGATGAAGTTATGGAAATCTTTCATCCTAAGGCTATTACTCTTTCTGCTACCTGCCCTGTAGGATTGATTGGTGATGATATGGGCGCTGTTGCTAAAGCGGCAGAAGCAAAGCATGGCGTGCAAGTACTGTCTTTTAGCTGTGAAGGCTATAAAGGGGTTAGTCAATCCGCAGGTCATCATATTGCCAATAACATTTTAATGGAAAAGGTAATTGGTACCGGGGACCAAGAAGAAGCTCCTGCTAAGTTCCCGATTAATCTTCTTGGAGAATACAACATCGGTGGCGATGGCTGGGAAGTAGAACGTATCCTCAAAGAAATCGGCTACCATGTAGTATCGGTTATGACAGGGGATGGCTCTTATGAAGCAATTAAAAATGCTCATACTGCAGAACTTAATTTGGTGCAATGTCACCGCTCCATTAACTATATCGCTGAGATGCTAGAAACCAAATATGGTACACCTTGGCTTAAGGTTAACTTTATCGGAATCCAAGGGACAATTGAATCCTTGCGCAACATGGCTCTTTATTTTGATGACAAAGAACTGACCTTGAAGACAGAGGCGGTAATTGCTAGCGAATTGGCAAGAATTGAACCGATATTTGACCAATATAAAAAGATTTGTGAAGGAAAAACAGCCTTTTGTTTTGTTGGCGGATCCCGGGGTCATCATTTCCAAAACTTATTTAGTGAACTAGGCATTGAGACCTTATTAGCCGGATATGAGTTTGCTCATCGGGATGATTATGAAGGTCGTGAAGTGATTCCTACCATTAAAACAGATGCAGATAGTAAAAACATTCCTCACTATACAGCAGAAGTTGATGAAAAACGCTTCCGTTTGAAAGTTTCACCAGAAAAACTGGAAGAATTAAAAGCCAAAATACCTCTAGGTGAATATAAAGGGATGCGCTTTGACATGAAAGATGGCAGCATCATTGTTGATGATTTAAATCATTTTGAAACAGAAGAATTTATAAAAGTATTGAAACCAGACATTTTCACTTCCGGAATCAAGGATAAATATGTTATTCAAAAAATGGGTATTAACTCGAAGCAATTACATTCCTATGATTACAGCGGACCTTATGCTGGTTTTAATGGTGCTGTCAAATTCGCTGAAGATATCAGCATGGGATTTGCCTCACCAACTTGGAATTTTATAACCCCACCATGGAAAAATCAACCTTTACTGGAAGGAACAGTAACTGAGGAAGGAGTGGCATAGTATGTTAGATTGTACACCAAAAGATATAACGGAACGTAAAAGCGGCGGTATTATTAACCCTGCCAAGACTTGTCAGCCAATTGGCGCTATGTATGCTGCTCTGGGGATTCACAAATGTTTGCCTCATAGCCATGGATCACAAGGGTGCTGCTCTTACCATCGTATGCATTTAACTCGTCATTTCCGTGATCCCGTTATGGCTTCCACTAGCTGTTTTACAGAAGGATCATCCGTATTTGGCGGTGGTGCTAACTTAAAAGCATCGATACAAAATGTTTTTCACATCTATAAACCGGATGTTATGGCCATACACACTACTTGTTTAACGGAAACCATTGGCGATGATGTTTCCAGCATTATTAAAACAGCGGAAGTGGCTGAGGGGAAACTGGTAATTCATGCGAACACTCCTAGTTATGTTGGGTCCCATATCACAGGGTTCTCGAATATGACAAAAGCGATGGTTAGCTATTTAGCAGAAAGTACGTCGCCAGAGAAGAAAGAACAAGCCAATATTATTCCTGGCTTTGTCAATCCTGGAGATATGCGGGAAATAAAACGCCTGGTAGAAAGCATGGGCATTGAATATATTATGTTCCCTGATACATCAGGGGTTGTGGATTCACCGATGACGGGAGAATTTGAGATGTATCCTGAGGGTGGTACAACTGTGGAACAGTTAAAGGACACAGGAAACTCTCAGATCACCCTGGCCCTTGGTCGCTTTGCATCTAGTGATCCCGCTGATCTTTTAAACAAAGAATACAAAGTTCCTGTAGCTACCCTTAAAACACCCATTGGAATCAAAGCTACGGATGCTTTATTAATGACCTTGCGTAATAGTTTTGCCCGTGAAATACCAAAAGAACTAGAAATAGAACGAGGTCAGCTAGTTGATATTATGACCGACACTCATTTCCATTTTCATGGGAAAACTGTAGCGATCTTTGGCGATCCTGATATTGTAACAGGTTTAACGGAGTTTGTATTAAGCTTAGGAATGGTTCCGCTTCATGTGCTGACCGGTACGCCAGGTGGTTCTTCCAATTCAGCAGCAGGAAGCTTTGAAGATGACATTAACAATATGCTGAAAGGTGCTGGGATTGAGGCCAATGTGAAAAGTGCAGGAGATTTATTTACCTTGCACCAATGGATTAAAAATCAGCCTGTAGATCTATTGATTGGCAATACCTATGGAAAATATATTGCCCGGGCGGAAGATGTTCCTTTTATGCGAGTTGGGTTCCCAATTTTAGATAGAAGTGTTCATTCTTACTTGCCGATTGTTGGTTATCGCGGCGGCATGAGACTGATTGAGATGATCAGTAACGCCCTGTTAGACAGAGCAGACCGAGATGCCAAAGATGAAGACTTTGAATTGGTAATGTAGATAGACTTTTTTAATAGTAAGGTTTAAAAAAAGATGTTGAAACGCGAAGGTCGCGAAGAAATGCAAAGCACACGAAGAGATCGTATAGATATTTCTTATCCTTCAAATCTTCGCGTCTTCGCGGTTCAAACGTTTTTTTCCCATATTTTAAAAAAGGATTTTGTTTTTTTATGGTATTTTTAGGAGAGGAGTGAGATGTACTATGGCTGAAGATCTTGCAGGAAGCATTACAGAACGAGATGAGTTTATTGTTACGAAAGGTAAGAATAAGAAACAGCTTAAATGTGATACAGACAGTTCTGCCGGCTGTGTAAGCCAAAGGGCTTGTGTGTATTGTGGAGCCAGAGTCGTGCTCAATCCAATTACAGATGCCATACATTTGGTACATGGACCAATTGGCTGTGCCACCTATACTTGGGATATTCGCGGCAGCCTGAGCAGTGGTGCTGAATTATATCGCAATAGCTTTTCTACCGATTTAAAAGAGCAGGATATTATTTTTGGCGGCGCAAAAAAATTAGCAGCAGCAATTGATGGACTGGTGGAAAAATATCAGGCAAAACTAGTATTTGTATATTCAACCTGTATTGTCGGCGTAATTGGTGATGACTTGGAAGCCATTTGCAGCGCCGCCTCTCGAAGACATAATATTGAAGTGATACCAGTAGAGTCTAGCGGATTTATTGGTAATAAATCCGCAGGCTACAGGGCAGCAGGAGATGCGTTACTTCGTTTGATAAAACCCTCTGAGTCTGCAGTAATCGAAAAGAACAATAGTATTAACTATTTAGGTGATTTTAATCTGGCTGGTGAAGCTTGGATCATTCAAAATTATTTACGGCAGATGGGGGTAGAATTAAACGTTACATTTACGGGTGATTCCCATTATACAGCCTTGAAATCAGCCCCTAAGGCTAAGCTAAACATCATACAGTGTGCTGGATCGATGATCTATCTTGCGGGAAAAATGGAAGAACTCTACCAGATTCCTTATATTCAAATATCTTTTTTAGGTATTGAAGATACAGCTGCCTCATTGCGCAATATTGCGGCTGCTTTAGGAGAAGAGTCTATGATTGCTAAGGCAGAAGAGTTGATTGCTAAAGAAACGGCTAGAGTAGAAAACATTATCAAAGGATATCGGGCTAAGCTGGAAGGCAAGAAGGCTGCCATTTTTGTTGGTGGAGGATTTAAGGCCATTTCTCTGATTAAGCAATTTAGGGAAATTGGTATTGATGTAGTGATGATTGGTACGCAAACCGGCAGAAAAGAGGAATATGAAATCATGAATGAGTTAGTGGATGACGGTACGGTGATTCTAGATGATGCGAATCCTGCTGAACTGGAAAAATTCATGATGGAAAAGGGTGCTAATCTACTAGTAGGCGGAGTAAAAGAACGGCCTTTGGCCTATAAATTGGGGATTGCCTTTATTGATCATAATCATGATCGCAAACATCCTTTAAGCGGTTTTGAGGGTGCCATTAATTTTGCTGAAGAAGTATATTCTACCGTCTGTTCTCCTGTATGGAAGAGTCTTAATGCATTGGGAATGGAAAGCGGGGTGGTGAACCATGGCTGAAAAAAACAAAGAGAATGTGCATTTTCGGAATGTGAATGAGAATCCCTGTAATATGTGCATGCCAATGGGCGGCATATTAGCATTGAAGGGAATCGAACAGTCTATGGTTATTGTTCATGGGTCCCAAGGCTGTAGTACCTACATGCGCAGGCATATTGCCGAACATTTTAACGAGCCTGTTGATGTAGGATCTTCTTCTTTAAATGAAAAAGGCACCATATACGGCGGGGAAAAGAATCTTAGACAAGCTTTGGACAATATTAGGAAGGTATATCATCCCGCTTTGATTGGTATTGTAACGACTTGCTTAGCAGAAACCATTGGTGAAGATATTGAGAGAATTACGGGTCAATATCTCATTGATAAAGAGATGGAAGAGTTTCCGATTGTTACGGCTTCCACGCCTGGCTATGGCGGAAGTCACTTTGAAGGTTATTTTTTTACTCTAAAAAGAATATTGATGCAGCTAACGGAAGCTGTAGAAAAGAATAACAAAATAAATATTATTATTCCCAACATCAGTCCTGCTGATATTCGTGAAATCAAGCGTATGTTAGCTCTCATGCAAATTGAATATGTATTATATCCTGATTTTTCCGATACCCTGGATCGCCCTTTTGCAAAACCTTATACCAAGATGAGCAATGGCGGGACCAAAATAACGGATATACGATCTATGGGTGGTGCTGTAGCGACCATCCAAATGGGAATAACCATAGAGGATGGGATTTCTCCAGGAAAATATTTGGAAGAAGAATTTGGTATTCCTTTATACAATATAGCCATACCCATGGGTGTGGAAAGTACAGATGCATTTATCAATACCTTAGTAGAAATTACTGGTAAGAATGTTCCGGAAAGTATTAAACAAGAGCGTGGACGTTTGTTAGATGGGATGATTGACTCTCATAAATATAATTTTCAAGGAAGAAGTGTTATTTTTGGTGAGCCGGAAATGGTCTATGCGGTAACCAAAATTTGTGTAGAAAATGGCGTTTTCCCAGCAGTTGTGGCTACAGGCAGTCAAATCGGGAAGTTCAATCAACTAGTAACAGCAGCAGTAGCTGATTGCCTAGAACAAAGTAAGATATTAATTGAAACAGATTTCTCTCATATCTTAGCTGCCAGTAAGGAAGGAAAAGTCAATATTGGAATTGGTCCTTCCGATGGTCGATATCTTACAGAAAAAGGTGATATTCCTCTCGTGAGGCTGGGTTTTCCCATTCATGATCGGGTAGGAGGACAGCGACTTTTATCTGTAGGTTATACGGGTACAATGATGTTGTTGGATCGCATCACCAATACCCTGCTGGAAAACAAATATAAATCATATCGAAGCTCTATGTATGAAAAATTCTATCAGCAAGGGTAGCTGGCTGTAGTAAGTAAAAAAATACCCTGCAATGATAGGGGAAATTGAGGTGAAGGATATGGAAGAGAGCAAACATCCTTGTTATAATGCGGATGCCCATCATAAATATGCGCGGATGCATTTGCCAGTGGCACCCCAGTGCAATATCAGCTGTAATTATTG
>Ga0316613_10002941_pt1 | contig 10785 bp, 14 predicted proteins | sample OWC_soil_day10_C_2_FD_207647 | JGI IMG/M metagenome (GOLD analysis project Ga0316613, IMG submission 207647) | Wetland soil microbial communities from Old Woman Creek delta, Ohio, United States - OWC_soil_day10_CT_b | ecosystem: Environmental > Terrestrial > Soil > Wetlands | place: USA: Ohio... | reverse complement strand
TGGAAATTCACGGCGGTCAGGTAATGGTTGATAGCGAACTGGGTGAGGGCAGTGTATTTCAGGTGCTGCTGCCAATTGAATCTGCGTAGGGAAGGAGGATGTGGTAAGGAATAAATTGAGGCCACTACAATCACCCACTAGAGAAGCTTGCTAGTATGTAGGCTTCTTTGTATTAGTAGTGGGCAATTATGAGTGGCCTTACCTATAATTAACTCCATCGAATGAAACATGGCTTTCATAAAAAGCTATGCATTGAATATATAAGCATTATCCGTGTTAATAATTATCCGTTATTAACGCGGACGGCATCCTCCATGGCTAGGGAAACAGCCGGAACTCGGACGGCATCCTCCTCCTTGGCTAGGGAAACAGCCAGAACTCGGACGGCATCCTCCTCCTTGGCTAGGGAAACAGCCGAAACTCGGACGGCATCCCTGTTGGCTAGGAAAACAGCCGAAACTCGGATGGCATCCTCCTTGGCTAGGAGAACAGAATCCGAAACGGGGACGGCATTGTTGGGCGGGAAAACAGAATCCAAAGCGGGGACGGCATCCCTGTTGGCTAGGAAAACAGAATCCAAAACGGGGACGGCAGCCTTGCCTTTCTTCCGATTCATCCTCTTCCCAACTAGTTAGTTCAGGTTCTTCCCAACTAGTTAGTTCAGGTTCTTCCCAATTAGACCTTCTTGGCATGTGTATACCTCCTTTGAATAATAAGTGGTCTTCTACATAATATGCAGACATTAGTACACTTGCTTTAATCGCTAGGGCGATATTTTGATAGTAAACAGGCACTGTCAGTAAAAAAACTGGAAAAGTATTGATATTGACTGGAGTAAGGAGTATTAGATTTGAATTAATCTTTTGATGTAGGTTGAGCCATAATCGAATAATACAAATCTCCCCATGTAGATTCCCCAATTATTGGGATACACTAAGTCAAGTTCGTTCAAGTCGTATTTTTTCTGAAGATAATTAAGAACAGGTGTGTTACTCATTATCACTTTATTAAAGTTAACCGTAGTTTTAAGCAGTGGTTGTGCCTTTGGCATGATTAGATATTTCGTTTCATACCTGATGACTGGGCAGAGGCTGTCTTTATACTCCGGAGGGATTGTATGAAATATATAGTTCTCATTTTCGTTTTCAATAAGTCCCTTTTTGTTTCTTGCGATTTTCAGGACGAAACCTTCCGGGATATTGAAAACGCTCCTTCCAGTGCCTTCATCAATAAGGTTTATTATGAACATTTTCTCAAGTGCGGATAATTCGATGTGAGTTATGTCAAAGTGTTGTAGATTATGTGACATGAAATACCTCCTTATAGGTTCCGGCTATTACATAATATGTTTAACAGGACTGACTTGTGTGTAAGGTTTATATATTTTCTATTAGGGCTGTTGAAGTGCCCGTTTAGAGCGGAGTTGACGTGGTAGGGGGCTTGTTATGCTCTATCAATATTGTTTACCATAATAATCATGTAGCCTTATGTGAATGAATATTGTATAATTAAATTCTCCGATTGCGCGGCTAGTGTAAACCTTTTGTGTCGTGCTAATCGATAATATAGATTTATGAACCCTACCAAAACTGGTAGGGGTATTTTTTTATTTTGCCATTGGTAAGCTGATGAGCCGCGAAGCTTTTGTTTGAGTTGTGTTTGGCTCATTATTTAATACGTTGTATTTTCTATAAGTCAAGGTATATCACTTTATTCTAGCCATTTCATATTATGTAACATAACTAGAATTTAGGGGGGAGTTGTATGTCTGGCCCAGAGGATAGATGTTCCGAGTTTTCCTGCGAGGACAATTGTTGTTTAAGTGAAGCGGCGGCTCAGTTAAGGGACTGTTTGCGTCTTCTTTGGGAACAACATGTTTATTGGACGAGAATGGTTATTCTGGGTATTGCATTTGATTTACCCGATTTGAAACAAACAACAAATCGTCTTCTGCGTAATGCGCGTGATTTTGGGCGCGTGTTTGGCCGCTTCTATGGCAAGGAGATCGCAGCCGAGTTTGAGCGTCTGATAAGGGACCATCTAGTTATTGCGGCAGAGCTTGTGAAGGCGGCAAAGGCTGGAAATAGCAGCGCAGCGGCGGACGCGGAAAAAAGGTGGTATGCGAATGCGGAAGAAATTGTATGTTTCCTAAAAAATATTAACCCTAATTGGACGGTTCACTGCATGAGGAGTATGTGGTTTACCCATTTGGTATTAACAAAAGAGGAGGCTGTCGCGACTCTTAAGGGAGAATACGATAGAAGTATTGAGACCTTTAACCAGATTGAGAAAGAGGCTTTGGTAATGGCTGATGAATTTTCTTGTGGGATTATTAACCAATGTAACCTTTGAGGGTTCAATAATATAAAAATAAGCGCAAAAGACTGCTTCGAGGTCTTTTACGCTTATTTTTATATTGTTTTTGATGCAAGATTACTAGGGAGAGCTGTGTAGCTTGTCTAGGTTTTCTTTTTATATTACTTTTTTAAGAGCTGGAACATCTCTGTAATAGTATACGTAAGATATAGTACAGAGAGGGGGATCTTTACGAATTTGTTGAGTGAGCTTTGTTCGGCATTTGCTGAAATATTAGGTGGAAAAGCTAAAATTCAAGACGGGGTTTGTTCCGTTGCCATTTCCCGCAAAGATATAAGTGTCACCATTGAAGGGATTCATTCCAAGATTCCGCTTGGAACTTCCTTTTCCTTTCAGATGCTTCCTGGCACGGATATGGCGCTTAACTTAGGGGATGTAATTTTGCTTCAGGAAGAAGCTTCTACTGCCGTCCACTTTCTCTATAATCAGGGAATTACGGTATCAGCTTTACACAACCATTGGCTGCTTGATGAGCCTCACCTTATGTATGCGCATGTACAAGCTATAATGAATCCGTTGGAGTTTGCCAGGGCCGTTGCTGATGTCATGAAACCGGCCTATTCTGAATGTGACGATTGTATGGAATGGGATGAACGATAGTATTTTCCGGTATTAATTTTGTATAGAAGGGAGACCTAGGTATGGATATCTTTTGTCCACAGGTAAAGCCTTATGAATGTTTGAGCCTGCCCCGGGTTCAGTTTTGGGTAAGAATTATGAAAGAACATGCCTTATTTATTAAGTTAGGTTTGGCTTGCAAGGATGTTGAGCTTATTCGTCAGGCGGAGCAATTTTATGGTGTGTTTGCCGCTTACGAGAAAGAGGCTGAGTGTTTTAGTTGTGAAGAGCATTTTATGGCTTTTGTTGAGAAGATTATGGTGGATGTTAAAAAAATCTTTGCTTTTAAACGTCATATATTACATTTATTAGTTCATTGTGAGATAGGAGGCTATAATTATCCGCTTTTGATTGACCATATTTCGCGGGAGGCCATGTACTTCTTGAAGCTACTCGGGAAAATACAGGATGGAGATATGAAATATCCAGTAGATTCTATTGTGAGTGACAACGTGTTCTGGCTCAGGCATATGGCGGACCACGCGAGGTTTATTGCCGGTCTCCTTGATCCGTCAGAGCGTGAGTTTGTAGAGAAGGCAAATGCGTTCGCGGCTCAATTTGAAAGGTTAGAACTGCAGGCTCGCGATTTGGATAGTATGTTGTGGCATTCCGCCCCTAACAATAATCTTGTAAGGTTTGAACAAGACGCAACCAAAGCTACGACAAAATTGCGGGATTTTAAAATGGCAGCTCGAGATTTAATTTCCGCGTGTAAAGTTGTTTCGCTTATTCCTCCTCTGTTGGCGGATCACGTTCTTCGTGAGGCTGAATATTTCTTACAGGTTTTAGATACAATTCAAGAAGATTTAAGAAGTATAGAGAATCAGCCAATTATGACATGTGATTTTTAGAAAATGCGATTATTGTTTCGGCGGAGCAGTACTTTGGCATACTTAATATAGGGATTTTAACGGCTATTACCGTTGTTTTTTCAATTGCTCATTCAAAAATCTGTTTCATCAGGGGCGACCGCTAGGCAGTGGTTGCCTTTAGCTTTTGCATCATAAAGTGGTGAAGCTTGCGTTTTTTACGATAGTGTTATTACGGACAAAATTACCAAACTTTAAATTGCAGTTAGGCCCTCCTATTTGTCTGGATTTTTCGTATAATAGATTTAAAGGAGGTCAATAAAACAGAGTTTCGGTGTTATAAATATGGAAATGGAGGTATTCGGTTTGAAAAAAGCTTTGATGCTCATGTTCACCTTATCCATTTTGCTGTTGATGCCGGTAAGTGTAAACGCTTATGATTGGCACAAGGGTAGATATGATAATGATGACAATTGGCACCGTACCCATTATAACGATTATCGTTCTGAAAGAGAGTTACCTTTTAGATGGCATGAAAATTATGATCGTATGAGACAGCATCATCGGTTACATAGAATTCATGATCGAGAGTTAGAAGATAGATTTTCCGGGTTGCACGCATATAGATGGCATAGTGATGAAGGATTTTGGCATCATGGGCATTATGTCAATAATGCTATATGTTTCTTTGACGAAAATGATGAGTTAGTTAGTGTTGGCTACATGGTCAATGGTGTTTTTGTTTATTTCCGGGAAGATCATAAAAGCTATGAAACGCAAGAAAAGTTTTTCTTGCTATGGTGGGTAACTGCCATTTTGGCAGAGTAGTCAATATAGTATCGTATGAAACATCAGTTAGTTATGGTTCAGCTAACTGATGTTTTTATATTGCGGAGAGTTGGAAGTAGGAAATTGCATATAGAGGCCATTTGCCGCATATAGATGATATGGGGGGGAGACTGTGAAATTTGGCAGATGGCATGTATTAATGGCGCTAGTACCCATAGTAGCGCTTTGTTATTTTATGTTTTCTTATAGGTCTGGGAGAGAAAGCCTAAGTGATAGAATCATTGTTATTGATGCCGGGCATGGCGGAATTGATTCGGGGGCAAACAGACCGGGTATCCTGGAAAAAGATATCAATCTTGCAATTGCTTTGGAAATACGGGATATTCTTAAACAACATGGTGCAAGAGTGATATTGACCCGGGATACGGACAGGGAGCTTAGCGGGTTGTGTGATAACGAAAAGGTTCGCGGACGGTATCGCCGTGATTTAAATGCCCGGGTTGAAATGATTCAAGAATCGGATGCGGATTTATTTGTTAGCATTCATGCTAATGCTTGTTCTAAGCCTGATCGGCGAGGTATCGAATGTTATTATTCGGGAAAATCCGAAAAAGGGAAGCTTCTTGCTGCTTCCATTGAGGAGCAACTACGTGTTACAGCGCCTATTAGCCAGGAGGCCAAGCCTGCTGATTTTTTTGTGCTTAGTCGCAACAAGGTACCCGCTGTTTTGGTTGAGGTAGGCTTCATTACGAACCCGGAGGAGGGCGCAAAGCTGGAGTCTCCTCAATATCAAAAAGAGCTTGCTGAAGCAATCGTATTGGGTATTTCGCAGTATTACAATTCAATATCGGAGGGTATATTATAATTCTTAGAGAAACGGTATACCTGGGAGCTTGCTGAGTCGGTGTAGAGGAAGAACGATGGTTTACTGAGGCAGGATAGCTTATCGTAATACGGATGAAGTACATATATTTCAAAGCCGCTACTGTGTTGTGATCCTTAGTAGCGGCTTTGTCATGCTGCTGAATAGGAAATATCACGGTTATGTTTCTGTTGCAAAACGGAAAAAACGGGCATATACTAAGCATATATTCCTATATGGGAATATGCTACTATTGAGGTGGGTGAATTATGCTATATATTGATGTTTTAAAAGCGTTAGCAGATTATAACCGGTTAGCCATTATGTGCTATCTTCGAACCGGCACTAAATGTGTTTGTGAAATTGAACAAGTGTTATCGGTATCGCAGTCCGCCACCTCTAAGCATTTGAATCGATTGAGAATGGTTGGGCTTATCGAAGCGGAAAAAAGAGCGCAGTGGGTATACTATAGCATTTCGAATAGCGTTTACGCGGAATATCCGTTTTTGGAGAAACTTCTTGCCGATGCCAGTACTCAATATGTATTTGATACAAGCAAAGTAAAAAAAATCGATGACTGCTAAAAAGGTTAAGGAGAATAACAATGAAACGAGTAGCGTTTATTTGTGTTCATAATTCCTGTCGCTCTCAGATGGCTGAAGCGTTTGGCAAAGTCATGGGGTTAGGCATAATCGAATGTTTTTCAGCGGGAACGGAAGAACGGGAGCAAATCAATCCGGATGCGGTCCGAATTATGAAAGAAATCGGTATTGATATGGAGCTAAAGCAGAAACCTAAGCTGCTTCAGGATATACCGGAAGTGGATATTGTTGTGACCATGGGCTGCAATGTACATTGTCCGGTTATTTCTTGCAATCTGCGGGAGGACTGGGGGCTGGATGACCCTACAGGAAAACCGGATGAGGAATTTAGAAGCGTGCGTAATACAATAAAGGACAAAATGGACGATCTTATTGAGCGGATAAAATCCGGTGTAATTTAGTGGACGGATAGTAAAAGAATAGGGAGCGTGGATAGTATGAAAAAAATAACGATTTATGATCCGGCGATGTGTTGCTCGACAGGCGTGTGTGGAGCAAGCGTGGACACGGAATTATTAAGAGTGGCAACGGTGATTGAAACTCTTAACCGAAAAGGTGCCGATATAAGCCGGTTCAATCTTTCCGGTCAACCGCAGGCTTTTGTAGAAAATCAATTGATAAATGATCATTTAAAACAACATGGGCCTGAGATTTTGCCAATTACTTTAGTGGATGGGCAAGTGGCTAAAACCAAAAGTTATCCTACGAATGAAGAGTTTGCCCAATGGACCGGTATGGCGGTAAACATTAAACCTAAGAAAACCGGTTGTTGCGGCGGTAGCGGTTGTTGTTAAGATTCGAAAGGAGACGGGCGGATGCAATCTTATAAACCTTCTCATATCGACCTTACAAAATATTTCTTTTTTACAGGCAAAGGCGGCGTGGGAAAAACATCAGCCGCTTGTGCAACTGCGGTTAACTTGGCCGACGCCGGGAGAAATGTAATGTTAATTAGCACAGATCCGGCTTCTAATTTGCAGGATGTATTTGGTGTAGACCTTGACAATAAAGGAACAACGCTTCCTGAAGTTCCTCGTCTTACGGTCGTTAATTTAGACCCGGTAGAAGCCGCTCGTGAATATAGGGAAAAAGTCATAGAACCCTACAAAGGCGTGCTGCCTGATGCGGTTCTTGCCAATATGGAAGAACAGTTGTCGGGGTCTTGCACCGTGGAAATTGCTGCTTTTAATGAGTTTTCCCGCTATCTTACTGACGAAAATATTAAAGATAAGTTTGACCATGTAATATTTGATACAGCCCCTACCGGCCATACGCTTAGAATGCTTCAATTACCTTCGGCCTGGAGTAATTTTATCAGTGAAAACACACACGGAGCATCCTGTCTAGGGCAGTTATCCGGGTTAGAGGATAATAAGCTAATGTATAAAAGCGCGGTGGAAACGCTTGCCAATGGAAGCCTGACAACCGTTATGCTTGTGACCAGACCGGAGAAAACACCACTATTGGAAGTAAAAAGGGCCTCAGAAGAATTGAAAGCGCTTGGCGTTAACAATCAAACCATGATTATTAACGGGGTGATGGAACTTGATACCTCCAATGATGACATTGCGCTGAGTATGTACAATAAGCAGCAGCAAGCCCTGGCGAATATGCCGGAATGCTTGCGTAGTATGGAACTCTATTATGTTCCTCTCCGTGCTTATAATGTATACGGCATAAAGAATATCCGCAATCTCCTAACCAAAAGCTATATAGACGGCAATAATTCTAACGATGAAATAAAAAATGTATACGCTCTCGGAGCATTAATAGATGATATGTACCAAGGCGGGAAAAAGGTTATTTTTACCATGGGTAAAGGCGGGGTGGGTAAAACTACATTGGCAGCCGCGATTGCCTTAGGTTTAGCGGAAAAAGGGGTAAACGTACATCTTACTACAACAGATCCGGCGCACCATTTAAAATTTACGCTTAGTGCTAGCGACAATGTGAAAGTAAGTCATATCGATGAAAGTAAGGAGCTTGAAAAGTATAAAGAAGAAGTGTTGAAAAAGGCTCGCGAATCCATGGGCGACGCGGACTTAGCGTATATTGAGGAAGATTTAAGGTCGCCATGTACGCAGGAAATCGCGGTATTCAGAGCGTTTGCCGAAATTGTTGAGCAGGCAACGGATAATCAGGTTGTAGTAATTGATACCGCTCCTACTGGTCATACCTTGCTGTTGTTAGATGCGACGCAGAGCTATCATAAAGAAATTCAAAAAAGCCAAGGTGAGATACCGGAAAGTGTAAAAACACTTCTGCCCAGGTTACGAGATGCCGCTGAGACGGAAGTTATAATTGTAACACTTCCGGAAGCTACGCCTGTCCATGAGGCTAGAAGGCTTACTGATGATTTGGAACGAGCAGGGATTCATTCCAAATGGTGGGTTGTTAATTCCAGTCTCTATCTTACGAATACCAAAAGCTCCTTATTGCAAGCGAAAGCGCAAAGCGAAGTAGAGTGGATCAATAAAGTAGTGGAACTATCGGAGGGTCATACCGTATTGATCAAGTGGCAGGGTAAAGAAATTCAAGGGAAAGAGCTTTTGAGTTTGGTTGAGTAAAAAATGAAATACGAAGAGGAGGCGGAGTATGTCAAACACGGTTAAAAGGCTGGATTTTTTCGAGCGGTATCTAACTATTTGGGTATTTGGGTGCATTGTTATCGGTATCGTACTTGGTAAGCTGTTTCCCGAATTGGTTACCGTACTAAGTCAGTTAGAGGTAAGCCATGTGAATTTACTCATAGCGGTTCTCATTTGGCTCATGATTTATCCCATGATGTTAAAAATCGATTTTTCAGCAATCTTAAAAGTGGGGGAAAGACCGAAGGGATTACTTATTACGCTGTTTGTAAACTGGATTGTGAAACCCTTTAGTATGGCCTTGCTCGGCTGGTTATTTTTTAAGAATTTGTTTTTGCCTCTCATCGGAGTGGAACTAGCCAACGAGTATATGGCTGGAGTTATTCTACTTGCTGCTGCCCCGTGTACGGCAATGGTTTTTGTGTGGAGCTATCTGACCGATGGAGATCCGGCTTACACATTAGTGCAAGTTGCGATTAATGACTTGATTATGCTGGTTTTATTTGCGCCGATTGTTATGTTTTTGTTAGGGGTATCCAATATTGTTGTTCCGACAGATGTCTTATTCATGTCAGTACTGCTGTATATTGTCATTCCGCTTGGCGCGGGGTATTTTACCAGGAAAATACTTCTTAACTCTAAAGGCGAACAGTGGTTCAACACGAAACTGCTTGCGCCGCTGAAGCCAGTTACTATTATTTCCTTGCTAGCAACTTTGGTCATTATCTTTGCATTCCAAGGTGAAGTAATTTTAGGCAATTGGTTTAATATCGTCCTAATAGCCATTCCAATCACTATACAAGTATACTTTAATTCGTCATTGGCCTATTCATTATCCAGGTATTTCAAGGTACCACATGCTATTGCCGCACCAGGGGCGTTGATCGGGGCCAGTAATTTCTTTGAGCTTGCGGTAGCGGTAAGTATATCATTATTTGGCTTAAAGTCAGGGGCAACACTGGCTACGGTTGTCGGTGTGTTGGTGGAAGTACCGGTTATGCTATCGGTTTGCAATTTCTGCAATAGGACGCGGCATTGGTTTAACTTTGAGGCGGAAAAGGTGAACCAAAAAGGAAACGTATAAATCAAAGATGGCAGTGGTATACCACTGCCATCTACCTTTATCATTACTAGGTATGATAGGGTTCTGGGCTTTGTAGCGTTGCACAGTTTGCGATTAAAGTGGGTTCGAGGTTGCTCAATACAATATAAACATTTAGCGTCCAGGGTTTTGTAAATTGTTTAAGGGAGGTACTCGAAATAATGAAAGAAATGGACGATATTTACTACTATCTCGAAAGATTAAAGGAAGCTTATTGCTTAGACAGATTAAATTCACAAGAACGTTTGGCAATTGATGAGTCATTGATGAAACTTGAAGGCGCTATTTTAAACGTTGAGGTACTTCTAAGGCAATTGATTTCCCAGAAAGAAGGGCATAAACAATAACGTGTTGATGTTCTTGGAATTTTCCACGAATACATATTTAGAGGTGAGAAAATACTTGGACTTTAATGACATCTATAGTTCTTTTCAGCCGAAAATATATCGATATGTAGTTCGACTGGTTGGCAGAGAGGAAGCCGAAGATTTAACCCAGGAGGTTTTTATCAGAGTTAATAAAGCGTTAAATAGCTTACAAAAAGAGGAACAATTGGCTGTTTGGATGTACCGTATTGCTACAAATGTAGCGATTGATAGAATGAGAAATTCATCCTTTCAGAGGCAGCAGATTAAACCTATGGCCTCCGATTTTGCTGAAGCTGATATTTCAGATAGCGTGAAAGATGCGAGTTTTGTAGGAAAGACTTCTGTTGAAACACAAGTTATTCATAATGAAATGAATAAGTGCATTCGAGGGATTATTGAAATGCTTCCTGATAATTATAGAATGGTTATCATTTTAAGTGAATTGGAAGGTTTGCCGAATAAGGAAATCGCCGATATTTTGGGTTTAAGTCTGGACGTGGTTAAAGCACGCCTCCATCGTGGAAGGGCAAAATTGAAAAAGGAATTGTTACATTGCTGCAATTTTTCATGGGATGAACGAAACGAATTCACATGTGAAGCTGTAAAAGAACGTATGCCTAAGCCAATTTAAAGACCGTTAAGGCTATAACAAAGCTTTTACGGTCTTTAAA
>Ga0316613_10002940_pt1 | contig 10786 bp, 7 predicted proteins | sample OWC_soil_day10_C_2_FD_207647 | JGI IMG/M metagenome (GOLD analysis project Ga0316613, IMG submission 207647) | Wetland soil microbial communities from Old Woman Creek delta, Ohio, United States - OWC_soil_day10_CT_b | ecosystem: Environmental > Terrestrial > Soil > Wetlands | place: USA: Ohio... | reverse complement strand
CGGCCGCAGGTAAAAAGGCGATAAGCAGACTGAAAGCAAACTTCTGCGATCTGTAATCGTGGAAGAGTCCCTTGATCACCGCCATTATTTTCTCGCGGAATTCCCAGCAGACTGAAAGCATGGCACCAGCCTGAATCACGATCTCGAAGACTTTTACCTTATCCCCCGTAAAGTCGAGCAGGCTGCCTGCCAGGATCAAATGACCAGTCGATGAAATAGGCAGAAATTCCGTAAAGCCCTCGACCAATCCCATGATCAAGGCTTTCAATGCGAGGATGATGTCCATGAATATTAAATGTATGAGTTCCGGCTCCGGATTCCGGGCCGCCCCGGGAATGTTATCCGCGCTCGTAGCGATGCCATGACCAGCGCAGCCATGCGACACGGAACACCTAGACCGACCGTCCGCTCTCGTCGCGGTTACTTGAGCAAAGGCGCCATTTTACCGTTTTCTCCGGTTTTGCGGTTTAGCCTGCAACAATGACTTTCTTTTGATACATGTTCCTTGACAACAATAAAATATACCAATAAATTACTGACCAGTCAGTTATTTATTTGTTTAAACATGGAATCCGGTCCTACCATCAAAACTCGCTGGGAACGTCGCAAGGATGCCCGTCCGCAAGAATTGTTGTCGGCAGCTCTCGATTTTTTCGTTGAAAAAGGATTTGCGGCAACAAGGCTCGAGGAAGTGGCAAAGCGTGCGGGCGTATCGAAAGGAACGCTCTATCTGTACTTTTCCAGCAAGGAAGACTTGTTCAAGGCGGTCGTGCGCGAAAATCTACTGCCGCTGATTGGCGAGGCAGAAAAAGAGTTCGCCCACTATGAAGGAAGCAGCGCCAACCTGTTCCGGCGCTACATGCTCTCCTGGTGGGAACGGATCGGCAACACCAAACTATCCGGCATCAGCAAGCTGATGATTGCAGATGCCGGCAATTTCCCTGAAATTGCCGATTTTTATCACACGGAATTCATCATTCCCGGCAACGCGATGATCCGGCGTCTTCTGGAGCGCGGCATGGAGAGCGGCGAATTCCGGCGGATCGACCTGGATAATGCTACACACCTCGTCGCAGCGCCCATCGTGATGCTGATGCTATGGAAGCACTTTCCGAATGCGTGCCAGACGCCGATATCACCCGAGCACTATGTCGCCACGTTCATCGACCTGTACCTGAACGGACTGCTGAACGACAAAACCGCCCCTCTGCCATAACGCGCCATGAAACTTTCCCTGTTATCCAGATTGAAAACCCGCCGAGGCCTGGCATGGACGCTTTCCCCGCTAATCGTCCTTCTACTGATTGTAGCCTTCATCACCGTCAAGCAGGGCCGACAAGCCGAGGCCTCCACGACGAGGCCGATAGCCGCTCTCGAATTGCTGCCTTCCGACGTTGCGTACGCAAAACAGGGCGAGTTGCGCCGGATATTGCCGCTCACCGGTTCGCTGCGCGCGGTCAATCAGGCTGTCATCAAGGCAAAAGTCAACGGCGATGTTCGTGAAGTGCTCGTCAGGGAGGGAGAAGCCGTAAAGACCGGGCAGATACTGATTCGCATGGATACCAGCGAGTACGATGCACGCGCGCTTCAGGCAAAAGGCGGGCTTCAGGCCGCACAGGGACAGCTCGATATCGCCACGCAGACCCGCAACAATAACAAAGCATTGCTCGAAAAGAACTTCATTTCAAGAAATGCATTCGACAACGCGCAGAGCCAATATGCCATTGCCGTATCGAACGTGAAAACAGCCAGGGGCGTTCTCAATGTGGCGCAGAAAGCGCTTAACGACACGATCATAAGAGCGCCGGTCTCCGGTTTCATTAGCAGCAGGACCGTGCAACCGGGCGAAAAAGTATCGGCGGATAACCGCCTGCTTGAAATCGTCGACTTGCGCCAGATGGAAATGGAAGCGCCCGTTCCTGCCGCCGACGTCGTCGGCATAAAAGCAGGCCAGGAAGTGGAAGTCAGGGTGGAAGGCTTGCCGAAGCCGCTGATCGGCAAAGTCGCGCGTATCAATCCGTCCATACAGGCAGGATCGCGCTCGATCATGGTCTATATCCGGATAGGCAATGAAGATGGCGCAGTCCGGATGGGCATGTTCGGCGAGGCAAAGCTGACTCTGGCAAAAAAGGCGGATGCCCTGCTCGTTCCCGAAAGCGCGGTACAAGTCGAAAACGGCGAATCCATCGTGTACGCAATTGAAGACGGCAAGATCGTCAAGAAGACAGTAAAGGTCGGCATGCGCGGAGAAGATGGACACGAAAACGCAATCGAAATCATCGATGGCTTGTCTCCAGGGGCACGGATTCTGAGGGCGAATCTTGGCAACCTGCAGAATGGCGCATCTGTCAGGATCGCCGAAGCGAAGCAAGCGGCCAATACCACCACAAACCCGGAAAAATGACCGCATTGGGCATACTCGATAACAGGAACTGAACAAATGTGGTTTACACGCATCAGCATCAAAAATCCCGTCATGGCAACCATGATGATGATGGCGTTTCTGGTCCTGGGATTGTTTTCTTACCAGCGGCTGCGCGTAGACCAGTTTCCCGACGTCACCTTTCCGATTGTCGTGGTTCAGACCGAGTATCCCGGCGCTTCGCCGGAAACAGTCGAATCCGACATTTCCCGCAAGGTGGAAGAAGCCGTCAATACGATCAACGGCATCAACAGCCTGACATCGCGGTCCTATGAGGGCATGTCCGTCGTCATCGTCGAGTTCAACCTGTCGGTCGATCCATTTCAGGCAGCACAAGATGTCCGCGAGAAAGTGGCCCAAGTCAGAGCGTCCTTTCGCAAGGAAATCAAGGAGTCTCGTGTAACGCGGTACGATCCTACCGACCGGCCCATCTTTTCGATAGCGGTCACAAATGACGACGCCATACAGAAACGCAGCGCCCGGGACCTGACCACCATCGCCGACCAGCTGATCAAGAAACGGCTCGAAAATGTGCGCGGGGTCGGCTCGGTTTCGCTGGTCGGCGGCGTCAAGCGCGAGATCCAGATTTACCTGAAACCCAGCGAACTGGAAGCGCTCGGCGTCGGAATCGACCAGGTCATTAATGCCGTACGAGACGAAAATCAGGAATTGCCGACCGGCGCGATCAAGTCATTGGCCGACGAGAAGATCGTGCAAGTACAGGGCCGGATCAAGAATCCATCCGAATTCGGACGCATCATCGTCGCTCATCGCGGGTCACAGCCGGTGTTTCTGTCCCAAGTTGCGAACATCGTCGACGGTCAGCAAGAACAGGAAAGCCTGGCCCTTTTCAACGGGATGCGCACCCTGGCGCTCGATGTGCAAAAGGCACAGGGAGAGAACACCATCGATGTCGTGGATGGGCTGCAGACGGCCTTGCACGAACTCGAGCCCCAATTGCAGGCCATACATCCGGGCGTCAAGGCCGAGGTTATCCGGGACGGGTCGCGCCAGATACGCGTTGGAGTCAGAAACGTCCGCCACACCTTGATAGAAGGCGCGGTACTGACGATTCTGATCGTGTTCCTGTTTCTCAATTCGTGGCGATCGACTGTCATTACCGGTCTCACGCTGCCGATCTCGCTGGTCGGGACATTTTTGTTCATGTACCTGTTCGGCTTTACCATCAATATGCTCACACTGATGGCGCTGTCGTTGTGCATCGGCCTCCTGATCGACGATGCAATCGTCGTACGCGAGAACATTGTCCGTCATGCAGGCATGAAGGTCGGCGACCGATTCAAGGACCACAAGACCGCCGCCCTCGAAGGCACCGCGGAAATCGGACTGGCCGTCATGGCGACCACATTCTCGATTGTCGCCGTATTCATTCCAGTCGGCTTCATGGGTGGATATATTGGCCGCTACTTCCGCCAATTCGGCATTACGGTCGCTGCAGCCGTGCTGATATCGATGTTTGTCTCGTTCACGCTCGACCCGATGCTGTCGTCAGTCTGGCACGATCCCGAAACGCAAGGAGGCCGCACTGCCCGGCCTCGCTGGTATGCCAAGACGATCGGGCCTGTGCTGGATCGTTTCGAACGATGCATGGCCTGGTTTTCCGGCGCTTATCAGACGTTGCTGAAGTGGTCGCTGGATCACCGCAGGATGACGCTGGCAATAGCGGGAGCGACCTTCGTCATCGGCCTCATGATGCCAGCCTCCGGCATGATCGGCAGCGAATTCATCCCTCAAGCCGATTACTCCGAAACAGGCGTCACCTTCAATACGCCGGTTGGATCGTCGCTTGAATTCACCGAAGCCAAAGTCCATCAGGTCGAAGCCGCCCTGCGTGAATTTCCCGAGGTGCGCGACACCTATTCGAGCATCAACACCGGTTCCGCTCTCGGAAAGAACTATGCGACTGTATTCATCCGGCTCTTGCCCCGGGAAGAACGCGACCGCAATTCGGTACAGATGAATGGGCTCATCAGGGAGCGACTCCTGCCGATAGCCGGCATTACCGTTACGCATATCGGCAGCCTTGACGGAGCGGGCGGCGACAGCAAGCAGATACGCTTCAGCCTGCTCGGATCCGACCTGCAGCAACTCGCACGGCTTTCCGAAGAAGTGCAGCGGAGAATGGGGAAAATCCCCGGACTGACCGATATCGACAGTAGCCTGAAGGCGGAAAAGCCCACACTCTCGGTCGAGCCAAAACGCGAACTGGCTGCCGATCTTGGCGTCGGCGTTGCGCAGATCGGGGGAGCGCTGCGTCCTCTGCTCGCCGGCGAAACTGCCGGAAGCTGGCGCGCTCCCGACGACGAGAATTACGACGTGACCGTGCGACTGGCTCCATCCGAGCGCAGCCGTGTCGACGATCTTTCACGACTGATGCTGGCCAGCTCGCAAACCAATGGTGACGGATCACCCAGGATGGTCCCTCTTCGCCAGGTTGCCACCATAAACCCGTCCACTGGCGCCAACCAGATCAACCGGCGCGACCTGAACCGTGAAATCGAGCTTTCGGCGAATGTGACTGGCCGTTCTGCCGGTCAAGCCAGCGAAGACATCAGAAAGTCACTGGAAGGCATGACGTGGCAACCCGGGTATCGTTATCAGATGGGTGGCGCGACCAAGAGCATGAACGAATCGTTTGGCTATGCAGTGTCCGCTCTTTTGCTGGCCATTATTTTTATCTACATGATCCTGGCTTCGCAGTTTTACAGCTTCACCCAACCTCTTGCCATCATGTCCGCCCTTCCGATGACGCTGATAGGCGTATTCCTGGCTTTGCTTCTTTTCCACTCAACGCTGAATATGTTCTCGGTCATCGGCTTTATCATGCTGATGGGTCTGGTTACGAAGAATGCAATCCTGCTGGTTGACTTCGCCAATCAGGCGCGGCGCGAAGGAATGGAAAGAAATGCTGCTCTGCTGGAGGCAGCCAACGTCCGGCTTCGCCCTATCCTGATGACCACGCTGGCGATGATATTCGGCATGGTGCCGCTCGCATTCGGCATGGGGGAAGGCTCGGAACAGCGTGCGCCAATGGGACAGGCCGTCATCGGCGGCATTATCACGTCCTCCATTCTGACTCTGGTAGTCGTACCGGTCATCTATACTTATCTGGATGACTGGTCGGAATCGGTCAGAAGATGGTGGAGAGGAAAGGGCCCTGAAACACATCAGGATTCTGTCCGTTGATTTGAGGCAAATACGCCCGGTTTGACAGCACTATCATCATTATTTTGGCAAGGCATCATATGGATATCGAAACAGCCCGTCTCAACATGATTGAGAATCAGATTCGAGCTGGCGGCGTTCTATCGCAAGAAATTCTCGACCTTTTCAGAGCAGTCAAGCGCGAGCGTTTCGTGCCGGACGCACTCAGAAGTTTTGCCTTCTCCGACGTGGAGATACCGCTGCCTTGCGGAGAGAACATGCTGTCCCCGCGGACGGAAGGGCTGATCCTGGCCGCTGTCAGCATAACGAATCAGGACCGGGTTCTGGAAATCGGCTCGGGCTCAGGCCACATGGCGGCTCTTCTGGCTCAAAAGGCGCTTGCCGTCACGACCGTGGAAATCGAGCCCGAGCTGAAAACATTTGCCGAACGCAACCTGAACGAATCCGGCATCTTCAACGTCGATGCCATTCTGGGAAATGGAGCGACAGGCTGGGATGAAGACGGCGAGACCCTTTTCGACGTCATTGTCATCTCGGGATCGCTTGAATCTCTTCCCGATGCCTTTCTGAGAAAGCTTGCGCCCGGAGGCCGCCTGGTTGCCTTCATTGGCGAATGTCCTTTCATCAAGGCGCAATTGACCCGACGCACCTCGCATTCCGGTTTTGAAAAGAGCATCCTGTTCGAAACAGCGGTCAGACCGCTACGCGATCAAATCAAGCTTTCCGGATTCCAATTCTGACTCTATTCGCTTCCTTTTATGCCCCATCAATACCAGAGCGACCGGCAAGAATGTTATGGTTTTGCAACATTTTCGGGTATGCTCGCAACGAAAGACCTGACCAATATGCAGCGCCCTGTTACCTCTGCCTGGAGAACATAATGCGTTCAAGCCCTCTCATCTTGCTACTCGCGGGGCTCTTCGTGTCTCTGAACGCCCACTCGGAAAACCTGCTTCAGGTATACAAGGACGCATTAGCAAACGATTCGCAATTCGCCAGCGCCCGCGCAGCCCTGGAAGCGGGGCAAGAAAAAGTCACACAGGGCCGCGCCGGCTTGCTGCCTTCCCTTGGCATTTCCGGCGACCGCACCAAGACGACATACGAGGGCTATACGACATTCACCGGGAACGGCTATACCATTTCCCTTTCGCAGCCTTTATTCAACTGGGCCAATTACCAGCAATATGAACAGGGCAAACTGGCGGCGGCAACCAGCGAAGCTCAATTTGCACAGACGCAGGAAGATCTGATCACGCGCGTCGCCCAGGCTTACTTCGATGTCCTGGCTGCTCAGGATTCGCTTGCCTTTATCCGAGCTCAAAAGATCGCCATTGCCGAACAACTGGAGTCGGCCAAGCGGAACTTCGAAGTCGGCACGGCAACCATCACCGACACGCATGAGGCGCAAGCGCGCTTCGACCTGGCGGTTGCCCAGGAACTCGCCGGAATCAGCGACCTGCAGATCAAGCAGGCTGCGCTTCAACTGATCATCGGCAAGAATGCCGGAGAACTCGCCACCTTGAGGAATGGCACATCCATCAGCTCTCCATCCCCTCAGCAGATGGCCCCATGGATCAAGTCGGCGGAAACGCAGAATTATGGTGTTGTCGCTGCACAGCTTGCCGTGGAGAATGCAAAACGGACCATTTCGCTCAATCGCGCCGGCCACTATCCGACGGTGAACCTGGTAGCCTCCCGTCAATATGTCAGCCCGGAACGCGCGGCCGCCACCTACTACCGGCCTGATCTGGAATACATCAACTCGGTTGGCATCCAGTGGAATATTCCCCTCTTTGCCGGCTTTGGCGTGACCAGCCGCGTTCGCGAGGCGATCGCCCTGGAAGACAAGGCGCGCAACGATCTGGAAACGACACGGCGCAATGCGGCGCAACTGGCGCGGCAATCCTATCTTGGCGTTACGAGCGGACTGGCCCAGATAAAAGCGCTCGAGGCAGCGGAAGTGTCGAGTCAATCCGCTCTCGAATCCAACAAGCTTGGGTACGAGGTCGGCGTTCGCATCAACATCGATGTACTTAATGCGCAGCAACAGCTTTATTCGACCCGGCGTGACTTGGCTAAGGCTCGTTACGACACCATTCTGAACGGATTGAAACTCAAGTCGGCGGCTGGCACCCTCAGGGAAGAAGACATTGTTCAGGTAAATTCATTGCTGCAGTACTAAAGCAGGACCGGAAGCGGGCCATCCTTTGATGAAGATTGTATCTGTCCGAAAGCAAGTGGCTAAACTGATTCTTGTCAGGTTCATGCTAATTTCGTATAATCCTTAATTCCCCTGCGCCTCATGCATGGGAAACAGCAGTTTCAGCGGTGACCGTAGCTCAGTTGGTAGAGTCCAGGATTGTGATTCCTGTTGTCGTGGGTTCGATCCCCATCGGTCACCCCACTATTTCAAGCAAAAAGCCCAGTCTTCAGACTGGGCTTTTTGCTTTTCGAATATGGTGTATCCAATCATCAACATACTTTCTCATCGTTTTTCATTCCCGCCCGCACTAACAAACACTCCCGACATCAGCAATACGGACTTGGCTTGCCGAAAATACGTTTATGTACGGTAATATTAACAAAAAGCAATAATATTGCATTATCATAATTGAAAAGGGGCAACGAAATGGCTCATGTTGCCCTTTACCCCTCCCCCGAACCCCGAAGTCGATGACGATGAAACATAAGCCAGAACTAACCTTAGCAAAATATGACCCGAACTTATTACTGGACTCGCTGATTCGCAAATTCAAGCTGAAGAACGATGCCGATCTGGCAAGGCTAACGGATTTGCATGTCTCCGTAATAAGCAAATTGCGTCACCGTAGAGCACATATAACTCCAGGCGTCATGATCTGCCTGCACGAGTCCACAGGCATGAGCCTGAGGGAATTGCGAGCATTAATGGGTGATAAACGTCACTACTATCTTCTGACGAGGACATACGCCCCGCAAAACACGGCGGATAATTACGATTATCCCGTCGATGGCCTGGAGGATAGAGAACGGCATATCGAACACGCGTATTAACGCTCATGTGGCTGGCCCGGGTTTGATCTGCCGTGCCAGCCGATCAGGGGCACCAAGCTAATCTGCCCGGGGGCTTGCATACTCGGACAAGAAAAGCCCTCGCCAGGGCATGGGAATCGTTTGCCCTACCGCCATCAGCAAAACATGAGCGCCAGTATTGCTGCATCATCCATGCACATAGCCTGAAACACAGGCGCCCAGAGATATAAACACACCTCGGCCGTAGCGGCAAGACGTCTTATACAGCCCCTGTTCGTCCTGTCGATGCCGACATTAACCGTATCTTGTTTCATATAATGACTGATGCGAGAAGGCTACGCCTCGCGAATCACTTCCCATGAGTTGGCTGTTCCCATCCTGATAGAACACTGTAGCGTTTTTATCCGTTAATTTAAAGACGCATGTCCGGCTGCGGATTCATCGAGTTCATTACCTCGTATGAACCAAGCCTTTCCATTTCCCGAACCAAAGCGATACTTATGCCGTCTAATCCGGGTTGGCATCAAGAAGAGGCAAGCCATGAAAAGAATACCGAAACTGGTCGCTCTGTTTCTACTATTGGCTTTTTCCGGATGCGCTGGCGGCAGGTTTACGGCCGGAGCCGGAGGTAGCGGCGGCGCTGTCGGGATTGGCGTTGGCGGTGGATCCACCTGGGGAGGTCCTGAAGTGGGCGGAGGCGGAGGAGTCAATGTGGGCGGTGGAACGATTGGCGCCGAGGCATCAGGCAGATAGTGATCGCCCGATCGTCTTTTCTTTCTTGCTTAGCCTTTTCAACCGAATCCTGAGGCGTCCGGTTTGTCGCACGCCGCATGTGCGCATAAACCACGCCAGCAGAGTTCGACACAAAAGTACATGCCAAGGAACAAGCGCACTCACTCAGCACAAGAAGATATCGCGCAGTAAAATTCTGCAAATATCATGAAAAATTGCGTTCTAACAACATGAAAACTAATACAATACTGATTTTATCTGTAATCCTTTTCTGAAGTCATGAAGCCAGAGCCGGAACTTAACCCCCCCGAATACGATCCGAATCTCCTCTTAGACGCACTGCAACAACGATTCAAGCTGAAGAACGACGCCGCCCTGGCTGATTTTCTGCAAATAAACAGGGCCGTCATCAGCAGACTGCGGCGCCGCAAATCGCAGATCACAGCAGCGCTGATGGTCTGTCTGCATGAGGCCACCAACATGAGTCTGAGTGAACTGCGCTCCATGATGGGCGACACCCGGCCCTACTGCCTGCTAAGCAGCAAAACCCCGTTTCTTTCCGGCATCCTGAACTCGGGTGACTGAGAACCAATCTTGCAATTCTTCGATCTAATCGTCTCAATCAATGGGGAAGGATCATGAAGCGCATACTCAAATCAGCCCTCCTGTTTTCATTGCCGGCCATGCTCTTCCGCAAGAAAAGCGCAGGCGAAAGGCGCAGTCGGGGAGAACTCAGGAAAGCCAGCCCCAACAGCCTTCATTGACCAACATGAAATACGCGTCTGCATCAGGCGCGCACCGGCGAAACAGTCGCACAACTAAGCTGCAGGAATCGCGCAAGGCTTTGCCGGCTAAATTATTACTACGCCCTCCTGTTGACCTGGCCGGCCCACCACCTCGGTACAGGCAAACTGCTATACTTCAACACCGGCGAATGCAAATTCGCTGCTGTCGACTTGCATCCCGCCTTCAACGCTGATGACCTCCAGGCGCGACGGCACCTGGCGATTGCGGGATTCCCCCGAATTGCCAGCAGTATTAATCACCCCACTCAGGAATTCATGATGCGTTTTGAAGGAAGTTCAAACTATGTGGCCACGGCGGAATTGCAGCTTGCCGTGAATGCTGCCATTACCTTGCAGCGCCCGCTATTGATCAAAGGTGAACCGGGTACCGGCAAGACCATGCTTGCCGAAGAAGTCGCTGCCGCACTGGGCATGCCTCTCCTGCAATGGCATATCAAGTCAACGACCAAGGCGCAGCATGGCCTTTACGAGTACGACGCGGTTTCACGCCTGCGTGATTCACAGCTCGGCGATGAACGGGTCGCCAATATTGCCAACTACATCATCAAGGGCGTCCTCTGGCAGGCATTCGAATCCGACCAGCCCGTCGTCGTACTGATCGATGAGATCGACAAGGCCGATATCGAAT
>Ga0316613_10002938_pt1 | contig 10794 bp, 15 predicted proteins | sample OWC_soil_day10_C_2_FD_207647 | JGI IMG/M metagenome (GOLD analysis project Ga0316613, IMG submission 207647) | Wetland soil microbial communities from Old Woman Creek delta, Ohio, United States - OWC_soil_day10_CT_b | ecosystem: Environmental > Terrestrial > Soil > Wetlands | place: USA: Ohio... | reverse complement strand
ATGTTTTGTAAACGATATAGAGCTTAAATAACCGTCACGTAGGCGGCTATTTTTTTATTTCCTAGCAACTGTATTTGCTTCTTCCCTGCCATAATTTTAAATGTATGGTGGTGCAATGTGGTGCAACACAACTGATTATATTGCACTAAAATGACGTAAAATGTACGATGAATTTTGAGGGGATTATGATAATATACAGATATAACAAGGTATGAGCGCTATGGCGCAACGCTTCCAATTTATTTAAATAGAAGCCTTAAATCGGCTTCCCAAGCCGTGGGTCGAGGGTTCGAATCCCTTCACCCGCTCCAGTAAATTCAAGGTTTTGTCGCTGTGGTGTCAACTGGCCGAGGGTCATGTGGGTGCCAAATGGGTGACAAAACCTTTTTAATTTTCCCTATAAGAGTGAAAATTCTTTCTGAAAAATAGAAGGGATTTTCTTTATTTATATTCATATTCCATACAGACCAGTGATCTTATCAGCCATTTTTTGATCATGTCCAGGTATATGGCATGCCCATAAATATATAAAGTAACAGAAGGTTTGCTGTGACCACGTTGACGTGACACTTTGATTACTGGCTCGCCATTGGTTAATAATATTGTAGCATGGTATGGTGTAGAGCATGGAACTTCTTGTGGAATTTGAGCAAGCTTGTAGTGGGAGATAGGTTGGCAGTGTTTGGGGTAAAGATACATTTCGTTCAAAAGACCGTTGGCGAACATTCTGCTTATTGTATAGACGTAACCATTCCCAGAGCCAGTCCCCTATTTGGCTCTGGGTGGGTCTCCTTCCCAGTGAATAAAAGACACGGCCTTTCAAATCTATAGTGGAATTGCGCTGTGTCTTTCGCGACGTCATCATATTTTGCTTTACTCCAAAAAACTGCAAACTCTTCTGTAATAAGAAATTCCTTTTTAGGAGAGCCCTTATGAAAGCGAAATAGAAAAAAGGCTGAAGAGTTGATAAAATGGGGCGGGTGAGGCATGACCAATATTACAAAGGGCAATAAATTAAAATGACTGCTCTAAAAAGAGCAGCCGAGCACTTAGGAGCGTCACGTAAGAGACTTTTTACAATTTAGTATATGGTTCGCCTGTGTGACATGTAACTAATATGCTAAATCGGAATAAAAACAACGCTCTCTGTATCAGAGAACGTTGATAGGATGTTAATTAGTATATTATACGTAGCTACATCTAATAAAGAGTGCGGGTAAAAAAGGAAAGATGATTGGAGTTATCGGAAAGAAAAGCTGCTCGAAATAGAAATGTATGATTATTGTTTAGAAGGAGGGTAAAAGGAAGTTTTATTAATCTCATTTTTTAGTTTTTCTACGAAAAAAAGATAATTTGGAATTGAAATAAGCGATTACAGCACCAATGGCTACTATACTTGCAGCAAACAAAACTACGCAACATGAGTGATCTTGCATACATGCACCTCTTTGCGATGTTTTATTTTCTAGAATACGCTTAAAGACAAAATTGTCTAATGATTCCATTAGAGAAATCATCCGCCATCATTAAGGCCTGTTTTTCAACTTGGTTAAAAATTAAGATATCTTTTTGGTAATCCTTATTAAGTCTGGCGACAGCTTCGGCTTTTGTTAACTCCAAATGCTTATACCACATTTCTCTCATATGTTTGCTAGGCCAATAAGGATTTATGCAATTAAGAAAATGAACAATTTCATCTGCATTTGTATACCATCTTTTTTCTGCGTCTGCTGCTGCGTTACTGTCACCAGCCTTTGCTGCTTTTACAAGTTCTGCAGCAATAACGAGATGATCTGTCAGTAGTTGATCAAATTTGGAAGCAATTCTTTCTCCGTAAAAATGATTAAACAACCTTGCAAAATCAGGTGCATTATTGAGTAGTCGATTGGTGGTAGGTTCCAAGTCAGGTGAATCACTTGCAATACTTATAATAACCATTCTTGTCCAGTAAACATGCTGTTCCCAAAGTAGACGAAAGCATTCCCTTAAATGTACTACTTCTTTACTAAACATACATCCGCATTCATGTTCTTCACAATAAGATCTAGGCATAATAACACCTCCTTATTATTGTTATATTACATAATATGCGGATCGTTAGGATCAGTGAAAAATTATAAAGAGTTTGTAATCCGTTTAAATGGTAGGAAAGAGGTTATATTGAGGAGGGCAGTGGATCAATTTGATGGTTTCTCAAGATTAGTAAAAATATAATACTTATAAAAAATTAAAAATAATAGCCAATCGGCAATATAGGAGCAACCTATATTCCACCAGAGATGATATTCGATTTGTAAAAAGCGCCAGTGAATGAATTCAAAAATAATTGAAAAACCAGTCCATAAAAAGAAGTAAATAAGCATCTTATTTAGACTTCTTTCATGAGGCAGCCATTGGATAAAAAAATATGGTACTACAAGATAAATACCGAAGGCGTTTCCGAATAAAGGTAATATTGGCATTCCTGAATAGGACCACAAATTAAGGACGTGATACATCCATGCTTCGACTATAAAAGATAACCAAGAAGCAAAGATGGAAACAGGTAAAATTTCTTTCCAGTATTTTTTATTAGCAAATATAAACCAAACAATCCAAGAGAGTGTAAATCCAACAATCCAAAACAAAGTAATCACCTCAAGGATAGTATGTCCGTTTATGTATATTAATGACAGAAGTATCATCGTAAAAACTATACGAGGTTATATTGGGGGGGGGATAGCATGAAAGCAATAACCATATTACAGCCGTGGGCGAGTCTAATTGTCTGCGGTGTAAAGCAGATAGAGACAAGATCATGGGTAACCAAGTATAGGGGACAAATTGCCATTCATGCGGGAAAGGTAGAGGCTATTGCAGCATACAACAACTTATTTACACTAATCAACCCGTTAGAGAAATCCGGATTACTTCCGGCATTTCCAAACAGACATCCAACAGGCAAGGTAATTGCAATAGCCGATCTAGTTGACTGCCTTAAGGTAATCGGAAGAATATCACTTAAAATAGGCAATGAAAAAAGAGTAGCTGCAGTCTTAGAAAATGATATGAAGGTTATGGGCAACGAACTTGAATTTGGAGATTACACTTTAGGCCATTAAGCATGGATATTAGCCAGCGTACAAGCAATCAAACCAATAGCAGCTAGAGGCAGCAACGTATTTGGAATTGGGCGGGTGAAGAACACAATGGTATGGATCGTAGCGGAGTGGTGAAATAAAAATTAGGTATCAGCAAATTAAGTTAGGGTCATAAATGCCTATACTTACGGTGTCGTACTAACAACTATATTACCGGCATTTGTTGTAATGAAAGTATCTAAAACATCCTTAAGATCTTTAGGTAAACCGATATTATGATCTATGCCTACATCATTCAATGCGACTTGAAGTCCAGCTTGAAAAGCAGGGGTTAATAATATAGAGGGATTGGGAGAAATTATGGCAGCAAGATTTGTATATACGAAAACTTCTACTGAATCTTCAATATCAGGACGTAGATCAGAAGTTACTTGTCGGAATAAATTTTTATTCATATAGGCACCTCCAGCACACTTATATTATCTAATTATATGATCCTGGAACAGTTATGGTGCTAAGTAGAAGGGAGTTGAAAGGCTTGTGTCAATGACTAAAGAAGAACTAGTGGAGACTGATGGGCGGGCAGCAAACAATTAGGTAACGATGTTTTTGCTGCAGCATCAGAGAAATATAAATATGAGTATGTTTTAGTTAATATTTTACAGTTTAATAAAATTGAAAGAGTTACTGGTACCGCATTTTTCACATTAGAGATGAAGATGTATTGGCAGACGGATGCAACCTTGAATTCATATTTGTATGATGCTAAAAATGGAAAATTGATTTTTAATGATGCCTTTAGGGATAAAAAAGAAAGTCGATATGGAGCAAGTACATGGCTTAACTCGCCTGCAGCTGATGCATCGGAAAAAGCACTTAGTAGTAATCTTAAGGATATTTCGCAATCGTTGATTGATCCAATCATTAAAAAAACTTCCTAACCTATAAAAGGCCGAAAGGATAAAACCACCTAGGTTAAAAGTTTATATTAGCAAATAAGATTCACTAGGCATGATGGGATTAATACATATATATTTTGACGAAGGTAGGCCAAAAGAAAAAATACAAAACAATAAGAGACGACACTTTAGTGGTGTCGTCTTTTATGTCTATGTGCAGGTGTTAAGATTGCTCGGCAAAGGATAAAGGGCGCCCAAATGGTAATATGCACTAAATATTATTAATAAGCATACACCAAAAAGATCTTTCGTACAGGAATGGGTGGCTTCCTTTTCGTAGAAGTGTGTTAGTGGGGTGGAAGATATAGGCCGAACAATTATAAAACGTCAATAGCCTTGCTGATTATAAGAGGCCAGTCACTTGACTGGGCCTCTTATAGAATCATTTTACAGAATTATGTTCGAAGACGTAGGATTCCGAAATGCTTTTGGGACCAGCTTTGCTAGTTACTTCTTTTTCAACGTCCCCATTTGCTAGGTCCTTTGCTAGACCTCTTTCAGTAGGCATCCTGTAGCGCGTATATGAGCCATCAATTACAGTTTTTTCGTCCATGTAATCACCTCCTGATAGTAGTTTTCCCCTAGTTTTTGATTACATGTAAAGTATGTTTAGCACATAAAAATAGCCCTCCAAAGGAGAGCTTTAATTGGGAGAGAAAGTTGTTAAACGACATGAAAGGTCGTCAATAAATAGTATGTCCTATAAGTAGAGATTATATACATTAATTAATAATGTGATTGGATATGTAAAAAGGCTAGAAATAGCAATTTTACAGAATGACTTGATTGGTGAGCCAGCGCAGAACACTATCTTGCAGCATTTAAAGAATGTGCGGATAAAGTTAAAATTTTATACCGTGATGAAGAAGGGCAATTGAGTTTATTTTGACCGTATCCTAGGCTGTATTATATATGAGGATGGTGGGAGAGATATTATAGTTGGGGTGGATGAGGTAATGGCCATAATTACAAAGGCGAAATTAAAATGGCTGCTCTCAAAAGAACAGCCAAACCATGGGAAAGATGCACGTAAGAGGTGACTTCAATATAGTATATAGTTCTTCTCTGTGATATGTGATTAATTTGGTTAGTAGTCAATAAAGATATCTCCCTTTAAATAAGCAATTACGGAACCAACAAATAACGTTCCAGCAGCAATTAAGGCTGCAATACAAGATTGATCCTGCATTTGGTTACCTCCGATTTAATAACAAATTAATTACTTCCATTTCATAATGGATATGTCAGCAAAGCAAGACTAGCGCGGCCAGCAGCCGTATATGGGCCAGCAAGCCTGTCTAGGCCAGCAAAATTGTCTAGCCAGCAAAACCGCCTAGGCCAACAATGAAAACCTATAAAGAATTGTCGGTCGTATTCTGACCTAAATTCTGAGTCATCTTCCCAATCTTCAATTTCAGGGTCGTCCCATTTACGATAGCCCATAGTACCACCTCCCAATTTACCTTAAAAATATCTTCTTACATAATATGATCTATGGTAAATAAGGGTGATAAATCAAGCATATAAACATGGAAAATAACCCTCCAAAGGAGAACCAGAATTAGGAAGGATGTTGTTGAACGATATACGCGGTCATGCGGCAGATCAGTGCCAAAACCACATGAAAATGGATACGTAGAAACTACCGTATCCTAGCCCCCTATCATATATGAGGATGGTAGGAGAGAGGTTATATTAGGGAGGGCGGGATAAGAAAAAACCAGCAACGAGTGCTGGTGTATGGTACTTTAATAGTTTAATACGAGCTATTATTTTATCAATGATTTTAGGGTCAGCATCTAGATTATTATAGTCGGGAAATTGCTAAACAAGGAGGTATTACAGTTCCTGAGTGCTATAATTTAAAAACATTAAATATATAACTTCCTGATTATCATTAAGCATACTACCATTAGTTACTAGTTTAGTTATAACTTCAAACACTTACCAATGTAGGTGGTTTATTATATGAAGATAAAGAAATACTTCCTTTTGTAGAGATTTATTAGAAAAGTGAAAGGTATGATTAAAAGAGTAGTGGGGGTGGGAAATATGAGCAGAACAATTAGATTCACGATTGCATTTACCGCAGGCATGCTAACCTTTATTATATTTACATTAGTCAAAGATTTTTTCAAAATGAACCCTCATGACAATATGTATAGGGAAGTTCTTTCTATTATTTTTATAACATTGTTTAGAGTTTAGCTAACGCATCTTAAACAGTAATTTACTTATTAAATTTTAGGTTATACTATCGGTGAGGTGGTAATTGTGGACGAAGTGCAAGAAATTGAGCAGTTAATTGAAAAGTTGCGTACTCGTTTACATGCAAAATCTAAAGGTAAGTGTCTTACTGATCCTGAGATAGTTAAGGCGAGCCAAGAGCTTAACAACATGCTAAATGAATATGAGCGATTAATATCAAAGAAATGTAAATTAGAGCCGTAAGGCCCTTTTTAGGTTCGAATGGGGGCACTTTTTTACTTAATGCACATATGCTAAAACAAATACCGTTTAAAGAGAGGTGAAAAATGGAGTAGCGTTAAAGTCAATTGTGAGTTCCATCATGAGTGCCCTAAGTGTGATCACGATTTTCATCATGACTGTTGTTAATGTTGATTTATCAAGCATCCTTCGGGGTGCTCTTTATTATGCCTAAAAATGAGGTGATAAATTGATTTGTTATACAATATGCGCCTGTAATATCAGTAATGATTGTATGAGAGATACAACACATTTAAATTCTGCTAGGCGTAAAGATAGTACGGTGCAAAAGATAAAAAAGGTAAGATTAAAGGGCAAGCCACTAGCGCAACTAAATACAGATATACACGAACGTGACGGTCTAGAAAGATTAAACAGCAGTGTGTTAAGTATAACTAAGTAATTTATATTCCAAGGATCGAGTAGAGAAAAAATAGTAATAAAGGTGTAAAAGTATTTTATAAGAGGTTACCCACAGATAACCCACAATTTACACAGGGTAAGCCATACATTAATAAAAGAACAGATGGGAAACAATGCTACAAGAGATGTAATAAGAATCAATGGTGGAGAGTAACTTTATCTTAATAGAACAGGAGGAAGAGTTCGTTAGGAGCAATGCAGCGGATCGGTGTAGCATCTACTAAGAACTCATTGTATAAAGGCTTGATAGGTCGGTGGAGTGCAGAACTATCAAGCCTTTATAATAATGGATACTTCCTAGGGGAGGCCTCACTAATATGGCAGTAATATTCATTGAATGGAAAATCAAAGGATATGTGTATCTCGTAAAGGCTGGACGTTTGGAAATTGAAGCGATTCCTACAGAATATCAGGAAGTAGTTGCAAAAAGATTGATTGTTGAGTAAGAGCCAATGAGGCAATGTCATTAAGTTAAGGATTTAAACAAGGCTATCAAAAAGAACCGAGTACGCAAATAAAAGCGTACTCGGCTCTTTTTTTATAATTTTTTTATGAAAATGCCAAAAAAATGTTGACAAACAACCTAAAAAATGTGGCGAAGCCCCTTGAATGAATCTATTTTGGGAGGTTTTGCCTATGCAATTTTCTGAAATCGTGAAACAGATATTGTTGAAAAAAATACAGGAGATGGCATCCTGCCCGGAATCGTTTGTAAGAAATCCAGGCATCGATTTTACAAGAACACGAAAGCTTGATTTTGCAACGACTATCCGGTGTCTCATTGCGATGGAAAGCGGTAGCCTGAAAAAAGAACTGTTAGAACTTTTTCGATATCATCCTGACACCGCAACAGCATCAGCCTTTAATCAGCAGCGTGAAAAGATCCTGCCGGAAGCGTTGGAATTTCTCTTCCGCGAGTTCAACAACGCCTTTGCGGACTATCAAACATATCGTGGATATCGATTACTGGCCTGTGATGGCACTGACTTGAACATCGCACGAAATCCAAATCATCAGGAAAATTATTTTCAGTCAAATCCCGGAGAAAAAGGGTTTAATCTACTCCATCTGAATGCCCTGTACGATTTAGGCAGCAGACGGTACGTGGATACCGTCATCCAGCCAGGAAGAAAAAGCAACGAGTGCCGTGCCATGGCAGATATGATTGATCGGTGCATTTGTGGGAACAAGACGATATTTATAGCGGATCGCAACTATGAATCGTACAACATTTTTGCCCATACTCAGCAACGGGGTATGTATTATCTGGTGCGAATAAAGGATATTGGGGCGCGCACTAGCATGACCGCCAGCTTTCCCTTGCCACAAACAGAAGAGTTTGATACAGATGTACACCTCACGCTCACTCGCAAACAGACAAAACAGGCTAGGGCTTGTTCAGGGACATACAAATTTCTTCCAAATAACTGTACGTTTGACTATCTTAAGCAAAATGACTTTTATTCACTTACGTTACGTGTCGTGCGTTTTCCTATTACTGCCGATACTTATGAATGCGTGGTAACCAATCTTCCAAGAGATACGTTTGCCGCCAATGACCTCAAATCACTCTACGCTATGAGGTGGGGCATCGAGACGTCCTTTCGGGAATTGAAATATGCAATTGGCCTGACTTGCTTTCACGCAAAAAAGGTGGAGTATATCCGTCAGGAAATCTTTGCCCGGTTGATTCTTTATAACTTCTGCGAAATTATCACGACCCATGTGGTGATTAAGCAAAAAGATACAAAGCACGCATACCAAGTGAATTACACGCTGGCAATTCACATATGTCGGCATTTTCTACGATTCCATACGGATCTATCTCCACCTGGGGTTGAGATGCTGATACAGAAAAATCTTCTTCCTGTTAGACCGGGACGCAGTGACCCTCGCAAAGTCAAGTACCGATCCTTCGTAAGTTTTCTGTATCGCGTAGCATAATCTCTCTTCTACTATAGCCCGTTTTTTGGCAGATGACAATCTGTCTGTTTGGTGTGCATAAAAATAAGAAAAAAAGAACAACGTGATTCTTCTTTCAATCACGCTGTCCTTTTTCTTGATATTCTATTGCTTTGGGTTACTTAACTTAATGACATTGGGGCATGAGCTCTCTTTTTCATTTATTAAATAAAGTAATTAATGGGTATACTAACATAGAAATGAAGGGAGGCGTATAGCCTCCTTAAATAATATTTGTAACTAAGTAGGTGTCATCCATGAATAATAATAAAGAGAAAATGCTCAGAATAACCGTGCTTTTTTTGATTAGCCAAGTTGTAATAATCTTCGGGCTAACTGCTCAAGGCCACTCAGATTATGTTCGAAGCGTACTGGGGACAACCTTTCTATGGGTCGTATATACATTTTTCGAAGCCAGATGCAGGCTATATATGAATAATTATGTTAGAGGTTTGGTAGTGATTTCGATCTTATGTGACGGCTTCTTCGGTTATTATTTGAATCTTTATGCAACATCTTCAGTTTTTGATAAAATATTACACGTGTTTGGAACATACGGGCTTTCATTATTTTCTTATGTTTTAGCTGTTCAATTATTAGAAAATCCTGTAAACAAATTGTTTAAATTTATATTGGTTGTATGCTTAGGACTCAGCATTGGAACATTTTATGAGATCCTAGAATTTCTTACTGATACTATTTCACATCCAGCACTAGTTAGCCAGCCTAGCTTGCTAGATACGGATCTGGATTTGATTGCGAACGTTATAGGAGCGGTTTTCGCCGGAATTCACGCGTCCGCTAGAAGCTTTATGGATCAGGACTTTTGATTACTACAAAAGACGCTTTAGTGGTCTTTTACATTGAAAGTTCAACGTTGCAGGAATTATAACTGTCCTTAATTACAATTGTAGTTTGTTATAGATAGATATATAATTGATTGATATGAAATTTAATAAAAGCCAGCGAAGTACTAAAAAAGGAAAGAAGTAAGGATGAGTTGGGTTATAGGCTGAAATATGGTTGCGTAAATGGGCTTCTAACTCATTTCTTTTTAAAGGTGATTGATTATGAAATTAATTATATCTGATTTAGATGGCACATTTCTTAATTCAAAGCATGAGGTAATTGCAGAAAATGTTGAGGCACTCAAAGCAGCTCAGAATGAGGGCATTGAAATTGCTATTGCGACGGGTAGAAATTATGGTAATGTCTTGGCATTATGTCAGAGGGCGGGGCTGCGTCCTCATGTGATATCAAACAATGGTGCATTTGTTTATGACAAAAATGGTAACCAGATTAAAGCTGTTGGTTTGGATAAAGATCAAGTAAGAGAGGCTCTTGATTGGCTTAAATATCGTAATTATTTCTATACATTATGTACGGATCATTCCGTTTATATGCCAGATAATGCGCATTCTCTCCTTACCAGTGATTATGAGAATGCTATAAATCATGTCAGGAAGATGACACCTGAAAAACTTAAGGAAGGAATTGATATCTTTTTAACCTTAGATAGTGCAGTGTTTATCAATGATTTTAATGAAATCCTTGAGCAAGATTTAATCTTTGGTAATATCTCAGCGATCACACTAGATCATGATAAGCTGCTTCATGGGCGAGAATATTTTAGTCATTACGCTGGGATGGCGATGACCATAGCAGGCAAAGATATTTTTGAGATGATACACCCATCTGTATCCAAGGGTAACGCATTGGCACACTTAGCAGCACATTTAGATATTTCTTTGGATGATGCAATGGCAATTGGTGATAACTTTAATGATATCTCTATGCTGAAGAAAGTAGGTATTAGCGTAGCTGTAGCCAATGCTGAAGAAGAAGTCAAAAAAATATGCAAGTATGTATCTCTTTCCAATGAT
>Ga0316613_10002937_pt1 | contig 10795 bp, 8 predicted proteins | sample OWC_soil_day10_C_2_FD_207647 | JGI IMG/M metagenome (GOLD analysis project Ga0316613, IMG submission 207647) | Wetland soil microbial communities from Old Woman Creek delta, Ohio, United States - OWC_soil_day10_CT_b | ecosystem: Environmental > Terrestrial > Soil > Wetlands | place: USA: Ohio... | reverse complement strand
TCCCGCCTTATCCTCTCCGCCACGTTCGCGTCCGCCCTTTCGCGCGCCCTCGCCGCCGCCCTCTCGGCCACCGCGCTCCTGCTTCTCTCGTCCTCCCCCCTGCCGGCCGCGACATCGACTTTCTCGCTCGGCGGCCTCCTCACGGGCCAAACCACGGCCCGCTTCGACGGCCCGTTCGAGCCCCTCGTCTCGCTCCGATTCATCCCCGATCTCCAATTCTCGCTCTCCCTCGGCCGCGGCGTCACGTTGGACGCCGAAGCCTCCGTCAGCGCCTCCGGTTCCGCCGAGCTCTTCATCGACGCCCCCGCTGCGACCTCCGGCGACATCAAGCCCTACCGCGGCTGGATCCGCCTGTCGACCTCGCGCTTCGAAGCCCGCGCCGGGCTGCAGAAGGTCAGCTTCGGCTCGGCGACGCTCTTCCGGCCGATGATGTGGTTCGACACCATCGACCCCCGCGATCCGCTCCAGCTCACCGACGGCGTCTACGCTCTGCTCCTGCGCTATTACACCCGGGGCAACGCCAACTTCTGGGCCTGGACGATGTACGGCAACGACGATCCGCGCGGCTTCGACCTGGCCCCGCCCGACAAGAAATCCCCCGAGTTCGGCGGCCGCGTCCAGGTCCCCTTCTTCAAGGGCGAGCTCGCCGCGACCTACCATCACCGCAAGGCCGCGGTCGACGGTCTCGTCCCCGTCATGGACCCGGCCTCGCCTCTCCCCGTCCCGCCCGTGCCCGAGGACCGGTTCGGGCTCGACGGCAAGTGGGACCTCGGCGTCGGCGTCTGGCTCGAGGGCACACTCGTCCACCAGCGGACCCCGCTCCTCCCCCTGCCCTATCAGCTCGCCCTCAATGCCGGCATGGACTACACCTTCGGCCTGGGCAACGGGCTCACGGTCCTGGCCGAGCACTTCAAGCTCGAGTCGAGCGCCCAGGCCCTCGCCCGCGGCACGTCTTTGAGCTTTTCCGGCCTGCTTCTCCGCTATCCCCTCGGCCTCCTCGACGAGCTCGACGGGATCTTCTACTACGACTGGAAGAACCGCGCCGTCTACCGCTTCCTGACCTGGAAACGGACCTCCAACGCCCTCTCGTTCAGTGCCAGCTTCTTCTGGAACCCCGAAGAGCTCCTGGTCTTCCCCGGACAGCCCGGAACGTCCTCCTTCGCAGGGAAGGGCTTCCAGTTCCTCCTCGGCTACTACTTCTAGGATCGACAGCGAGGCCTCATGACGAACGAACCGCTCATCGTCACGAAAGACCTGAAGAAGATCTACGCCATGGGTCCGCACCGGCTCGAGGCCCTGGCCGGCATCACGCTCTCGTTCGACCGGGGCGAGTTCGCCGGTCTCGTCGGTCCGAGCGGCTCCGGCAAGACGACCCTGCTCAACATCCTCGGCTCGCTCGACACCCCCTCCGAAGGCAGCGCCGTGGTCATGGGCCGGGCCATCGAGACCCTCACCCACAAGGAAGCCGCGCGCCTGCGCAACCGCCACATCGGCTTCATCTTCCAGACCTTCAACCTCCTGCCCGTCTACACCGTCTACGAGAACGTCGAGTTCGCCCTGCTTCTTCTCGGCGACCCGCCCGCCGTACGCCGCCGCAAGGTCATGGCCGCTCTCGATTGGGTCCGCTTGGCCGACCGGGCCAGGTCCAAGCCCGCCCAGCTCTCCGGCGGCCAGTCGCAGCGCGTGGCCATCGCCCGGGCCGTCGTCAAGGAGCCCGACATCGTTCTCGCCGACGAGCCCACGGCCAACCTCGACGCCGAGAACTCGCACAACGTCCTCCAGACCATGGAGCGCCTCAACGGCGACCTCGGCACGACCTTCCTCTTCGCCACTCACGATCCCAAGGTCATGCAGTACCTCCGCCGCAAGATCACGCTCGTCGACGGCCGCGTCACCTCCGACGAACGAACGGGGGGCCGCCCGTGACCATCCTCAAGCTGGCCCTCAAGAACCTCCTCGGCGCAGGTCTCAGGACCTGGCTCAATGTCTTCGTCCTGTCCCTCTCTTTCGTCCTCATCATCTTCAGCCAGGGCCTGCTCGAAGGGATGAACAAGCAGGCCGAAGAGGCCATGATCGCCTCGGAGATCGGCGGCGGGCATCTCCAGCACCCGGCCTACGACCCGTACGACCCGCTGACCCTCTCCGACGCCCACGGCCCCGTCCCGCCGACCCTCGCGGCCCTGGCCGCTTCCGGCAAGGCCGCGCCGGTCCTCGTCGTCCAGGGCACGATCTATCCCGGCGGCCGGCTGTTCATGGTCCGCGTCAAAGGCATCGATCCGGGCCAGACCGCGGTCAACCTCCCGTCGTCCGTCCTCGCCGCTCCTCTCGCCGGCGACGAGATCCCGGTCCTCATCGGCGAGAGGATGGCCAAGATGACGGGCCTCGCGAAAGGCGACACGTTCACCCTCCAGTGGCGCGACGCCCGCGGCACCTTCGACGCCCGCGACGCGACCGTCGTCGAGATCATGAAGACCTCGGTCCAGACGATCGACTCTGGCCAGATCTGGGTGCCGCTCGCCCGGCTCCGCGACATGACCGGCATGGCCGGCGAGGCGACGTTCGCCGTCCTGGCTCAGGACCTCGCCGCCCCCTCCGCGCTCCGACCCGCCGCGCTCCCCTCCGCCGCCGAGGCCGGCGGCTGGATCCTGCGCACGCAGGACGACTTCCTGGCCGACATCCGGGCCATGGTCGAATCGAAGACCGCCGGCAGCTCCATCCTCTACGCCATCTTTCTGGCCTTGGCCATGCTGGCCATCTTCGACACTCAGGTCCTGTCGATCTTCCACCGGCGCCGCGAGATGGGCACTCTCATGGCCCTGGGATTCACCCGGACGAAGGTCATCGGGCTCTTCACCCTCGAGGGCATGCTGAACGGGGTTCTCGCCGGGCTCGTCGCGGCCGTCTACGGCATCCCGCTCCTCACCTGGATGGCCCGCACCGGCTGGGCCCTGCCCGGAAATACCGACAGCTACGGCTTCGCCATAGGCGAGAGGCTCTTCCCCTCCTACAGCCTGGCCCTCGTCGCCGGGACGACGCTCCTCGTCCTGCTGACGACGACGGTCGTCTCGTTCCTGCCGACGCGACGGATCGCCAAGCTCAAGCCGACCGACGCGCTCAGGGGGCGGATGACATGATCCGCTTCCTCCTCAAGGGCCTGCTCCGTGACCGCTCCCGGAGCCTCCTGCCGTTCGCCACCGTCGCCCTCGGCTCGATGCTGACCGTCGTCGGCTTCAGCTGGCTCAACGGGGCCATCTCGACCATCGTCGAGGCCAGCGCTAACTTCTCGGCCGGCCACGTCAAGATCATGTCCCGGGCCTACGCCAACGAGGCCGATCAAGCCCCCAACGACCTGGCCCTCGACGGCGTCGCGTCGCTTCTCGCGGAACTCCGCCGGGACCATCCCGCGCTCGTCTGGACGCCGCGCATAAAGTTCGGCGGGCTCATCGACATCCCCGACGACAAGGGCGAGACCCGGGCCCAGGGCCCGGCGGCCGGCCTGGCCATCGACCTGCGATCGGCCGCGAGCCCGGAGCGCCGGCTCCTCAACCTGGACAAGGCCGTCGTCCGCGGCCGGCTGCCCGAGCACCCGGGCGAGATCCTCGTCAGCGACGCGTTCGCCGCGCGCCTCGGCATCGGCCCGGGCTCGACGGCGACCTTCATCGGCGCGACCATGTACGGCGGCATGGCCGTCCGCAACTTCACCGTCTCCGGCACCCTGCGCTTCGGCATCGCGGCCATGGACCGGGGCGCCGTGCTGGCCGACATCGCCGACGTCCGCGAAGCCCTGGACATGGAGGACGCGGCCGGCGAGGTGCTGGGCTTCTACCGGGACGCGCTCTACCGGAAGAAGGAGGCCGCCGCCCTGGCCGCCGCGTTCAACGGTGACCGCCGCGGGGACGGGGACGCCGGCGAATTCGCCCCGGTCATGGTCACGCTCCACGAGCAGGCCGGGCTCGGCCAAACCCTCGATTTCGCCTCGGCCGTCTACACGCTCATGCTCGTTCTTTTCATCCTGGTCATGTCCATCGTCCTTTGGAACGCCGGGCTCATGGGCAGCCTGCGCCGCTACGGCGAGTTCGGCATCCGCCTGGCCCTCGGCGAGGACCACGGCCGGCTCTACCGGTCGCTCATCGCCGAGGGGGCGATCGTCGGACTCCTCGGATCGGCCGTCGGGACGGCCCTGGGGCTCGCCGTGTCCTACTATCTCCAGGCCAAGGGCCTCGATATCGGCTCGATGCTCAAGAACGCCTCGATGATGATCACCGACGTCCTGAGGGCCCGGGTGACGACGACGAGCTACATCATCGGGTTCGTGCCGGGCCTCGCCGCGACCTTCCTCGGCAAGGCCGTGTCGGGCATCGGGGTCTACAAACGGCAGACGTCCCAGCTGGCCAAGGAGTTCGAAGCATGAAGAACCGCACCGTGTTGTTGCTATTGGCGCTCGCCGCGATCGCCCCGGCCTTTCTGCCCGCCCAGGAGCCGGACGGCGAAGCCATCCTGCGCCGGGTCGACGAGAACATGGGCTCGGACAACAAGATCACGACGAGCACGATGACCATCCACGGCCGGCGAGGCTCGCGCAGTGTCCGGTCGAAGTCGTGGATCAGGGGCCGGACCCAGTCCTTCACCGAGTACCTCGATCCGCCCCGCGAGAAGGGCACCAAGATGCTCAAGCTCGAAGGCCAGCTCTGGACCTACGCGCCGTCTTCGGACCGGACCATCCTCATCTCCGGCCACATGCTCCGCCAGCCGGTCATGGGCTCGGACCTGTCGTACGAGGACATGATGGAGGACCCGCGCCTCGCCGTGCTCTACACGGCGACGGTCGCCGGGCGGGAGGACTACGAGGGGCGGCCGTGCTGGGTCCTCGACCTCGCCTCGCGCGGCGAGGAGATCGCCTACTTCAGGCGCAAGATCTGGGTCGACCGGGAGCGCTCCGTCGTCCTGCGGGAGGAGCGCTTCGCCAAGAGCGGCAAGCTGCTCAAGACGACCGAGGTCGAGAGCGTCGAACGGCAGGGCGGGCGCTTCGTCCCGACACGCATCGTCTTCAAGGACGCCCTGAAAGAGGGCGGGGGGACCGAGTTCGTCCTCGAATCGATCGAGTTCGACGCCGCGATCCCCGACCACGTCTTCACCAAGGCCTCACTCCGCTGAATCCAGCGTGAGCCAGGCCTGCCACCACGCGGCGACGACATCGGCGCTACCGTACCAGCGGCGGGCACCGCCCAGGCAGTAGTGATAGACGCCCTCGAGAACGAGGGGATGCGACCCCTCGAGGAGGGCCAACGCGACCGGCACCGTGCCGTCGCCCCAGAGGCCGCCGTCACCGCAGAGGGCCTTGTATCCGCTGTAGGAAGCCCGCTCCCGGGCCGAACCGCCGCGGTCGCCGCGAACGGCCTTGCCGGCGACGGAGAGATATTTCACTTCGGGCGCAAAACAAGCGCCGGGGTAGAGCGACTGGACCCGCCGCCTCATCGGTGAGCCTCGCCTGGCCTGGTGCGGGCTCCCGAGCGTGATCAGGGCGCGGACGAAGCGTTTGCCGTCGTAGACGTGCCGCCGGAAGGGCTTCGGCGCCAGGTAGAGCCGGCCCAACATCCCGCCGGAGCTGTGGCCGACGAGAACGACCTTCTCCGCCCCCGTCGTCTCGAGGACGTTCTCGACCGTCCGTTCGATCTTGGACAGGATGCGCGCCCAGCCCGCGGCGAAGACGCTCATCCCCCAGTCCCCGACCGTCACCGGAACGACGCGCACGGTTTCGTTCCCCAACGACCGCAGGGTTCGGTGCATCTCCCGGAAGCGGCCGGGGGTCAGCAGGAAGCCGGGGACGACGACGACGGGATCAGGCGTCATCCGCCGGTCCGCCTTTTTTCTTGATCAGCCCGAGCTTGCGGCCCATCTTGAGCAGGCCGCGGCCCATACCCGAAAGCTCGATGACGGCGGCCGGGTCGTCCCACTTCTCCTCGCGCTTGATCCTCTCGTAATTCCGGATCTCCGGAAGCATGGCGATGACGAAGAGGACGTTGACGACGACGGCGTAGATCACATAAGCCCAGTTGTGCGTCCGCAGGAAGACCCAGGGGATGATGAGAAGCACCCCGGCCATGTAGGCCGCAAGCACATCCCTCAGGACAACGAGTCCGAGAACCATCCCGCCCACGGAGCAGACCAGCACCCCGACCCAGTCGATGACCAGCAGGCCGCCGTAGATGGCCGAGATGCCGCGCCCGCCTTTGAACCGGTGGTAGACGGGCCAGATGTGCCCGGCGACACCGGCCGCCGCCGCGACCAGGAAATAGGGCTCGGCCGGCCAGATCTTCCTGAGGACGACCGCCGGGACGACGATCTTGAGCATGTCCAGGACGTAGGTCAGGAAGCCCCACTTGGACCCGAGGTGGTAGGAGACCCAGGAGGCGCTGACCGTGCCCAGGGCGAGCTTCTTGTCGCTCCCCTCCAGGCCGACCTCGAACTCGTCGGTGATCTTCGTCCCCGGCGCGACGGCGCGCGTGACGAGCCGGGCCATCGAGACGGAGCCGACGAGATATCCGGCCGCGGCGAGGGCCGATACGATGAGCGGATCCATGCACGCCTCCTTAAAGGCCTTCGTCGGGATGCAGGAAGACCCGGCCGGCCGCGCCATCGACCGTGACGGTCTGACCCTCGCGGATGAGGCGCGTCGCGTCCCGGACGCTGACGACGGCCGGGATGCCGTATTCCCGGGCGATGATCGAGGTATGCGAGAGCTCGCCGCCGGTGTCGGCGACGATCCCGCCGACCCCGGCCAGGACCGGGAGCCAACCGACGTCGGTGAAGGGAACGACGAGGACGTCGCCCTGGCCGAGCGAGCCGGCCGCGAGCACAGGATCGCGGACGACCCGGGCCCGCCCCCGAACGACACCGGGGCTGGCGCCGATGCCGGAGAGGGATCCGGGCGCGTCCTCGGCCGGTCCCGCGACGGCACGGGGCATTTCGCCGCCGCAGAGCGTTTCGGGGGGCTCGAAGGCCGCGTCGCGCTCGAGCTCGTCCCGGCGGGCGGCGATCTTTCCGGCGGCCGCAGCGGCCTCGGCAGGATCGCCGATGACGCGTCCGAGCTCGTCCTCGAAAAGGAAGAAGACGTCGTCGGGCGCGGCGATCGTTCCGCGCTCGACGAGCCTGGCTCCCAAGGCGAGCAGGCAGCGCCGCATCCAGTAAGACTCTTCGGTCATGATCAGGCTGACGCGCTCCCGGCAGTCCATGTAGCGTACGGTCGAGGCGTGGAGCCGGTCGAAGAAGCGGCGCCGGACCGGGCCGAATCCGGCCCGGACGAGGCCCAGGACCTCCTCGCGGCGGGCTTCGGACGCCGCCGTCGACGGGGCCGCCGTCTCGGGCTGAAGCGCCAGCCGGCCGACCGTCCGCCAGATGAGGAGGGGGTTCTCGATCCAGGAGGGCTCGGAAAAGTCGCTGCCGTTGGCGCTGAGATAGCCGAAGCGGCCCATGAACGTCTCGAACCGCCGGAGGAGTTCCCGGCCTTCCTCCGAGGCGGACAGCGCGGCGGCCGGGTCGAACCCCTCCTCGCCGGCCATTCGCTCGAGGAGAGCGGGACCCAGGGGGCGGGCCTCCTCGACCAGGCCCTTCAGCTCCTCGAACGGGACGAGGCTCATGCGGCGGCCGTAGCCCTTGATGACGTCGCGCGGGTCCGTCCCGGGCCAGCGCCGTACGATCATCCTCCCGAGGGCGCGGCTGCGGACGAGCATGTTGATGGAAACGAGAATGACGTACCACTGGGAGCGGCTGTGGAGCGCCTGGATGCGCGTGAACTGGTCGAAGAGCGCCTCGGGCGTCTGGGCGGCCCCATCGACGGCGCGGAAGGCGTCGAGCTCCGCGCGCCTGGCCTCGATGAACGGCCCGACGCGCCGGCCGATGCGCGACTCCCGCCGGATGAACCGGACATGGCGCAGGAGCCCGGGGAGCGTACGGAGGCGCGGCCGGAGCTTGCGGCGGTCGGCCCGGTCGCCGCGGGCCAGGATGTAGAAGAAGTTCGGCGGCAGGCCGATCCGCCTGAGGATGTCGCCGAAGGCAGTGACGTTCATGTAGACGCGCGAGTGGAGACGGGCCGACATCTGCGCATAGTCGATCCCGGTCGGGCCGGCGATCTCTTCGAAGACCGGGGCGAAGACGTTGCGGATGACCGGTGCGTACTTGGCCGACCAGACGAGCGGCTTGACGACGCCGGGGGCCATGTCGGAGACCATCCGGCGGGAATAGACGGGTTTGCCGGCGATCGACGAGATCGGGCGGGCCTGGAGGATGTGGAAGCGTTGTCCGTCGAAGGCCCACTCGACGTCCCGGGGCGCTTCGGCGGAATCGGCGACGGCGCGAACGAGCGCGCCGAGCTCCTTCACGCGCGGTCCGCCGAGAAGGGGCGCGCCGGGGCGGTCGGGAACGACGTCGCCGAGCTCGCCGCGGGGGTCGAGACGATAGCGGTCGGGCCGGACGCGGCCCTGGACGAGGTCCTCGCCCGGGCCGGGACAGGCCTCGATGACGGCGCCGGGGCTGGCCGTGACGGGGTCGACGCTGAAGGCGACGCCGGAGACGACGGCCGGGACCAAGCGCTGGACGACGACGGCGAGCGATAGGGCAGACGGCGGGGTGGAGGACGGGATAGGGGCCGGGCTCGGGGTCCCGGTTGCGGCCCGGGCTTGCCTCATGTAGGCCCAGAGGCGGTCGCCGAAAGCCGAGGCCAGGACGCGCCGGACGGCGTCGAGGAGGGCGGACTCGCCGTCGACTCCGAGCACGGTGTCGAGCTGGCCGGCGAAGGAGGCCGTGCCGGAGTCCTCGCCGACGAGCGAAGAGCGAACGGCGACGGGACCCGCGCCGAGGCGGCGGTAGGCGCCGAGGACGGAGCGGCGCAGGCGGTCGGGCACCGTCCAACCGAGGCAGATGCGGCGGGCCGCTTCGAGGGCGGCCGGATCGGGATCGAGATCTTGGGAGCCGACCTGAGCGGCGGCTTCCGATAAGGGCTCGCAGAAGGCCGCCGTCGTGATAACGAACCCAGCCGGGACAGGGAATCCGGACTTCAGGAGGCGGGCGAGGCCGGCGCCCTTCCCCCCGGCGACACGCGCATCGCGAGCCCTGCGGCTCGAGAGGGGGACGACGAACCCCGGCATACGTTACCCTTCCTTATCCCGCTTCAAATTGTGCCCTATCAGTAGCAAAAGGCCCAGGGGATGTCAATGACGATCAGGGAAGGTAGTTGGCGTCGTCGGCGGCGATCGAGGAATCCAGGTAGTAAGCGGTGGCCCGGGCCACAGTGAAGACGACGAAGACCGTGAGCAGGATGGCCAGCGCGATGAGGGCGAAGGCTTTGACGCTCGAGACCTTCTTGGCCAATCCCTGGGGTGAGAGCACGTCCCAGAGCGTCTTCCCGATGAAGCCGAGCATGATCATCAATCCGAGGAAAAGCCGATAGCTCGTGATCTTGCCGGCGCCCGCGTCCCTGGCATTGATCTGGAAGTAAGGCGATACGAGCCATAGGGCGAAGAGGAGGACCAGGGCGGTCACGGCGGCGGCCAAAACTTTCTTGGGATCGAGTTCGAGTTTCACCGTCGGATCCTCCTCAGCTGATTAGACGGGGGGAAGTCGAAAACCTTCCCATTTAAAAGGGGATTGCGTCCTCTATTCACAGGCCCGCGTACTTCTCCAGCCTCTCCGCGTACTTGTGCTCCTCGCGCCGCAGGATCTCGGCGAAGCGGGGCTCTCCCCTCAACTTGTCGTAGAAATGGTCGCGCCTGTTGTTGAGGTATGGGAAGAAATAGGCGTAGTCGTGGACCTCGTCGAAGGCGTGGCCTATCGCATACTCGATGTCGTCGATAGCCTCGCCCTTCATGCCCAGCACCGCGTAGACGCGCGAGACGTAATAGGTCTGCTGGACCGCGAGGCCCTTGGCCCTGGCCGGGGCGATGGCCTTCAGGGCGGCCTTCCGGTCCCCTTTTCCCGCCGCGAGCAGGGCCCGAACGGCTCCGACATAGGCGTTCCCCGGGGCGAAGGTCTCGGCCATGGCCAACTCGGCCGCGGCGGCGTCGTTCCGCCGCATCAGCGTGAGGACGCGGGCCCGGTGACAGCGCGAGAGAAAGTCGGCCGGCTCGAGCTCGATCATCTTGTCGTAGTCGGCCAGCGCCGATTCGTAGAAGCCCATCTGCTCGTAGGACCAGGCCCGGAACCAGAACACAACGGCCGTCGCCCCACCCGCCTTGATGACCCGGGTGAAATACTCGACGCTCCGCTCCAGGACGCCGATGCTTTGCAGGAACGACCCGATATCGGTCAGGACGTAGAGGCTGGCCGGATCGAGTTCGAGGGCCTTCCTGAGGTAGGCGTAGGCCTGGTCGTTGTCCTGCTTGAAGAACTGGGCCCAGGCGACGCCGACGTTGGTCTCGGCCCGGTCCGGGGCGATCTCGTAGGCACGCCTGTAGCTCTCGTTCATCAGCCGCAGTGCCTCCGGGTCCCGTCCCTCGTAGACGAACCGCATCTGGTAGGCGTCGCCGAGCCCGAGATAAGCCAGGGCGCAGCCGGGATCGGCCTCGCGGGCCTGGTCGAACAGGCCGATGACCTTCTCGAGGTCGGCCGGCACCAGGCTCAGGGTGTATTTTCTCTCGATGGCCCGGGCCGATTCGTAGAAGCGCGTCGCTTGGACCGAGCAGGCCATGAGCGCATCGGGCCCGGACGAGGTCGGAACGCCGAAAGCACGGCGGACGCCGTCGGCCAGCCGGTCCTCCATCACGGGCAACTCGGCCTCCGTCCCCGGGATATGGTCCGTCCG
>Ga0316613_10002932_pt1 | contig 10810 bp, 8 predicted proteins | sample OWC_soil_day10_C_2_FD_207647 | JGI IMG/M metagenome (GOLD analysis project Ga0316613, IMG submission 207647) | Wetland soil microbial communities from Old Woman Creek delta, Ohio, United States - OWC_soil_day10_CT_b | ecosystem: Environmental > Terrestrial > Soil > Wetlands | place: USA: Ohio... | reverse complement strand
ACGACGCCCCTCCGCACCCGCGCCCTGTCGACGGCCGCTGCCATCATCGGCGCCGTGGTGCTGGCCATCGCATTCCTGATCGTGATCGACCACGGGATCGACTCGCGCAAGGTGGCCGAGCTGGCCGCCCAGGGCGTAATTGCCGGAGACCTTCCGGACCAGCTGCAAGAGACCCGGCGGGCCAGCCTGCAGCGCCGCCTCGTCTTCCTCGCGCTGGGCGGGTCGCTGGCCCTGGTGATCGGGCTCGCGGTCGCGTGGCGGCTGGCGCGACGCCTCGAGGGCCCGCAGGAGACGCTGCGCGAAGCCGCGTGGGCACTGGCCGCCGGCCACCCGCTCCCGGAGCCCCTGCCTGAATCCGGCGCCGGCGCCGAACTGGCCCAGGCGCTGTCCGGCATCTCCGACCGGCTGGCCGAGAAGGAAGCGACCGCGCGCTGGCTCGACGCCGTGGTGGAGAGCATCGGCGAAGCCGTGTTCGTCACCGCGCCGGACGGTGCGATCCGGCGCGCCAACGCGGCCGCTGCGCGCCTGACCGGCTGGACGGTCGACGAGCTGTGCAGCATGGACCTCGCCTCGATCGTTGCCGAGCAGGACCGACCTGCGTTCGACTTCGCCAAGGCCGCCGCGACGGCGTCGGAGCTGACGTTCCAGACGCGGTCGGGCCAGGTCATCCCGGTGGCGATGACCGGTTCGTGCATGGGCGGCGACGATCCCGCCCGGCGCGGCTGCATCTTCGTCGCGCACGACATCACCGAGCGCAAGCGCGCCGAACGGCGGATCCGCTACCTGGCGCGCTATGACTCGCTCACCAAGGTGCCGAACCGGCTGCAGTTCCAGCACTCGCTGCAGCAGGCCATCGCCCGCGCGCGGCGCGCCGGGCGCTCGCTGGCACTGCTCTACCTCGACCTCGACCGCTTCAAGGAGATCAACGACAACTTCGGCCACGCCGCCGGCGACCGCACGCTCGAGATCCTGAGCGAGCGGCTCATCAGCCAGCTGCCGAAGGAAACGATGCTCGGCCGCCTTGCCGGCGACGAGTTCGGTCTGCTCGTCGAGAACCTGCCTCGCGACCAGGACAGCCGCGCCGCGCTGGTCACGCTCGCGCGCGAGCTCCTCGAGCAGCTGGCGCGGCCCTTCCACGTCGGCAACCAGGAGGTGCTGATCACGGCCAGCATCGGCATCGCGCTGTGCCCACAGGACGCGGACAACGTGGTCGACCTGATCCGCGACGCCGACGCGGCCATGTACCACTCGAAGCAGAACGGCGGGAACAGCGTGTCGTTCTACACGCCGGAAATGAGCGCCGTCGCCGTGGAGCGACTGATGCTCAAGAGCAAGCTGCGCCGCGCGGTGGAGCGCGACGAGCTGGTCATGCTCTACCAGCCCAAGGTGCACCTCGACGACGGACGTGTCGTCGGCGCGGAGGCGCTGCTGCGCTGGCGGCTCCCCGGCCACGGCGACATCCCGCCGACCCAGTTCATCCCGCTGGCCGAGGAATCCAACCTGATCTCCGAGATCGGCGAGTGGGTCCTGAAGCGCGTGTGCCAGGACTATGGCGACTGGCAGCGTTACGTGCCGCAGCCGGGGCGCGTGTCCATCAACCTCTCGCTGAAGCAGCTGCGCCAGGCCGAATTCATCCCGCGTTGCCGCTCCGTGTTCGAGGACCTCGGCGTCTCGCCGGTCAATTTCGAGCTGGAGATCACCGAGACCACGCTGATGACCGACGCGAGGCGCATGCTGCCGCTGCTCGACGAGTTGAAGGCCATGGGCGTGCACCTCTCCATCGACGATTTCGGCACCGGCTACTCGTCGCTGGCGGCCCTGCAGCAGTTCCCGGTCGGCACCCTGAAGATCGACCGCGCCTTCGTGCAGCACGCGGTGTCGTCGAGCGACGACGCGACGCTGGTCCGCACGATCGTGGAGATGGGACGCAACCTCGGCCTGGAGGTGGTCGCGGAGGGTATCGAGACCGCGGAGCAGCTCGCCTTCCTGCGCAGGCTCGGCTGCCACCTCGGCCAGGGCCGCCTGTTCGGTGACCCGATGGCCACCGACGCGATGCTGGCCATCCTGCTCGAGCAGGCCCGGGGCGAAAAGCGCTACCGCCTGCTGTTCGCCTGATGCCGCCGGCCTGGTCGGCCGGAGCGCGAGCGCTGCAAGACCCAAAAAAAATCAGGCGGGCCGTTTCCGGCCCGCCCAAGCGGGGGGTCACTATGCCAGACCGAAAGGCCTGACGGATTGCAATGTACAGGTTCTGTACAGTGTAGTCAAGCCCCTGTCTAGCCTATTGCTGTAAATCTCCTGTACCATCCGTCCCAAGTTCCGCGGTACGGATGGGCGTCATGTACTCGATCAAGGCGGTGTCCCAGGCAACGGGCCTGAGCATCGAGACTTTGCGTGCCTGGGAGCGGCGGTACCACATCGTCGAGCCGCGGCGCGACGCCAATGGCCGACGCTCCTACCAGCCGGATGACGTGATCCGCCTGCGCAAGCTGCGCGAGGCCACCGAGCGCGGTCACCCCATCAGCCGGCTGGCGCGGCTGGGCGAACAGGAGCTGGACGGGATCCTCGACGCCTCGGGCCAGGACGCCGCCGCGGTGCCGCCGTTGTCGAGCATCGGCGCCCAGATCATCGCCGCGGCGGAGGACTACCGCCCGGCCGACTGCGATCAGTTGCTGGCCATGGCCCTGGCGCTGTTGCCGGCCTCGCGCGTGGTCACCGAGATCCTCGGGCCCACCCTGGTCGAGGTCGGCGAACGCTGGCACCGGGGCCAGCTGTCGATCGCCCAGGAACGGATCATCAGCAGCGCGGTGCGCAAGCAGCTGTCGAGCGTGCTCGACACCTACAGCCGCATCGCCGACGGTCCCGTGATGGTCTTCGCCACCCCGGTCGGGGAACGCCACGAGCTCGGCATCCTGATGTGCGCGCTGCTTGCCGCCTCGAAGAACGTCCGCTGCCATTACCTCGGCGTGGACCTGCCCGCCGCCGAGATCGCGACCTACGCCACGCGCGTCCACGCCGATGCGGTGGCGCTGTCGGTGCTGATGTTCGACGACCGGCCGGCGTTGCTCGACGACATCGGCCGGCTGGCGCAATTGCTGCCAGCGCAGGTGGAGCTGTGGGGCGGCGGTAGCGCGTTGTACCACGCGGCTGCCGGCACGCTGCCCGCGCGCCTCAAGCTGATCGAGGACATGCGCGCCTTCGAGCGCGAGATCACGCTCCTGGACGCACGCGTCACGCACTGACAGCCGGCGGCGCCGGCGCGTATCCTCGGCGCATGCGCGCCATGGTCCTGGAGAGTCCTCGCTCGCCGCTCGTCCTGCGCGAGCGCCCCGTCCCCTCGCCGGGCCCCGGCCAGGTGCTGGCGCGGGTCCGGGCCTGCGCCGTCTGCCGCACCGACCTGCACGTCGTGGACGGCGAGCTGCCCGCGGTCCCGCATCCCATCGTGCCCGGCCACGAGATCGTCGGCACGGTCGAAGCCTGCGGCGCCGGCGTGGCGCTCGTGGCAGGAGAGCGCATCGGCATTCCCTGGCTCGGAGCGACCTGCGGCCGCTGCCGCTATTGCCTCGCCGGGCAGGAGAACCTCTGCGACGAGGCCCGGTTCACCGGCTACCAGATCGACGGCGGCTACGCCGACTACGTGGTCGCCGATGCGCGCTTCTGCCTGCCGCTTCCGGATGCGCTGGACGACGTACATGCCGCGCCCCTGTTGTGCGCCGGCCTGATCGGCTATCGCGCGCTGAGGATGTGCGGGGAGGCGAAGCGCCTCGGCCTGTACGGCTTCGGCGCCGCCGCGCACATCATCGCCCAGGTCGCCGCGTCGCAAGGCCGCGAGTGCCACGCGTTCGTCCGCCCCGGCGACGCGGCGGCCGCCGCCTTCGCCCGCGAACTCGGCTGCGCCTGGGCGGGCGGCAGCGACGAGACGCCGCCGGACGCGCTCGACGCCGCCATCATCTTTGCGCCGGTCGGCGCGCTCGTGCCCGTCGCGCTCGCCGCGGTGCGCAAGGGTGGAACCGTGGTCTGCGGCGGCATCCACATGAGCGACATCCCGTCGTTTCCCTACGCGCTGCTGTGGGGCGAGCGCGTGGTCCGCTCCGTGGCGAACCTGACACGCGCCGATGGCGCCGGGTTCATGCAGGTGGCGGCGCGCACCCCGCTGCGCGTCGAGGCGGAGGCCTTTGCGCTGACCGAGGCCAACGCGGCGCTGACGCGCCTGCGGCGCGGGGAACTGACCGGGGCGGCGGTGCTGGTTCCATAGACGAGGTACCGGGTACGGACCTGTCCCCGCGGGACGGGTCTGCGCCTGGAACCTATGCGCCTACAGTTTCGCCACGCGCGTCGCGCCGTCGCCGCGCGAGTAGATCTTCACGCGCTCGCCGACGCTGAAAGGCTGGTCCGCTGCCTGGACGACCGCAATGGTCCGGCCCTCGTCGAGCCTGACGGAAATCTGCAGGCCGGCCTGCCGGGTGACGCCCTCTTCGACCGCCTCGCCGGCCACCGCGCCGGCCACCGCGCCGACCGCGCCGCCGACGTCGCCGGAGGTGCCGTGGCCGCCGATCGCCCGGCCGGTCTCATAGCCGACGTAGCCGCCACCGATCCGGCCGAGGGAGGTGCGCTGGCCCTCGATCGTCACCGGGTCGATGTCGGTGACCTCGCCGTAGCGGACGTCCCAGGCCTGGCGCGTCTCGTTGCGGGAATAGACATCGCCGCGTGACGGCAACGTGCAGCCCGTCGCGCCGACGACGACCAGCATTGCGGTGGATACCAGGGTGACGCGCAGCATGGATGCCTCCTGTCCGCAGGACCTCTGCTGCGCAGAACGCGCGACGCGGCTCACGGTTGACCGGCGAGGTCGCCCGAGACCGTGTCGGCCGCCCGGGCGACCAGCCCGGCCGCGGCCGACCCGAAGGCGCGGTCGAGCGCCGCGGTCACCGCGGTGAGCGTATTGGCGGCCGCGGCCTCTTCGACGGTCGCGGTCCAGCTGGCGAGCGCCTGCCGGTCGCGGTAGCGCGCCACCGTCGCCGTCAGCGTGACGCGCGCGACCGGCACGGCGCCCGAGGAGTAGTCTGCCTCGAGCCGCGAGACCTCGACCCCGAGCACGTGCGTGGCACGGAACTGGCCGGGCTCCGCCTCGACCGTCCGGAAGCGGCCGGCAGCGCGCAGCGACTCGACCAGCGCCGACTGCACGACGGTCCCGAGTTCCCCGCCCCAGCGCGCGCCGGCGTAGTAGTCCAGGTGGTTGGCGTCGAGGCGCGTGGCAATGCGGTCGGTGCGCAGCGGCGGGGCCGCGACGGGCCTGAGGACCAGCAGGTCGGCGGCGAGCGCCGCGCCGGTGGCCGCCGCCGGCGGCGTCAGCACGTAGACCGACGGCTCGGGCGCGTTGCGCTCCAGGTCACCGACGCAACCGCCGGTCAGCAGCAGCACGACGGCGAGGACAGTCACTCTCATTTCGGAATCTCCACGCCGCGGTTCGCGGGCTGGTAGAGCAGGCGGGACGGGTCCTCCTGGAGGCTTTGCCCCAGTCGCTCGATGGCCCGCGCCGACTCGCGCATGTCACGCGCCAGCGCCTCGATCTCGGCCAGGCCCTGATCGGTGAAGCGCGACACGCTGTCCTCGTTCTGGGCGACGAGCTGGTCGAGACGCGCACTCACGGCCGCCATGCTCTCCGACGCGTCGCGCAGCCTCTTCATCGCCGTGGCCAGCTCGGGGGCCGCAATCGTCGTGACGCCGCGCACCTCGACCGCGACGCCGTGGATCTCGGCGGTCGTCGCCTCGAGCTGCGACACGAGCTGTCGCATTTCCTGCATCGTCGGCGGCAGCTCCGTGGTCGCCGCCTGGATGTTCTCCATCGCCGTGCTGACCGCCTGGATGTTGCGGTCCGAGAGCATCGCGCTCATGCGGTTGAGCACGTCCGACGCCTTGGCGACCGCATCCGGCAGGGTGCTGACGAAAAGGTCGAAGTCGGATCGCTCGGACGGGATCACGGGATGGCCGAGGCTCGGCGGCGGGGCGCTCTGCGGCTTTCCCGGGTCGGCCGGCTTGAGGTCGACGAACAGCAGCCCGGTCACGCCCTGCAGCGCCAGGCGGGCCACCGTCGCCTGGTCGATCGGCGTGTCCTCGGCGATGTCGGCGATCACCCGCACCCGGCTCGGGTCGCGCGGGTCGACGCCGATCCGCACCACGCGCCCGACCGCCACGCCCAGGTAGCGCACCGAACCGCCCTCCGACAGGCCGAAGACGCTGCCGTCGAAGTAGATCTCGTAGCGCTGGTAGCTGCGCCGGTCGCCGGTCTCGGAGTACCACAGCACGAAACCGGCCGCGATCGCCAGCAACAGCAGCACGAAGGCGCCCACGGCAACGTAGTTTGCGTCCCTGTCCATCGTCCTATGCCTGCCCCCGCGCAGCCCGGCTGCGCTCGCCGTGAAAGTACTCGCGGATCCAAGGATGCTCGTGCCGGACGATTTCGTCGAGCGTCCCGCTGATCATGCGGCGGTCCACGATCACGCCGACCCGGTTGCAGGTCCGGAAGATCGTGTCGAGGTCGTGGGTGATCATGACCACCGTCAGCTTCAGGCTCTGCTGCAGGTAGAGCACCAGCCGGTCGAAGGCGGCGGCCGAGATCGGGTCGAGGCCCGAGGTCGGCTCGTCGAGGAACAGCAGCACCGGGTCGAGCGCGAGGGCCCGCGCCAGGGCCGCGCGCTTGACCATGCCGCCCGACAGCTGCGCGGGGTACTTGTCCGCCGCGTCGGCCGGCAGCCCCACCAGCCTGATCTTAAGCTGCGCCAGCTCGCGCAGCGTGCCCGCGCCGACGTCGTAGTACTCGGCGATCGGCAGCTCGACGTTCTGCGCGACGGTCAGGGACGTGAACAACGCTCCCTGCTGGAAGGTCACGCCGTAGCGCCGCTTGATGCCGAGCAGCTCCTGCGGCGAGGCCGCGGTGATGTCGCGGCCCTCGATCTCCACGGTCCCTGCGGCAGGACGCTGCAGGCCGAGCATCGTCCGCAGCAGGACCGACTTGCCGGTGCCCGAGCCGCCGACGATGCCGAACACCTCGCCGTGCATGACGTCGAGGTCCAGCCCGTCGTGCACGACCTGGTGGCCGAAGCGGTTGACGATCCCGCGCACCGAGATCACCGGGTCCATCAGATGTCGAGCTCCATGAATATGACGGCGAAGATCGCGTCCACCAGGATCACCAGGAAGATCGACTGCACCACCGCCACGGTCGTCAGGCGCCCGAGCTCGCGCGACGAGTCGCGCACCTGCATGCCGCGCATGGTCCCGACCAGCGCGATGGCAAAGGCGAAGACCGGCGCCTTGGCGACGCCGACCCAGAACGTCGTCTCGCTGATGGACTCGTTCACCCGTTCGACGTACTGCGTGAAGGTGATGTCCACTAGCGACCAGGACAGCAGGGCGCCGCCCGCCAGGCCCATGGCGTCCGCGAGGACCGTCAGCAGAGGCATCGCGATTACCAGCCCGAGCACGCGCGGCGTCACCAGCACCTCCACGGGATCCATGCCGATCGCCCGCAGCGCGTCCACCTCCTCGTTGAGCTTCATCACCCCGATCTCCGCGGCGAAGGCGCTGCCGGAGCGGCCGGCGACGATGATCGCGGTGAGCAGCACCCCGAGCTCGCGCAGCACCGAGATCGTCACGAGGTCCACCACGAAGATCTCGCCGCCGAACTGCCTGAGCTGCTGCGCGCCGATGTAGGCGACGATGACGCTGATCAGGAAGGCGATCATCGCGACAATCGGGATCGCGGTGACCCCGGTTTCGTAGACGTGGCGCACGATCGACGGCAGGCGCAGCCGCCGCGGGCTCGCCAGCGCCCGGACGATGGACGTGACCACCGCGCCGAACATGGTCAGGTGTTCGATGAAGTCGTTGCGCAGCTTGATGGTGAGCCAGCCCAGCGTCTGCAGCGGCAGCACCACGAGGCTCAGGCCGCGCTCGTGCTCCGGGGCCGTCGGCGCATGCTCGACCGCATCGTCGATGAAGGCGATCTGGCCGGGCCGCTCGGGCACCCACGCCACGCGGCTGCCAGCCGCGGCGAGGCGTCCCTCCAGCGAGCGCAGCAGCCAGGCGCCCGTCAGGTCCAGCGCCTCGACGGCGGCCGCATCGAGGGTGGTGTCGACGGGCGGCGAGGCTGACGCCGCCGTGATGGCCTTCTCGAGCGCGGCGACGTTTTCGACGGTCCACCGCCCGCGCAGCGCGACCCGTCGGCCGTCGGGCCGGTCTTGTATCTCCAGGTGCACGGCGTCGGCGCCCCAGCGTCAATTCGTCGGTTCGACGACCGTCCCGATGCTAGCAGGCCGGTGCGGACAGCCGGTAGCGTTACGGTTGCCTGCCGACGGTCGCCGCCCCACCATGTCGGCATGGAGATCCCGGGCGAGATGACGTGACCGACAGCGTGCTGGTGGACGTGCTGGTGCTGCTCGCGGCAACGCTGCTGGTGGTGGCCTCGCTGCGCCGGCTGAACCTGCCGCCGGTCATCGGCTTCCTCGCCGTCGGCGCCCTGCTGGGTCCGCACGCCCTGGCCTGGGTCGACGACACGCAGACGACCACGACGCTCGCCGAGTTCGGCGTGGTGTTCCTGCTGTTCACGCTGGGCCTCGAGTTCTCCCTGCCGCGCATGATCGCCATGCGCCACGAGGTGTTCGCCCTGGGCAGCGCCCAGGTGGGCCTGACGGCCGCCTTGTTTGGGGGTTTCGCCTGGTGGATGGGCTCGCCACCCGATGTGGCCATCGTCCTCGGCGGCGCGGTCGCGATGTCGTCGACCGCCATCTCGGTGCAGCAGCTCGGCGCGCAGGGCGAGCTGAACCGCACGCACGGGCGGCTGGCCTTCGGCATCCTCCTGTTCCAGGACCTGGCGTTCGTCCCGTTCCTGGCGCTGGCGGGCGTCATCGGCGCGGCCGGGGAGGGTTACACCGTCGCGGACGCGGTCGTCGCCGTCGCCAAGGGCGCGGCGGCGCTGGCCGTCGTGCTCGGCGCCGGCCGCTGGCTGATGCGCCCGCTGTTCCACGAGATCGCCGGCGCCCGCGCCACGGAGCTGTTCACGCTCGCGGTCCTGTTCGTCGCCATCTCGGCCGCCTGGGCGACGCACGCCGTCGGCCTGTCGCTGGCGCTGGGCGGGTTCCTGGCCGGCATGATGCTGGCCGAGACCGAGTATCGCTACCAGGTCGAGGCCGGCATCCGGCCCTTCCGGGACACGCTGCTCGGCCTGTTCTTCGTCACCGTCGGCATGAAGCTCGACATCCACCTGCTCGGCAGCCGCGCCCCGGCCATCGCGGTCCTCCTCATCGTCATGCTGTCGCTGAAGGCCGCCGTCGTCATGCTGGTTGCCAGGCCCTTCGCCGGCTCTTGGTTCAAGTCGCTGCGGACCGGCATCGTGCTGAGCGAAGGCGGCGAGTTCGGCTTCGCGCTCATCGTGCTGCTGCTGCAGAACCGGCTGATCGGCCAGGAGGCGACCCAGCTGCTGCTGGCTGCGATCACCCTGAGCATGGTGCTCTCGCCGCTGCTCATCCGGCACAACAAGCGCCTTGCGCGATTCCTGCTGCGCGAGCGGGGACCGGCCCAGCCGCCCCCCGCCCAGGTGGACCTGGCCACCGACGCCCTGGCGCACCGCGAGCACGTCATCCTCTGCGGCTTCGGCCGCGTCGGCCAGAACGTCGCGCGGGTGCTCGAGGAACACGCCTTCGAGTACCTCGCCATGGACCTCGATCCCTTCCGGGTGCGGACCGCGCGCGAGGCCGGGGACCCGGTCATCTACGGCGATGCCGCGGACGAACGGCTCCTGGCCACGGTCGGCCTGGAGCACGCCAGCGCGGTCGTGATCACCTTCTCCGACGCCGACCGCGCGCTGACCATCGTGCAGGCGATCCGGCGCCTCAACGACCGCGTGCCCGTCCTGGTGCGCATGGCCGACGACACGCGCCTCGAGCAACTGCTGAAGGCCGGCGCCACCGAGGTCGTGCCCGAGACGCTCGAGGCGGCGCTCATGCTGGTCTCGCACGCGCTGCTGGTCCTCCACGTGCCGATGTCGCGCGTGGTGAAGACGGTGGGCGACATCCGCCGCCACCGCTACAGCCTGTTGCGCAGCGTCTTCCGCAGCGGAGAGGCCGAGCTGATCGACCAGGACCACGACCTGCGCGAGGAGCTGCACACCGTGGTGCTTCCGCCCGGCGCCTGGTCGATCGGCCGCTCGATCGCGGACATCCGCAACCGCGGCGCCGAGGTGTCCTTCACCGCCGTGCGGCGTGTCGGCATCGTCGGCCGCGACCCCGACGAGTCGATGACGCTCAGGGAAGGCGACGTCGTCGTCATCTACGGCACTCCGGAAGCACTCGAGCACGCCGAGGCCGTGCTGCTCGCCGGCTGAGTCACCCCGCGAGCGACAGGTCCTTGCTGTAGGTGACGTTCATGACGTTGTCGTACCACCCCCGCACGCGCGGGGCGACCAGGTGCTTCGACACGTAGAAATAAAGCGGGACCAGGGGCACGTCGGTGAGCAGCTCGCGCTCCGCCTCGGCCAGCAGCGCCTGGCGTCCGGCCGTGCCGGCGATGGCTGCCTCGTCGAGCAGGCTGTCGTAGCGGAGGCTCGAGTAGCGCGGCAGGTTGATGCCGAAGCCGCCGCGCAGCACCTGCAGGAACGAGTACGCGTCGTTGTAGTCGGCAATCCAGCTGCCGCGGAAGGCCTGCACCTGCCGGGCGTCGATGGTCTGCTTCAGCACCCTGAATTCCTCGGCGCGCAGCGTCACCCGTGCGCCGAGTCCCTGCTTCCACATGGCCGCGACGACCAGCGCGATGCGGT
>Ga0316613_10002930_pt1 | contig 10817 bp, 7 predicted proteins | sample OWC_soil_day10_C_2_FD_207647 | JGI IMG/M metagenome (GOLD analysis project Ga0316613, IMG submission 207647) | Wetland soil microbial communities from Old Woman Creek delta, Ohio, United States - OWC_soil_day10_CT_b | ecosystem: Environmental > Terrestrial > Soil > Wetlands | place: USA: Ohio... | reverse complement strand
TGCCCGCTGCCTGTACAGAAGGACTGTTTGACAAAATGCTGTCGAGGGGCTGACTGGAACCACCAAAAAGTTCTATGGTTTTATTCGTCAAAGTGGTTTGCGTAAAAGGCGTGTCCATAACATTTTTTTCGCCTAAAAATCCTACGCTGCCGTTTCTGAATACAAAGCCCCCAGGCAGAGTATTCGAGCTATCCGTCTTGTCCTTTTCTCCCTCGACGACGACTTTTTCCATTTCGTATTCGGGAGGGCTTTTTTCGCTGTCCGGTGCAGCGGCTTCTGCTGCGGCCGGCTCTTCCTCCGCATAAACAACATATGCGGGCGTGACGCCTGCGACAGTGCATAAGACTGCCGCTGTCAGCAAATGTTTTTTGCCTTTCATGATCGATTTTCTCTTCATAGATGCTCACCTCAAAAAATATAATTATTCCATTTTCTTGCAGGCTGTCCATTGTTTGCCGACAGAAAAAAATCTGCCTCGCGAAAACGAGACAGATTCAAAAAAGCATAATATTTACGCATAAAAAAAACCAGCTTTGTAAAAATAATACAAGCTGGAAGCACGCATAATATGACTATATGCCATAACGAAATCGCCCTCCCCATCACTCGTGGGTTGTTGCGCAACTCGCACAACGTGGTGATTGTAAAACAGGCAGTTCTCCTGGCTCCGGGTCATTACTCATCTGTTCCTTCTCAGGCTTACGCCTAATGGCACTACATACAGATTCACTCGCCGATACAGTTGCGGGACAGCTTTGGCATCGCACCAAATTCTCTCTTAGGCCTTGCGGCACCTGTTTCATCAATATTGGATTATTTTCAATATACAATTTATCTGTTGATAACTAGTCTAAAGTATAGCATTTTGTCCATCCCACTGCAAGCGTTTGTATTATTATCAACTAAAACAGTAAGCTTCAATTTGCTCCGAAGAAAGGCACGTAACGATTCTGAATCTATTCTCGGCCTGCCAGATCAATCATTATAATCCCGATAGTTAAGCAATTTCTTGTCGAAATTTGACTTTTTCTAAGAGCATTGACCCTTTTTGGATAGTTATGGTACTATATACACAATTGCATATGGATAGATCGGTGTCCCATAGGACTTAATAGAGAAGTTTGGTGTAATTCCAACACGGTCCCGCCGCTGTAAAGGAGAGTACTGCTGCATTATGTCACTGAAGCAAATTTTGCTTTGGGAAGACGCAATAGTATGATGAACCTGAGTCAGAAGAACTGCCTGATCTACAAATCACCGTAAATACCTGCGAGCGATGGGGAGGCGATTTAGCGTTAGTAACTTATTTTATATGAACTAACCCTATTCTTTCTTGCTTGATTTTAGAAAGAATAGGGTTAGTTTTTTTTGTTCGTCAGTTGATTTAATTACATATAAAGGAGAGTTTAAATTTACATGTTACTACAGAATAAAACTAAGATAAAGCTAATTGTCCTTGCCCTTAGTACAACTATAACTTCAAGTACAGCCTACGCTAATAGTTCAGAAACAGACAAAACTCCCGAATATAATTTAGATCAAGTATTGGTAACTGCACAGCGTTATGAAACCCGGGATGTGGATACACCAGCCTCAACTAGCATATATACCTATGAACAGTTACAAGCAACAGGAGCTAAGAATGTGCTAGAGGCATTAAAATTAACAGAAGGTTTCGTTTATGCGACTTATGGTCCCAGCGGAGCCTCGCAAAGCTCAATGACTAGTAAAGCAATTATTCGCGGTGTGGAGTCAGGTACCCTTGTCTTGGTAAATGGAACGCCAATGAACTTAAGAGGACTTTATAATCTGGAGGATATTTCAATTGATGTTGTAGAACGTATTGAAATTATCAAAGGCGGCGGCTCTGTCTTGTATGGCAGTGAAGCAACTGGCGGTGTCATTAATATCATTACTAGGAAATCCCGTCAAAACTCCATTTCTGTAGCAGGCGGCAACTTTGGTCAGCAAGATCATAACCTTAACTTACAAGTAGGTAAATTAGGTATTGGATATAGTTATGAGAAATGGGGTAATCTTGATAAAATATCCTCAACTGTCACAAGTGGGAAAGAGATGTACAACGCTTTTAACGGTTTGGAGCGCAACAACCAATCTTTCACTTATAACTTTGATGATACTTTATCTTTATTATATAATCACTGTGATTCTAAAACTCGCTATAACTATACTTTTGGGACTGGATACGCCAGTAATCTACAAGATAAATTACGCTATAATCGGCTTTATGACGATAATAAGGATTTTGTACAATTACAATATAATCATGAACACCTAAAAGCAAGCTTGTATTATAATTATAAAACTTTGCAAACCCTTGGTACAGATTATTACTCCAAAGATGGAAAATCCACTGGATATCCAACAACATCAGATAAAACCGAAAAAAATCGTACATACGGCTTTGATCTGCAGCAAGATTGGCAAATTAAAAGTAATACATTATTATTGGGCCTCACAGGGCAAAATGAATATTTCAGACCTGATACTAGCCAAAGTTTAGATTATGAACGAAACAATTATTCGGTTTATGGTCAATGGGAGCAACCATTAGATGCCGTAAATACTATGATCCTCAGCGCTAGAGAAACGTGGACTGCCGGAGCACCTAATAATCGCAATTATACAAATTTCAGTGGACAGGGACAATATATACACAAGCTGAATCAAAATGAAAGTCTTTATGCTAGTGTTGGTCAATCCTTCAAAATGCCGACATTCAGCCAGATTTATGGCAGCGGCAGCAACATCATGGTGGGTAATCCAAATGTTAGACCGCAAACGGGTATGCATTATGAAACAGGCTGGAAAAAAAATAGCGGTGCTCACAAATGGCGCGCAGCATTATTCCATTACTATATTGAAGATAATATAACATCCGAAAAATTAACAGTAACAGATCAATACCAATATACAAATGAAGATCTAAAGAATACGGGTATGGAATTAACCTGTGAAATAGCAGGAACAAATGGCTGGAATTTTAACTGGGGAATCAGTTATGGTAATCCATTATCGAAAACTACAAAAAAACCTTATTGGGATAGATCTTTTGGCCGTTGGCAATTAAATAGTGGTGCTACCTACCAACATGATCGCTGGCAGGCTACTCTCACCGGCAACTATTTAGCAAAACGTGTGGCAAGTCCTAGCTCTGCTCATTCTTATGAACAAAAACCTTATCTTTTAACTAGTCTTAATATAAATTATGCTCTTGACAAAAATCGGAATATTTTCTTTACGGCCAATAATTTACTAGATCGTGAAGATTTAGTGCAGCACTCTGGCTCAGAATATTACTATACGCCTTTTAACTTTACGCTAGGTTATAAAACTAAGTTTTAATCTTTTCTTTTTGACAAACTAAACAAAAGCAGGAAAAGAGGGTATTTCTCTCTTTTCCTGCTTTTGCTATCCCACCAACCATATATCTATTTCTTCTCCAACAATATTACTTTATATTCACCGATAATCTGCCCATCATCCAATTGCAGTGGTGCCTCAACGCCAGCTATATAGCGTCCGTCAATACTTATAGCGGAACCTACACAAGGGCCAATGGTAGCAAGATAATCGACTGATTGAAGATCAGGCAGGGACAGAATGTACAATCCGTGAACTCCAGGATCTTTGGTACGAACATTTCTGCCAATTGCAGTAACTACTTCCTGCTTATTTGTCGCAATTTGTTCAATCATACCGCCAAATCGATGTCGATTTACTAGTTTTCCTTGCAAATCAAAGACAAAAACACTATTGGAACTCGGATGCTCAACTGGCGTCGGCAATTGCCAATTCGCCCGATTATAAGTATTGCCTGTAGTAAAAATGAAATGTTCATTAGCAATCTGTACATTAGAGCCGTTGGCATTCATATATACACCCGCAATCTTCTGGGGCTGACTAACGGTTCTCTGCCATAGTTCTTGCCCTGTTCGTCCATCATATAGGAAGCAGCGTCCATCACTGGCAATTCCCGCTACATATTTCCCTTGATTATCGATTTCTGGACTGCTTCGCATCGTAGTATTTTGATAGGGGTGAATCGGCGCAAGGTACGCACTCCACATTTTTTCAAGGTTACTATTTAAGCAATACATATTATCAGTGTAGAGGCTCGTTTTAACAGCATCCCAGTTCGCCGTGCCAAATACAATCTTTTCTCCTTGCTCATCTACGCTTACCCAGCTCACCCAGGCATCAAAATTATGATCCTCGGGAAAAATAGCTAAACGTGTGCCATTCTCATCGAATTTATAAATACGACCCCGGTATTCATTATGACCATCTGCATTTTTGATATATCGCTGCCCCACAGCATAAATATGACCTTTGTTATCTGTTCTTACGGATACCATTCCCGGATAGGTTTTCTCTTGAATATCAACCCCTAACTCCGCTACACTTGCCTGACGCCATTGCTCCTGTCCGCTGCCTGTATCCAGACATAGAAGATATCCTTGTTGGCTGGTTTCACCAATCAGTAAATAGCGGCTGTTGCGCGCAAACTCCATCGCAGCGATTTTCCCTAAGCCAATACTTTTTTTCCATAGTATTTTTCCTTTATTATTCAGCATTACGATTTCCCCATTATCTGTGCCAATCGCTAAATACTGACTATCAGGAGAAAACTGAAGAAAGCCTTTTGTAAAACCCATTCGCTGATAATTATGAGCCTCTACTTTTCCTAACAATATCTCAGTGACTTTACTATAATTTATTGCTGGTGCTAATGCAGTAGTTCCTGTCTTCAAGTCAAAAATATGCATCCCTAATATACCTATCGTAATTATAAATACGAATATGATGATAACTCCTTGTATTTTTCGCCTCATTCCTCTATCACATCCATATTTTCATTACGTCATAAAGACTGCGCCAAGTTGAGAAATAAATAATACCGTTAAATTGCATCATATCTAGAGCTTTAAGGATAAAAAGCCCCGCCACACTCAGGAGCATCATAAAACAGAGAAATTTTTCCCCAATTGGCCAAACACAGTTATTCAGCCGATGCACCTCTCGCCCAAACCCTCGACATTCTACGGAAGAAGCTAATGTGGCGGCACGCCGTAAAGTCCGTGCCAGAATAGGAAATAAAGTTTGAAACGCTGTTTGAATCAAGCGATGCGGCAACATGGATTGTAAAGGCTGAAATCCTCTCAAACGCTGGGCAGTAAGTACAATTGCTGTCTCTTGAAAAATAACTGGCAAAAAACGCAGGCTGGTAATCAGCATGAAGGCTAGCTCATAGGGCATTTTCCAAGATAAAAAACTACGCAATAATTGTCTCGGGTCTGACGTCCAACTCAATAAGAACCCCAGCCCCAACATGATACTGGAACGCAGGGCCTGAATAGCCCCATATTCCATTCCTTCACGATAGATAAATACTCCGCCCGTCCATTTACCCAGAATTGGTACTGTAGGGGAAATAAGGCAAGCCATGATCGTACGTGGCTCTTGGTTATAGAATATGGCCTGACTCACCATAGATCCCCACATACTCAATAATATGAAAATCGCTAAGATGCGCCACCTTTCCCAAGAAGACTGACCAATAATATGTAAAAATAAGGTTATACAGAATAAGAGAAACAAAGAACGAGGACTATCAATAATAAGGGTCACAATCGCAAAGCTAATAAGCATTACCAGTTTCGTCCGAATATCCAAATTATGGATTATCGTATACCCCGGCGTTGCTTCCCACACATTTCTGGCGAACATAATCCACCACCTCCTTCACAGTCACTGATTCCCCCTGATAAAGCTCTTGTGCTATTAACAAAGCTGCAGGCGGCTTTAAACCGGCTGCATCTAATACTGACTTCTGCCTAAAAACAGTACCTGCTGTTCCATCAGCAATAATGCTGCCATTACACATGATAATGATACGTTCAGCAAAGCGTGCCGCTACTTCCGTATCATGGGTACAAAAAATCACAGTTCCGCCTCGTGCTGTATATTCTTTTAATACTAAGATAATATCTTCAATATGGCCTATATCCTGTCCAGTGGTCGGTTCATCCAGCAATACTATTAAAGGCTGACAGGCTAATACTGCTGCTATGGCCACCCGCAAACGCTGACCACGACTTAAAGCCAAAGGAAAATCGGACTCCATCCCTTCTAATCCCAATTTTTTCAATAATTCTTGGCAATGCTGGCTGCTTGCATCTTCCGTTTTTTTGAACCGTAAAGTAAAGGCAATTTCCTCAGCTACCGTATCATTAAATAACATAAAATCAGGATTTTGGAGAACCATTCCTACGTTAGGTCGAATACCATTAACCTGTTCTCCCCCTATTCGGACTTGCCCTTTCACCGGTTTTAGCAAACCGCTAATCTGATGTAATAATGTGGATTTACCGGCACCATTATTCCCCATTAAAGCCACGAATTGTCCTGTTGGAATAGCAAGATGAATATCCTGCAATATAGATCTGCCCTTATTTTCGTATTGAAATTCAAGCTGATCAATCTCAATGGCAGGCGTTCTGTCCACTAGTGATTCTCCAGGAAAAGATTCTGCACCCACTTCACTAATAGGCAGCTTATATTGCCGCTGAATGGCAAGAACTGCATCTTTGACTTCTGCGGACCTAACAGTTACTCCTAAACATCGACAGATGTCAATTGTTTGGGGTATGCGCAAGCCGTGGATATCAAATATCTCAGGGCAGCAAAAAGCTTCATCCCGGGTACCCGCCCATACGATCTGTCCCTTGTCCATGATAACTACGCGACGGCATAGAGGCATTACCTCATGTAAGCGATGTTCCACTATTATAATAGTCATACCTAACTTCTTGTTAATGTATTCTAAAACAGATAATAATTCTGTAGCTCCCTGAGGATCCAACTGACTAATAGGTTCATCTAAAACCAATACTTTGGGCCTTGCCGCCAACACAGAAGCAACAGCCAATCGTTGTTTCTGTCCCCCGGACAGGGCATGAACGCTAGCATCTAACTGATCAAACATTCCCACTAACCGTAAGGTCTCATGCACCCGACAAGCAATATCCTCCAGCTGTATTCCCATATTCTCCAAAATAAACGCGACTTCATCAAACACAGTAGTTGAAAAAATTTGATCATCAGGAGACTGAAATACCATTCCCACCATTTGACTTAATTGTGCAATACTATAATCTTGTGTGTTATAGCCCTCAATGAAAACTTCACCAGTGAGTAAACCACCATTTTCATGAGGAATTAATCCATTCAGCATTTTTAATAAGCTGCTCTTGCCGCATCCAGTAGCCCCTGTCAGTAATACAAAATCACCCTGTTCAATATCAAGATTAATATGAGAAAGTGTCGGAAGACTACGATTTTTATAAGTAAATACTACGTTTCGTATCCTTACTATTGGATTCATATGTTTAGTCTCCCCCCACCTTCAATAACCGCTTGCCTAATACTATACCGCAGGCTGCACCGATAAGAGTATAGATAAAGCCATTTACAATCAGAATTAGCCAAATATACCAATCTGCATAATATAGACGATATAAAAATGCCATTCCCTGCAGATTCACATACGTTGTAATGCTATCTGCAATACCGCAGATTAAAACAAGTTTTACAATCTGCTTTATAGGCATCTTCTGTAATCCAGGAGTTGCCTGACCTATCCCCTTGTACATACCCGTTCCGGCCAATAATATTTCCAGCATAAACGCACTCGTGCCATAGGATAGCAGGCTAATTGGTGATATCTGCCCAAATGCCAGCATTCCCAATAGCATTCGTATTATAGTCAAAAGTGCCACCACACCGGGCTGAGGAATTAAAATTATTAATGCGATGATCATCATATATAAAAATACACTATGAAAAAGCCCTGTAACCAAGAAACCGAAAGGTCCTAATAAAATATGAAAAAAATCATTTAATAAAACAGAAGGAACATTTACTGTAGCAAAAGCTGCTGCACCAAATAAAGCAATCGTTATCAAATAACTTGTTTTTAAAGCTCTCAATATGCTAGGTATGCGTCTAATTGCTACTAAAGTAGTTATTACTAGCATTGCCGCTGCTAAACAAAGTACGATAATGGCTTTACTATCTTTTTTAACAATGGTTATAGGCACTTCCCTGATCAAAGGTGCAGATCCGTCTTCTTCCAATTCTATTTGCAATATGTACTGGCCACCGCCACCTATCAATCGTTCATCCGCATAAACCGGCAATTGTATTCGCTGCCATTCATCGCCGTTCAATGCTGCTAATGCCATTAGACTTCCATCGTGCCCTGCTAACGCACCTGCATCTGCATCTTCCCCTGTTGTACCTGGCGTAAATAACCCCGGTACTGGTTCATGAGTATTGGCATCGAGTAACCGTACGGAAACAATCACTAAATTCTGCTGTCTTGCAGCATTTCGGATGTCCAATCCTAAATGAGTTAAGGGATGGATCGCCTCTATTTCTTGATTGGAAGCACCTTTACCTTTTAACAAATTTTTATAATAATCCCAATGATGATCCCGCAACACCAGGCTATTACGGTCTAGTCGATCATCCATCTTCCCATCTTTATCTAAAGGCAAAACGATAGCATCCAAAGTAATTCTTTCCTCTGCTACAAATCTATTTTTAGGATCAATCTTTACTTTTACCAGCTGTACCGTATTGCCGTCTGTAATTTCGATGGTATGAATGCCTGGCTGAATTTCAAGAGCAGCTTGCAATGCAACTAAATCAAACCATTGACTATAGCCGCCCATTAGCTTAAGATGCCGATGTAGCAAATACTGTCTGTCCTCTTGCGCAACTGTCCAATTGTTATATTCTTCTAAGGGAAGGAATTCTGGGGGCAGCCTTACGGTTATCTCTACTTCTTTATTCTCACTGCTCCGATTTTCGATGCTGAATAAAGCCTGTATTTTTTCTCCAGGAGCAATAGTTTCCCTAGACTTTCCTAAGTAATATGGAACCTGACACGAAAACGATATATCGCACTCAGCTCGACTAATCGCTCCTGGCAGCATTAGCACGTAAATAATTACTATTATAAGGCACTTGCTTATTTTTCTAATTCCCAAGGGTCGCCTCCCGCATTTATATTTTCATAAATTTTAATGGCATAGTCCTCTTCCTGTACGCAATAAAAAATCCCCCCTAATGCTAGGGAGGGTTGTTAACAAAATATCAAACCAAATAAAAGTCATGGCCTAATCCCCTCCCCATCTCCCGTGGGTCAAGTGGTGACTGTCAAACAGGCAGTTCTCCTGGCTCTAGTTCATAGCTTACCCAAACCTTCCCAAGACTGTTCATCCCAGTGGCACTCTTTGGGTTCGCTCCCTATTACAGTGGCGGGACCACGTCGGCATTACACCGATCTTCCCTATTAAGCCCTTGCGGGCACCTATTCCCTATTTAATTATGTGATTTAGACAATTTATTCTATAATTCGCGTAAATCATAACATTTTAGTTATAGCTATGTCAATTAGATAGTAAGAGTATTTCGTTTCACCTATTTTCTACACTCTCAGACAGCAAGATCTTAGCCTGCCGCGTGGCCCATTTGATTTCATTAGCTGTTACTGCGACTTCAAGTAATCCATGCAGATAGTAACTGCCTGTAAGTCTTGGCTGCCATTGCTCAATTGCTTTAGTAAGGGTTTCCCAGTACTCTTCACTGATTTCTTCTGGGCTGGTTATGCCTCCATCAACAATGACAGACCGAACCTTTCCATTCACTCGAACGACTATTGTACAGCCACTTTCTAATATATCTAAAATAGCTTTGAATTCATCGCTAACAGGCGGAGCCTCTGACTTCATCCTTCGTTCTAATCGGATAGGCAAAAGATCAAAAATACGATTCCCCTTTTTTATGATAGACTCATTGTAATCGATTAGTTTCTCTGCCAAAAAAATCCACTCTCTTGGTTCTGATGATTCCATGACCACTTTTCGCTCACTTCTTAGTAAGTCCAACAGCTGTCTTGCTTCCTTATTCAGTTTGTAAACTCTCTTTTTTTGTTCCATATGGACATAAAGCTCTTTGCTGTCATCGAGACCGACATAATCCTGCACTGCACGGCAGAAATAGAGAACTGCAGCTTCATTGCTCTGGCTAAGCTTCTCTTTCAGTAGTTTGGTGTACCTCGGCGGCCATAACAATACGTTTATAAGCATGGCCGAGCCCAAACCAACGAATATAACTCCTGATCTAGCAAGAGCATGTATCATAAACTCTTCCGTACTGGAACTTAAGACAAAGAGTGCAGCAACAATCCCCATGGTTATGCCGCTATGCAATTTTAATTTTATGTATATTGGTATAAGCAAAATAACTATAAAACCTGCTGAAAACGGATTGACACCAAGAAAATAGCCAAAGAAAAAGCCAGCTACAACACCAATAATATGGACAAAGATTTGATCCCGCGCTGCCCTTAACGTTAAGAAAATGGATGGCTGTATATTTATCACGGCAGAGACAGCGCCAAAGAAGGCGGGTTCCAAACCAAGCAGCTTACAGATATACATTGTTATGGTAACGGCTATACCCGTTTTAATTACGCGTGCTCCAATTCTCATTTTTTCATCTCCCAGTCATAAAATCCTAATCTTGTTTTATTATTGGTAATGCATTTTTACCGATCAATCCACACATTGCATAATAATATCTTCCCCTGCAGTTACTTCCTCTGCAGGAGTTATGTGAATCTCTTTTCCTCCAGTAATGTTAATCCTTACAATACTCTCTGCATGATCGCTAGGATAACCTAGGGATAGAATCTTCTGTCCAACAATAATCTCTTGTCCCTCACG
>Ga0316613_10002927_pt1 | contig 10820 bp, 18 predicted proteins | sample OWC_soil_day10_C_2_FD_207647 | JGI IMG/M metagenome (GOLD analysis project Ga0316613, IMG submission 207647) | Wetland soil microbial communities from Old Woman Creek delta, Ohio, United States - OWC_soil_day10_CT_b | ecosystem: Environmental > Terrestrial > Soil > Wetlands | place: USA: Ohio... | reverse complement strand
CGGGGGAATCGGCAAAGGAATACGCGGCACAATTTTCTCCTTGTGAGGGCTAACGTAGAGCTAACCGGCGCTGCGCGGCTTTATCGCGCAGCGTCCAGCGACCAAAGGGAGCGAGGTTGAGCGCCATGTTAGACCTTGGGTGAGTAACGAAGTAGATAGGGTTTGCTTTCCGAACCCAAATTGTTTTCACGGAAGCAAAACTCAAAACTGCCCCATCTGAGCGAAACCTCGACGAATTGCCCTGTAAGCCCATGGTATCTCGCTGATTCAAACACTCCTGGCAATTTGGACAGACTGGCATAGGACCAGTCGGTTATGCCAATAGCGGGAATTAGAGCAAGATCCAGCGGCTCTTGCGAATCTAGCGTAACCGCACTGTTTAGAGAGCGTTCGGCAGCGCCGGATGAAGGTGCGAAGATAAGAATTGTTGCATATGGACTGTATTCATCTTCGACCAAACTCCTGTTGTATTTGACAGTAAATACGAATGCAGACGGCGCGATGTTGTAAATGGAATCACCGACTTTTTGTGTCGGGAACGGAATGCCTCGAAGGGGAGTCCAGGGCTTAAACCACGAGAGGTCGTTCATAGCGAGCGAGGTCTAACGTAGAGCTAACCGGCGCTGCGCGGCCTTATCGCGCAGCGTCCAGCGACCGAAGGGAGCGAGGTTGAGCGCCATGTTAGCTCAATCAGTTTGTTTGTTACGTGACTTGCGGTTGATGAACAGCATGCCGTTGATGTGCAAGCCGAGGAATATGGTTGCTATTGCAAGACCCATAACTGCATCCCACTCAGAGTGCCCTGGAATGAGCGATGAAAAAAACGAGTACATACGATGATTTGTGACATCTGCGAGCGGGATTAACGGAACGAACGCTACGGTCCATGGCAAACCGAAGATTGCTCCTAAGATCAACACAGCCGCCAATAGCTCACCACTCGAAACGAAGGCCAGAAAAAACAAAGCCGCAAAGGGCCCACTAAAATATAGGCCATGGAGAAATTTCCTCCCGGCCTGAATAAATGACATAAGGAGTTTTTCCATCATCAGGGTGTGGTCGCGATGTTGAGCTAACGTAGAAGTAAGGGGCGCCGCGCGAGGTGGCTTGGTCGGAGAACGGCGGTATATTCGGCGTCCCACTTGACTGCCGGGTTAGGCGATGGTGTGTGCATGGGCATGGAAAGCGAGGATACCGCAGACGGGTAGGCGATGAGAAGCTGCGCTGAAACGAAGCACAGGCGCTGAAGTTACCACGAGGGAGGCGCAACGCCTGCCGGGGCGAAAGCGGACGACGACGGCAGCCATTACGCCCACGCGGGACGCGAGCGGTGGCCGGAGCACAACAGCGGTGGAAAGCGAAGAAAGAAAGCCCGACATTCGGGCGTATGCAGGACAGAAGGCGTTGGAACACCACCTCGCGCCCCGCCGTAGCCGAGCACCGAGGCTGATGAGGAAGAAAGCGGTCGCCAGCGACCGTGGCGGGAGGGATGGCCTGTGTGACGGAGCCATGAGGTTTCCGGTTTCGATGAGCGCACGCCGAGAATAACGGCCGATGCTGCCTAACGTAGAAGTAAGGGGCGCCGCGCGAGGCGGCTTGCTCGGAGAACGGCGGCATATTCGGCGTCCCACTTGACTGCCGAGTTAGGCGATGGTGTGTGCATGGGCATGGAAAGCGAGGATACCGCAGACGGGTAAGCGATGAGAAGCGGCGCTGAAACGAAGCGCAGACGCTGGAGTACCCACGAGTGAAACACAAGGCCTGCCAGGGAGAAGACGGCTGACGAGGGCGGTAATTGCCCGCGCGCGGGACGCGAGGGATGGCCGGAGCACCACAGCGGAGGAAAGCGAAGAAAGAAAGCCAGACACTCGAGCGCATGCAGGACAGAAAACGCTGGAGCGCCACACCGCGACCCGCCGTAGCCAAGCACGGACGCCAACGAGGAAGAAAACGGCTGACTGCGGCCGTAGCGGGAGGGACGACGTGAGCGGCGGAGGCATGAGGTTTCCGGCTCCCCTGAGCGCACGCCGAGAATAACGGCCGATGCGGCCTAACGTCTGAATTCACCGGCCTGCGCGGCTTTTCGCGCAGGTCCGGTGGAATGATGGGTTAGCCCTACTTTTTCGGAACATTGATTGCCTCTATGAAGCTTTTTGCCGGCACCTCAATTTGATCGTCAGCTGCCTTTCCGCGGTGAGAATATGCCGCAAAGAAGCCGAGTTGTTGTTGCTCCGGATGGCGGCAGTAGAGGGAAACAACTTGTAACTTGAGTTGCTCCTTACCAGCGGGTGTAACCGCATCGGTGTCATCAAAGGCTACATGAACCTTGACACAAGGATAGCCGCGATCTTCGGTGTACAAGTAACTGGAGTTGGTTTCTTGAAAGCGGGGAGGAGGATTCATTGCGGCAATGCGGTTTTTGACAAAACCAACAAGCGCCTCGCCGCCGGTCGTAGGAGGCATTTCAAAAATGATTACTTGTGCCCCAAAGGTTTCACCGATTTCGGCTCCTCTTTTCCCGAACGAGATGCCATTGCTTCCCGCGCCGGTGACAACCCAACCTTCAGAATCTGGGGCGTAAACATTCAAGATGCTGCTTGGAAATAGTTGCCTTGGAGTTACCGGCCGAAGAGGCGATTGCGCATTTACGACGTTGCTAACTAGGCTGCCCAGTACTAAGGCGAAAATCTTCTTTGAGATAGTCATTTTGTCGAAAGAGGTTTTGAGTAGGGCTAACGTCGAAGGTAAGGGGCGCTGCGCGGTGCTTTATCGCGCAGCGTCCAGCGACCGAAGGGAGCGGCCTTGACCGCAGTGTTAGAACTCTGTTTATTCGCCACAGCAGAACGTGCCTTTGTAGTTACCAAGATGAGGAGCGGTAAAGCCCAACAGAGCGGAAGCCTGTTTGTTGTTTTCAACGTTCTTAGGGCTTGGGCGCAAGACAACCTTTAGCGACGATGGCTCGACCGCGCCATACTTGCCTTCGAGGCAGCCACTACCGCCACAGTAGCTTTGAAATAACAGGATTGACTTTCCGTCCTTGGCAGGAATGCACGCTGCGTGAAACCACCCGCCATCCTCGCCTTTGAAGAGTTCGCGTGGACCAGCCACTGTAACGGCAGACAAGACATAGGTATTGTCGAGGGGGTGACCGTTGTTGACGGCGGTGACGCGAAACTTCGCACCCGAACATGTGGCTTCGAAAACTTGCTGCGAGGCGGCAAAAACATTTGCGGCAAGAAGTACGAAGACGAAAGGTAGATAACGCGTGAGCATAGAGTTCTAACACCTGAATTAAGCCGCGCCGCGAAGCGGCGTCGGCTTGAATGAATTGTTAGGCACTGGCGACGAAAAGGCAGCCGCTGCCCATGAATATGTGACCAAGCGCCTCGCGGAGCGCTGAGAACTCCTCGTGGCTCAGGTGGAAGGAGATGGATAGGTGCTCCATACCATCCAGCTCCGCAGTCGCCTCCGGCTCAAAAGCAACGTCAGCTCCACTGGGCCTGAGCTCAAAGCGTGAAATGCCACCATACCCGGACTTCTCTTGGCCGCACCACTCGACGTGAAAAGTGTCCATGCCAAGAGCGCGGTCTTGGCCGTCATGCTCAACGGATCGCTGGAGCATTAGGTAAAGACCGGCGTCAAACTTCTGGTCGGCGAATCCGACGAGATGCAACTCACCATTAGGTTGCTCCACCACCACGCATTTTGCCTCGAACGCGAAAGTGCTCATTCCGGTGCCTAACGTAGAAGTGAGCGGCCTGCGCGGCTTTTCGCGCAGGTCCGCTCGACTGCCGGGTTAGCGCGCGAGCGGCCAGAAGAATCACTACGGCCACACACGCGAGAACCAAGCAATGAACAACAAGACAGCGCACCGGCCGACCCGCCAGCACGAACAGAAGGGCTCAATAGGCCACCGCCCTCAACGCCGCAACGGACGCGGGGTAACGACACCGGTTGAGTAGCGACAGCCGACGCCAAGACTGACGACGCCAGCACGCCACCGCGACGCACACCGCGAGTTCTCGAAGAGGCCGAAGCCGCAGCGACAAAACCGGCGAGAAGATTTGGCGAAAGCGGTTGCATGACGATGAGTAGCTGCGCGCTAACGTAGAGCTAACCGGCGCTGCGCGGCTTTATCGCGCAGCGTCCAGCGACCGAAGGGAGCGAGGTTGAGCGCCGGGTTATGCGAATTGGTATTTTTCAATTAATTGCTCAATGTTCTCAATAGGACTCTTAGCGGCATGCTCTTGGATCACTCCAGATTTTATGACTTGGTCGAATAGCTCTTGAGGGAACCCGAGTTTGCATAGCTCTTCTGAAAGAGCTGAAAAATACCGGAGAGACGTTTCAATTGATCGACTTGGTATATGAAACTGAGAAGAAAATGTTTCGTAAAATTTCTTTACTAACGATGTAGTCGTGCCCATATGGACAGCACAAATTGTTATCGCATCAAGGGCTGGCACCTCGGCAGGAGGCTCACTGCCTATATAAGTAAAGAAATGAAGTAACTTTTCTTGGCCGTCTTGAAGTTTAACTACGCTTCCCGAGGCAATAGGTTGCACCCCGCGTTTCTGATGCTCGTTTCGTGCCTCAAGCAGGAACTTAGCAACCTTGTTTTCTCTAAGGCCTTGCTGAATCTGAGCGTACCAAGCGTCAAACCCTTCTAGGTCGCTTCCGACATACTGCATTACAAAGGTTACGCTCCGTGCTGCACTGACAAAAGCACTGAAATAGAAATTCAATTCATCAATAGTCCGTTCTGAAAGCTTCATTTTTTCAAAGAAGAAATCTGCTTCTTTGAGTTTGTCACCTACTGAAGCGTAGTTTTTCATGCGCTGCCTTTCTCTGCATAACGTAGAGCTAACCGGCGCTGCGCGGCTTTATCGCGCAGCGTCCAGCGACCGAAGGGAGCGAGGTTGAGCGCCATGTTATGCGGCTAATTTGAGTCGTGCGTGCCATAGTCAATGAACTCCCATGGGATTTCCCGTTTGAAAATGGCGATGGATTCCTCGACGACGCTTAGCGGTACATCTTTTTTGTACAAGGTAACTTCTCTCGACTTCTTGGTGTCATCGCGGAAGATTTCCAGCGCCAAGTCCTCTCCAAGATAGATCTCGACGCCAATGCCATCGCGGTCGCTCACGTCGCTAGCCACCACCGCCTTGATTTGATGATCATCATTCATTCGCTTCGACTCGCAAGAGACGCATAACGTTGTAAATCACCGGACGAAGGCAAGCGCAGCTTGCCGGAGGTCCGGTGGATTGGAATGTTATGCGGCATTTGGGGCCAAGTAATGCAGGATGTATGCAGACGGCACAATTTCACCTGACTCAATAGCAGATTGGAATGCCGACTTGACGGCCTGCTCAGAGGTAAAGCCATAGTTTTTTAGCCACTTTCCGGCGAAGTCGGTAAGCCGCCATAGATCAAAGCCATTGATTTGGCCTTCAGCACCGAAATCAAAATCGACCTTACCTGAAGGCAGAAATACCGCGCAGCCGTACCCATGCTTGAAGTAGTTCACACCGCCAGCGAGTTGCCCTCGCTGAGGAATGTCGTATCCAACCCAGTCAGTTGGAGTTGCTGGTCTAGGTATGCCCGAGCACTCCAGTAACTCGACTGCCTTTTCAACGGCAGCCTGATAGTCGCGAATTAGTTGAGTCAGTCCTTGGTTCATGACGCATAACGTAGAGCTAACCGGCGCTGCGCGGCCTTATCGCGCAGCGTCCAGAGAGCGAAGCGAACGGGGTTGAGCGCCGGGTTAGAGCTTGGCAACATCTTTGTAGCTCCATCCATTACAGACAATACCTCCAGTGCCAAGGTGTGGACTACCATTGACCCAGTTGCACTTTTTGAACAAGCTTTCGTGTATTCTGGCACCAAACTCGATAAACACTGGAGCCTTAGTTACATCCGGTGGGATGCGTAGCTTAATGATGTCTCCATATTTGACGTCTTCGGCACGAGGAACAAATGCTTTTCGTATGACAATATTGGTGTGTACTGCCACTGTTGCGAATTCCATTTGACGAGCTGCGTATAGCATGCTCATACACAAAGCATCACGTTTTATACAAGCTTCGCTTTTTAGAATGTCCTGCTCTGGGACGTCGACTTTGCTCAATACGAAAGCGTAAATTTCTTTCCCAAGAAGCGGTTCGTATTGTGCTCGAGGTGTTTGCGTTGAAGTAGCGCACCCAATCAACACGGACGCAAAAAGAATGGGTAAATGTCGAAGAAATTTCATAATTGAAAGCTCTAACGTTGTAGGTAAGGGGCGCTGCGCGATGCTTTATCGCGCAGCGTCCAGCGACCGGAGGGAGCGGCCTTGACCGCAGTGTTAGGGCGCAGTTTCACGTTTGCTGGGTGGAGGGCAAAGTGTCTTGTAGCCCCCGACTGCCTATACGACGGGCGATACGGAAGGTAAGAACGCAGAGCGCAAGCCCCAGAATTGCAGCGGCCACTGCGACGAATGAAGCAAGGAGATTAGCCTTCAATGCAACATAGAGATTTGCCGCACCATACGCGGCAACCCCCAAACTGAACAGACCAGAGATGAACACTCCCAGCGGCCGCGCGATGCTAAGAGAGCGCCAGAGGGCCGCGCCGAGAACAAGGCATGCCATAGCGATGAGGGAAAGAAGCGCAACGCCTCCAAGCAAGCTCGGCGACTCCAAAAGCTCTCCGACTCCAACCTTTGTAATGTCTTTTGCCGTCAATGCCACCACGCATGCACCAATAATGCACCAGGTTGCGGCAACGGACTTGTGGATCAGCGAGGACATGTCTGCGCCCTAACGTAGAAGTAACCGGCCTGCGCGGCTTTTCGCGCAGGTCCGGTTGACTGCCGGGTTGGGCGTACCTTTCATTTCAACGACCACACTTCGACTAGATAAGGCTCTGCGACAATCAAGTATTTGCCCTCTGCGGAGAGTGTCGCGGCAAACCAGTCGCCAGAGAGGGTTCTAAATTTGATCGTCTCGACTGTTCCGTTGTCTGTGACCGTGATGCTTTGAGAATTGGCACGTGGGTCAAAGTTGTACTTGAGACTGACATGGCCGAATGAAAGGATGGGGTCACGCTCTGAAACGCCGAACGAATCGGGGCGACTGGCCTCGAATTCGTAGGGATTGTCGGGTAGTAGATCTACGGACGGGAGACCTTCTACTGAAACTCGGAAGACTTCGTCGTAATCGAAGACGTACATGATGCCGTCCTCGGGCAGCGTGAAGCCCCTGATTCGTTCAGAAATGCGTGGGAGGTCAAGTTTCCTCATGGGGACGCCCAACGTAGAGCTAACCGGCGCTGCGCGGGTTTATCGCGCAGCGTCCAGCGACTGAAAGGAGCGAGGTTGAGCGCCATGTTAGGCACCCGTGCTCAGAAAACCCGAATGATCTTGGTTGCTTCTCGCTTTGCTTCCAAAGACATGGGGATACCAGTAGGACTCTTTGTTCCTGAACCAGACTGTGTTCTCTTCTGTTTCAAATGCGGCCAATTGAAGCATGGGGACGCCATAACGGTAGAGCAGGCCGATCAGTTCGCGAAGCGATTCATACGAGAGTTCGCTTGATGTTAATGACAAGACTATTTCGTCGATTTCTCCATAGACCTTATCTACGCCAGGGATGGACTTTGCCCACACGAAGAAGCTTTCTTCGTCGCCTTGTGAATAGAAGAAAACCTGCTTGCAGCGAATTTCGTTCATGTGGAGCCTAACGTAGAGCTAACCGGCGCTGCGCGGTTTTATCGCGCAGCGTCCAGCGACCGAAGGGCGCGAGGTTGAGCGCCGGGTTAGGGCTGGACAGGTCGGACACTCTGAAACTCAAATTACTCACCTCCCAATCCATTAATGAGTGCCCTTGCTCGCTTTTTCTCAGCGTCATATCGCTCGGACCGTTCGCGGCATCGAGCATCCGCAATTGAACTGCCACATTTGACCCTCCCAGTTCCCCTTCCGGTGAATTCAAACCAAAGCGAGCCTGGGTCATCGATCATCCGCTTTCCATCAGAATGAATCGAAATTTCAGGGTGTTTCGCGCGGATCAGTTCCGCAGGCAAGTGAGCTCGGATGTCATTGTTCGGGAGTTCGATCCGTGAGCTTGCCACGATCTCGTATGGTCCCCACGCCGTGCCCTCGACTCCGGGCAGACCTTCTTCGAGCAGCGCGTACTCTTCTGTAGCGAGGTAGCTTCGGTGGATGCGCACTCTTTTTAGCCTATGCAGACCTATTGCCGGAAGCATGGCTGGGCTGGGAGCGCGGCATTTCACCTGCCACAGCGCGAATTCTTCCAATTGCGGCAGACCACGAAGAAACTCGAAATTGTCAATGGGCTGCTGCCAATCTGTTGTCCCATACACCGACAGATACTTCAGACTTGTTGCCCCCGACAAGCCACTAAAATCAGCGACCCTGCGCAGGTTCTCCATGTGGAGGGCGCGCAACCATTTCAGGCTTCGCAAAGGCGATAGATCGCTAAACCCAGAAACATACTCTAGGACCAACTCCTCGATCCGACTCATCGACCCGATAAAGTCTATTGTGCTCGGCCTCGCGTGCGTAATTCGAAGCCGCTTTATCGACTGAAGACCCCCAACTGCTTGCAACTGCTCGTGTGTTGGCTCATGCAGAGTCAGTTCCTCGAGATTCGGAAGGGTAAGTACCCGCGACCAATGTTCGTCTGCTTTTCCGATGGTGACGATTTTTATTTCGGCGCTTCCAGCGGGCACATCACCGATGCGATATACGTAACGCTCTCTGTTAGGGATGAACGTCCAATAGCCGCCTTCGCGATCAAGAAAATCACCGAAATGATGTCGCATCGTGCCCCTAACGTAGAAGTAAGGGGCGCCGCGCGAGGTGGGTTGCTCGGAGAACGGCGGCATATTCGGCGTCCCGCTTGACTGCCGGGTTAGCGCAGAAGGGGGATGGCGGGTTGATACTGCCGCCACCGAAGCGGGACTGCTGCCGACCAACGGAGGCCTGAGCGCCCCGCGCCCGCCAGCCCAAGCGGGCGAAGGGAAGAAAGCGTAAAACGCAACCACGGCCAAGCGCGAGCAACGGAGCGCAGACCTCAACGCGTGAAGATGCGAGAGAGGGCAACGCCCGATGCGCACCGACAAACGCCAGCGCAGCCGATGACCATAACGCTGAGTGCGGCTGAGTAACTGACGAGCGAACGAAGCCGCGAGCAGTGAAGCTCAGATGCGGCGGCGGAAGTGGCAAGAAGCTTTGCATGACGAAATAATGAAGAGCGCTAACGTAGAGCTAACCGGCGCTGCGCGGCTTTATCGCGCAGCGTCCAGCGACCGAAGGGAGCGAGGTTGAGCACCGGGTTAGCCATCCAACGCACCACGGGTGAACTGATGGGGATGTTCCAGCACATACGAACCGCGGCGACGCTCAAAGTCTACTGCTGGGTCTCGCAAGAGAGCGAAAAAGCGGTCCTCCAATTGTTCAATCTCCTGCTTCTGCTGCGGGGTCGCCTTTACGTATGCCTTGCGTCTCGCACTTCCAGAAGTGGGGTACTCAGGCCCGAGCATGGAAACCGCTTTTTCAAGCACGTCCGCAAAGGCTTCGGCGCCAATGACTCTGAAGCCTACTAGTGCCCACGGCACAAGGTTGCCTGTTGGGTTGCAAAACAGTTGAGCGATGCCGCCATTCCGAATCTCCTTCTGACACCAGTCAACCGAGATCAGACTTCGCTGCCCCAGCGACAACTCCTCCATAAACGACACGAGTCTCCTGTAGTGACTGAACGGCAGGTCGTCCCAGATCGGTTCGATTGCATCCCATGCGATCTGCGCGAAATCGCTACCTCTCAGTTTGTCCGGATTCGCCGAAGAACGCATGGAGCATAGTCCTCTGGATGGCTAACGTTTGACGTGAGGGGCGGCCGGAGCCGTAGGCGGAGGGAACCCAAAGCGCAGCTTTGGGACGTCCCTCTCGACGGAATGGTTAGGCTGACGGCCCATCAGAAATTGAACCTGGCGCCACAATACATGCACGATACCTTCCCGCGAAAGAGATTGGCCCATCCGATTAACCACCTTTTGTTTGGACCAATTATTTCAAATTCTTCACACTTGGGTGCGCCGGTATCAATCAGGAAACGACGGCCACAGGAAGGACACTTGTGGAAGAAAGCAGTTACGACTCCCAGCCAACCCAAACAAGCAAGTGTCATTAGCAATAGATAGAGGTGATCATTTCCTAGAAGGAGTGGCGACTCACGTCCCGCGAGAAAGTAGACAACAACCTGAAGGACAAATAGTAGTAATAGAAAAAGTGCTGCCACTAAAAGGATGGCAGTGAGAACCATCAACCTAGGCTTCGGGTAATTAGCTTCCATGACCAAGCCTAACGTAGAGCTAACCGGCGCTGCGCGGCTTTATCGCGCAGCGTCCAGAGAGCGAAGCGAACGGGGTTGAGCGCCATGTTATGCATCGCGCTTCCAACTGACCGAGCGTACTTGCGGTTCAGCATTTGAGAAGACGCTGACGCAGCAATTGCCGGTAACGACGAGCCACTCTCTACGCTTGCTGTCGAAGCCCTGACGCTGGTTCTCTTCATCAGACCAGCCACCTTCTTGGACCTCAAGAACATGAGAGCCAAACGGAAACCCCTCAGCCGCCCAGTACCTAGCCAAGTCGACTTCATCAAGGTAACGAAAGGCTGAGGCGTTCGAGAACCCTACCTCGAGCCCCGCCACTTCCCCGTGCTTGCTGACGTCGCAGGCGACCGTTATGACGAGCCCTGCGCCGTCAAATGAAAGCCGCTCGACGTCCGATCCCCAATGGACGCCAACGGAGGGGCT
>Ga0316613_10002926_pt1 | contig 10823 bp, 12 predicted proteins | sample OWC_soil_day10_C_2_FD_207647 | JGI IMG/M metagenome (GOLD analysis project Ga0316613, IMG submission 207647) | Wetland soil microbial communities from Old Woman Creek delta, Ohio, United States - OWC_soil_day10_CT_b | ecosystem: Environmental > Terrestrial > Soil > Wetlands | place: USA: Ohio... | reverse complement strand
CTGGAATCTTGGAAAACGTTGTGCTGGTAAGCCAGGGAACCTTTCCTATTCCCATGGCTTTCAGCACTTCGTTAATCAAACCGGCATTCTCGTCAAAGAGCATCCGGAAAATCAAACCCATGGCTATGGCCGCACAGATATTGGGCAGAAATGTTACCGTCTTAAAAATAGTACTTCCTTTTAAATGCCCGTAATTTAACAGACTTGCGATGGCTACAGCCAGAAACATGATAATAATCAGACCGGAAATCCAGTACACCACAGTATTTTCAAGGGCTGCCCAAAACATATTATCAATGAAGAGCTTTTTGTAATTCTCAAACCCGCAAAACTCCGGTGCACCGATTCCTTTCCAGTTGGTAAGGCTGATGTAGAATGTCCAGACTGTGGGGATCAGCTGGAACATAAAAAACAAAAGAAAAAACGGCAGGATAAACAGGTATGGAATTTTATTTTTCCTTATAATCTGCAGCATACTGATTCTCCTTCACTTTTCTGGGGAGAGATAAACTCTCCCCATTCATTTACTTCATTATCTTTGCCTGTCCGATTTTTGCCTTAAGATTCTTATCCATATTCGCAATTGCCTGTTCCATCGTCTGGTTGCCTGCTACATAGGTTTCTAATTCTGCTGATATGATCTCATCTGCTTCTGCATCCTGTGGTGTAATAATTAAATTGGCAGCACCATTCTCAAGACACTTTCCTTCCATTTCCCTGAAAGACTGTCCTCCGTAGTAGTCAGACGGTGCTTTCCAGAAATCATCCTGAAGCAGTTTTAAACTAATGGGATTGGCATAAGGTGCGTTCTGTTTTTCCATGGATTTTACCCAGGTATTTCTGGACTCTGCATCGAACTGGAAATCATGCCACAACTGTTCCAGCAGGCCGGCATACACATTGTCTCCTTTGTTAACAATGCAAAAATAAGAAGATACGGGTGCACCCGCTTTTCCCACTGATTCAAATTCCGGAGATGCCATAACTCTCCATTTTCCAGAAGTGGCTTGGCAGTTCTTTCTTAAAAATTCGTCCCAGAAAGCTCCGATATAAAAGGTTGCCACCTGTCCATTATTGATGGCATCATATAATGCAGGCTCCATAATTTCTGATTTAAGCAGAAGTCCCTGCTGATACATGGTGTCCAACGTTCCAAGTGCAAGCTTGGTCCCCTCATCCTGGCCGATCACAACATTTCCTGATTCATCCCAGATTTTAGCGTTTGCCTGAGGCATTAAGCCTCTTCTTCCCCAGTATCTCCAGGTTTTGCTTCCGGGGCTGATATAGGACAGGTAAACAGTGCCGTTGCTTTTTTCCTTCAGGAGTTTGCCAGCTTCCATGTAACCGTCAAAGGTGCTCATCATGGCTGGATCAATTCCGTACTTATCAAAAATTTCCTTATTGTAGAACAGCACATTAGGTCTCACTGACTCCGGTAATCCGTAAGTATGTCCATTCACCGTTGCATCATTGGCAGCACCGTCTACCAGATCTTTTAGATAGGGCTGCAAAAATTCTGTTTCATCCTTCAGTAATCCGCCCTGTGACAATTCCATGATGTTAACAGGGTCTAAATAAGTTGCATCTGGAAGATCATCTACCGCTCCTGATAAAGCAGTCATAGTGATCTTCTCACGGCTCTTGGCATGCCCTTCTGTCTGAACGATGCTGATTTTTACATCTGGCGCAATGTCTTTGTGCCGTTCCAGCCATGCATCAAAATATTCCTGCAGATATTGGGGCTGTCCGGTTCCGTAAATGGTGATTGTACCCGACGGATATACCGCTTCCTTGGAAGCAGCTTCCGTTCCTGCCTCCGCCTTCTTGGTTTCCTGCGCTTTCTCTTCTTTTGGAGCATTGCTTCCGCCACATCCTGCAAGTGTTGACAGAACCATGGTGCCTGTTAATAGTGCTGCAATCATTTTCTTTCGCATAACAAACCCTCCCAAATAGTTAGTTTTTTCTACACTTCTCTGGCTGCAACTGTAATTGCTTTGATTCTTTCATAAGGTATCTCAGTTGGTAATGTACAGTCTGCCCCCAGTATAAATGCCGTCTTTCCATATTCCCTTATCACATTCTTTGCTTCAGCCTTAAGCTCTTCTATGGTACCCTCAACCATAACTCCGCTTCTGTTTCTCAATCCCCCCATTACAGTTGTACCTGGAAATAACTCTCTTCCCTGCTCCAGACTGAAATCAGTTTCGTAAACTCCCCAGTTTACTACATCTGCCAGTTCGTTGTAGGATGCATAGCGATCCATGTTTAAATTATCCTTGCACATATGTAGGAAATTAATACCTCCTGCCTCCTTTGAAGCCTTTAGAATCTGTTTGTCAAATGGTTCGATGTACTCAGCAAATTCTTCATCTGTGAAATAATGTCTTTCTCCGCCTAATGCTGCATAATAAATTCCATCTAACCCCAATTCATGATATTTAGCTGCCAGCTGGCATAAGACATCAGTGATTCGTTTAAAAGCTTCCACAACCGGTACAGGATTTTCTCTGAGATGGGCACAGATTAATTCTCTTGTCTTCTCATATCCATATCTGCTTTCGTTGGGATGAATCGCAGAGGCACAGATACCATGAAGCGTTCCCAGTGAATATGCGTCCCCATCCGCCTTTTCCAAAATTCTCTTTACCAGGTCTGTCTGTTTTAGCATAAATGTGTCGTTCATGGAATAAACCGGAATCTGATTCCAGTCATCTGGAGTTTTAATTACACCTGCGTCAGGAATGAGATTTTCATTCATGATTTTAATGATGTCAGTATCTGTTTCTGTAAAGAACTTCAGATGTGTTGATATCCCTCTTTCTCCATGTACTTCTCCTGCCGGAAAATGCAGAGAAAAGCCGGTAGGTACATAATCCACCTCATTTCCCTGTATTGCCGCAATCACACGTTCTCTTTTTTTCATCTAGATTTCCCTAGCCTTTCTTCTGTTCATATTACTGATAATACCAGTAATGCTATCAGTTGTCAATAGGTGCTATTATTTATCTATATTTTCGGTATTAGCCACAATAACCTCATCTATTTTTGTATGAATTGTATAATAGCAGGGTAAAAAAAGCACCGCTTTACCTATAATAATACAGGTAAAACGGTGATTCATTTCCCTTCCATGTTTTAATCGTCAGATCAAGAGTTTTTAGCATGATATTGATACGCTTCCGCTGCTGCATTATCAGCTATTATTCTGGCTGCATTTAACAGCATCAATGGCAAGAACCACCATCAATGATAACAAAGCATCCCGCTCTTCCTCCACATCAATAATATACGTATCCGTAAAACGAAGCAGCTGTTTTTCTATCTGTGCCACAACATGCCCATCTCCGGAGTATATGGAATAATCCCATTCAAAAAAATCGCCTTTTACTTCCCAGCCATTGCAGTCGATGTGAAAGGACGGTCTGAAAAAAGTAAACTCCTTTGTTATTGTACCTACCGTATCACCATTAATAAGAATGTAAAACCGGGGAAGAAACGTAAATATCTGCTCTTTTAAAGTAGCCAGATGATTCCCGTTTTTATCATAGATTTCCAGTTTGTGCCCCCAGGCAGGTTTTCCGCTGACTGTGAAAACGCAGCTGCCTTCCTCATCATAAATGTCATAACTGTCAAACCAGGAAAAAAAGCGTTGTTTAAACATTAACTTCATTGTCTATTCTCCTTTTATACTTTTTCCGTTACTTTCTCTCTCATCTCTACAACCAATCAGTCATATTCTCTTTTATAAATGTAATCTCACGGATATAAAACTTTTGATGCCCCGATTCTTTCATTTTAATAAACGGTTCATTTCCCTTTTGGCATTCCTCGTCAAAAAGTGTCACAAGATCCTGGAGCCGTTGAATGAGAGTTTGCAAAACCTCTGCAGCATTCCTCATGCCATAACTGTCAAGAAATTCATGGAGCAGCAGTTTCCTCTCCAGACTGTCCGTTGATTTACTGTATCTGCGATATAGTCTGGTATCTATATTATAAATTTCTTCACTAAGAGGCACAAAACGGTAAACTGCATAAGCAACATCCCATATCCTTGGAGCGGGGCATGCCGTATCAAAATCAATTAACCCTACGGGCTTTAAATCTTGAAATGTAACATTATACGGTGCAAAATCGTTATGGCAAATCACTTCTTTCTGTAATTCGCCTTTATATTCTAAAAACCAGATATCATCCGGATTCTGTACAAAATCAACAGTCCCATCGTGGAATTTTCTAAGCATTCCCGCCGCCATCCGAACAGTTGTAATTTTCTTATTGATCTCATTTTGCATGGGATAATCATCCATTGTTTCGCCCTCTACAAAGCTTAACATTTCCATATTATCCTCACTCATTCCAAGAAAACGGGGCGTAAACGAAATACCCTTGTCTTCCAGATGTAATAACAGTCTGTGTACGGATTTACTTTGAGGCTTTAAGTCTCTGTAAACCACCTTGCCATCACTGAAAACCTCTGAAATATTCCCATTTTTAAAAGCTATTTTTTTATCGTTCCATTCTTCTCTCACACCAATCCCCCAAAACACATTCTTCGCACTTCGCCTTTCTGGCTGTGCAGACCCCTCTTCCATGATAAATCAGCTGAAAATTAATCCGGTTCCAGTGTTCCTCTGGTAATACGTTTTGAAGTTCCTGTTCCACTTTTACCGGATTCTTCCCTTCCGCCCATCCCAGCCGTCTGGATATCCGAAAAACATGGGTATCTACCGTAACTCCCGGAATTTCAAAAGCATCGGCAAGAAACAGAGTGGTATGGCTGATCATGATAAAACCCTTCTTTGGTAACTCCGTATACGTCATCCAGCTTTTTAAGAATTGCACCAATGTGATCTTCTGTCATCTGTTGCAGTCCTTTCCTCTCTTTTTGCCAGGGGAAATTTCATCAGGATCAAACAGCTTTATGATTCCGTATTCCCCGTCATAACCTGGTATTCGTTCCACTTTTCCTTCCCGCAGCCGGCTCACCCCTTCTGCAATCATAGGATCTGATATCTTTCTGATGTCTTCCAGAGGGACCTCTCTTAATATATTAAATTCTGATCCCAGCCCACGCAGCAGTTCAAAGTACTGATTTTGAACCTTTTTGCTTGCTGCAGAATACCCCAGGCAGGCAGCGATCACCTCCGGCAGCGGAACCAGGCTCTCAAAATGCTTACCCTGGGGCAATACAAAACCCTCCTCCCGGTCAGACAGCTGCCCAATCCGGTGAGATACTCCCATAGTCAGTTTTCCACCACACACCGGACATCTGCCAGAATGAAGTTCTGCCTCAGAAGGCGAAATGCAGATCCCGCATTTTCTGTGACCGTCATGGTGGTATTTTCCTTCTTCGGGGAAAAATTCAATGGTTCCCATTAATCCACTGCCACTGGTTAAAGCATGAGAAAGTCCGTCAAAGGACAGTTCGATGTCCAAAAGACTGGCCTCCCTGCCAAGCTTTGCAGGAGAATGGGCATCGGAGTTGGAGATCAGCTGAAAACGATCCAGCGCCGATATTCTCCAGATCATGGAGGGATCTGAAGAAAGTCCGGTTTCCAATGTATGTATATGAGAAGTCAGATCTTCAAAACACTCTTCTATGGTGTCAAAGCCGGAACATGCCCCGAACAGGGAGAAATGGGGCGTCCAGATATGTGCGGGGATATAAACAGCCCTGGGATCTGTTTCCAGCATCATTTCCAGAAGATCGCGGCAGTCAAGTCCTAAGATGGGTCTGCCATCCGAACGGATATTGCCCACAGCCTCAAGCTTTCTAGAAAGCTGCTCTGCCCCATGAAGTCCTGGTAAAAGAAGAAGGCTGTGTACCTTTCTCGTCTTTCCATTCTTTTTATAAATAGAACTGATTTCTCCGGAAATAACAAAGCGGGGGATCAGGGAACCGAAGGTGTTTTCTCCCTCCAGACGGTACTCTTCCTTTAACACATAAAGCCCTTCCTCCGCTGGAGTCAGTTTCTCTTTTAACTCTGCTCTCCATGCCGGATGAGTAAAATCACCGGTACCGAGAATCCCGATTCCTTTTCGTCTGGCCCAAAGATCCAGCTGCTCCGGCGTGCAGTCTTTGCTGGTTGCCATGGAATACCTGGAGTGGATATGTAAATCTGCTATGTACATTTGTTCACCTGCTTTTGTTTGTCTGAATTCGATTATACCCTTCCTTACACCCCTGTGCAACAAGCAATCTATTCCTACGAACTTTTAAGTAATTAGACAGCAAGTTTCCTTTTTGTCGGACAAAAATATTTTATAAAACCTGCTTGCATGTTACCTTACGTCACGTATTATAATAAGGTCGTGAGGCAAAAAAGATTATTATCGGAAAGGGGGTGAAGTAACAAATGGAAAGTGAAGAGGAAAGGCATTTTTCTGTAGGCGAATTGGCACAAATTTGCGGGATTACCGTCCGCACTTTGCAATATTACGATCGTTGCGGACTGCTTCAAGCATCTTTCACAGAAGGTGGACGGAGAGTCTATTCTCGCAATGATCTGTTTAATCTTCAGCAAATTCTCTTTTTGAAGTCTCTTGGATTTTCTCTGGAACAGATCAAAGGACAGGTCACGAGTGAAAACAATTCGAAAAATATAGTGAAGGTTTTTGAAAAACAGTACGATATTTTGCAGGCACAGATGATCAATCTTCAAAAAATGCTGGATACATTAGAAGTAGCCATAAAAGAGGCAAAAGAAGGGCAGGCCGTCAGTTTGGAAAAAATTATGGCTATCCTTGAACTTATGAGTGAAGGTAATCCATATACGTTTCTCCTTCGTTATTTTAGCGGGGAACAAATCAGGATTCTTATGGAACGAACCCCTCAGGTTAATCAAAGCTTTATTGACAGCATTTCCAAACTATTTTCCAAACTTGATCAACTTTATGTAAGAAAAGTAAGCCCGGAAAGTCCTGAGGCACAAGATCTGGCCAAAGAATGGTGGTCTGTGGTACGGGATTTTTCCGAAGATAATCAGGAGTGGCTTCACACTTTGATTTTAACGGGAAATGATTTAGATAACTGGCCTAAAGAAGCCGGAAATCTCAAAACAATGATGCGAGATTTTCTTTCCCCCGCATTAAGTCTCTATTTTAAAAGACACGACATTCATATTGATAATTTGAAAGGAGGCATAATATGAGCGAATCAGTCGTATCAGTAAAAGGGCTGGTAAAACGGTACGGTTCTTTTACAGCTGTGAATGGGATTGACCTTGAAATTGGTCATAGCGAGGTCTTTGGGCTCCTTGGCGCCAACGGAGCAGGGAAAACCACGACGTTTGAATGTATTGAAGGACTACGCGCGGTTTCAGATGGTAGTATCCGTGTGGCCGGCTGTAATCCGCAAACGGAGCGAAGAAAATTAAGACAAAAGCTTGGCGTACAATTACAATCTTCCTCTCTGCCGGATACTATTCGCATTGGTGAAGCTATTGAGTTGGTTTGCGCTTGGCAGCATACCAGAATTCCTAAAGAAGCTATCCATGATTTTGACACAGAAGGACTTTTGAAGAAACAATACCGGCAGCTCTCAACCGGTCAGAAGCGACGCGCCCACTTGATTTTAGCACTTTGCAATCACCCGGAGGTTTTAATCCTTGACGAACCGACCGCAGGGCTGGACGTACAAAATCGGGCTAAATTGCATGAGCAAATCCGTTCTATCCGAAAACAGGGGGCAACTATTCTATTGGCAACGCATGATATGGCGGAGGCCGAAACGCTTTGTGATCGCATAGCAATTTTAGTTCATGGAAAAATCGTTGTATGCGGAACCCCCGAATCTATTACAGCAGCCAATACGACCGCAAACGAGCAAAACACACGAATTAGGTTGCGAACGGAGAAAGGTTCGCTGCTTCCCGGTTCCAACATTGGAAATGCCACATTTATCGGTGAAAAGGACGATTATTTAGAATGGATGTGTCAGAATGCTGCAAGTGAAGTAATTAATATTTTGGGAGCTGTACAGGCACACGGCGACCGTGTAGAGGATTTGCGGGTTGAAAAACCCTCTTTAGAAGAAAGGTTCTTGGAGTTAGTGGAAGGGGGGCAGGCACGATGAGTACATTTTTCAAATACTTACGCATTCAATTTTTGATGGATTTGCGGGAACGCAGTACCTTAATGAACTACTATTTGGTTCCGATTTTGTTTTTCTTTGTGATAGGGTCAGTATTTTCCTCAATCAATCCTCTCATGAAATCAACGCTGGCCGCCTCTATGAGCATTTTTTCTATTACAATGGGAGCCATTATGGGAGCACCCATTCCTATCGTCAAAGTAAGAGAATCGGGTACATTACGTGCATTTCGGATAAACGGTATCCCGGATGTGGCAGTATTGGCCGTGCAGGCAATCAGTTCATTTCTGCACTTAATGATTGTTTCGGCCATTATTTATTTTGCCGCGCCTCTAGTTCTTCATGCGCAAATACCTCCCTATCCCGGTGCCTATGCTGCCGTGTTATTGTTGTATCTTTGTGCCAGTGTGGGTATCGGCGTTCTGATTGGTACGGCAGCACAAAATCAGGCCATGTCCAGTATGCTTTCTATGATTGTGTTTTTGCCTACTGTACTTTTTTCAGGTATTATGTTTCCGATCAAGATGCTGCCGGAAAGTTTTCGCTGGGTTAGCTGGGTTTTTCCGGGGACACATGCTATGCAAGCATTTATTGGGCTTGCATACAACCGTCAAACGGATTTCAGTCCCGCAATAGCAGTTTTGGTACTGGCAGGAATAGGAATTGTCACTTATGCTGCTTCTATTTGGCGTATCGGAAGCATACGAAACAGCGAACAGGCATGAAGGGAGTGAATCACTTGACTATATGCTATTCGCTCCGCGACTCAGAGTTTCAACTATAAAATATATCCCACATAAAGTATCTGCTCCGGAACTATGACCGATTTCCGAAAACAGATCTGCAATTTTATTTTTATCAGTCTGTTCCGGTAACTTTATAATCGATTCACTGAAATATCCATCAACAGCACATTTCAAAAATGCTCCGCTGATATCGTTGGTCTCTTTCACGGAATCTGTTATATATTTTCTCAAATAATATAACATTTCATCTGCTTCCGACATTTTGGAAAAGCACGTTAAGCCAGCCAGTACCCCACATAAAAAGTCATCCCCAGATGGTGTCAGTCCTTTGCCCAAGCCAATAATGCGTATCATTTCATGGGCTGCTTCCTGGTATTTTCCATGCTTAAAATGTTCCGCGAAAATATGAATAACAGGTTCTGCGTAAAGGGCAATGGTCGTTTTGCAAACAGCCTTTCTTTTATAAAAAAACAAGTCCAGTTCTTTTTTCTCTTTCAACAATTCAATGATTGCATTGTACAGAGGCAGATCCCGGCCAATTTTTACATGATTTAATTTTAAATCAACTATTTCTGTTTTTTCCTGGTAAAAATCAATATTTGAAACAAGGATTCCTTGTGCTGTTTTCTCTGCCTTTTCACCCGTCTGTAAATGACCGGATAAAAAATCAAATTCATCTGCATCAATAATAACACTTAAAGGAGACATGCAGGAACCTTTCAGCTGTAAGGAAACTAATTGATTTCCAAAGCTAATATTTATGGTTTTCCTGTAAATGGAATGAATATGTCCTGTTTTTTCATTCTCTAATACGTTCTTAACAAGTCCAGACATTCGTATGATTCGTATTCTCATGACCATATGATTAAACCATTTCTCCGGTTTCTGCAATTGATTGTATCTTTTAGGAAGCTGCTTTTATTACTGAAAATTATATCGTTTTCTGGATGCCTGTAAATGTACCCTCATCGCATTTTCAGCGCCGTCCTGATCATGTGCGATAATGAATCCATATATCTTTTGATGTTCATCGTATATATTTTGTAATTGTTCCATATTTGCCATACCGCTTGAACTTACTTTTCTCATAAAATTTATTATAGTCCGGATTAACTGGTGTATTACATCATTTTCCGAACATTTTGATATTACTAAATGAAATTCCATGTCCAGCTCAAGGAACATATTATAATCCTGTTCATGATATGCTGCATACATCTTAAAAAAAATATCATTCAGCTCTTCCAGATTCTTATTCTGAACTCGGGATGCTGCCATTCTGGCCGCCATTACTTCTAACGCATAACGTACATCCAGCATACTTTCAATCTGTTCCGTATTTAAAAACAGTGACCATGACAATGGAATCATAAAAAAATTAGAACCATCGTTGCAAAGAAACGTACCCTGACCTGGCCGGATTTCAATTAATCCTAAAACATCAAGCACCTTAAGTGCCTCACGAATCGCTGATCTACCCACTTCAAATATCTCTGCCAGATTACGGTCCGACTCAATTTTATCTCCCGGGTTTAATCTTCCAGAAAAAACTTCATCTGCAAAATAGTTAGTCAGACGATTAAGCAATACATTGACATTGGTATTTTTGTTGGTAATCGTATCTTCCTGGCTGTTTTTATAACCAGTATCTCTGGGCACAAGAATTACAAGCATATTCATGAACTTGTCGGTACTCATCTGAAATGCACTGACATCGAAATTTAACTGTCCTGAAATTCGTTCCAATACATCATCAAGCCGTGCTCCCCCCTTGGTCTCCAGATTCGACAATGTAGACAGGCTGATTTCGTTCTTTCCATCTTTATCAATAAAATATTGCTGAATGAACTCACGCTGCGTAAGCTGAAGGTATCTTCTCAAGGTCATCAGATTATTTCTTTTATTAAACTCTGTTTCATCTATCATTCATCTTCTCCTATTATTTTACATTGTACTATAGTCTGGATCAGTCTCCGGTGCTGGCA
>Ga0316613_10002925_pt1 | contig 10824 bp, 6 predicted proteins | sample OWC_soil_day10_C_2_FD_207647 | JGI IMG/M metagenome (GOLD analysis project Ga0316613, IMG submission 207647) | Wetland soil microbial communities from Old Woman Creek delta, Ohio, United States - OWC_soil_day10_CT_b | ecosystem: Environmental > Terrestrial > Soil > Wetlands | place: USA: Ohio... | reverse complement strand
TCCGGGCTACTTACCCCCTTTGTCCCTCGTTAATATGACCGAAACTTTTTTCTTCTAAATTTGAAAACAAGCAGTAATCCCAACAGTAATACAGCTATCGGGACACCGTATACTACCAAATATTTTGTATTTGAATTGCCCCCAAACATATTGTCCATTGCGGCCATATTGTTGATTATATCTTCATTTACGCCGAGAGCCTTCAATCTTTGCTTCTGTTCATCCGTCAGGGGTTTCCCTGCCGATTCATTTATTATTGCCATTATGTCGTTCATCTTGGATATATCAAACATACTGCCGCCATGATTAGCCTGATTATTCCTTTCGCCGCCCATACTCATACTACCAAGAACGGATAGATCAACCGTTGTGGCGACAGTACCATAAGAGGTAGATGGCTGCTCTCCTTTTAGCTGGGCATCAATACTTTCCGCCCGTTCCCTGCCGAAAGCTACTAGCACTGGAATTGCTTTGCCGTAATCTTCATAGGTATAAAAAGCAGTAGCGTCTGCTTTTACATAGTTATTTATCAATTTATCAGTTTCAAGAACAGAATTTTGGAATACTCCGTTTTTAATATATCGATCGGTTAGTTCCTTGAGGTGTTTATGATACATTTCTTTATATGCAGGCACTTCTAACAGCTTTCCTATAAGCGGTGCATCTTCCAAATTACCCTTTACCGGCTTATCAATGGGAAAATTGATTGCCTCTGAGGCATTTTTTACACTAAACCCGGCAAAGGACATATTCAAATCCCAAGGCAATATCTTGCATACCCCGTCTTTCTCATAAAGATAGTAGTTATGAAACATCCCGCCAGTATAGCTGTCCAGATTAACTAAAAAAGTATTCACGGCAAAATATCGCAAGATTTCGTCTACATCCAGATATTCTTCGAGCCTTGTGCCGTCATTTAGATTTTTGATCATAGCAATGACTTTACGGAACTCCTGGTCAGTTGTAGATTTTAAAACCGCGCTTTCTCTTATTGCTGAATAGTTTGCGGGTGAATCTCCTGTATATTTAAGGTCGGTTCCCTTTCCCCCCAACATTTTTCCGGGAAACCCTTCCTTAGATCGTTGTCCATTCTCCTCCTGCTGTGGGCCGCCCTCAACTTGCGGACTAGGCGGGTTGTTGGCATTAGGAAACAGTCTGCCCCGTTCCTGTAATCCTTCTCCTGCTCCAGCCATGTCCATACTTTCCGGTTTATAGAGGTTACCTTCTACACTGCCGAATGTTCTTTCAACGAAACTTTCATCTATAGTTTCTACTGCCAGATATAACCCCCAATTTTTTCCATTTAAAACAATATTCGCGTAAGCAAATGCAGGTGTCGGGACCCCCATAAAATCAAACAATTCATAGGATAGATACTCTTTCATGTAAGACTTGTCAGAAAACATGTTATTTAGCGATATCTTTCTAAGACCATAGCAGCTCTGGCCTTTAACATACTTGCCAAAATCAAGCTTAAAGCTGAATCGGTCTGAGTTTTTGTCAGCGATAATCGTTGTAAGGGTAGAATTGCCCTTTGGATTTATAGCAACATTATAAAAAGTCGTGCCGTTTATCGTTATCGTACAGTTGCGAGGTTCTTTCTTGGCGGCATTTTCCAACAGCCAATTCCAATCAGCTTGGGCTATTTCAATACTGATATCAATTACTTTTTCTTTATTAAATATTTTTTCAATATACTCAGGCTGAGAGATCTCAGCCTTTTGACTACTTGCAAGGCTACTTCCGCATATTGCCGGCATCATTAATAAAATTGCCAGAATTATGATACTAGTAGTGAATTTATTATATACCAATATTTTCAGCTCATTTTTGAAAGTCAATATAATGCTGGTCATTAGCTTACGTAATCGCCATTATAGCTGACCATTACAGCATTACTGACTCCGTTCAGCTTACTTATTTCATTTACAAAGTGTGAGTGCATGCTCTTAAGGCGAATTTCAATTGTGAATTCGATGCCTTTCCCCCCTGTAACTGTCTTAGATTTGACGACGTACTTCTTTACTGCGTTATCGATAATTTTCAGCACTTCGTTTTCTGCCGTATCATCATCACAATGAATTATCAAAATGTATGGATTATCTAAACTGGTTTTATTAACTAACACAATTAGTATGAAGCCGATAAATAGGGAGCCAAAGATAGCTAAAGGAATTAAACCCGCGCCCAGAACAATACCTATTCCTATCGACCAAAACAGATATACTACATCCAAGGGATCTTTAATCGCAGCCCGGAATCTTACTATCGACAGTGCACCAACCATGCCGAGGGAAAGGACTACGTTAGATGTTACAGAGAGTATTACCAAGGATGATACCATGGCAAGTGCAACAAGCGAAATGCTGAAATTTTTAGAATACATTACCCCCTTAAAAGTTTTATTATATACTGCCAAGATAAACAAACCCAAGCACAAAGCCAGTCCGATAGCCAGTGCTCCATCGACTAATGAAACACTTGTAGCTTTTTCCGTAAAACTTGATTTAAATATATCATTAAAATTAATTTGATTATTCATCGTAAAAGCCTCCAGCATTCAACTTATTCATATTTGCGGCAAATTGCATATTTGGAAATAGACGTCTTGCGGCGGTCACCAAGTTGTAAAATATCTGAAATAACCTCTGGCAAAAATGCATCATACTTAACTTCTAAAATGATCAAATTGGGGTCGAGCACATCAACGGTTAGCAATTCCTTATTAAATAAATCGATACTGTATAAGCCTGTTTTCAATTGTTTATCAAGAGTAACCCTCACATTGCCGGCACTAAACACATAGGGTTCCCTGATATAATCCACAATGGTCTTAGGTCTCAGCTGTTGATGCTGCATTTTTTCATATAGTTCCTCTAAAAGCGGTTTCTCCGAGTCTTTTAGCCATTCTATGTTTCCGGCTAATATTTTTTCACATTGTTCCTTAGTAATAGAGGCGCCCCTTTTTGATGCTATGTCGCCAGTTTTCACTTTTTTTTCAAGCTTTATATATGTTTCATTATGGTTATATAGACGAATACGAAACTTCTCATGTCTTTTTAATCCTGTTATTTTTTCCATCAGCGCTTTATCATCCGGAGTGTCGAAGTACAAACTCCGTATCAAATAAATTCCGTTTGGTCCCACATGATCATCATGTTTCATGACAGTATGTAATTTACTTTGTAAGACAACACATTCGGTTAGATTAATATAATGCTTAAACTCATGCCGGAATTTTATTTTTTTCACTCGTTCACCTCCCGTCACCGCTTACAAAAAACATCCTTTTATCCTAACGGACATTATTAGTATTCTATCCTCTAATTGCAATTAAATACGCGTACTAAGAGCACAACAGGCCTCCCCTTTTATCTACTTGATGTGCTAGGCAATTAGACAATAAGAACGTAGGTGATATAATAAATAACGCCTAAAACATCCCGGATTCTTGCCGGACAATGATGCTTTAGGCGTTTTCTTCATTGGTTTGAGGGAAAAGCGGGGGTGTTCAGGCTTGAGTTATATAAATAAATTGACTTATTTGCAAATTAGCTGCTGACTGATAAAAAGGTAGGCAGATGAGAGAAAAGGGATATACTACGAGGATGCAATCTATCACGCAATAGCAAGAGGAAATAATAGGGCCATAGGTATTGAAGGAAATAAGAGATAATAAGTCAAAAACATATAACTCAAGCCTGACCCTTAGCGACCCAGTTAAGCTTTATGACATTGGTCTGCCGTCCCCTTGACACGTTGAAAGAATTTTTGCTGTTCCGGCAGAAGAAATGAAAGATGTCATGGGGATGAGGGTGGTGACAATGAAATGCGGATGTCAGCACCCTGTCCACGAGACACCTAAGCAATAGAACTCTGTTAATAATGGGAAGCAAAATAAATGTCCCTTTGCTTCTCTACTATTTTGTGCCCAATTGTGACCATGCTACCGCTCCATAAACCACTTACCTTCATCACAGAACAAATAAACCTGCTCACCGAACTAAAAATTATTTGGAATTCGGTCTTTTATCCGACAAAATTTCGGTTGGATAAAAGACATGCTTTTCTAAATTCTTCTGTCAACTCTCGAATACATTTTCATTGGTTGTTTGAATCTGAACTATCCTCTCATTTCCTTGTTTATCGAGAAGGCATAAAAATAATGCTATACTGAAGTTGACGTTTCATCTTGTACAATCTTTCCACCAATGGTTCCTTTGTTATAATTTGAATCTTTGATTAAATCTATATTTAACATAACACGATCACTTTTTCTAATTGATAATTCTCCAGGATGTGATTCTAAATAACCTTGTTTTTTAACTATCATATTGTAATAATTAGGAACAATATTGTAAATTAGATATTGTCCACTTGAATTTGACGTAGCTTCATAAATCGTTTTACTGCATTCATCAAAAGAAGTTAAATAAATCGTTGCATTTTCAATAGGGTTTCTGCTTACTGCCTCTAATATTTTACCATAGACAATACCCTTTACAAATATCGGACTTTTCTTTAGTTTGAATGATAGCTTAGTGACCGAATTATCTCTTACGAAGATTTCTTTAGTTTTCGATGTGTTGTAACCAATTGCAGAGGCAATAACCTTATACTCACCGGGACTTAGTATATTTTCAAATATATAAAATCCCTTTTTATCAGTTGCTATGTGAAAAAGAGGTTTAAAATTGTTATTAAACACCTCAACTGTTGCATTCTCTATTGGTGATTTCTTACATTTAGAATAAACTCTTCCTACTAAAAGCGTATGGTAACAGGGTTCGGTCCTTTTCAATTCAAGATTGACAGCAACCTCTTCATTCACATTTATTTTAAATGGATCACTTGCTTTGAGAATATAAATATCACTGATAAACATTAATCATGACACTTCTTCTTGTTTGGTTGATTTTACCAAATAGGTGCCTGGATTTATATTTGCAAACAAATACCTGCCAGTAATACCGGTTTTTGTAGTGGCAATGATACTTTCAACTCCGCCTGCTATTGAATATAAAGCTACCGCAGCATTTGAAATTGGAAGTCCTGTAGAAAGATCTTTGATAAATCCACTAACGGTGCCTGTATTCGCATCAGCATCTGGCACTAAGGATACGTCACTATTGATTATTTCGCTTGTAGTAACATTAATTGTAGCTGTTTGACTTAGAAAGAAACCTAATTTTGATACTACTAAATGATAATCACCATCAGGAACAAGATTTAATATATATTGTCCTGTAGAATTGGTTGTTCCTGTTGATATGAGTATAGGTTCTGGTAGCGTTTCACTATATAACAGTACAGTTGCATCCTGAATGGGTACTTCTCCATTGGTATTTCTTATGATACCATATATTACACTTAAATTTGCATCAGGATCTGCTGTTAATTCAATATTTGCAGTAGTGGTTTTATTGAGTTGAATAGTTACTGGGATTGTAAGTGGGAGTAGATACCCAGGTGCAATTGCTGTTACCTTACAAGATCCAACTGGAATATCACTAATAGAATATTGACCATTGCCCCCTGTATTGGTGTGAGCAATAGGATTATCGTTTATATCAAATACTTTTACCGTAGCATTACTTATTGTGGTTCCACCTGAGCTTACTGTTCCTTTTAGAATACCGCTAGTTGCTGCAGGATTTGCGGTTAAATCAAGATTTTCTGTTATTTCTTCTCTTCCTGTAATACTAAACTGAGGACTGCGTCCAATTTCATATAAATCTATATATGCCATAATTATACCATCCTTTATTCTTTATTTTTAAATTATGAGTAAATCTGTTCTCATGGATCTGGTTTAGATATAATAATCCCCCTTGTCATTATTTTTTAGTATGTCAGAGTTGTGCAACGAAGCAACGGACCACTGGTATTGTGAATTTTATTCAATTATTAATATATATTACATAGTATGTTGACTGTGCTTGAGTGGTTACTACGAGTTAAGAGAATTAACCTATGTTAAAAAAATCAAGTAGGAGGCGGTGATTGACCGCCGTCCTCTTACACCACCGTACATACCGTTCGGTATACGGCGGTTCGGTAAGTTTTAAACGGAGCTAGCACGTGTGCTAGTTCTTCTCTTTGGCGTGTGACCAATACTCAGCACTTCCGCATTTACCTCAAAGTTCCACTTTTACTTCATCACGGATAGTCCATATTTATATGGTTATCTGCTTCAACATACAGTCAGTGCCTATGAAAAACATTTATCTTACCGTCAAGTCCTTCCCTCGCCTATCCTTTCGGTAGGTTTATTCAGGGGAGAATCATGAGGACGGTTCCGCTGATGTGAATTCACTCTTTTAGCATGATAATTTCTACTGCATCAAAAGAAGAACGAAATCGCTCCCGCGATGGCCTTAGGCTAGTCTCCCGTAATAAAAATTTCATGAAAAAAGTGAAAAGTACGCTCCTTTATGGTATTGTTTAAACACGGGGACAGGGACCATGTTTTTGTTTTCTAACGATGTTATTTTGAAACAAAATCCCTGTCCCCGTGTTCCCCCTAAAAGGATCAACCGCGGTACAGGAAAATCGGTTATCAATTCCAACTTTTATGGTAAAGCTTCGCCAATATTTAGTTGATGCAGGCAATACAAGACAAGGGGACGGAGGAAGTGTCTTGATATTAAGACACTTCCTCCGTCCCCTTGTCCGCTCCGGAAAAGAATGAGGATCAAGACCAACTAATTTATCCCTATAAATAATACGATGAAATAGAGTTAGAAGTTTGGTAGCAGGGGACATAGGGGGACGTTCCTTTCTTGGCAACATTAGAGTGACGAAAAAGGAACGTCCCTGATTGTCCCCTCTGACGGTGTTCATACCGGCAAGCTGAACACTGTCAAACTGGGGGTTGACTTCTACTTCTAAATTTCCGGTAGGATGGGGATACAGGGCTATAAAAGGGTGGGCGTGTCACTTGGAAACCGCTTTATTCTTCTGGATTTTGATTTTAGGAATCCGTTAAGCAGTACCAAGTAAAATTTCCCCTTTAGCTATAGATCATTTTTTGGAATCATTTAATTAAGGGCGAGCGCTTTTTGCTCGATATAGCGCACCCTTGATTGAATGATGGAAGGAAATATAATTTAATTACAGAAGGGAGATTTTCACAAATAATACGGTTTCCTAACACCGGACAGGCGGTGTAGTTGACCCCGGAATACTCATGCTGTTCCGGCAGAAGAAATGAAAGATGTCATGGGGATGAGGGTGGTGACAATGAAATGCGGATGTCACCACCCTGTCCACCTGACACCTAAGCAATAGAACTCTGTTAATAGACAAGGTACGGAGGAACTGTCTTGATAGTAAGACGATACTAACGTTCACCTTGTCCTCCCCTGAACTCACTCTTCTAGCATGATAATTTCTACTGCATCAAAAGAACCGTCCCCGCGCGCAGCTTAGCATGTGGGTTTATACAAGATAATTGACCGTGCAAAGCTGATTAAGCCTTGCACGGTCTCTGTGTTTACGGGATAGATTCACTCTTAACTGCTATTTTGTCAGTAAAATATTGAATCACATACTCGCGAAAATGAATGGCTGCCTTGGATAAATATTGTTTTTCCTTCCAAATCAGCTGGAGAACACTTTGGTAATCAAAATCTACAACTTTTAATAAGATAACAGTTAAATCCTGCTGTTCCTCTTTTGAAGAAAGGATAAAGGCTACGCCTAATCCGGCAGACACCAAACTAACCATGCCGATCGGCTCATCACACTCACAGACAATATTAGGTACAAAATCAGCTTTTTTACAGAGTTTGTCACAAAGTCCCCGCAGGCTATGATTGGTCTTTAGATTAATAAACCGTTCCTCGGCTAATTCCGAAAGAGAAATACTAGCACGATGGGCAAAACGGTGTTCGGGTGACACCGCCAAAAAAATTTCCTCAGCCATAAGGGGAACCCGGGCTATACCTAGTTGTTTAACAGGTTTATTAATAAAACTAAAATCAACTTCCCCTGTTTCTAATAAGCGCAATTTCGTATCATCATCTGCTATTTGCATCAGACGAAAATTGACTTTCGGGTAGAGCCGCACGAAAGACCCTAAAATATTGCAAAAAAATTTATTTAACGCTGTCGCCGTAACAGCAACAAATCCATACTCGCTTCCCGCCAGATCGGCAATCTCCTGACGTCCTTCCTCCAATTCAGTAAGCACTTTATTTGCTTTCTTCAAAAAAGCTTTTCCATATTCGTTCAATACAATATTTCGTCCTATCCGGTTAAACAGAGGAACTCCCAAATCTTCTTCCAAACGGGCAATTGTCACACTGAGAGCAGGCTGCGCAATTTGCAGTTCACGGGCCGCTTTTGTCATATGCTCCAGTTTGGCGACAGTTTGAAAATATTTAAGTTGCAATAGATCCACACAAATTCCCCTCTTCATTAATATATAAATGGTTATAATATCATGTTATAATATGTATTTTTATTTATCAATTTTAGCCATTATAATTTAATATGTAGTAATTTACTGGATAGTCAAAAGTTTATCTGCTATTAAAAGGCAGATAAATCGCTAACAAACTCAGTTATCTCCTGCTTGAAAGTAAGTATTTGCATTATGGATAAATGGGGGTTATGGGCAAACATGCCCAAAATATATTTACTGTCTTTGTATTTTACCAGAACAAAGCGTAATTCTTGATAAAACTGTTGTCCCCACAGCAGATCAAGGCACAGATATTCAATGGTTTCTTCCTTGTCATATAAGGAAACCGTTGCACATTGAAACAGGCTGGCACGAGTAGTAAACAGCGTCTTTAATTTGATGGAAGCTCCTTTTTTCCGTGGTCGGCCTCTGAAGAAAATAACGATCCAAGAGAAATAATGCCTTACCGAAGACCTTTGCTGCCGCAAAACCTTGGTCGATCATCTGTACCACATGAGAATACCTATGGCACCAAAGAGATGTCCGAAAATATAGGCGGTTTTGGATGAATTTTCTGATTCTTATAACCAATTTTAAAATAGAAAAACGAACAAATCAATATATACATTCAGACGGCTGAGTGAACTCGTTTCAGCAGAGCTGAAACATTGGGGGTTCAGGTGGAGAGTCTACTCCACCTGAACTGACGCCGCCTGTAGAGGCGGGAGTCTTGACTCAGCGATTAAGATAAATTGATTAAAGATTAAAGAGGTGAAATCCATGTTAAAAAAAGCTGCATTAAAATTATTACTTCAACAGTGGAAAAAAGGAGGATTCTCGGTCGTCTTTTGGGATGGTGAACAAAAAGACTACGGAAATGATCCACCGTCTTTTACAATAATTTTTAACAAGGAACCTAAAATAGACACATCGACCAGTGACATTATCCTAATTTTAGGCGAAGCCTATATGGACGGAACAATCGATATTGAAGGTTCAATGGATGAATTAATACGCTGCATGTCCCTCAACACCTTTCTGCCGCCCGCAGAAGATACTACGGCTGCCACCAAAGAGAGCGGGGTCACTCCCCGCACAGAACAAAAAAACATTCAGCATCACTATGACTTAGGCAATGACTTTTTTTCGCTTTGGCTGGATGATACCATGAGCTATTCGTGCGGATATTTCAAGACACCGCAAGATTCTCTGAAGCAGGCGCAGCTACAAAAAATTGACCATATTCTAAAAAAGCTGAACCTGACGCAGGGTGAAACGCTTCTCGACATTGGCAGCGGCTGGGGCGGACTTATTCTCCGCGCTGCCCAGCAGTATCAGGTGAAAGTAACCGGCATTACTTTAAGCATAGAACAATACAACTATACAAAACAACAAATTGAAAAACTGGGGCTGCAGGATTCGGCAAGTGTTCAATTAACCAGCTATCAGGATTTGGACCCCGCACAAATGCATTTTGATAAAGTCGTCAGCGTAGGCATGTTTGAACATGTAAGCCAAGACAATTTATCGAAGTATCTGAACAAAGTTACGGAACTCATGGCACCAGGCGGCATGTTTCTTTTACATACAATTACGGGAATGTTTGAAACAACGGTAAATTCCTGGATGGGAAAATACATTTTTCCCGGTGGCTATGTTCCTTCTTTGCGCGAAACGGTCTGGCTCTCATCTAACCATGATCTGCATTTGCTTCATGCCGAAAGTTTGCGGCTTCATTATGCCCTGACATTGGAGCGGTGGTATGAGAATTTCAAGCAAAGCCTAACTACAATCAGGGAAAAATATGATGAACGTTTCATCCGGATGTGGAGTCTGTATTTACGCGGCTGTGCCGCCGCTTTCCGGGTATCCGGTCTTGATATCTATCAATTATTATTTACAAAAAACTTAAATAACCATATTGCGCTCACCTTTGATCATGTATACGCGGAATAAATAAATTTCGATGGAAAAATACGGTAAAATTTGCAGTATCCATCATTGCTTGGCTATTGTTTTGCGATACGAAAACCCTCACGTCTAAGAATTTGCTTAGCATGAGGGTTTTCGTTTTTCGTATTCACCTATGGCTATTTCCGGCAAGGCTGGACTGGTAACGCTACCAATCCCTATCTTATTTCTAACAAAGCAGACAAACGGTATGCCGCGATTGAATTTGACGCCCCGATTGCCAAAGACCTCAATGATAAAAACATTGAGGTCTTTTTGTGGGCTACATCCCTGAAGCCTACTGACGGTATTCATACCGGCAAGCTGAACACTGTTAAACTGGGGGTTGACTTCTACTTCTAAACTTTTGGCAGTCAGGGGATACAGGTTATAAAAGAGTGGGCGTGTCGTTTTGCGACACGCCCGTTCACGTTATTTGTTAGATGTGCTGGGCTCTGCAGTTAATA
>Ga0316613_10002923_pt1 | contig 10827 bp, 7 predicted proteins | sample OWC_soil_day10_C_2_FD_207647 | JGI IMG/M metagenome (GOLD analysis project Ga0316613, IMG submission 207647) | Wetland soil microbial communities from Old Woman Creek delta, Ohio, United States - OWC_soil_day10_CT_b | ecosystem: Environmental > Terrestrial > Soil > Wetlands | place: USA: Ohio... | reverse complement strand
CGCGAGGACGCGCTCCTGGGCAAGCGCGACGGCATCTATTGCCGGGCCGATACGCTCGACGCGCGCCGACAGTTCAGTCACGCGCTGGGCAAATCCTTCGGTATTGCGAGGCACGAGGTCACCAGCTGCCACGATGGCGTCCAGGCGCTGGCGCGCATCGCGAAGTTCACGCCCGGCCTGCCTGAGATCGCGCGCAGTATTCGAAGCACGCAACCTGAATGCACGATCGAGGTCCCAGAGCAGCACGCCACGCAGCAGGCGGACCCGCTCGGCGAACGCGTCGCGCTCCGGGCCGGCGGGCATGCTCGCCAGTTTCTTCTCCGCATCGTCCAGCGCCTGCCATTGCGATCGCTCAGCGTCTTGCGCAAGTCCGGCGACGTCACGGCTCGACTCAACCTGGGCGAGGAGCGCAGCGAGTTGCTCGTGACGCTGCGCCAGGGCATCGAGGTCTGTCGACCGCAACGCCTGCTCGCGCTTCGGCTCGCGTATCGCGGCCACCTCTGCACGCGCCTCGATCATGTTCCCGAAGGCTGCGAGCGAATCCCGCCAACGCGCGAGGTTGGCCTGCATCAGGCGCAGGTCGCGGTAGTTCTTGAGACCTTCCTGGAACTCGTGCGAGGCGAGCAGGTGATACAGGTAACGCGTGTGCGGCGCGTCGGGCAGGGTTTCGAGCTGCCAGAACCAACCCACGTCGCCCTTGCGCGGCGCAGCCTCGAGAATGCCGTCCAGGAACCCGCCCGCCCGGATCGCAGCGACCGACTCATCGATGCGACGGGCCTCCAGCGCGTAGGCGTCGACGGCAGTCCGATAGTGCTGCGAAGCCTGCCCGTTCGCGGCGAGCCTGACGTATGAGTAAGGCACGGCCAGGAACGATTCCTGCACTGAAGCATCGAGCGGCTTGCGCTGCTGGAGTTCGAGCCACGGCACTAGCGCCCGGTCCGGACGGTTCGCGTTCGTTTCGGCCCAGCCGAGCGCGAGCAATGCACGGTTCGTAAACGGCCCGTCGAGACGCACTCGGTTCAACGCCACCGCAGCGTCTGCCCCGCCCTGCTGTTGCAGCAATGCGTACCCGAGCGCCAGGTTCGCGCGATCCCGCAGCGCGGCCTGTTCTTCGTTGGCAGGAACCAGCGTGCCGACCTGCTCCAGGAAGGGCTGCGCACGAGCGATGTCACCCGAACGGACCAGCGCCACACCGAGGTTGAAGCGCGCGAAGTTGGACCAGCCGCTCGTATCGTCCCACGTCGAAAGCCGCGCGGCAGCGTCGCCGAAACGGCCGAGCCCCATGAGCGCGTTGGCTTCGAGCAGCCGGCGCTCCGGTTCCAGCTTGCCCGGCAATGGCGCGCCGATGCGCCCGAGGTTGCGCAGCGCGTCCTCGTGACGGCCACGCTGGTAGCTGATCCGCGCCAGGTAGAAGCTCGCCCGGTCGCGGACCGACGGCGCCACGGGCCCGGCCAGCAGGCGGTCGAAGATCTTCGTCGCCTCGGTGTACAAGCCGAGCGAGAGGTACAGGCCGCCCGACAGCAGCTCAGCCTCGGACGCGTGCGGCTGCATCCGGCCGAGGTCGCGATTCGCCTCGAGCCGGACGATCGACTCGAAATAGTCGTCCTGGAAGAAATGGAACAGCACGTCGCCATAATCGAGGTCGCGCACTTTCGTGGGCGGCGGCGCCTGCCGCTCGATTTCCGCGGCGCTGACCGACCATGCAGCGGCTGCGCCGAGCAGCAGCACGGCGCAGACGACGTAGATGCGGGCAGTGCGAGGGCGGCAAGGCATGCTGTGTCAGGCGGGCTGGCGCGGCAGATCCAGTGATCTCATTCCCACTGGCGCACGACGAACTCGGGCTGCAGCGATGCCTCGCGGTCACTGATGCGCAGCTCCACGTACTTCGCACCCACGGTCTTCTCGAACCTGAGCGTCGTGCCGCGGCGATAGTCGCGATCGTGCGGGCCCTTGCCCGTGAACAGCGCGACGAGTTCGTGCTCGCCCGCCTTGAGGTTGCCGAGATAGAGCTTCTGCACTCCGCCGCGATGCAAGGCCTGCACTTCGCGCTCGGTGTAGAGGTAATTGGCGACCTCCTTGTCGTCGACCTTGAGCGTCACGGCGTCCAGCGCGAAGAAGGTGCCGACGTCAACCGACAGGAAGACGGCCACCTGGGTGCTGGCCGGGTACAGCAGTTCCTCCTCGAGCCTGAAGAGGTCGCGGTTGAGCTCGATCAGTTGCTTCTTGAGCGCCTGCACGTCCTGGTCGACGCGCTGCGACTCCGGCGCCACGGACTCGGCGTGCGCCGCGAAGACCGGCAGCAACAGTGCGAGCACGAGGCAGGCGCGGCAAACGCGCTTCGAGCGAGTTGATTCGTTCATGTCCGGTTTCATTCGTCCCGCAGGGTTTCGAGTCGGCGGATCAGTTCGGCGCGGTCGACGGGCGCACCCGACCAGGACGCCTGCACGACACCTTCGCGATCGAGCAGGAGCGTGAGCGGCAGCTTCGCGACGTCGTACGCGCGCGCCACCGATTGCTGGCCGTCAACGAGGTTGGGAAACGTCAGGTCGATGGAGCGCACAACGGCTGCGGCACGGTCCGCCGAGCCATCCAGGTTCACGCCGAGCACCGGCGTCCCGGTTTCGCGGGCGATAGCCTCGAGCGTGACCAGCGCCTCGCGGCACGGTCCGCACCAGCTTCCCCAGAACGCGAGCACGACAGGATCGCCGCGATACTCGGACAACCGCAGGTTGCGCCCATCGGTCGACTTCAGCGCGAAGTCGGGCGCAACCCTGGATTCGGCCAGAGCGGCAGTTCGGCCAACCGGCGCCACGGCCGTCAGCATCGCCGCGCAGATCAGCGCAGCTTGTGCGAAATGCCCCCGCGGCGGGGCACGGTGTTCTTGTGTCCTGCGTTGCACGCTGGCAACCCCGCTGTCATGGGAACGTCCCGAAGACCGGTGGCTTTGCGTCCCCGCCTTTCGACGGGTTTGCCTTTGTCAGTCGCGCCCATCGTTGACCGCGCTCCGTGACGCTGTCAACGCGGCGGACGGCGAACCACGAATCCCAAGCAATGCGTCACAAAACCACTCAAGGCGCGCCGCCCTACCGCGGTGCAGCGAATCCGTCCGAGCAGAAGACCCGGCCCGCGTTGTCGACGATCACCGCCTCGACGTCGCCGAGCCGGTGGATGAACTCGAGGCCGCGCTCGGCGCCCATGATGAACACCGTCTTTGTCAGGCCGTCAGTGCGTGTCGCGTTGGCGCCGACCACGGTGACACTGTGGACCGCATCGGGCGACTTGCCGGTCCCGGGCACGAGGATGTGGTGGTAGCGGACGCCGTCTGCCTCGAAGTATCGCTCGTAGTCGCCCGAGGTGGAGATCGCTTCGTCCTCGAGCGGGATGCGCACCACCACCCGATCGGGATTGCGCGGATCCTGTACGCCGACCACCCACGGCTTGCCGCGGCGATTGCCCAGGAAGGCCGTGTCGCCACCCGCGTTCACCATGCCGTGCTCGATGCCGTACCGGCGCAGTATCCCGACTCCGCGATCGACGGCCCAGCCCTTCGCGATGCCGCCCAGGTCGATGCGCATGCCTGGCCTGAGGAAACGGATCGTGCAGGCGACGGCGTCGACCTGCAGCGCCCGATAGTCGACGCTCGCGAGGTTCGCCTCGATCTGCGCCTCGGTCGGGTGCAACTGGCGACGGTAGTCGTACAGATAGCCGACGCTGGCGTAAGTGATATCGAACGCTCCGCCACCTAGCCGCGAGTATTCGATCGCCGTGGAGACGACGTCGATGATGTCGGGATCGACCTGCACGGGGCGCTCGAACGCGTGCGCGTTGACCTGCGAGAGCTGGCTCCAGGGCTTGTACGTGCTCATGAGTTCGTCGGTGCGGCGCATGTCGGCCATCACGGCGTCGATGGCTGCGCGCGCGGTCGACGGGTCCGCCCAGGCCTGCACCGCCACCCGCGTACCCATGATCGCTTCTTCGCGCTCGTGCCAGCCGGCCGGAGCGGTGGACGTCTTCGCGGCGTCGACCGGGCCCGTAACGTCTGGCGCGAGGCAACTGCTCGTCTGCATGGCGGCACCTACTTGCGGGCGCGCTGCTGCGCCTCGTCGAAAAGTCGCAGGACGTAGTCGCGCACGACTCCCGGCGCTTCGTGCGGCAGCAGCAGGCGTTCCTCGACGAGCCGCGCCGCGATCTCCTGAACGGAGCGGCGCCCGTCGACGAGCGATGCCACGTACCCTTCCACGCGCAGGGACAGCGTGCGCTCGGCGACCGCCTGCGGCAGCGGCACGGGACGCTGGACGTCCAGCAACCACGCCGGCAGTGCCGGTCGACGCGCAAGAGCATCGTGCATCCTGGTCACCGCGAACGTGACGACCTCCTCATTGCGTGCATGGCGACTGGCCGGCGACGCGAGGTACGGCACGCGGCGCTGCTCGAACGAAGGACTCGAGAATCCCGCAGCCGTGACGACTTCAGCCACCTCCTCGGTGGAGTACTGTTGCGCCGGGTCACGCTGCTGGAAGAACAGCGTGCCGGTGGAGACCCACCTCCCGCCCGGCGCAAGGAGCCCGTTGATCGTGGCTGCCACTTCCGCGAGGTCGGCGTCGACGATGTCCACGAGCCACGGCGTGACCACCGTATCGAAGGAACCCTGCGCGAGGGGCGGCTGAAACGCATCGGCGCAGACGGCGTGCAGGCCCGGCCGGGCACGCTTCGGCGCCGCGAGCCTGCGCAGGACCGCGTGATTTGCAAGATCGCGCGGCGCCACTGGAAATTCATGGAGTTCGAGTCGTTCGCCCTCGAACATGCGGCGCGCGACGAACGCGAGCAGCGGGTTGATGTCGGCAGCGATCGTCGTCGCCGGTCCGCCGGTCTCGTGCAGGTCGTACGCGAGTCGACCGGCACCGGAGCCGAGCACTAGCACGCGGCCCTGCGGCGCAGCCCCGAGCGCCCGCAGCACGGCCGCGAGGGACTCACCGTTCTCGTCGTCGCCCCAGCACCAGTCGCGATGAATGTTGGCGTAGTAGGCGCCAAGACCCTGCCCCGGCGCGATCGCCGGGGCGAGTGCGGCATACGTCGCCGCACTGGCCGCCGATTCGCCCGCCTGCAGAGGCGCCAGCAATGCCCGCAGGCGCCGTGCATGATCGTCGCAGGCCGATGCGAGCAGCTTCAGTCGATTCCGCGTGCTCGTGCGCGCGACAGCGTCCGTGAGCGCCGCGCGGTACTGTGCCGCCTGTCGCTGGAGGTGCGCCAGCAGGGCACTTGTCCGACCCCGCCATTCAGACAGTGCCTGCTCCGGCTCGGGGAAGAGCCATGGCACGCCGTCGATCAATGGATAGGTTACCCGGCAAGCCTCGCACGCGAACGACGCGGACGTCGCCTGCAACGTGCCGGCGCAACGCGGGCAGCGCAGCACGGTCGGGGGTGGGCTGGCGAGTGTGGCGCGCAACGCTGCCAGGCTAGCCGACCCTGCCGCTGACGATGGGATTGAAGGCAATCATGCTGTCCTGCAGTGTCGCATCCCCGAGCCCGTGGCGCGGGAACCGCGTCGCAAACTGCCCCTGCTCGCCGTGCAGGGCCATGTAGTTCAGGACGACGGTCTCGACGAGCAGGTTGACGTTGTTCGCGGCGGGGCTCGAGGCTGTTTCGACTGATGCATCCGGCCGGAAATAGCCGATCTGCTGGTGCCGCGCGGCACCGCCGGCGCCGGTATTGACCAGCGTCGGCCGTCCACGCGGGTTGTAGACCAGGAAGAACGAGGCCGCCGTGGACTGGTTGTCGCTCGTCCACATGAACTTGCCCCGGCCATCGATCGAGTTGTCCACCTGCCCCGACGCCGAGATCGAGCCGTCCGAGAACACGTACAGCATGAGCGGCATGCCCCTGCGTGCGGCGTACTCGAGGCACGCGCCCATGCAGCGTCCGGCGCGGAGGTCGCGCAGTTCCCCGGTCGCGCGTCCCTGGCCGTGGTAGTCATAACCGCCGAGGGCGATCGTGCCCGCACCAGCGTAGCCGGAAAGCACCATCTTCATCACGGCAGCCGTCTTGCGGAATTCCGCATCCGCGTCGTATTCCGCGCGAGTGAAGATGCCCGACGCTCCGACGATGTCCGGATCGCGGTCGGGGTCCAGGCTCGCCGGGTCGCCGTAGCGGTCGACGACATCCGCCGCCTTCACGTAGCCGCAGCTCACGAGCTCGCGGACCACCTCGTTGCGCGTCACGGTCGTCCGGCTGGCATCGAGCCAGGGCTGCTTCGGATCGACGACCGCCAGCTTGCGATCGCTGATGCGCTGGATCGCTTCCATGACGGCGACCGTGTCGTCCAGGCTCAGCAACGATGCGAGCTGGCCAGTGTCGACGAGCCCGGTCACGTCGCTGGCGCGATCCACCTTGGTCGGCCGCACCGACAGGTCGATCATGCCGGCCGGAGCCATCGAGTTGCCGCCAGAGTCCGACGCGCGCGAACCGATCAGCGTGGCGAGCGACCCATCCGCCCCGGCCTGGTGGATCCCGTACATCGGGTTGTGCGGGTTGTTCCCGGTGTCGTTCTCCGAACGCGCGGCAATGACGGCCCCATTGATCGAAGCCGCGGTGGCCGGCGCGACACGATCGAGGATGCCGCGCAGGAACGCGCTGTCGCTGTGGAACGCCAGGCCGAGGCGCGTGTCGGTGAAGCTCGTGCCGGTCGCAGAATTGATCATGCCCGGCAGCATGTCGCCCGGCAGGCCGAGCTTGCCGTAGCCGGCAGTCGACAGGAAGTCGAGTTGCCCACCTGCCCCGCCGATCAGCACGTTCGAGCCGACCATGTTCGCGCCGCCCGCGAGGTCGATGCAGATGAACGGAATCTTGCCCGCACCCTGCACGTCGATACCGCAGCTGGCCTTGAGCGCCTGCAGGTCGGGCGAAAGTGCCGCCATCGCGGCGCGTGGATTCGCGAACAGCCCGAAGACCGTCGGCGCGACTACCGTGGCGAACCCTGACGCCAGGCCCTGCGCCAGGAAATCACGGCGCGTGACCGGGCGCTTGTGCGCCTGCTCGTGCCGGATCGGTTCGCCGGGGGACAGTGTGCGTGGGGGTTTCTGGCGGATCAGCATGCGTGGATTCCCTGCGGCCCGGGCGTCATTGGATGAGGGTCGCGGCGCTGCCCAGCAAAGCCGCGCAGGTCGCCTTCACGACGGTTGCCGTGCGATCGGCCGGACACGTGCTGCCGCAGGCCGACAACCGCGTGATCAATGCATCGAGGTCACCCCGGACGCCCGCCGCATTCGGCTCGGTCGCCACGTTCGTGCGCAGCATGTGCCCGATGAGCGAGTCGAGCACGATCGTCCGGCCCGTGGGCGCGAACGCAGCGGCCGGCGCGGCACCGAAGTCGAAGCCCGGGAAGTATGCCGCGCGTGCCGTCGAATCCTCGACGAGCGCATTGCAGTACTGGATCGACAGCTGCGCCACCGCGACCGGGTGGGCCGACACGAACGTATCGATGGTTTCCACGGTCGGCAGCGACTGCTTGACCGTCGCGTACGTCGCACGAACGCCGGGGTCCGTAGGGCTCACGCCGGTCAGTTCACTCATCGTCGCGTTCAGCTCGTCGAACACGCGCAGTCCGATGTCCGCCGGCCGGCGCACGTCCGGGGGTGGCGCGGGTGCCAGCGGCGTGGGATCGAGCCGCACGTTGCGATGGCTGCCGAGCACATCGAACGTCAGGAAGAACTCGTCATTGTCGGGCCCCTTCTCGAGCGCGATGACCGTGCCGACGCTGGCAAGCGGCTGTCCGAGCGGGCCGTACTGCGAGTCGCTGACGACGACGTCGAGCGTCCGGTAGGCCTGCCCGACTTCCGCCTCCTCGCCGTTGATGCCGATCCGCATTCCAGCCAGCGGAATCGAGCCCGGCTTCGCTGCCGGATCCAGGCTGATGAACGTCGGCTTCTCGAACAGGTAGCTGTAGGAGTCGAACTGGCTCACCTGGAAGAGGATGTACGCCTGCGGTACGTCGACGAGGTGGCTGACCGAGAACAGCAGGTAGAACTTCTCGCCGACCCCCGCCTGGAAGTTCGTCTGTATCTGCTGCTCGGTGAGCGCCCGGTTGTATACCGCGACGAGGCGGAACACGCCCTGGAACGGGCGGTCGCCCGAGACCTCGTTGCCGAGCACGAACGCGAAGGTGTCGTCCCAGTCGGCAATCGTGCCGCCGGCGGCGGGGTCGGCGTCGCCGGTGTAGACGCCGTTCACGTAGATCCGGCGGCCACGGATGGGATCGAACGTCGCGACGACGTGCTGCAGCGTGGCCTGGAGGTCCTCGTCGGCCGCCGCGGTCGTCAGCTTCGGGTCGCCGTTCAGGTTCGTGCGGCTCGAGCGGCTGTACAAGTCGTAGCTGTATAGCGTCTGGCCGAGCATGAAGTTGCGCGTGGTGGTCCCGCCCGAGTACGAGACGATCCGCGCGTCCTCCTGCGTCACGTTGCCGGGCGCAACCCACGCCTCGATCGAATACTCGCCGGTCGCGCGGATCAGGTCGTGCAGCTTGCGGCTCGCGGTGGTCGAGCCTTGCGCCTTGCCGCTGCGCACGTTGATGCCCCACCCCCCGACCCAGCTCACGTCGCCGGACAGGTTCAGGTTGAGCGCGGGCTCGACGCCGCTCGTGTCGTAGGCGACCGTGCCGCGTCCCGTCTTGAACTCCCAGAGGCCGATCTGGTTGGCGGCGTAGCGATTCCCGCCGCTCGCGACGATGCCGTCGGGAAGCCGCAGCGCTTTCGAGGCCACGAGGGATGCGTCGACCTGCGTGGCCGGGACCTGGTTCGCGAACGACTGGATCGCCGACTCCATCTGCGAGGCGTTCGCGGCGCAATCGGTCCAGCAGTTGTGGAACTCGGAGCGGAGGCGGACGACGAGCCGCGACAGCGCAGGCTGGTCGAGGTTGATCTTCAGCCTGGCCGCGGCATAGGCCTCGTCCACGTCGCCGGAGGCGAAGAACGGCGACTGCGCCGACGCGACCGTAGGCGCGTGACAGCGCGAGCAATACTGGCGGACGATGGGATACACCGTCGACGCGAAGAGCTGCGGCGACGCAGGAAAGCCCTTGCTCGCCCCGGGATCCCGGATGACCGGTGCCTTGAGCACCACGCCCTGCACACCGCCGCCGGCCGTGGCGCCCGCCCATGCCGACAACCAGGCCGTGAGGATGTCGGCGCAAGCACTGTTGCTCGCAAGCCAGCAGTGATGGCCGCCAGCGACTTTCTGCACCATGCGGGAATCGCGTGGCGAGGTGAGGTTGACGACGGTATTCGCGGCCGCATACGCCAGGTTGACGTCGTCCTGCCGCACGAACTGCGGCGACTGCCCTCCGCCCACGTGGCACTGCCCGCAGCGATTCGCCGCCTTGAGGTTGTCCCAGACGTTGAGCTTGAATGCCTGCACGTCAGCCGTCGCGGGCGCCGGACCGCTGTAGCCGGGTGCCGTGCCTCCCGAAGTGGCGGGGTTCTCGACGGTCTTCGCGCCCCCGCCGCAACCGGCCAGCACGAACAACAGCGAGGCGAGCGCGAGGCCACGCAGGTCCCAGGCACGGGTTTGGCGGCTGGTCATGGTGTTCCCCTCAGTCGCCCATGCAATACGCAGCGGTGTCGGCGAAAACCTGCTTCAGCCGGTAGCCGCTGGCCTTGAAGCTCGCCGTGATGGCCTGCACGCGCGCCCGGTCCTGCGCATCGCTCGGTGACCGCAGGCACACGTTGCGAAAGACTTTCTGTACCTGGCAGCTCGCAAACGCATCGCTGCGAGCCAGTTCGCGGCCGAGCGATTTCGCGCCCGCGCCCTTGCCTGGCAGCGATCCATCCCAGCCGAGCAGGGCGTTGCGGCCGCTGCGCCAATAGTTGTCCCAGGAATCGTCGGGCGTGGCGTAGCCCGCCGGGAACGAGTCCTTGTTGTTGAAGTACTTCGGGCGCACGACCCCGGCCGTGTACAGCAGGCGTCCCGCGGTCTCGTCGTAGTCGTAATACGCGAACGCCTGCGTCATGGGATCCATGCCGGCGTGACAGGCGATGCAGTTATTGAGGAACAGCCGGCTGTCTCCCCCCGGACTGCGGCTTACGTCCTGCCTGATGCGATCGGGCGGCCGCGTCGGGTCCTGGATCTGCTCGAGGTCCGTGCACAGGTGGTTCAGCAGGGTGTAGCGAAACTGCGCGCGGTTCGTGCCGGCGACGAAGAATGCCTGCGCGGCAGCACGCGTGGTCATCACCCCGGCCGTGGCCTCCGGTGGCAATCCATAGACGGAAGACTGTGATGCCTGCACGAGCGTGTCCCGCAGGCTCGCGCCTTGCGACTCGAGCGCGGCGTAGTGTTCGTTGCTCGACGGCGACGGGCCCGGCACACCGGACACGCCGCGGCCGACATAAAGGATGTCGTCGTACAGGATGCGGTCAAACGCGACATCGTCGCGCACCACGCCGATGACGGTCGCCACGTAATCGTTGAGCGGCGCGAAGACCGTCTGGTCGCGATTCGTCCACGGCATCGCGAAGTTCTTCAGCGTGACGTCGTAGAACGCTCGGTGCTGCATTGCCTTGTAGGCCGCTTCAGTGGCGCGCCCGGCATCGATGTCGCTCGTCATCGACGCGAGGACCGTCGCCGTGGGCGGTACACCGGCCAGGCGATCGTGCATTCGCTTGGCTTGCGAACGTGCGTCGGCCAGTGACGGGCCGGAGTGCAGCAGCAGCGACAAGGCGAGGGCCAGCGCGGCCGGGATCATCGCGACGCGAATCCGCGTGCGACCTCGTTCGATCCTCGTCCCTGTCCGCGGCATGCACCCTCCCCGGCCGGTGCAAAGACGCCGGCGCCGACGGA
>Ga0316613_10002922_pt1 | contig 10828 bp, 8 predicted proteins | sample OWC_soil_day10_C_2_FD_207647 | JGI IMG/M metagenome (GOLD analysis project Ga0316613, IMG submission 207647) | Wetland soil microbial communities from Old Woman Creek delta, Ohio, United States - OWC_soil_day10_CT_b | ecosystem: Environmental > Terrestrial > Soil > Wetlands | place: USA: Ohio... | reverse complement strand
GAAAAATGCAATGCTTGAAATAACCGGGAGAGAGTATCTGCCTTATTTCACGCCACAGGTAGTCTTTCACAGTGAACTGGTTTTGATATTAAAGGAGCTTCATCAGATGATTATGGAGGAGGAAACGGATTTTAAAAAAGAGGAGATTTTCTTCTTCCTTCTGGGGCAGCTGGTTGAAGAACACACAAAGCAGCATCTGCCAAAAGAACAAATGGTGCAAAGTACAGAGGCAAAGGTGGTCTGCGAATTTCTGGAATCTCATTATATGGAAAATATTTCCCTCAATGATCTTTGTAATATGACAGGGCTGAGTAAATACTACCTGCTTCGGTCATTTACCAGGCAAAAGGGAATTTCTCCTTACAGCTATCTGGAAACCATACGGATTGACAGAGCAAAGAAGCTGCTGGAGCAGGGCGCAATGCCTGCTGATGCAGCGATGCAGACCGGATTCAGTGATCAGAGCCATTTTTCCAACTTTTTTAAACGCTACATCGGACTTACACCAAAGCAGTATAGTAAAATATTTAAAGAAACTTGAAGCTGACTGATAAAAAGAAAGGATTTTCATGGACAGAAAGAAAGAGATTCAGGGTCATTTGTTTTCATTATTTACAATTTTTATCTGGGGTACTACATTCATATCGACTAAAATACTTTTAAAGGCATTTACTCCCATAGAAATATTATTTATAAGATTTGTAATTGGCTACTTCGCATTACTTGCGTTATATCCCCACCGCCTGAAATTGAAAGAAAGAAAACAGGAGCTGTATTTTGCAGGAGCAGGATTATGTGGTATCACACTTTACTTTCTGCTGGAAAATATAGCATTGACTTATACATTTGCTTCAAATGTTGGCGTTATTATCTCCATTGCACCGTTTTTTACTGCGATTTTCGCCCATTTACTTTTGGCTGGGGAAAAAATGCGAGCCCAGTTTTTTATCGGGTTTGCAGTGGCAGTAGCTGGAATAATTCTTATCAGCTTTAACGGAAGCAGTCAATTGAAATTAAATCCAATGGGAGATATACTGGCGGTTCTGGCGGCTGTCGTATGGGCCATTTATTCCGTGCTTACAAAGAAAATCAGCGGGTATCATTACCACACCATTTCAGTGACACGAAGAATTTTCTTTTACGGCTTACTGTTTATGATGCCTGTATTATTTGTATTTAAGTTTGAACCGGACATTGGTCAGATTATAAAACCGGTGAATTTGTTTAATATCATATTTCTTGGATTTGGAGCCTCTGCCATTTGCTTCGTAACCTGGAATTATGCGCTGAAAATACTGGGAGCCGTAAAAACCAGTGTCTATATTTATATGGTTCCGGTAATTACTGTCATTACTTCGGTGCTGATCCTTCACGAGACAATTACTGGTACTGCCGTGCTTGGTATCTTACTTACACTGGCTGGACTATTTATTTCAGAAATAAAATTGCCGGTCAGACACCATAATAAATAGAAAGGGTTTTAACTTTTCTATCTACAAAATCCTCTGTTCATGATAATATAGGTACATAAATGGAATGTCATACTGTTGGAAATGAGCAGACAGACGGAAAGGGGAATAAAGATGTTAGAAACAGGAAAAAAAGCACCGTCATTTGAATTACCGGACCAGAATGGAGTGATTCATACATTAGATGAATACAGGGGAAAGAAAGTGATTCTTTATTTTTATCCAAAAGACCAGACGCCGGGCTGTACCAGTCAGGCCTGCGGATTTGCGCAGCTTTATCCCCAGTTTTTAGAAAAGGATGCAGTTGTGATCGGTATCAGCAAAGACAGCGTTGCTTCTCATAAGAAATTTGAGGAGAAGAACGGTTTGCCTTTTACGCTGCTTTCTGATCCGGAGCTGACTGCGATTCAGGCTTACGATGTGTGGCAGGAAAAAAATATGTATGGAAAAAAGACCATGGGCGTGGTTCGGACCACATATCTGATTGATGAACAGGGAGTAATAAAAAAGGCGTTGGGAAAAGTAAAGGCGGCTGAAAATCCAGCGCAGATGTTAAAGGAAATCTAAATGAAGATCATAATCTCACCAGCGAAAAAAATGAATGTGGATACCGATTCCATGCCCACAACAGGGCTGCCTGTGTTATTAGATCAGACCAGAATACTTTGGGAAGAAATGAAAAAGTTGTCCTATGATGAAGTGAAGAAGTTATGGGGCTGCAACGACAAGCTTGCAGGATTAAATTACAGGCGGTTTGCTGATATGGACTTAGAAAAAAACATAACTCCTGCAGTACTGGCCTATGAGGGAATTCAATACCAGCATATGGCGCCTCTGATTATGACCAGACAGGCACTTGATTATCTGGGAGAGCATCTGCGGATTCTCTCCGGGTTTTATGGAATCTTATCTCCCTTTGACGGAGTAGTGCCATACCGTCTTGAGATGCAGGCGCGTATGGCTGTTGCAGGCAGCAGAGATTTATACGGCTTCTGGGATAACAGAATCTATAAAGAACTGGCAGGGAAAGACCATACCGTAATAAATCTCGCCTCAAAGGAGTACTCTCAGGCAGTGAAGCCATATTTGTCGTCTGCTGATACATTTATCACATGTACATTTGGAGAATTGGATCATGGGAAGATAAAGCAGAAGGGGACTCCCGCCAAGATGGCAAGGGGAGAGATGGTTCGGTTTATGGCAGAGAACAATGTGACAGAAGTCAGGCAGTTAAAGAAATTTAATACATTGGGGTACCGGTACATAGAGGAGTTATCCACTGAGACAGAAATGACTTTCATTATTGGTGGAATATAAAGGGATCCAAAGCAATTGAAAACAGAAAAGAAGTCCAGGAAAATCTTAAAATCTTCGTGGACAAAGCGCCAGAGAGAAATTATCCAGGATATGCTGGAATATCGGGACAACCAGACAGAAACTGCAAAAAGGCTGAATATAAAGCAGCCGACAGTGAGACTATTTTGGTAATTGCAGGCACATCTAAAAATAAGTAAGGTTTTTATATCATCAGGACTTAAGAACAAATTCTCAGTTGTGAGACTCGCATCATCTGATGCGGGGGAAAGTCTCCACCAAAAGAATTTGCTCTTAAGTCCTAATGATTTTTTAATGAAAAAATCATGTTAATTTCAGTGCTCTCATTGGACAAAATCTGGTGCATTTGCCACAGCGGATGCAGGCCTCCATATCAACAGTAGGCGCCTGGAATCCGTTCTGCTTTAAGGCTCCAACCGGACAGATCGGGACAGAGGGGCAGGGGTGATTCTGGGGGCAGTTTTCTTTTATAACAACAAGGGTTTGTGAATTCATAGTTTAACCTTCTTTCCATGAGCAGATTGTTTAGGTATATAATATAAAAAGTAAAGCAAGATGTCTGTAACAACGTCACACGGAATGAGAAAAAATTTCATTACATATGCGATTGGCAGATTTTTAAAAATCATTGGTGGAAATTGTTATTGATATTTTAGAACCATGTATGTTAAAATAGGGTTTATTTTACGAAAGACTGGATAATGTTGCACTTAGTGGATACTGGATTTGGCTGCGAAAAGGGAGGGCTTACTATGTTGAATGAAAATGAATGGCTCGCGATTAATCAGATGCTGCTGGAACTTTATTCAATCAGGAATGTGGATGAATTGTCACAGCGGGTGATGAAGATGTTCCGGAGAATGGTTCCCTATACCAGCGGTTACTTTCTCCAGTTTGATCAGAGCGAAAAAATAGATGAAACTCGCTCTTTTTTTGTAGATATGCCGGAAGAAGTTCAGCAAATGTATCTGGACTACTATTATAATATTGACTACTTGAACTATATCATAGATTTTGCAAAAGAGACTGCGGTATATCGGGATACGGATATTTTAGAAGATGAGGAACGATACAGGACGGAATTTTATCTGAAATTTCTAAAACCTCAAAACATACCCTATGGCTGCGGAATTATTTTATACAAGGACCGCAGCCTAAAGGGAATTGTGAATCTGTTTCGCAGTGAAGAAATGGGGGATTTTACAGATAAACATATGTACCTCCTTAATGTTTTGAAGCTGCATTTATCAAATATTTTAGAAGGCCTTACCGGTGAGATAAAAAGTCTGCCAAATAAGAATCAGCTTCATACCAGTTACGGACTTTCATTCCGGGAACAGCAGGTTGCAGAATTGATTATGACAGGTGCATCCAATCAAAAGATAAGCCAGGAGCTGGATATCAGCCTCTCAACAGTAAAAAAGCATGTTTACAATATTTATGAAAAAACGAAGGTGAAAAACAGGACTGAACTGTCCGCATTATTTCATACATAGAACTTTGGTTCTATATCAGAGTAAAAAAATCATCTTTTCGGGCAATTGATTCGTTTTCACAGATCAAGTATGATATCAACATATTCCAGGAAATGCAAAGGCGCATAGAAAAGTCGCTTTTGCATTTTTTTTATTATCACGATTTATAACAAACGTACAGAAAGGCAGAGGGCAAAATGCAGAGCATATGGAGTAAAACGTTAAAGCCAGGTGAAAAATGGTCAGGAAACATTGGGCGTGGAAAGTATTTGTATTTTAAGGCATTGGGGGATAATGCGAATGTGTCTTTGCTGATGTATAACATGAGAGACACATCAGAGCGTTATAATATGCCAGATACATTAAAGGCTCAGTATACGGCATATTTAACGAAGGGCAATGTTTTGATGAGTGACAATGGACGGATTCTGGCAAGTATTGTAGAGGACAGTCTTGGCTGGCATGATACCATATCAGGCTACAGCACCAGGGAAATGATTGATAAAAAATATGGTAAGACCACTTACCAGGAGCAAAAAAACGACTGGCACCGCAGTGGTGATGAAAATTTCAAAATGGAACTGATTCGCAATAATATGGGAGTCAGAGACTTAGTCCCATGCGTCAACTTGTTTTCCAGGGTTTATGTGGAAAATGACGGAAGCATGCATTACGACCAGAATCATTGCAAAGAAGGGGCAACTGTCATGCTTCGGACGGAAATGGATGTTGTGCTTGTATTATCCAATACACCAAATTCTCTTGATGAGTCCGATAAATATCCTTCGGTTCCTGTAGAAATCCAGGTATTTCAGGCACCTGCTGTGGATCTTCTTGACAAATGCGTCAATCACCGAAAAGAAAATTACAGGGCATTTGAAAATACATGGGAGTATTATACTCTTTTGGGACAGTAACGAGATTGAGAATCTAAGACCATTCAAAAGATGGCAGAATGGAGGTTACCAGTTGTACGGATTAAAGGAAAAAGCAAGTGACAAAAAAATAGAGGAAGCGATCTATGACGAGGTGCTGCCTGCCGGGCTTGGCTGGATGCATGAATTAAAGCAGGGGCAGACCTTACGTATTCTGGATATGGAAGGAAATCAGGCAGTCGATACCACCTTTTACGATTTAAACAATCCGGAAGACCATTACAGCGCAATGGCAACGATCGTAGCACAGCGCAACATATATATTACAACCGGAACCATACTTCGAACGGAATCCGGAAAGGCGCTGATTGAAATTACAGCTGATTTAACCGGATGCCACGATACATTAGGCGGGGCCTGTTCCTCACAAAGCAATACCGTTCGATATGCCAGAGAGAAAATAAATATGCACAATTGCCGGGACAGCTATATGCTTCAGCTTGCAGTCAATGAAGCGTATGGAATAAAGAAAAGGGACCTGGCACCGAATATTAATTTTTTTATGAATGTACCTGTTACAAAAGAGGGTGGATTAAAATTTGACGATGGAGTGTCAGCCCCGGGCAAATATGTGGAAATGAAAGCATTGGAGCCTGCTGTGGTACTGATCAGCAATTGTCCCCAGTTAAATAACCCATGTAATGCATATAATCCGACACCAGTGCGATTATTAATCTGGGAAGCTTAAATACCGGATTATGATACAATAAAAAATATAAAGTCAGGATGATGGATATGTTTACGAAAGTATTAATTGCAAACCGTGCCTCAATTGCTGTCCGCATTGAAAAAACGTTAAAAAGACTTGGGATTTCAAGTGTGGCAGTGTATTCTCGTTCCGATCAGGATTCCCTCCATGTTGAGATGGCAGATGAGGCGGTCTTTTTGGGAGACGGAACGCCTAAGGATACTTATCTGAATCAGGAAAAGATTATAAAGGCAGCACTTGAAACCGGTGCCCAGGCAATCCATCCAGGATATGGGTTCTTCAGTGAAAACAAAGAATTTGCAATGGAATGCAAACGAAACGGGATATTTTTTATTGGACCTGAAGCGAAGCAGATCCAGCTTTTCGGGTTAAAGCATTCGGCCAGAGAAATTGCAGAAAAAGCAGGAGTGCCTCTTTTAAACGGATCAGAGCTTTTAACGAATCTGGAGGACGCAAAAAAGGCGGCTGGGAAGATTGGATATCCGGTTATGTTAAAGAGCACTGCCGGTGGCGGTGGCATTGGAATGCAGGTCTGCAATTGCGAAGATGAATTACTGGCTGTCTTCGATCGTGTCAGATATATGGCTGATGAGAATTTTCATAACGGGAATGTATTTCTGGAAAAATATATCCCTCACGCCAGACACATAGAAATCCAGATTTTTGGAAACGAATATGGCGAAATTATTACTCTGGGTGACCGCGACTGCTCAGTTCAGCGAAGGAATCAGAAGATTGTAGAAGAAAGTCCGGCTCCGGGTTTACCAGATAAAATAAGAAGCGAAATGCATTCAGCGGCTAAGCGTCTGGCACTCGCTGTGAAGTACAGAAACGCCGGCACTGTGGAATTTTTGTACGATGGACAGACGAATAATTATTATTTTCTGGAAGTAAATACCAGGCTGCAGGTGGAGCACGGTATTACCGAAGAAATTTTTGGAATCGACCTGGTTGAATGGATGATCCTGGAGACAGCGGGAGAATTGAAAGAATTGCCTTCCCTGATATCCGTCTGTGGGGGACATGCCATTGAGGTAAGAGTCTATGCCGAGGATTGTATGAATGGTTTCCGGCCAAGTGCCGGAAAGGTGGATTCTGTTTCCTTTGATGAACGGGCGAGAATTGAGACCTGGATTCGGAAAGGAGTGGAAGTAACTCCCATGTATGATGCACTGCTTGCAAAGCTGATTGTCCGGGAGGAGAACAGAGCAGATGCCGTTTTAAAGATGCAAAAGGTTATGGAGAATACCAGAATCTACGGCATCACCACTAATTTACAATACATAACGGCCCTGTTTCAGACTGAAGCATACCACAGAGCAGATTTATATACAGATATGCTGAGGGAGTTTGCTCCGGAAGAGTATGGAATTGAGGTACTTGAGCCGGGCATTCAGACCACCGTACAGGATTATCCTGGTATGACCGGTTATTGGAGCGTAGGGGTTCCGCCCTGCGGTCCATTTGACAGCTTTAATTTTCGCCTGGGAAATCAGATTCTTGGAAATCCGGAGGGAGCTCCAGGACTGGAGATGACCATGCAGGGAGGAACATACCGGTTCCGCACATCCATGAGCATTTGTCTCACTGGTTCTGATATGGAAGCGGAGCTGGACGGGATCAGGATTCCTATGTATCAGGTGGTTCAGGCAGAGGCTTTGCAGGTATTGAAGTTAAAAACATGTTCGGTTGGTATGCGGTCGTATCTTCTGATAGCAGGTGGATTTGATATACCAAAGATTATGGGAAGCTGTTCTACCTTTATTGATGGAAAATTCGGTGGACACGGGGGACGGCCTCTTCAGACCGGAGATGTACTTTCCGTAAACAGGAATTGCAAAATAGAGACGGAAAAGGAAATTCCGGAGAAATTTTATCCAGAGCTAAGTCATCATTGGACCATCGGTGTTTTACCAGGCCCCCAGCCCACTGCCGAATATTTAAAGCCGGAATACCTAACCACCTTAACCACTGCAGAGTATGAAGTAAATTACAACAGTGCAAGAACGGGAATACGGCTTAACGGCCCGGTTCCCCAGTGGGAAAGAGAGGATGGGGGAGAAGCAGGACTTCACCCTTCCAACATTCACGATAATGCCTATACAGTCGGAGCTTTGGATTTAACTGGTGACCAGTCAGTTCTGTTGGGACCGGATGGGCCAAGCCTTGGCGGCTTTGTCTGTCCGGTGGTCACGGCTTTGGGAGAACGCTGGAAGCTTGGGCAGCTGCGTCCCGGTGATAAAGTGAAATTTCAGCTTTTATCTTTGAATGATGCAGCTGTTTTGTTAAAGGCTGAGGAGGACTGCATTGCAGGAAAATATACCAGAGTAACATTACCGCCTGCAGACCGGACCATAAAACCGGAATATGCAATACTGCGAAAAGGACGGGAAGCGGATACGGATATCATCATCAGGCTTTCCGGGGAAGACAATATATTAGTGGAATACGGCGCGATGGAGTTGAATATGGAACTGCGTTTCCGGGTTCATGTGCTGATGACTGAGCTGGAAAAGAAGGAACTTCCCATTATTGACCTTACACCTGGGATCAGGTCTTTACAAGTGCATTTTGATATCAGTAAAACAGATGCTCTTACAATGGCGCAGGAAGTGATGCAGGTGAATCAGATGCTGCGGGAGTTAAATCATATTACAGTTCCATCGAGAATTCTCCACCTACCCCTTTCCTGGGATGATCCTCAGACAAAAACAGCAGCCATGCGATATCAGCAGACGGTACGTCCCGATGCGCCGTGGTGCCCAAGCAATCCGGAATTCATCCGCAGGATCAATGGACTTAATGATATAGAAGAAGTGCAGGATATCGTGTTTCAGGCAGATTACCTGGTACTTGGACTTGGAGATGTATACCTTGGTGCTCCGGTAGCTGTCCCGATTGATCCCAGACATCGTATGGTTACTACCAAATATAATCCTGCCCGACCATGGACACCGGAGAATGCGGTTGGAATCGGTGGCTCCTATTTATGTGTTTATGGAATGGAAGGACCGGGAGGATACCAGCTGATTGGAAGAACGATTCAGATGTGGAACCCACTCATGGAGACTTCCGTTTTTGAAAAGGGGAAGCCATGGCTTTTAAAATTCTTTGACATATTAAAATTTTATCCGGTCAGTGCGGATGAAATTTTACAGCACAGAAATGATTTCCTCAGGGGGAAATTCCATATTAAAATAGAAGAAACATCATTTAATCCAGGTGAATATAAAGAGTTTCTTCTTACTCATGAAGAGTCAATAAAACGCTTTAAGGAACATCAGAATACTGCATTTGAAGCAGAAAAGAAGCGGTGGAAGGAGCTTGGGCTGGATAATTTTGTATCGGAAACAGAAACAGGAGCTGCTTTTGAGAAAGAAGATGTTCCCTGTGGATGCGAAGCTGTTAAAACGACCCTTCCCGGAAGTGTGTGGAAGATACTGATGAAAGAAGGCGACCGGGTAAAAGAAGGTGATTCCCTAATGACCCTGGAAAGCATGAAGATGGAATTTCCTGTACTTGCAGCAGTTGGCGGAGTGATAGAAAAAATCTATCTTCAGCCTGGGCAGGTGGTACACTCAGGACAGCTGGCAGCAGCGATAAACGTAACCGGATGATCCTGTTTTGAAATAAAGAAAGCTGTAGAAAAATGGAGGCTTATATGACATACTTTCCAACGAAGTTATCTATTACCTGGCTGAAAGGTGCCTATCTTCGCGGTGATGTGACCCCGGAGCAGGTGATGCAGGAAATTACGGATCGGGCAGAACGATACCAGGAATATAATATCTGGATTACAGCGCCTGATATGGCAGGCATGAGGTCTTATATCCATAAGCTTCCCAAAGAACCGTCGGATGATTATCCTCTGTGGGGAATCCCCTTTGCAATTAAGGATAACATCGATCTTGCCGGTGTACCCACGACCGCGGGCTGCTCGGATTATGCGTATATTCCAGATGAAAGCGCTTCGGTGGTTGAGAAGCTGATTGCAGCAGGGGCAATCCCTGTTGGAAAAACAAATCTGGATCAGTTTGCAACCGGCCTGGTAGGAACACGCAGCCCATACGGGGAATGCTGCAATTCTTTTCAGCCCGAATTAATCAGCGGAGGTTCCAGTTCCGGCTCTGCCGTATCCGTTGCACTGGGAATGGCGGCCTTCTCCCTGGGCACGGATACAGCAGGCTCAGGAAGGGTTCCGGCAGCTCTTAACGCACTGTTTGGCTATAAGCCGCCATTAGGTGCATGGTCTACAAAAGGAGTCGTACCTGCCTGTGCAAGCCTTGACTGTATCACTGTTTTTGCAAATCATTTAGAGGATGTAAGAGAGGTCAATGCGGCCGCAAGAGGGTTTGATGAGAACTGCTGCTGGTCACGGGAATTTGAGGAGCCGGCTGGAAGAATGCCGAAAAGAATTATTCTTCCAAAAGAAGATTTAAAGTTTTTTGGGGATTACGGTGACATATTCCGGACAAAATGGGAGAAAGCCGTGGAGCGGATAACATCCATGGGAATCACGGTGGAATACATAGACTGTACGATGTTTGGCAAAGCGGCGGCGCTGCTCTACGACGGACCATTGGTTGCGGAACGGTGGAAAGACCTGGGTGAATTTGTAGAAGCCCATTCAGGTAACATATTTCCGGTTACAGAAGAGATTCTTCGCTCTGGAAATAAGGCAGAGTATACAGCCGCAAGCCTGTATGATGCAATCCATCAGCTTTCGGAATTTAAAAGTACGGCCAGCCGTATTCTGAATGATTCCGTTTTGGTTATGCCCACCTGTGGAGGAACCTTTACCAGAGAACAGGTACGTATGGACCCCATTGCATCCAACAGCATGATGGGACTGTATACCAATCATTGTAACCTGCTGGACTTATGCGGAGTCGCGGTACCCACTGA
>Ga0316613_10002918_pt1 | contig 10833 bp, 10 predicted proteins | sample OWC_soil_day10_C_2_FD_207647 | JGI IMG/M metagenome (GOLD analysis project Ga0316613, IMG submission 207647) | Wetland soil microbial communities from Old Woman Creek delta, Ohio, United States - OWC_soil_day10_CT_b | ecosystem: Environmental > Terrestrial > Soil > Wetlands | place: USA: Ohio... | reverse complement strand
GCAGGTACAATATTAACTGCATGCCGTAAGATAGCCGCAAAAGCTTCAGGTGTAGTCTTGACATCATATCCCACGAATTCTCGGGTTCCGCCAAAAAGCAGCGTCCCATCATAGGTTTGTCCTGCCGCCAGTCCCACGCCTAAATCAGCAGCCTCTGGATCTTCCTGGCGAATAAGCTCTGGATTATATTTGGCAACAATATAGCGAGCACTCCATAGATGTCCTTGAATAAAGGGCGGCATGGGCTCAGTTATGATAATCTGTCCGCGCCTAGGCTTTATGGGAATATGAATACCTACCATCTGTCCGATAAAAGGCGCGTATACCCCAGCAGCGTTAATAACAAGATTTGTCTTATAGACTCCTTTATTGGTAATAACACCCTCTACCTTACCGTCCTTGACCATGATACTCCTTACTTCTACACCACTATGAAGACAAGCCCCCTGACGCTGAGCAGCTCTAGCAAATGCAAATGTTGCCTTTAGGGGACTGACCTCGGCATCTACAGAACTATAAGTAGCGGCAATTAAGTTAGGAGATAATGCAGGTTGCCTCTTGCGGGCCTCTTCTATGCTAACAAGATCCACTGTTAAACCAAATTTCTTTTGCCGTCTAACAAAATCTTCCATAATAGTTAACTGACTTTCATTCTCGATAGCGATCATGCCACCACATTGCTTATACTCTAACTCACAGCTAAGCTCTTCCCCGAGGGTATGATATATAGCAGCACTTTGTAACGCTAATTCCAAGTGTAAGCCAGGATTTTTCGATTGTAAACTAATGGCCTTATCACAGGCACCTGAGGTACCACTGCAAATATCCTTGCTTTCAAGGAGAGTGGCTTTTATTCCCTGTTTTGCCAAATAGTAAGCAATGGAAGTTCCAATAACTCCACCCCCAATAATAATGACATCAGCACTCTTGGTGACCAAATTTCCCACTCCCTTTCATCAAGTCCTGGTCTCCGTAACCTCTTTTTTCTCTTTTTGCTGACAGGGGCATAATAATGAGTCAATCTGGATGGGGCGTACAGGTATCCGGGTAGTATCAGTTTCAACTTCTGCTGGACTGATACCAGTTTGCTGAACAATCATATTGGTTATTAAACGCCGACAAGTACGTCCTTGACACAATCCCATGCCTGCACCTGTCCGCCGTTTAACACCGATTAGAGATCGAGCGCCATCTTCAATCGCCTCACTGATTTCCAGCTCGCTGATCTCTTCACATCGACAGATTAGCACTTCACTCATCCCTATCCCCTCCAATCAATCTAATACCCCGCACAATATTAACAAACGCCTTAGGTACAAGGATAGTCAAAACTGCAGTATGATCCTGTATGTTGACTCTATCAATAACAGCCTTGGCAACTAGGAAACCTTTCCGGTCCACTGCGTCAACTATCTGCCCAAATTCTGGCAAAGGATAGTATTCGTAAGGTAGTTGTACAGTACCCATCTCTCCTGGCCTAGAGCAATCAACAACAAAGATGGCGAGTCCCGGACACTTAGGGATACAAGCACCACAGCCTATACATTTATCCTCATCTAGAACTGGTAAAGAAGTAATGGGCTTACCTATGCTGATGGCCTGAAAAGAACATGCCTGCTCACATGGATTACATGGAATGTCCTGAATACATTCAAGAACCCCAACAGGTCCTTTCTGCAATCTTGCCTGGGTTGGCAATAAATCGGCCATCTCTTCATCAGACAAATAGCCATTGGTCACTAATTTAGTTGACAATTAGGGCCCTCCTCTCATTCATGATCTTACCTTTGGCCTCTTGACGATATTGTCCGAATTTCCCTGTACGCAGGGTATTAATCCTCGACCAAACCTGAGCCTTCATCAAATTAGCCTTTTCAGCTGAGACATGCCCCAGAGCCGCCGCAGCAGCTATACCAGCTAGGCGTCCTTCTTCCATGGCGGTGCTGGCCTCCTCCACTCCGGTAATATCACCAGCTACATATATACCAGGCACTGTTGTCTCCATATCCTCACTATGAATGGGCAGCATTCCACCTAGGCGCGGCACATAAGTAAAGGTGCAGCCACACAAGGAAGCCAATTCGGCTAATGGCGTTAAACCTGTCGCTATAGCGATACATCCTACTGAAAATTCTCTTTCGGTCCCACCTATGGGCTTAAAACTGTCATCAACAGCTATAATGGTAGCACCTTCCACCTGATCAGTGCCATAAGCACATTTGATAGTATAACGGGTTAAGATAGGCACGCCAGCTCGGGATATTTTGGCGGCGTGTACACCATAGCCACCGATTTGCGGCGCTGCCTCCACTAATGCCCTTACATGACCGCCAGCCTGAAGTATCTGGTAACTCACAATCAGACCTACATTACCGCTACCAATCATTAAAACATTGGAGGCAGGTAATACCCGATGAATATTTACCATTGTTTGTACTGCGCCTGCACTCATGATTCCCGGCAGTGTGCAGCCTGGGAAAGCCAGCACATTTTCAGAAGCACCAGTGGCTAATATAATTTTTTCAGCCTGCAATAATTGATGACTTTTGTCTGCAGTAATAATCCCAACTTGACGATCAGGATAAATTCCGTAAACTACTGTATTTAAATCTATTTTAGCTCCCATTTCAACCGTATTCTTCAGCAAGGCACTGCCGATTTCATACCCCCGTGTACCTGCCAGATGGTCCTTCGATCCAAAAAACTTATGGATCTGTTTAAAAAGCTGGCCGCCAGGCTTTTGGTTTTCATCAACTACCCGAACCTGAGCCCCTAATTTTGCGGCTTCCATGGCTGCAGACAAACCGGCAGGGCCCGCCCCTACTACCAAAATTTCTACTTTTTCCACTCCTCTGCCTCCCCGTCACCGGTCATTCCCTGTGTCTGAATTTTCATTCCTGCCTTGACGGCAGTAACACAGGTGCGTACATTAGACTGACCATCTACTGTCATAACACAATCCGTACATCGGCCTATACCACAAAAAACACCTCTCGGCTCCTGTCTTTTTCGAGTGTGGCGCAATTTTAACCTTCCATTTGCCATAATGGCTGCTGCGATGGGTTCACCCTCCCGGGCACAAATCGTTGTGCCATCCACTTCAATATTTACCCATACTTCATCTTTGAGCGCTCCTAAAATAGGATGCTGATGTACTCTCACATTTTCACACCTCACAGAAATTTGTCTGGCAGTATGGTGAAATGAGGTAAGTTTCCTTACCTCAACTTCAACCTGTTTATAGCTGTTGATTCGGCCTATTGGTCTTTTTTGCATTCTCAATTAAACTAATACCAACGGTAAGTATAGCAGATACAAAAAGGCCAGGAACAATACCACCACCGAACATCGTAAAAAGACTAGGTATACCCTGAATAACGGCAGCTGTACCTCCGCCCAATAAAAGGGAAGCCATCGCAGCATTTTTCGTGACATAGGTTTTTCCATTGTTATCTTTCCACAACAAGCCAAGGATTAGGGGTAGAAATAAACCGCCACCTGTTGCTGCATAGCCAAATAGCGCTGCCGAAAGCACCGTCGGAAACAGGAAGGCTACTCCTACAGAACCGATACCAAGGACTAAGGTCAGCCATCTTGCATCTCTGACTAATTCCTCATCTGGGGCATTGGGTTTAAAGAAGGGTTTTATAACATCCATCAATAACAATGTTACGCCAGAGTTGAGTAAACCTGCCGATACTGTCATGTCGGCGCCAATAATCGTAACAACCATTAATGCAGCTAGAACAGGATTCAGCCAATTAGTGAGTAGCCAAGGGAAAGCCATATCAGGCCTGGCCAGTGTAGGATTTAGGGTATAAGCTGCCATACCAACCATGATGCTGGCCGAACACATAAATACCGCAAATAATGCTGTATACAAAAAGCCTTTCCTGGCTGTCGCTGCATCCTTGGCAGAAAAACAACGTTGCCACCAAGCTTGATAGGTAAACTGACCGCATACCGGGGTTAAAAATAGAGCGAATGCTGCGCCAAAACCGATACTGCTCACTGACCACAGTTCAGGCTTTGTCGCCAAAACAGCAGCCTCAATACCACCCACACCTTTTACACCCACATACACAACACCAAAGAAGATAAAGCCGACAACTACCCTAATAATACCCTGTATCAGATCCGTCCAGGCAATTGCCCACATGCCGCCCATCACGGTATACATGATAGCAGTCAAGGAGGCAACCCAAATACCTGTTGTAGGGTCAACGCCCATGACTATGGCTAACAATGATCCTATACCAATAGCCTGAGCGCCAACCCAGCAAATCATAGGGATAGTCATAATAATTCCACCCACTGCCCGTAACCATTTATCGTGAAACATCTCCTGCTCGAGAAATTCATTAATGGTATTATAGGCATATTTACCAATAAGCCCGGCAAGAAATACGGCAAATACTACCTTACTGCCTTGTTCCCCGAGTAGCATCCAAAATTGACTCAGCCCTATTTGGTAACCCTTGCCAGCATATCCTATGAAATTTCCCACACCCATGACTGTAGCAAAGTCTGCAAAGAAGACTAAAATTAACGGTAACTGTTTGCCACTTATAAAGTAATGGGCTGCACTCTGACCGCTTCTGCGAGCCATTAACGCTCCGATTATGAGTTGTACAGGAAGTAAAATCGCCAATATCCACAATGCCAGAACTCCGATTTCGGTCAAATTCATTTTACTCACCCCTTTTTCACTTCAATTTACTCTATATTAATTAACGCCCTTTTGTTTGACCTCCTTCCCTCCTTTCAATAACAGCCCCCAATTACTTGTAGAAATATATGTCGAAACAGGAATAGATTATTACATCCCAAAGACTCCCCCCCCTTATTAGAGAGCATTTATTATTATTTATTGTCTTAAGATAAACATTCTTTCCCAAGATTGCATTCTTCTATTATCTTCTATATTTATTTACAAATTCCTCCTATAATACTATTTATATGGTAATTTACCATCAATTACTATTAATGATAAATATTTTAAAAATAAAAAAGCAACCTTAAAAAGATAAGGTTGCTTAAATCACTATTATTAATAAATTCAATCAAATTACAACATTACTTAATTTCCCGATTCCCTCTAGTTCAACTGTTACAACATCTCCCACTTCCATAGGTCCTACGCCTGAGGGAGTACCTGTTAAAATTACATCACCAGGATAAAGTGTCATAAACTCAGTAATAAAAGCTACTAATTCAGGTACTTTAAAAATGAGGTCACTCGTATTCGAAGATTGCTTCAACTCATCATTAAGATATAATTTGATATTGATGGAATTTGAGTCAATATCTGTTTCAATACAAGGTCCTAATGGCAAAAACGTATCGAAGGATTTCCCCCTTGTCCACTGGCCATCAGCTTTTTGAATATCTCTGGCAGTCACATCATTAGCACAGGTATAGCCTAGAATATAGTCAGCTGCATCTTCGGTTTTTATATTTCTAGCCTGTTTCTTGATAACCACAGCAAGTTCGGCTTCATATTGTAGATCATGACTAATAGTAGGATATTCAATTTCACCTGCAGGATGGTTGAGCGTTGATGATGGCTTCAAAAATATCAAAGGCTTGTCTGGCAGTTCAAACTTCATTTCCTGTGCATGACCACGATAGTTGAGTCCCACACAAACAGCCTTAGTTATAACGCATGGACTCAAGAGTTTTACACCTTCTAAAGTCATAACCTGCTCTGAAATTTGATAATCGCTAAAAATATCACCCGTTACTACATTAATTTTTTCACCATGTAAGATCCCAAATTTAATTTCCCCAGCATGTTCAAACCTAACAATCTTCATCTTTCTCCTCCACTTAATTAAACGTAATATTTACACAGATAAATTATGCCAATAGAGTTCTTCCTTACAAGAAAGTATTTTATAAATTTTTAAATATTCCTGCTTTTTTATGACTTAATTTCATATTAGCTAAGCAACATTAATCTTTTCCTCTGCATATTATCTCTGTACTCTCTCCTTCTCCCACTACGTCAAGAGAGAAATACACATACTATTAAACCCTCTCCTTGCATATATTTAGCTGTGAGAGGTGTATACGCTATGAAGATTCTATACATTGCCAAACGTCACTTTATCTTACTTTTATTACCTATGATTCTATTAATAGGCACACTATATGCCCATGATGGCATGACCTACAAACTGTCCGGAAAAATCATTGTCGTCGATGCTGGCCACGGCGGCATTGATCCCGGCGCCAATCGTCCAGGTGTTCTCGAAAAAAATATTAACTTAGCCATAGCATTAGATCTTAAGAATGTTCTGAATGAGTATGGTGCCAAAGTTGTACTATCACGTCAAGGGGATGTTGAACTTAGTACAGAGTGCGACAACGAAAAAGTCAGAGGGCGCTATCACCGAGATTTGACTGCTCGCGTCGAAATGGCTGAAGAATCGGATGCAGATTTATTTATTAGTGTTCACGCTAATGCGGTTTCCAATGTCAAACGACAAGGGGCAGAAGTTTTTTATTATGCTAAATCTGATGCTAGCAAAGCGCTATCAGATTCTATTCAAGCTGAACTCGGCAAAGTGGCAAAAGCTGCCCCAACACCAAATACTGCTGACTTCTTCGTTTTACGTCGTAATAAGATCCCTGCCGCACTCATTGAAGTTGGATATATCACTAATATAGAAGAACTCTCATTATTACAGTCACCTGAATATCAACAAAAACTGGCGGAAGCAATAGCAAAAGGTATTTATAACTATTATCATTAAGAAAAACGCTTCACGTGTCCTTTAATATAAACTATCGCGAGTAAAACCCACATTAACCACAAAGATCACAAAGGAGCGCAAAGAACACAAAGAGTAATTGTTGTTATAATATCCCCTTTGTGTTCTTTGCATCCGCATAGCGGCTTTGTATCTTTGTGGTTAAAACGTTGTTTTCCATTTGTTTCGCAAAATTTATAAATGATACTATAAAAAAAGACTTGGCTTGTTCCAAGTCTTCAAATACCTTTTTTCATCTATTAAGTTAGTACTTCTTGAACTCTACCAACAATGCCATCCATCAAGCGAACTTTGATACCACGATGATGCACCGCACTACTTGTAAGAATATCTTTTACTACACCTTCAGTCAACTGTCCTGTACGTTGATGAGGTTTTTGCACGATTTTTACCCGAGACCCTGGATGAATATTTCTACGCTCTGTTCCATTCATAATAAAACTCCTCGTCTGTTTTATTGATTTATATTCTTCCCATATTTAACTCGCCACCACGACATAGCGCGCCGTGCGTCAATATCCTGCTGCACAGCATCCTCATCAGGAGGCGGCATCACATTATTCCTAGGTATCCCCTCCACAGTATGACCACCAATTTTTCCTACATAATCATGAGTCATCCAAAATCCATAGTTAAATCCCAGGCTATTACCTAAGGTTAAACTATCACCTAAAGAATGATAAACAAAGCCTTCGGGGGCAATTAATTCTAGCAAGGTGGGAGTAATATTAATATGACTGCCTGCAGCATTTTCCGGCAAAGTCTGTTTAGTAATACCTTGCCCATAAACAATAAATGGAATTCCATAGCGTTCATATAAACTTGGATTAGAATCTAGATTTAACCGATCAGCATGATCTCCTACAACAATAAATAAGCTGTCAGGATAAGTTTGCCTGGTATTTTTAATAAACTCACTCAATACTTTGTCAGCATACCAGAAATGACCCAGCTTTTTGATGAGTTCTTTATCTTCTTTTAGTTTCTCAGGCAAAGCATCGATGACGCTGCTTTCATCAAAACCTTCCTCCTGCAAATTAACAGTATAGGGAGCATGATTGGAAATATTCAACACAATATTAAAGCTAGGTTGATCTTGAGTTATGCCAGAACTAACGGCCTTGAATAAATATTTATCATCGCAACCCCACACATTTCCCGCCTTACTTTCAATATCACCCATGCCATAGAACTCGTCGAATCCTTGAGCCAAGGTAAAATCTTTTACCTTTTCCCAAGAATTAGGACCTGCATACCAAAACCGTGCTTTATAGCCTAGTTTTTTCATTTGAGGAGCAATTGCCGTGGAATAAGGTTCTTTATATGATTCTGGCAAATAAGTAAGATACAAATTGGCTTCCGCTAGTCCTGTCACAATGCCCATTACGCCTGAAATAGTACTCATACCATTGGGTAGAAAAGTAGATACGTAAGCCGCGTCCTCTTGCTTAATAATATTTTTTACACCATTGGCAATATTCAAATCTTTATATTGAGGTAATAATGGCCAATTGGCATAACTTTCGCCAACAATCAAAAATACATGCTGCGGTTTTTCTCTGGTTGTGCCTTGTGCCTGTTTTTTCAAAAAATCATCTACATTGGAAGTCATAACTTGATGACCAGCCACATAAGTACCATACTGGGCCATCTGTTCTGGATCCATATCAAGGCCTGTGGATGCCACGATTCGCTCATGCAGTGTATAAGCCCGATATAAGGCCTGAACATCATCTAAAATGGCTTCATTCAAAAATTCATCCTTAGTAACACCAGAATTTTCCCAGTCAACATTATAGGCATAGGTCATACTACCACCAAACCGTATAAAAATCATAAAATAATAAAGTGCTACCAGCAAGGAGGTCCGAAAAGCAATATTCTTATACCATGTAGCGAAACGTGGCAAGTGATAAGTTTGCGTACTTAGCCATACCTTTAACAACTTAGATAGGACAATTCCAGTCACAGCAGTCATTAACAAACGCATGGGCAAATTATACTGCTGTACTAGTGTATAGAAAATAGCAGTAACATCATCATTAAAAGTATTAAACAGCAACTGATTAAAACCAGCATGAAATTGCTCATAATAGGGAATTCTAGCATAAAATAATAAGCTGAGTACACTAATATAGAAACAACCCACCACATAGCGGATATTCCTGATTGATTCATTTTTCACGAAAAAAGCGAACATCGTACAAAAAACTAAGGACACTAACGTCACTATTCCCGTACTTTTTAAACTAATCCGCACACCATAATATAACGCCATGAAAACATCTTGTAATACTGTAGCCTCACTGATATATGACTTTAAAACAACAATAAATCCAATACGAAATAAGCAAAAAACTCCTAGCACAAATATATATAATTTAAAATCCTGCTGGATATTCTTAAATAACTCTTCCCACTTTGACACTTAAAAAAACACCCTTTCTACTAGCGGTCTTTGCGCATTCATTTATTTCTACATTCTTTTACATTATCCTGCATAACTTAACATCTTTTCCTGATTGTTGACGGCCAGTGGAGTAGCACTCCTATGAACATAAACATAAAAGCTAGCTGATTCTGTAAAGAGTCAGCTAGCTTTTATATTTTAATATAGTAAAACCTTAGGTTTTATTATATTATTCTATATATAATATAATAAAATTTTAAGAATGTACTGATAATTTTCTGCGTTAGGGGGATAATAAAATGATTAAAGTCAAAGTAGAAGATCTAAAAATCGGAGACGTTATTGCCGAACACATTATAAGTTCTGAAAGACAAGTTCTGCTGTCTGCAGGTACCGTCCTGAACCATAAAAACATCACGCTGCTGAAATTACGGGGAATAAATGAAATCAGATTGCGTGAAGAAAAAGATACAGATGATGCCATACGTTTATCACTAGAATTCGATGAAATAATTCACAATAATAGCTCTATGTTTGATAGCCTCAAAAAAAACGAAGGAGTTATTGAAGATAAAAAATTCCCTATCGTACTTTCATCTATCATTAGCGAGAAGCCACTAAAACAGTATGATGATATCATTCAAAAAATCTCGCAAGTTTTCGCAGCTATACAAAGCCTTAAAAATACGGATATACTAGTGGCAATATCTAATGTTATCTATCAATATGCTACAACTACACCATGCGTCATGGGCTACACTTTAAAACGCCAATTTAAAAATATACATCATGAAGACTTAGTCAATCATAGTATGTCAGTTGCCATTATTGCGGCAAAAATTGCTAAGCTATTAAATTATTCGCCAGATAAAATACAAACAATCGTTTTGGGAGCCCTACTTCATGATATTGGCAAAACTAAACTGCCAGATAAAATAAGCCATAGAAACGGCTATATCAACCCGGTCGATGAGGCACTCTACCAAAGCCACATTCAGTTGGGATATGATTTAATTAAAAGCCTCAATCTTCCCCGTGATATTACGATTATTCTAGTACAACATCACGAATATAATGATGGCAGCGGCTTTCCACTCCAATTAACAACAGCCAAAATTCATCCATTCGCACAAATTGTCGCTTTTGCTAACATGTTTGACATCCTGGTCCACGAAAGCAATGAAATTCCTAACGTTTTTGATATTCGTACCAAATTGCTAAACAATGGAGCCAATAAAATTAGTCCAACAATTATTGATATTTTTGATCATTATTTAAACGACTTTATTTTTAATGTCAATGTTGAACTTAGCGACGGTCGCACAGCAGAGGTTATTTATACCCATCCTTCTTACATGTCCCTTGTTGTACGCACAACCGACGGTGATTTTGTGGACCTGAGTAAAGATAAAACCATTTCCATAAAGAAAACTTTTCTATAACATATCATAAGAAAGACAAGAACCATCCTTTTTAGCCGCAGAGGCACAGAGAACGCTGAGGATAAAGCCACACATCATATTATTATAGATGCGTGGCTTTTCTCATCGGTATTTCTATTCTGCCTAATCTACTATTACCTTTCGATAGGCTTACGTTTTTTGCCAAATACTCGCTTATTCGGATCTTTTTTAGCATACCTGCTCT
>Ga0316613_10002917_pt1 | contig 10834 bp, 9 predicted proteins | sample OWC_soil_day10_C_2_FD_207647 | JGI IMG/M metagenome (GOLD analysis project Ga0316613, IMG submission 207647) | Wetland soil microbial communities from Old Woman Creek delta, Ohio, United States - OWC_soil_day10_CT_b | ecosystem: Environmental > Terrestrial > Soil > Wetlands | place: USA: Ohio... | reverse complement strand
AATCTCATTTAAAATCTCTAATAATTTGTTCATATGTTTATCCCCTTTCTGAATGAAAAAAATTAAACTGGTCGGTTGCAAGAGAAGGTCTTGCAATCCGGTACTGCTCATGTTCTGAATAAAGAAGCACCAAAGGAAGATCACGGCTTAAAAACATGGACATTCCCTCCGTAGCGGAGTAAGCGCCTGTTTTCCAAAAAGCAAGGTGGTCACCCTGTTGTAAATCTTTAAACGGATACTGCCTTACCAGCACATCACTGGAAGTGCAGAGAGAGCCGCAGACGGTCCATTCCCTCACTTCCCCATCCTGTCTGCCGTAATGAGTGATAAAAGGTTTTTTCATAGCCAGCATCTGTCCGTAATAGTTCAGTTGATGAATGCCACCGTCAACGATGCAGTAAGACTGGTCATTGTTGGTTTTTACGTCTTCTACGCTGGTTGCATAAACTCCGCAGGAAGCGGCGATGAAACGCCCCATTTCCAGTGTGACCTGACCTTGAAAAGACAGATGCTCAATGGCTTTTGACAGGGCAAGGAGCATGGATTCTTCCTCGTCTTTTTCTCCTTCAAAGTAGCACACCGGAAGGCCGGGACCGTATTCCAGTTTTTGTACCGTAAACTGATACTGATTCTGTAAATCTGCACAAAGCTGATCCAGCATCATTAATTCGCTTTCAAGCTTTGCACCTGATTTTTTCTGGGTGCCTGAGAAATACTGGAGACCCAGAATCTCCACGTACTCACAGGGCTTTTCCGTGATAATCCGGCGGATGTTTGACTCATCCATTCCAAACTGATTACCGCTGGTGAGGCGTAAAAGTACCCGGATGTTTCGTTTTTCTTTGAGAGCGCAGGAGGTAAGAATCTTCCAGTGTTCCAGGGACTCCACAGTATAGATGATGTCTTTATATTTGGATATGGCATACTCCATATCCTCCTGCTTCTTATATACGCCTGACATCACAATCCGTTTTTCATCAATCCCGGCCCGCTCACAGATGTGAAATTCACCGGGAGAGCAAACCTCGAAATAATCCACATGCATCTCCATGTCCTTTACTAAAAACGGGTTTGCCTTCATGGCAAAGCAGATCTGTGTTTTTGGAGGGAGTGCTGATCGTATGTCCGCAATTCTGTCTGCAAGAATATCTGTATCAAAGAGATAAAATGGGGTTTTATAATTTTCAAGTGCAGTCTTGAGTTTTGATTCATTTCCTTCTGATTTCATAAAAACATCTCCAATAATTTTTTTCTGTCCATCTTACCGTTTGCAGTAACGGGGATGTGAAGTACGGGAATGCACAGGCTGGGAATCATATAGGAAGGGAGTGTTTCCCGCATGCGTTTTAGCAAATCCTTTTTATCTAAATCCCCGCAGTAAAATGCAGCAAGGCGATTTTTTTCACTGTCAAATGCGCAGCAGGCGCGGCTGATTTCCGGATAGCTGTTTAAAATCAGTTCAATTTCCTCCAGTTCAATCCGGTGTCCCATGTGCTTAATCTGAAAATCCTTGCGTCCGGAGAAACAAAGTTCCCCGTGACTATTGTAAAAAGCAAGATCTCCAGTCCGGTAAATGATTTCAGGATAGAGAGCATTCAAAGGATTCTGAACGAATGCTTTTTTTGTCTGCTCGGGATTGTTATAATAGCCCAGTGCAAGAGCGGTTCCTGCCACGCAGATTTCTCCAATTTCACCTTCGGATGAAATAAGTTTGTCATCGGGTCCCAGGAGAAATACGTGTTCATTGGGAAATGACATTCCAATGGGTATTTTTTCGTCCGGTTCAAATACTCTTAAAACTGGATAATACGTACAGTTACAGGTGATTTCAGTAGGTCCGTAAAGATTTACGAATCTGGCACCCGGAAGATTCTTTTGCCAGATAGCCAGGTGGCTTGCCGGCATGGCTTCACCGCTGAATAAAACTTTATTTACATGTTCCGGAACTTTGTAAGTGAAGCCTTTTAACTGAGTGACCATGCACAGAGCTGAGACAGCCCAGATCAGTGTTGTAATCTGATACTCGCACAGGTAATCCAAAAGCATGGTGGGAAAAGAAAAATATTTTTTAGGTATCAGAACAATGGAAGCACCGGTTTTAAAGGCGGAATAAAGGTCTTTTACCGATACATCAAAGTCCAGAGGAGCCTGATTGCCGATAATATCATTTGCTGTAATCTCAAACATATCAGGGAAGTATTCCATAAAGTCTATGACAGACCGGTGACTTACTAAAACTCCCTTTGGAACTCCGGTAGATCCGGAAGTAAAGTTACAATACAATGGCTGAGTGTCCAGTGATTTTTCCCTGACGGCTTTTAATCGCTCCGGATCAGCGGGAGCAGAAATAAGTTTGTTGTATTCAAAAATTGTGCCTTTAAATGATAGCTGTTTCAGCTTTTCGTCGGACTCTGAAAGAGAGATCATGCAATCTGCTTTAAGTACATCAAGAATCTGGCCGATACGTGCAGCTGGCTGGTCGGGACTTATAAAGGTATAAAAACAGCCGGCATAGACGATTCCCATAAATGAGGTTACCGCTTCTACGCACTTATCCATAAAGACAACAATCGGTTTTCCTGTATCAGTATGTTCGTATAAAAAACTGCCGACTCGTCTTGCCCGGTCATATAATTCTTTGTAGGTACAGCTGGTTTCCGGATCGATAACTGCTTTTTTTTCGGGAAATTCTTTTGCAGAATGTTCCAGATATTCTAAAATAGTGTTCATGATAGTGTTTCCTTTCCTGCCGGTTTTATGGGAAAAGTGGCGCAGGCTGTAAAAAGTGATTCCGTAGTAATGATTTCAAAACTCCCGTCCATCTGCTCAGCAATTTTTCTGCATGTTTTCAGTCCGATATTGGTGCTTTCCTGAAAGACTAAGTCAGTCCGGATTTCATTGGTAATGCTGATGATTAAGTTATCACCGTCTCTGGCGCCCTTTACTACAACAGGAGTACCGTGACCAGCATATTTTCTCACATTGGAAAACAGGTTATCAAAAAGACGTTTTAAATACTGAATATCAATAAAAATGCTGCAGGGTTCATTCATAAATTCAGTCTGTACTTCAAAACCAAGGCTGTTTAAGTTAAATACATGTTCACTTAACAGCTGTTGAAGGAGAATTCTTGCATCAAAGGTTTCCATATTCATAAGGATGGTATCCTTACCAAATACCAGGAAGTACTGAAACAGTTTATCAGATAAATCTTTCAGCTGTATTGACTTTTCTTTACAGTTTTTAATGTATTTTTCCAGCTGCTCTTCTGAATGGTAGTCTTTGGAATCTAAAATCTCAAGATATCCGATTAAAGAAGTTAAGGGTGTGCGGATATCGTGGGACATGGAGGTGATCAGCTCGCTGTTTGCTTCCCATGCATCCTTTTCACTTTTGTATCTTGTGATAATGGAATGACGCATATTGTCTGCGTTTTTAGCCAGAAGTGAAATTTCATCATTTCCCTTATGAAAAATCGGCTGTTCCAAATCACCCTGTTCAATTAAAGATACTTCTTTTGACAGAAGAACAATCCGGTCAATGATTCGTCGGTTATAAAGGATAATTATAATAAAAAATACAATAAAGAACATAATCCAGGAACAGTAAAGCACCACATCAAACCATTTAATCTGGGATGAATCAATGATGGAAACGGAGTAGGTGCCGTCTGAAAAAGCAATATCACGTTCCTGCTGGTTGCTGCTTTCCACAATGGTGGCTGCAGTCTCATAGGAGGAATAAGAATCATTCCAAAAGCCGGATTCGTAAAGTATTTCATCCCCGTTATATATGGTTAAATATACATATTTATGATTCTTGACCCATCTGGAAATGGCTCTTACATTCTTTACCGATATATTATTTTTTTTTACGTAATTTTCAAAGGAGTTCTGGTAGGTATTTAACCGATTCTGTACTGAGTCTTCATCCATGTGCTTCTTTGAGACCAAGTAATCACCAAAGGTTCCGACAATCAGATAAACAGCGAAGCTTAAAAATGCTCCAAACAGAAGTACAAGTATCTGCTTATAACGCAGTGAGGATAATGTTTTACCCTTCATCAATCTGATATCCCTTTCCCCAGACGGTGCGGATGATTAACGGATTATTAAAATCCAGTTCCAGTTTCTTTCTCAGCTTTAAAATATGAACCATAATGGTATTGGTGGAGGAAGGAAGAAACTTTTCATTCCATACTCCCTCATAGATGGCCTGAGCATCTTTTGCGCTTCCTTTGTTTTTGACCAGATACATTAAAACCAGATATTCGGTATCGGTCAGCTCTATTTTCTGATTTTCCCGGTATACCCAGTGGTTTACCGTATCAATCACGATGTCCTGAACATGGACTTCCGAAAGATTTACGGCAGATTCCGATTTCCCTTTGTAGACAACGTATCTTCTTAAGAGAGACTGGATCTTCATAAAAAGTTCTGCCTGGGAAAATGGTTTCACCAGATAATCATCGCCGCCGTTTTCGTAAGCATCGTTTTTATCTGTTTCTTTTGATTTTGCAGTTAAAAATAATACCGGTGCGGAATGAAAGGTTCTGATTTGTGCACATGCCTCAATCCCGGACATACCTGGCATCATGATATCCAGTATAATCAGATCGATATCAGGATTTTCTCTAACTGTATTTACCGCGTCGTTTCCATTAGCGGCTTCTAAAACGAGATAGCCTTTGTTCTCCAGCTGTATACGGATTACCTCCCGGATATCTGCGTCGTCATCTACCACCAATATCTGCTGTATGGAACTCATGGACAGATGCCTCCTTGATTGATTTAATCAAGTGAATTATAGCACTTATAGATGCAATAACAAGGCGATATACCCTGAATTAAGAATTATTAAGAAATAGTGAGACATTATTTCTGTAATTGTTTTAAAATTTATTTAGATATTTATAAATAAAAAACCGAATATGTCACTGGTTATGTGACATATCCGGTTTGGGGTTAATGAATAACGAGATTGTTAACCCACTGGGGCCATGAGGATTTTGCCTGTTCCCCGGTAAACATTTACAAGACCCTCTCCTGATACCGCGGAACCAATCAGGGACTTAGAGGAACGTTCTACCGTAAATTTTAAGGAATTAGACCAGGCAATTGCCATGTTTCCGTCAATTTTAATTTCATCGTCTTTTAATTCAAATTCAATCAGCTCTTCTCTGGGTACCGGGCTTTCTAAAACTGCGATTCCCTGTCCGGTCAGACATAGATTAAAGAAGCCTTCCTTACCGGCAACAGCTGAGGTCAGTGTGGTTCTTGCTACTACATTCTGCTTAATGTCGGAATCACAGGCCAGGAATAATCCGTCTTCCAGCACCATGCTTCCCCATTCTGAAACCTCTTCCAAAAGAATGTGCTTGTAAGTTGGCTCCAGCATCAAAAGACCGCTGCCTTTAAATTCCGGCTTTGCAGACGATTCTTTTGTCACCTTGGAAGCCAGTGCCTTACCCAGAAAATCGCCTACGCCCTTTATTCCGGAAGTCATGGCAACGGAGCCGGAAGTCCACTGCATGGCACCAGCCTGAACCGTGAAGGAATTGCCGTTAAGTTCAATTAAAACCTGCCTTTTTCGGATATTCATCTTGGTGGCATAATAGGATGCGATGGCAGAGCCGGATTCAACACTTAAGTCTTTTTGATGCTCAAATACCTTAACACAGCCACGTTCATTAATCTTAAGCATGTTTCCATTGTCATAAAGATTTTTGTAGGTTATCATATGTTTTCTCCTTTTATTATTTCTGTATAGAATGTCGTCAGAACTGGCTTATGTAATAAGAAGAAAAGGAAAAAGCTGCAGAAAAAACAATTATTTTCATCACGGGGAAAAGCTATGATACATAGGATAAAATATGAGAAGAAGTATTTCAGAACAATTAATATAACAAAGTTATAAATATGCTGACGAAGGCTTTGTAAGGAAGCCGGAAATTATCTTAAGCATGCACATAGTACTGCCGGGCTGCCTGATTCAGCCCGGCATTTTCTGGTATGGCAGGTTGCATCCGGAGGAATCTGTGGTATGATAAATTCTGAAAGTAAAAACATGGAACCGGAGGCGGATTTAAAATGAAACAGCAGTACATGGAAACCGCGAAAAGCGGGAAAGACTTAATTGCAGAAATAAATGAGACAGTACCAGAGGAAGGACAGGCAGCGTTCTGGTGGCTTGGGCAGCTGGGGTATGCAGTGAAGCTGGGTACCGTTACAATCTATATCGATGCATTTCTCTCTGAACGTCCTGACAGAAGAATTGCACCGCTCTTTGATCCCAGTGAATTAACAGGCGCAGATTACATAATCGGAACTCATGATCATTTGGATCACATTGACCGGAACGTCTGGTATCAGCTTTCCGTCAGTTCGCCAAATGCCTTGTTTCTTGTGCCGGAGAAGCTGATCCCTGTACTCAGTGAGGATCTTATGATTGATGAAAGCCGCTTTCTGGGGCTTAATGATGGAAAAACCCAGATATTAAAAGGTGGTATTAAAATAACAGGGATTGCATCTGCTCACGAGTTTCTGGATCAGGATCCGGTTACCGGTCAATATCCTTACACAGGAGTTGTGCTGGAAGGAATGGGCTGCAGGCTGTACCATTCGGGGGATACCTGCATTTATGAAGGGCTTCACAGCAAATTAAGAAGCTTTGGTGATATGGATGTAATGTTTCTTCCCATTAACGGAAGGGATGGAGTACGCTACCGTTCCAATATCATAGGAAACATGACATATCAGGAGGCAGTGGATCTGGCAGGAGCAATGAAACCAGGGCTTACGGTTCCCGGCCATTATGAGATGTTTTCCAGTAATCAGGAAGATCCCGACCGTTTTGGAGATTATATAACTATTAAATATCCCGGTTTGCCATACTGGCTTGGAAGGCATGGGGAAAAAGTTCTTTATTCTCAAATTAAATAAAATACATTCAAAAATATACAAAAAAGTCCAAAATATGTAGCATTTACCATTTCCCGGAATATATTTATTATAGTGAAGCAGGAAAGGAAATGTGAGATGGCAATTAAAATATTTATTGATCAGGGGCACAATCCCAGCGGATATTTTAACAGCGGTGCAGAGGCCAATGGATTACAGGAATCAGAAATTAATTTCCAGGTAGGACTTTACCTTCAAAACCTCTTAAACAGTGATCCCCGGTTTGAGGCGAGAGTCTCAAGACCACAGCCGGATACGGTTCTGGGTACCAACAATACTACCAGCCTGGCTGCCAGGGTTGCCATGGCAAACCAGTGGCCGGCAGATTATTTTATCAGCATCCACTGTAATTTAAATCCTAATCCCGAAATTAATGGAACGGAAGTATACATCTATCAGTATTTTACCCAGGGACAGTGGCTGGCGGAACAGATTATGAGCGGGATTAACGATATGGTTGGAACCAAAAACAACGGAATCCGTGAAAATCCTTCTTTGTATGTACTTAGGAATGCAGATATGCCCGCTAACTTAATAGAGCTGGGATATATAAGCAATCCATCGGATGCAGAAAAGCTCCGCAATGACCAGTATGGATTTGCTTACGGAATTTATTTGGGATTTCTACGGTATTTTGGATTTGCATAGGCGAGAAAAAGCTTTTGAATAATGCTTTCTTTGAGGTAAATGCTTCGAAGAAAGCATTTTTTTGAATTTTTGTAAAAATGCAAAACAGGTTGCTGAATCCGGGGCTTGTGACTTATAATACTGATATTAGCTATAATGAATAAATAAACAAAAGAAGAGAGAGGATCTATCATGAAATCACTGTCAGATATACTATACTGGCTGGATGATCTGATCTGGGGACTGCCAATGATTCTTATCCTGGTGGGAACCGGGATCTATTTAACGGTTCGTTTCCGTTTCATTTACCAGAGAAAAGTGCTTTTTCATTTTAAAAACACCTACGGAAAGATGTTTCATAAATCGGAAGGCGAGGGAACGGTTTCCGGCTTTGCAGCTGCATGTACAGCACTTGCCAACACCATTGGTACAGGCAATATCAGCGGTGTGGCGACTGCCATCGTCAGCGGCGGACCGGGTGCTCTGTTCTGGATGTGGGTTTCCGCCTTTTTTGGAATGTCAATTAAGGCAAGTGAAATTATAATCGGTCAAAGGTACCGCCAGAAATATGAGAAATCCATGGATGAATATGTATGCGACCGTTCATTTGTTATGAAGAATGCATTTGGCTGGAAGAAAGGTGCTGTCATACTGGCTGTGTTCTGTCTGGTGTTCGGTCCGTGGACCTGCTGTGTTCAGACAGAGGCAGTTACCAGCTCCATAAAAGAAGGGCTGGGAATAGCCCCATGGATTACGGTAATACTCATTGGCATTACCTGCTTTGTCACTATTGCAGGAGGGTTAAAGAGAATATCCGGCTTTATGGAAAAAGTAATTCCGGTAATGGCTCTTTTTTATGTGGCTGCCGGAGTTGGCATTATGATTTTAAATTATCAGAGAGTTCCGGAAATCTTTCTGCTGGTTTTTCGTTCTGCATTTACTCCCACAGCCGCCGCCGGTGGATTTGCCGGTGCGACTGTCCGGGATGCCATTCAATACGGTGTGGCAAGAGGGCTGTATTCCAATGATGCGGGAACTGGTTACGGAATTATTGCCCACGCATCTGCAAAGACGGATCATCCGGTAAGACAGTCTTCCTGGGGCTGGGGTGAGATTTTTTTAGATACCATTGTAATCTGCAGCATCACGGCATTTTCCATACTTTCAACAGATGCTTATATTACCGCAGATGCAACTTCTGGTGCGCTTACCACCATAGCCTTTAAGCAGGCATACGGAAGCGGAGGCGGAGTGATTATTTCTCTCGCAATTGCTGTTTTTGCATGGACAACCATTATCGGTATGTATTACGCCTGTGAAAAGTCTGTAAATTACGCGCTGGGAGACACAAAGCTTAATAAGCTTGCCATGCCGGTTTATATGGTTTACTATCTGATTCCCTGCCTGATTTTTTATAATATCAAAGCCGATGTGTTATGGGCATTTACCGATATCTTAACGGCATCCTATGTGGTAATTACGCTGATCTTTATATATGCAAAGCAGAAAGAAATTTTCAGGCTGTTTGATGATTTCTGGTACCGTTTTCTACCGGCTAAAAACAGGGGAGAAAATCCGCCGCCGGTGGTTTTAAAAGGAGGAGAAGAATAGATGAGAACAAGTTTTGATGAAATAAGAAATGAAAAAGATTTAATCATTCTGGACGGAGCCATGGCTACAGAGCTTGAAAAGAAAGGGCTTGATTTAAACGACGAGCTTTGGAGTGCAAAAGTGCTGGAAAGCCAGCCGCAGGCAATCAGTGAAGTCCATTATGACTATTTTAAGAATGGAGCAGATGCAGGAACCTCTGCCAGCTATCAGGCAAGTATAGCCGGATTTTTAAAGAAAGGCTATTCAGAGCGGGAAGCAAAAGATTTTATCGCCCGCTCCATGGAGCTTCTCCTTAAAACCAGAAGCCGCTGGTGGGAGGAAGAGGGCAGAAGCACCGGGAGATGTCTGCCTCTTGCTGTGGGCTCCATCGGGCCTTATGGTGCCTATCTGGCAGATGGCTCGGAATACACCGGCAATTACCAGGTATCAGAGAAGGAACTGGAAGCATTTCACAAAGACCGGATGGAGATATTAAAAGAGGCAGGGGCAGAACTGTTTGCGCTGGAGACCTTCCCATGCCTTTACGAGGCGGTTGTCTGCGCCAGAGTGATGGAACAGTTAAACGCCGATTATTACATCAGCTTTTCATTTAAAAACAGCAATCAGATTAATGGGGGAGATACCATCGAATCTTGCGTGAAGGCTTTAGGAGGATTAAAACATCTAAAGGCAATTGGAGTTAACTGCACCCAGCCCCATCTGGTCACAGATATTATAAAGACATATCAATCTCATACAAGCCTTCCCATTGTTGCATATCCAAACAGCGGAGAGACTTATGATGCCTGCTGTAAAACATGGCATGGAGTGAAGGAGCCGGGGCTGTATGGACAGTGGGCGGCAAACTGGTATGAGGCAGGCGCAGGTCTGATCGGCGGATGCTGCCGGACCACACCGGAGGACATTCATGAAATATTTACCTGGTATCAGAAAAACAGATGAAACAGGATTGGTAAGAGGTGACTGGCAATGACATTGTTTTCCCGTCAGGTGATGGAACAATTTGGGGAACTGGACTACGAGGTTTACAATTATATATTAAAAAACAGTGAGAAGATACCGTATATGACAATCCGTGAGGTGGCCAAGGAAGCTCATGTGTCCACCACCACCATCACCCGTTTTTGCAGGAAAACCATGTGCAGCGGTTTTTCGGAATTTAAAGTGCGGTTTAAGCTGGAAAAGGAAAAGAAAGGCTCTGTGAAAAAACGGTTTGATCTATCCTCCATCACAGATTTTTTTGAACGGGTCAACTCAGATGGGTTTCAAAAACAGCTGGATACAATCGCCGGAGTGATTGCAGGCAAACGGCAGATTATTTTTATCGGAACCGGTAATTCAGGAATCATGGCTGAATATGCAAGCCGGTATTTCTGCAATATCGGAATATTTTCAACCGGGATTAACGGCCCCATGTTTCCCATTAATCTGGAGTTTCCGGAGGAAAGCATCATTATTGTTTTATCTGTGGAAGGGGAAACCAATATTATTATAGAGAATTCTTCTATATTGAAGGAGAGCAGCAGCACTCTGGTATCCATTACAAACAGCAGGAACAGCACTCTGGCAAGAATCTCAGATTACAACATTTCCTATTATATTCAAAAAGAAAGAAAAGAGATGGAAGAGATGAAGGT
>Ga0316613_10002910_pt1 | contig 10849 bp, 8 predicted proteins | sample OWC_soil_day10_C_2_FD_207647 | JGI IMG/M metagenome (GOLD analysis project Ga0316613, IMG submission 207647) | Wetland soil microbial communities from Old Woman Creek delta, Ohio, United States - OWC_soil_day10_CT_b | ecosystem: Environmental > Terrestrial > Soil > Wetlands | place: USA: Ohio... | reverse complement strand
GTGGCTGAAGGCCCAGGGCTTTGACGTGGTGGATTATAAGATCGTGACGAAAGAAACCATCGGGGAAGCAGTTGCTGAATTCGCAAAGACTGTACCGGAATATGACATTCCGTCAGACGGACTGGTGCTTTTATTTGATGATATCGCTTATGGAGAATCTCTTGGACGGACTGCCAAGTTCCCCCGCAACGCCATCGCATTTAAATGGGCTGATGAGATCAGGGAGACGACTCTGACAGAAATTGAATGGAGTGCGTCAAGAACCGGCCTGATTAATCCGGTTGCCATCTTTGAGCCGGTGGAGTTAGAGGGTACGACAGTGAGCCGCGCCAGTGTTCATAATCTGAGTATTATGGAAGCTTTGGAGCTGGGTGAAGGGGATCAGATCACGGTTTACAAGGCGAATATGATTATTCCTCAGATTGCCGACAATCTGACCAGAAGCGGAAAAATAAAGATTCCGGATCACTGCCCGGTCTGTGACGGCAGGACGGAGATCCGTCAGGTAAATGATGTAAAAAGTTTATATTGCACAAACCCGGATTGTCAGGCAAAGCGGATTAAGGGCTTTTCCCTGTTTGTAAGCCGGGATGCTTTAAATATTGATGGTTTATCAGAAGCTACGCTGGAAAAGTTTATCGGAGCCGGATTTATCCGGGAGTTTGCCGATATGTTTCATTTAGACCAGCATGAGGAAGCCATTACTCAGATGGATGGTTTCGGTAAAAAGTCTTATGACAATTTGATTCAGGCAGTGGAAAAGGCAGCTCATACGACTCTGCCCCGTCTGATCTATGGGCTTGGAATAGCCGGAATTGGAGTTGCCAATGCAAAGATGCTCTGCCGAGAATTCCGTTATGATTTCGACCGAATGCGTCATGCAGAGGAAGAGGAGCTGACTGCCGTTTCCGGCATTGGAAAGGTGCTGGCAGATGCATGGATTACTTATTTTAAGGACGAGAAGAATAATGAGATGACAGATCGTCTGTTAGCGGAAGTAACCATTGAGCAGGAGGCGGAGACCGGAGGAGAGAAGCGGCTGGATGGAATGACGTTTGTTATTACCGGATCCGTGGAGCATTTTGAGAACCGGAAGGCACTTCAGGAAGCGATCGAAGCACAGGGAGGCAAAGCGACTGGTTCGGTTACATCGAAGACAACTTATTTAATTAACAACGATACCACATCCAATTCATCTAAAAATAAAAAGGCAAAGGAACTGGGAGTGCCCATTATTTCAGAAGAGGATTTCATAAAACTGCTGGAGGGATAACATATGCCGATTAAAGTACAAAAGGATTTACCTGCAAAAGCCATACTGGAAACAGAGAACATATTTATCATGGACGAGGACCGGGCCTTAAGCCAGGACATTCGTCCCCTTGAAATCCTGATTATTAATTTAATGCCCATTAAGGAAGAGACGGAAACTCAGCTTCTTCGCGCACTGTCTAATACTCCGCTGCAGGTGGACTGTACGTTTCTGATGCTGGAGAGTCATACTTCAAAGAATACTTCTGCCAGTCATTTAAATAAGTTTTATGTGTTCTTTGATGAGGTAAAAGAGAAAAAGTTCGATGGTATGATTATTACCGGTGCGCCTGTTGAGAATATGGAGTTTGAAGAGGTGAATTACTGGGAAGAGCTGACGAAGATTATGGAGTGGAGCAAGACTAATGTCACCAGTTCCCTTCATATCTGCTGGGGCGCCCAGGCGGGGCTTTATTATCATTATGGAGTGCCGAAGTATAAGAGGGATACAAAGCTTTCTGGTATTTACAGACACAGGGTTCTGGACCGGAAGGTGCCGCTGGTACGCAGCCTTGATGATTATGTGATGGCGCCTCATTCCCGGTATACCGAGGTGAGGAGAGCGGATATTGAGAAGCATCAGGGGCTGAAGATTCTGGCCGAGTCGAAGGAAGCCGGAATTCTGATGGTGATGAGTGAGGATGGGAAGCAGGTATTTATTCAGGGGCATCCGGAATATGATCGGATGACACTGAATGGAGAGTATCATAGGGATCTGGATAAGGGGTTGAATCCGGAGATTCCCTGTAATTATTATGAGGACGATGATCCGGATACGATGCCGGTGCTTTGTTGGAGGAATGCGGCGAATACGATTTATGGGAATTGGTTGAATTATTATGTATATCAGGTAACACCGTATGAGTTGTAGGGAAGTGGTGTAAAAGCCCAGTGTTTATGGGGATTGCGGTGATTTGAAAGTGTTGTAAGTTATCGTAAAATATCATAAGTTTTGGAACAAAAATGGAGTCAGAATTTTGGGCGAAAATGGGCTGGTATAATCTGTGAAACTGGCAGTGAGTTTGGAAGAAAAATATGGATGTTTTTAGAAGATAATCTGTATTATAGTAATAGGTATATGAAATGTATAATGAAGCAGTATGCTTGTAAGTGGCAAAACCTGAAAAGGGAAACGTCATGACGAGCATGCTGCTTTTTTGTTTGAGGTGGAGTTTAATTATGGATTGGGAGATTTTTGATATCAATGATACATCTTAATTTGCTGATGGGGAAATATGGTATGGAAATGGACTTTTCATTTGAAAATATTTAAGTGGAAAAAGCATAACCCTGCGGTCCTGATGATCGTAGGGTATTTCTATTTTTTAATTTATAATAGTAAAATAATGCTACATTTAATGCTACATAAATATTGCTTTTACTACAATTATGCGGTATGATAATAACAGAATTATGAAAGGAGTGGGGTATGAAGACATATAGTGTGAAAGAGATTGCTGATCTACTAGGAACTAATCCAGAAACGGTCCGGCGTTGGATTCGTAATGGTAAACTCCATGCTGTCCAGGAATCGCGTAAAGAAGGAAATACGGTTACTGAAGCTGAATTGAACATATTCCTGAAAAAGACACCGAAGTATGTCTCTATTGCAGCAAAGAGTCTAGCTGCAACGGCACCGGCAGTTAGCATACCTCTTGCACTTGGAGGATTGATTGGAACGCTGGTTGTTGACCATATTGATATTGAGGAAAAGCTTAAACATGCACGTATTCGTCCCGAAGATATTGTAAGATATCTGAAAGAAAGTCTTATACAACATGAAGATGCAATTAAAAGAAAGAGAGATGCCATCACTCAGTTAGAGCAAGAGATTGAGACCGAAGAGCAAAAGATCAGGGGATTACAGGCAACTATTAATTTAGTAAAACAACAACCAAAAGAGAATTAATATGTTATGTTGAAGCAATCAGCGCTGATTGCGCAACTGGAGCAGAAATTAGTGAACTAATTGGAAGTTTTTGAAATTATGAATTAGACGTCCGATGGGAACAAATGAAATGCAGAACAAGATAATTATAAAGGAGGTCACATCAATGGAAAAAAATAAATTGGATATTATCAATTTTAGCAAGATTTACGATATGTTCGGAGAAGAGGCTGCAAGGGATACTATGAATGATATGAATGAAGGAAAAATTCAAGAAACCACTCTTGAGAAATATCTGTATACAGATGAAACCAAGGAAGAATATGCAGTCAAATTAAAGAAAGAATATGAGGGGTTTGAGTGATGGGTAATCTAGGCGCATATCAAGTAATGACAACAGTTGCAAAAAAGGTTGGCGGGCCAGTTAGGCTTGCAGTAAGTGTCGCTGTTGGTGGTTATGTTGTTATTAGAACTGCAGAAGGTGTAATTAAAACAGGAATTAAGAAAGTTAAGCAAAATAAAGAGACTAAGGAGTTTACTTCACCTACTTTGAAACTTTACACGATTCATGAATATGGCGAGAGCAATGAGGGTTTAAAATTTAATATTAGTGATACATATAGAGTTTTAGAAAAAGACAGAGACGCGGTATTAATTGAAAAAATTGGAGACGCTAATAATCCATACTTTGTTTCGGAGGAGTTACTTCATAAAATATCGGATTACAAAGAATAAAATGTTGCTTTTAAGGAAAATAATGAGAAGAGAAATGATGATATTATTTATAATAGAGGTAATGAAATGACAATTTTTCGGTATCTGCCAGGATGATAAGATACTACGAAAAGTTAGGCTTAATAGAAAGCAGTTGTCAGGAAGATTATGCGTATAGAGTATATGATAAATCTGCAATTTATCGTTTACAGCTAATCTTGATATTACGAAAACTTAGGATACCACTGAAACAGATTGAGTGTATTCTTAATGATCCTGATCAGATGAGCACGTTACAGATTTTACGGGAGAATGTCAGAGACATTAACGAAGAAGTAGCGGCGCTAAAAACAATTCGAAGTATTATTGATATGTTTATCGCTCATCTGGATGAAGGGATAAATAAGAATATTTGATTTGATTTACTTGAAGACCAGAATCTTATAGACATGGCAAAAACACTGATTCTTCCAAAAGTCAATTTAAAGGAGGGATTTTCAGTGAGTAATTTAGTTACAGGGGAGAAAATAATTGATAAGAGAATGGATATAAGGATCGTATATCTGCCACCTTCCATTGTTGCATCAAGTCACTACATTGGCGAAAATCCAGAAGATGAAGCTGGTAAACAGTTAGAGGATTTTATTAAAAACGTTAACTTACCAGGTATCAAACCAGATTTTAGAGTGTATGGTTTTAATAACCCATGCCCACAGGAAGGACAAACCCATTATGGATACGAGTTTTGGGTAACAATACCTGAAGGTTTTGTTGTTCCTGAGCCTTTATTCAGAAAGGAATTTTCTGGAGGGTTGTATGCGGCACATTGCATAAAGATGGGCGATTTTCATTAATGGAGATCGTTCTTTGAACAAATGCAGAATAACCCAGAGTATGACATTGAGTGGCGCAAGCCAAATGGAATGGGAGGTTCTTTGGAGGAGCACATTAATGCATTTTCAGTTTACAGAGAGGAAGAGGAGTCTTTTTTGCAATTGGATTTGCTTATTTCAATAAAGAAGAAATTATAAAGGGGAAGTTAATATGTTTGAATTTAGAACTCAGCTTAAATTACCTGAAAATCCTAAGGAAAAAATATTAATTGATATACCTTGCAATTTATGGACTGAATTTGGGAAAAAAGGGATGTTGGAAGTAGATATTACTATAAATGGTATTCCATTTAACAATATTGGTTTATTACCACGTGGAAATGGAATGTATAGTATAAAATATACGAAGCAGTTACAGAGCAAGTTAAAAAATGATTCCTTGAATGAGTTGTTTATTTCAATACAACTATCTGAGCCAGTATTACAGTCTGGAAAATCGCCTGGCAAGGAATATCTTAAAATCAATAAACCCAATCTCGTAATGCAAACAACCAGTGGTAATTGCGGACAAGCTTGTATATCAATGCTAACGGGTATCTGTATTGATGATGTGTGTAAACTGATGGGTACAAGTGGTGCAACTACTATCGGGCAAATCATGGATGCACTTAATCAATATAATGTAAGACATGCAGAAAAAAACATACGACTTTCAAAGAAGAATCTTACTATTCCTGATATTTCCATTCTTACAGTACATTTTCCAGAATATACACATTGGGTATTATATTACAAAGGCATATACTATGATCCGGAATTTGGGAAAATGACAGAATATGCCAATGGTAAGATAACATCATATTTGGAATGTTTTGAATGCTAATATGTGGAAAAAGAAAAAGATTTATGTAAACGCAAATCCAATTGATTAACGCGTGTGTCTGTAATCAGGCACACGCGTTAAAAGTAATTCAGGTGAATATCCTTTTGTGGCTGGGAATGGTGAAATGGGACGAATGTGGCAACGTTTCAGAATTATTAGTATTTTGCTTATTGTTTTATTTTCATCTGTAAATTGAAGATTAGAATTAATTTTCGAAAGCATATAATTATAATATGGAAATGACGTGGATTATCGTATATAATGAGAAAGATATTTTAACTAATATGCAATATACCTGTTAAGCTGCAAATAACTGGCAGAGTAGTACAGGCCCCAAGAACGGTTATTATCACAATAATGAAGACAATATTAGAATAACAAAGAGATGACAGCATGATACACCTAATAAATACATAGGTATGACCAAGAGGAGCAAATGTGAAAAAGCATATACTATTACTCAGCAATCTTATTATCATCATTTCCATTGTAATTGGATTTATCGGTATTGTTTATCGAGATACCACCGCGTATCAGGATCTGGCGGAAAAACATTTGGAAAATATTTTAAGCCTGTCCAATAAAGATATTTCCAGCCATGTGGAAGACGCTATGACTAAGCCAGTGATGGTTTCCAAAACAATGGCGAATGATGAATTCCTGAAAAAATGGCTTTCACAGGAACCCCAAAATGTTTCAAATGATACATACCTGAAACAGTTATATAATTATTTGAACACGTATCGGAATAAATATGGATATACCACAGTGTTTTGTATTTCAGCAGAAACAGGAAATTATTATTATCAGGACGGCTTTAACAAGACTATTTCAAAGACAGATGATCATGACATCTGGTATTATAATTTTATTAAATCCGGTAATGAGTATGATCTTGAGGTAGACACCAATGAAACGAAGGAAGACTATATAACTGTCTTTGTAAATTTTCGTGTGGAAGGCAGTGATGGAACACTTCTGGGTGTAATTGGAGTAGGGTTACAGGTTGATTCCCTGGGTGATACGATCTATTCTTATGAAAGAGATTATGGCTTGTCGGTACATATCATTAATGTCATGGGAGCCGAAACTTCCTTTAAGGGGGATACCGATATCTTTATCAGTGAAGAAGAACTGCAAAAACATGTTGGTATTACAGAACGCCTTCAGTTAAATCAGTCTGAAACCCCAATCATGCAGTGGTACACATCGGAAGGGAAGCGAAAATGCTTAATCACTCAGTATGATAAAATACTTGGATGGTATTTGGTTTTTGAGATGGATACCAGTTCCATTAGCCAGGTGTTTCAGGAACGCGTAAAAAGCAATATATTTTTTATGCTGGTTGCACTGGCTGCCTGTATCGTAGTTTCCACATCTGTTTTTATCAACTGCAATCTGCGTATTGTAAAGATTGAGAATACGGATGAGTTAACGGGACTTCCCAATCGAAAGCAATTTTCCAAACTGTATCTGGCATTTCTTCGAAAGCACCGGAAGACGAAAAAAACGTTGTTTATGTTTGACATTGACCATTTTAAAGATATTAACGATACATATGGCCACATATTTGGAAATTCAGTCATTGCAATGGTAGGGGAAGACTTACAACATGCAATAGGCGAAAATGGAATCGCAGCACGATGGGGTGGAGACGAGTTTTTTGGTATCTTGACGGTGGAACTGGATGAAGCAAAGCAAATCATGGAAAGGTTTATGGACTCATTGAAAAGCGAGGAAAAGAGAGAAAGTTACCATGTGACCATTAGTGTAGGAATTTCAGAGGTGGATGAAGAACTTAGTATGGAGCAGATGGTAAAGAAAGTTGATGCGGCGCTATACCATTCCAAGAAAAACGGACGTAATCAGATTACAATTTTATAAAACTGGAGTATTGTAAGCAGAGAGATAGAAGAGATAAAAATAGCAAGTGTGCAGAAGCCTGTATTAAGAAACAGTACGGAGGTAACGTTTATGGAATGGAAGGCAAATTGGATCATGCCATCATCTGAAACAGGGGAGGTTTGTCCGCTGTTTTCAAAAAGCTTTTGTCCAAAAGGGAAGGTTAAGAAAGCGAGGCTGTTTATCACTGCAACAGGTGTTTATGAAGCAGTGCTGAATGGAAAAAGAGTAGGAGAATATATTCTTGCCCCTGGTTGGACCAGTTATCAAAAGAGGCTGCAATATCAGGAATATGATATAACGGAACAGTTAAAAGAAGAAAATCAGCTGCTTGTAACGGTTGGAAAAGGCTGGTATCGAAGCAGATTAGTTGGCTGGGAAGAGTCGAAAACGCAAAAAGAGCTGCAGAAATCTCCTGCGGGGCTTCTGGCGCAAATTGAAATTCATTATGAGGACGGAACGGAGGAAGTGGTTCTGACGGATACGACCTGGAACTCTGGTTTAAGTAATGTCCGTTTTTCGGAAATATATGATGGTGAAACCTATGATGCTTCCTATTGCACGGATCTCAGTGACCATGCCCGTGTTCAGATTTTTGACGGACCTTTCCATACCCTGATTCCGCAGCAGGGGGAGGAAATCAGAGAGCGGGAGCGTGTTTATGCAGCCAGGCTGTTTCAGACGCCTAAGGGAGAAGTTGTGGTAGACTTCGGTCAGGAGGTAACCGGTTATGTGGAATTGACGATTGATGGGAAAAAAGGCGATAAAGCAGAACTGTCTCATGCTGAAGTTTTAGACAAAGAGGGCAATTTTTATACTGAAAATTATCGCAGTGCCAAGGCGAAATATCTCTATATCTGCAAGGAGGGTAAGCAGACCTATAAGCCGAAGTTTACATATTTTGGATTCCGCTATATCAGGATAGATCAGTTTCCCGGAGGTGTGGAGTGTGCGAAACCAGAAAATTTTACAGCAGTTGTTGTGTACTCTGATATCAAACGCACCGGTTATTTAAGCTGTTCTAATCCGAAGCTCAATCAGCTTTTTGACAACATTATATGGGGGCAGAAGGGCAACTTTTTGGATGTTCCTACGGACTGTCCTCAACGTGATGAGCGATTGGGATGGACCGGGGATGCGCAGGTATTTATCAGAACTGCAGCACTTAATTATAATGTAGAAAATTTTTTTTCCAAATGGTTGTCGGATCTGGCGGCTGACCAGGACGAAAACGGACGAGTCGGTCATGTAATACCAGACTTATTGGGGGGAGAAAGCAGTGCTGCCTGGGCAGATGCGGCTACAATCTGTCCATGGGAATTATATTTGGCATATGGGAATTCTCAGATACTTTCCGCTCAATTTACAAGCATGAAGAAGTGGGTTGATTACATCACGGAGCATACGAAAGATAAGAATTTATGGACAGGAGGAGAGCATTTCGGAGACTGGCTTGGCCTTGATGCACCCGTTGGAAGCTATAAGGGTTCCAGCAGAGAAGATTTCATAGCTTCTGCTTTTTATGCTCATTCTGCTTCAATGGTCATTAAAGCAGGTAAGGTATTGGAAGAAGACGTATCAAAATATGAAGCACTATATGAGCGTATCATATCTGCTTTTCAAGAGAGATATCCAAAATGCCTGACTCAAACGGAATGTGTTCTTGCAGCATATTTTAACTTAGCACCTGATTGCCAGGAGCTTGCCGATCAGCTTGCTGTCATGGTGAAAGAGTGTGGGATCCAGCTGCAGACAGGCTTTGTTGGAACCCCATATCTTCTGCATGTTTTAAGTGAGTATGGCTATATTGATTTAGCCTATACCTTGCTGCTTCGTGAAGAATATCCTTCCTGGCTGTATCCCATTACCAAGGGTGCTACTACCATATGGGAACATTGGGATGGGATCAGGGAAAACGGAGATTTTTGGAGTTCAGATATGAATTCTTATAATCACTATGCATACGGTGCGGTTGCTGACTGGGTATACGGTGTAGCTGCCGGTATTAAAAAACTGGAAGAATTTCCGGGTTACGAAAAAGTGATTATTTCACCAAATCCGGATAAACGGTTGGATTTCTTAAAAGCTGCTGTGGAAACCAGATACGGAACCATTCGTTCAGAATGGAAAAAAGCCGATGACCTATGGAGATATGAAATAGAGACTCCTGTGGATGCGTATATAACTATTGGGGATAAGCACTGGGAAGTGTCAAAAGGAATTCATACCTTTTATAGTAGTTACTGACTTTTGCAATGATAAAAAATGATGAAGTTAAATAAGTGCAGGCTGACCGGATTAATCCATAAGTCAGCCTGCTTTCTATCATTTATTTTTCTCCGCACACATCTCCAATCATTTCTACATCAACTGCCCTGTCTATTTTTTCTCCTCTGTATGTTCCGGTAATATGATAGAGACACTGACAGCCGGATAATAACTTGATTTCATGAACAAATTCAGCATCCTGTCCCTTGGCAAGGCTGGTAAGGGTTACATTAAAATCTTCGGAAGGGATAGCTATATGAATGGTATTCGGATAGGAATGTCCGGTTTTCCTGCTTATCCAGATATCATCATAGGAAATATCGATGGATGCATTTGTCATAATACCATCCTCATGCAGAAATGTTCCGAAAGCAAATCGTTTAACTGGGGAATAAATATCCCAAAGCGATACAGCTCCCAGTTGATTCATAAGGGGTGATAAACCAATCCACAGCCAGCTGTTTTGACCCGGAGCAAATGTTAATTCAGATGGACGGCTTGCAGGAATACCGTATTGCCTGTCGAACCACGCGTGGGCATTTTTTACTTTATATTCATGGCCCTGGAGAATAAATGTGCCTTCCATTTTCATCTGCGGAAATGAATATTGATAGGAGCCGGTGTTCCCAATTTCAATCAGGCCGGTTCCGCCATTATACAGAATTTCACCATTGGGTACGAAAGTCATGTGAATTTCATTTCCATCAATTATTAAGTCAAGGGACATATGATTCATATCTCCGTTTAGATCTCCCCAGGATGAGTAGCAATGCATAGAATCAGAGTCAAAGCCGTTTTCTTCATTTTCAGAAGAAAGAATGCGGTTATTCAGCCAGATATTATCGGATGCATTCATTAAAAGACTTTCTGCACTGACCTTTTTTTCATTTCCGTAAGCTTGTAACATCTGATGCCAGGTAAAACCCAGCTGTTTTCCGTCAGCTTCAAATTCCGTTTTGATATACCAGGAATCTATCTGTGCGTGTGGTAAGGGTTTAAGATCTTCCGAAGGATTAACTGACATGGGAAAGCCGCTATTGGTCATTAAAT
>Ga0316613_10002909_pt1 | contig 10855 bp, 10 predicted proteins | sample OWC_soil_day10_C_2_FD_207647 | JGI IMG/M metagenome (GOLD analysis project Ga0316613, IMG submission 207647) | Wetland soil microbial communities from Old Woman Creek delta, Ohio, United States - OWC_soil_day10_CT_b | ecosystem: Environmental > Terrestrial > Soil > Wetlands | place: USA: Ohio... | reverse complement strand
ATACCTTGCAATTTATGGACTGAATTTGGGAAAAAGGGGATGTTGGAAGTCGATATTACTATAAATGGTATTCCATTTAACAATATTGGTTTATTACCACGTGGAAATGGAATGTATAGTATAAAATTTACGAAGCAGATACAGAGCAAGGTAAAAAATGATCCCTTGAATGAGTTGTTTATTTCAATACAACTATCTGAGCCAGTATTACAGTCTGGAAAATCGCCTGGCACGGAATATCATAAAATCAATAAACCCAATCTCGTAATGCAAACAACCAGTGGTAATTGCGGACAAGCTTGTATATCAATGCTAACGGGTATCTGTATTGATGATGTGTGTAAATTGATGGGTACAAGTGGTGGAACTACTATCGGGCAAATCATGGATGCACTTAATCGATATAATGTAAGACATGCAGAAAAAAACATACGACTTTCAAAGAAGAATCTTATTATTCCTGACATTTCCATTCTTACAGTACATTTTCCAGAATATACACATTGGGTATTATTTTACAAAGGCATATACTATGATCCGGAATTTGGGATAATGACAGAATACACCAATGGTAAGATTACATCGTATTTGGAATGTTTCGAATGCTGATATAAGAAAAAAGGAAAAAATTTATTTAAATACAAATTTAACACTGAAACGCGTGTGTCTGTAATCAGGCACACGCGTTAATCGTGATTCAGGCAAATATCTTTTTGTGGCTGGAAATGGTGAAATGGGACGAATGTGGCAACGTTTCAGAATCATTAGCATGTTGCTTATTGTTTTACTTTCATCTGTAATTAAAGATTAGAATTAATTTTCGAAAGCATATAATTATAATATGGAAATGACATGGATTATCGTATATAATGAGAAAGATATTTTAACTTATATGTAAAATATCTGTTAAGCTGCAAATAACTGGCAGAGTAGTACAGACCCCAGGAACGGAAATTATTACAATAATAAAGACAATATTAGAATAACAAAGAAATGACAGCATGATACACCTAATAAATACATAGGGTATGACCAAGAGGAGCAAATGTGAAAAAGCATATACTATTACTCAGCAATCTTATTATCATCATTTCCATTGTAATTGGATTTATCGGTATTGTTTATCGAGATACCACCGCGTATCAGGATCTGGCGGAAAAACATTTGGAAAATATTTTAAGCCTGTCTAATAAAGATATTTCCAGCCATGTGGAAGAAGCTATGACGAAACCAGTGATGGTTTCCAAAACAATGGCAAATGATGAATTTTTAAAAAAATGGCTTTCACAGGAACCCCAAAATGTTGGAAATGATACATACCTGAAACAATTATATAATTATTTGAACACATATCGGAATAAATATGGATATACCACAGTGTTTTGTATTTCAGCAGAAACAGGAAATTATTATTATCAGGACGGCTTTAACAAGACTATTTCAAAGGCAGATGATCATGACATCTGGTATTATAATTTTATTAAATCCGGCAATGAGTATGATCTTGAGGTAGACACCAATGAAACAAAGGAAGACTATATAACTGTCTTTGTAAATTTTCGTGTAGAAGGCAGTGATGGATCACTTCTGGGTGTAATTGGAGTAGGGTTACAGGTTGATTCCCTGGGTGATACGATCTATTCTTATGAAAGAGATTATGGCTTGTCGGTTCATATTATTAATGTCATGGGAGCCGAAACTTCTTTTAAAGGGGATACCGATATCTTTATCAGTGAAGAAGAACTGCAAAAACGTTTGGGTATTACAGAACGCCTTCAGTTAAATCAGTCTGAAACCCCAATCATGCAGTGGTACACATCGGAAGGGAAGCGAAAATGCTTAATCACCCAGTATGATAAAATACTTGGCTGGTATTTGGTTCTTGAGATGGATACCAGTTCCATTAGCCAGGTGTTTCAGGAACGCGTAAAAAGCAATGTATTTTTTATGCTGGTTGCACTGGCTGCCTGTATCGTAGTTTCCACATCTGTTTTCATCAACTGCAATCTGCGTATTGTAAAGATTGAGAATACGGATGAGTTAACGGGACTTCCCAATCGAAAGCAATTTTCCAAACGGTATCTGGCATTTCTTCGAAAGCACCGGAAGACGAAAAAAACGTTGTTTATGTTTGACATTGACCATTTTAAAGATATTAACGATACATACGGCCACATATTTGGAAATTCAGTCATTGCAATGGTAGGGGGAGACTTACAACATGCAATAGGCGAAAATGGAATCGCAGCACGATGGGGTGGAGACGAGTTTTTTGGTATCTTGACGGTGGAACTGGATGAAGCAAAGCAAATCATGGAAAGGTTTATGGACTCATTGAAAAGCGAGGAAAAGAGAGAAAGTTACCATGTGACCATTAGTGTAGGAATTTCAGAGGTGGATGAAGAACTTAGTATGGAGCAGATGGTAAAGAAAGTTGATGCGGCGCTATACCATTCCAAGAAAAACGGACGTAATCAGATTACAATTTTATAAAACTGGAGTATTGTAAGCAGAGAGATAGAAGAGATAAAAATAGCAAGTGTGCAGAAGCCTGTATTAAGAAACAGTACGGAGGTAACGTTTATGGAATGGAAGGCAAATTGGATCATGCCATCATCTGAAACAGGGGAGGTTTGTCCGCTGTTTTCAAAAAGCTTTTGTCCAAAAGGGAAGGTTAAGAAAGCGAGGCTGTTTATCACTGCAACAGGTGTTTATGAAGCAGTGCTGAATGGAAAAAGAGTAGGAGAATATATTCTTGCCCCTGGTTGGACCAGTTATCAAAAGAGGCTGCAATATCAGGAATATGATATAACGGAACAGTTAAAAGAAGAAAATCAGCTGCTTGTAACGGTTGGAAAAGGCTGGTATCGAAGCAGATTAGTTGGCTGGGAAGAGTCGAAAACGCAAAAAGAGCTGCAGAAATCTCCTGCGGGGCTTCTGGCGCAAATTGAAATTCATTATGAGGACGGAACGGAGGAAGTGGTTCTGACGGATACGACCTGGAACTCTGGTTTAAGTAATGTCCGTTTTTCGGAAATATATGATGGTGAAACCTATGATGCTTCCTATTGCACGGATCTCAGTGACCATGCCCGTGTTCAGATTTTTGACGGACCTTTCCATACCCTGATTCCGCAGCAGGGGGAGGAAATCAGAGAGCGGGAGCGTGTTTATGCAGCCAGGCTGTTTCAGACGCCTAAGGGAGAAGTTGTGGTAGACTTCGGTCAGGAGGTAACCGGTTATGTGGAATTGACGATTGATGGGAAAAAAGGCGATAAAGCAGAACTGTCTCATGCTGAAGTTTTAGACAAAGAGGGCAATTTTTATACTGAAAATTATCGCAGTGCCAAGGCGAAATATCTCTATATCTGCAAGGAGGGTAAGCAGACCTATAAGCCGAAGTTTACATATTTTGGATTCCGCTATATCAGGATAGATCAGTTTCCCGGAGGTGTGGAGTGTGCGAAACCAGAAAATTTTACAGCAGTTGTTGTGTACTCTGATATCAAACGCACCGGTTATTTAAGCTGTTCTAATCCGAAGCTCAATCAGCTTTTTGACAACATTATATGGGGGCAGAAGGGCAACTTTTTGGATGTTCCTACGGACTGTCCTCAACGTGATGAGCGATTGGGATGGACCGGGGATGCGCAGGTATTTATCAGAACTGCAGCACTTAATTATAATGTAGAAAATTTTTTTTCCAAATGGTTGTCGGATCTGGCGGCTGACCAGGACGAAAACGGACGAGTCGGTCATGTAATACCAGACTTATTGGGGGGAGAAAGCAGTGCTGCCTGGGCAGATGCGGCTACAATCTGTCCATGGGAATTATATTTGGCATATGGGAATTCTCAGATACTTTCTGCTCAATTTACAAGCATGAAGAAGTGGGTTGATTACATCACGGAGCATACGAAAGATAAAAATTTATGGACAGGAGGAGAGCATTTCGGAGACTGGCTTGGCCTTGATGCACCCGCTGGAAGCTATAAGGGTTCCAGCAGAGAAGATTTCATAGCCTCTGCTTTTTATGCCCATTCTGCTTCACTGGTCATAAAAGCAGGTAAGGTATTAGGAGAAGACGTATCAAAATATGAAGCACTATATGAGCGTATCAAATCTGCTTTTCAAGAGAGATATTCTGAATGCCTGACTCAAACGGAATGTGTTCTTGCAGTATATTTTAAATTAGTGTCTGATTGCCAGGAGATTGCCGATCAGCTTGCTGCCATGGTGAAAGAATGTGGGATTCAGCTGCAGACAGGTTTTGTTGGAACCCCATATCTGCTGCATGTTTTAAGTGATTATGGCTATATAGATTTAGCCTACACATTGCTGCTTCGTGAAGATTATCCTTCATGGCTGTATCCGATTACCAAGGGTGCTACTACGATTTGGGAACATTGGGATGGGATCAGGGAAAACGGTGATTTTTGGAGTTCAGATATGAACTCTTATAATCACTATGCGTACGGTGCGGTCGCTGACTGGGTATATGAGGTCGCTGCCGGTATAAAAAAACTGGAAGAATTCCCCGGTTATGAAAAAGTATTAATTTCACCAAATCCGGATAAACGGCTGGATTCCTTAAAAGCTGCTCTGGAAACCAGATACGGAACGATCCGCTCAGAATGGAAGAAAGCGGATGACCTATGGAGATACGAAATAGAGACTCCTGTGGATGCGTATATAACAATTGGGAATAGACACTACGAAGTGTCGAAAGGGATTCATACCTTTTTTAGCAGCTGATGACATTTTGCAATTGGCATTCAGGCTTAGCCTGGATGCTTTTTTGCGAGGAATAAAATAAACCTTTATTAACAAAATGATATTGACTAAAAATCATTGACCAAAATTTATTGATGGATTATAATGCATTGAAAGGAGGGAAAAATGAGAATATCAAAAGAACCAGAAGTCCGTAAGCGTGAAATAGCAGATAACGCCATGAGATTGTTTTGCGAAAAAGGTTATGAGGCAACTTCCATAAAAGACATTGCAAAAGCGGTCAATGTTGTCCCGGGTCTTTGCTACAACTATTTTAGGTCAAAATATGAATTATATGAATATGCCATCACTTTATATGCGGATGAGTGTATTACCCCTTTAATTGAAATTCTGCAAGGGGAAGAAGAATCATTGGATGCATACTATAAAAAAATAGTGGCTGTTTTTATTCGAAATGACGGCAAAGAAAAGTATCATGATTTTTTTCATAAAGATGGAAATCAATTATTTCACAAGCAGTTAGAAATAATAATGAATGATAAAATACAGCCATACATAGAAAATTTCATTGTCCGCCTTAACAAAAAGGGACAGTTAAAAGTGGAAGATCCTAAAAGTGTATCAAGGTTCATTGTATATGGGCAGTCCCCGATTGTAAATGATGATTCCCTGACACCAGAACAAAAAGCAGACAAAGTGATGTCGATAATCAAATTATTATTAAAATAACAGATACCTCGGTAAATATCCGAGGTAAAAAAATAATTCATGAATGAATAAGTGTCAATGAAATTGGATGAAAAGTCATTTGTTATTATATATTTTTTTTATGCCTTACACGAGGTTCCAAAGGGGTTAAGAAGCGGAATTGTAAGGGAATTTTTCAGGGTTTTGAAACATGAAGGAAAATTACTTATTAAAGAACCACAAAGAGAGAATGATGGAATGCCTGTTAATGAAATAGAAAAACTGCACAGATAGATAATAAAATAATAAAAAAGTAGTATGATTTTATATTGAAATATATCAAAAAAAGGTTTATTATTTATGTAATTACGGTATTTATTTGCTAATACAGGTTGTGTTTATTACTATAAACTTTAATAAGGTGAGAAACATAATGTAAAATCTGGTTGTACAAAAATTAAAAATATAAATATATGTACGAAAGAAAGGAAGAGAAATTATGCAGTATGTTGTCTTACAGGTTGTATTAAAAGAAAAGTTTATTGGAACAGGTTCAGGTAATTTATTCGAATTGGAAAATGTTATAAACACACAGGCAAGTAAAGGGTATAGATTACATACGATTACCACGGCTTCTTCTGGAAGTAAAGGTATGCTCGGAGGAGATAGAATTCAGGCCACATTAGTTTTTGAGAAAGATTAATTATATGCAGGAATGCATTGATCTGTGATAAATACTGTCTTAAAATTCACCGGATAAAACAGAAACCGCACCTTTTGGCTTTAAGTATCCATTAAAGCTGATGGGGGCGGTTTCGCTATTAATTATAGAAAAATATGCCTGCAAATTATATCAGACTGGTTTATCAGTAAGTATCCAGACGGGATAACAGCTTTAAATTCGCCTGTTCATTTTTATTATCACGCCTCCTCCAATACGTCGGCGCCCAAACTTGTTATTTTATAATATTTTCTGATTTTCCCCTTAACCGTTTTTTCTTCCATTTCCAGAAGTCCGCTGGATTCCATACTGTGAAGAAGGGGATAAAGGGTTCCGGGACTCATATTGTATCCATGACTTTTAAGTTCTTCTATCATCCAAACACCATAGAATGGTAAATACCCTCGTGACATCATCACAGAAATAAAAATAATTATGAGTTAGAATAGTACCATCAAGAACATGTTTGGTTTCAACAGAAAGGAGAATATACGATGAGTGTATTAAAAATAACGAAGGATAATTTTGAAAAAGAGGTAATACAGTCAGATAAACCAATTCTACTGGATTTCTGGGCATCCTGGTGCGGACCATGCAAGATGGTGGGACCCATTGTAGAGCAGGTTGCTGAAGAGACGGCTGATGTAGCCAGAGTTGGTAAGATTAATGTAGATGAGGAACAGGAGCTTGCCCAGGCATTCAAGGTAATGAGCATTCCGACTTTAGTTGTGATGAAAGATGGAAAAGTGGTAAAAAGCACAGTTGGAGTACAGTCAAAGCAGACGCTTTTATCAATGCTCCAGTAAATAATAAGAGACAGAGGCTGGAATCTCTGTCTTTTATTCTATGCGCAGCCAGGGATGATTCAGGCCGTATACATTAATATAAAAAATAAGATTGGGCGTTCATATGATGCTGCTTAAGAAAAAATTAAACCTGAAAATAAACCGCTTACCAATTCAGATGGTACTGCTTATCTTGATCATTGTGGCAATGGCAGAGTTTATTTCCGTATCATTTATTATTATGAATCTGCTGAGAAAGTTAAATATCAGTCCGGATAATGAAAACATACAGCTGTTTATGGTAAAAATAGTATTCATAAATATCAGCATGATTTTACTGTTCGGGCTTATTGTGATGCTGGTCTCCAGGATATTTAAGAAAATTAATAATTATGCTTTTTACAGCTGTACAACAGGACTGCCGAATAAAAATTATATGATGAATAATTTAATCAATGAAATTTCCTCAGACAGGGAGTTTGCAGCTTTAATCAGCCTGGATATGGATGATTTCAAAGCAGTCAATGATACATTAGGCCATCTTGCGGGTGATGAATTATTAAAGCTTGCAGGTGAGAGGTTTGAAAATGTGGTCGGAGCGCAGGACTGTGTATGCCATATTGGGGGAGATGAGTTTTTGTTTTTTATTAAATCTGTCAGAAATCAGGCTCAGACGGAGCAAATGGCTAAGAGAATACTGGATTTATTTGCACATCCATTTTACGTGAATGGCAGTAAGGTTGACTACGTGAGTGCAAGTCTGGGCATAGCACTTATGCCAAAGGATGGAACAGATTTTCAGACCCTGTATAATTGCAGCGATGATGCCATGTATATGTCGAAAAAGCTTGGAAAAAGCAGCTATACGTTTTATAATGAGAATATGAGCCTGAATCTTTACGAGGAAACAATTAAGAAGAAGGAGATAAAAGAAGGGATTAAACAAAAGGAATTTAAAGTCTACTACCAGGCAAAGTATTCGAAAGACGGACAGCTTACCGGTGCAGAGGCATTGGCAAGGTGGGTGAAAGAGGACAAGACGGTGATCCCCCCGTCAGAATTTATTGAATTTGCAGAAAAAAATGGTCTCATTGTGGCAATAACGGATCTGATTGTGGAAGAAGTATGTACGGATATTCTTTCCTGGATAGAAAAGGGAAAAAGTGATTTTATTATTTCAATTAATATTACATCCCAGCATATTACCAACAGGAAACTGATCCGAAAGCTGGTGGAAAAAATTGACTTTTTTCATGTACCGGCAAAGTATCTTGAATTTGAGATCACAGAGTCAATGGTTATAGAAGATTTTAATAAAGCGGTTGAAAACATTGCACTGCTGAAGTCGTATGGGATCAGGGTCAGTATGGATGACTTTGGTACCGGGTACTCATCCTTAAATTATTTAAAATCTTTGCCGATTGATATAATAAAGATTGATAAATCTTTTATTGATTCCGTCAGTTACAATGAAAAAGATAAGGTGCTTTTGGAAAATATCATTAATCTGGCCCATGGATTTCAGCTGAAAGTCATAGCAGAGGGAATAGAAAATGAAGATCAATTAAAGATACTAAAAGAAATGCAGTGTGATATGTACCAGGGATATCATTTTGGAAGACCGGTTAATAAAGGTGATTTCGAAAAAATATTTCTGGAAAATAGGAATAAGATGGGAGCAAATCTATGACACATAAATATAAAGTAATAAATAAAAGTAAACTGGACAGTCCGAAACGCAGAGAGGTATTGCCTGCCAAAATGATTCTGGAAGTCTGCGGCATTAATAAGTCGGATATCGTCGCTGACATCGGCTGCGGAATCGGTTTTTTTACATTCCCGTTATCTGAGGCAGTTGGGGATGAGGGGACTGTTTATGCTCTGGATATTGAAAAAGAGATGCTTGATGACGTGGAAGCAGGAATGCTGGAACACAATATAAAAAATGTGCGCCCAATTGTTACGCAGGAATACAAACTGACTTTGAAGGATGAATCCGTTGACGCAGCCTTTTTATGCACAGTCATGCATGAGGTGAAGATGCGGCAGAAGTTTTTAAAGGAAGTAAACCGTATTCTGTATCCTGACGGACGAATTATTATCGTTGAATGGATCAAAAAGGACAGTGATTTCGGGCCGCCGGCTGATCACCGGCTGGGTTCGGAGGTTTTAAAGAGAAATCTTCAGAAAACTGGTTTTATTGATATACAGATCATGGATTTTAACGAATATTTTTATATTGCCAGTGCAAGGAAGAGAGAAGAAGGTTGAGACACATATTGTGCCTCAATTTTTTTTTGCACAAAGCATTAAAATATAAAATAATTATGAGCATTTGACAATAACCAGCTAATATAGTATTGTTTAATTAGCATATGCTCATAATAAGAAAAGAGAGGTAAATGATATGAAGATAGCAGTCTCAGCAACTGGTCAAATCAGTGAATCTGTTGCTGGACAAAGAAGATGCACCCGTCGTATTGAGAGGACCTATTCTGGCTGGTACCGTAAAGCAGTTCTGGACCGAGGTTTAATGGGAAGACCATTCCGTTAAATGGAATTGTGATCGTTTCTTCTCCTCAGGATTTGGTTTCCATGATTGTGAAAAAAGCCTATAATATGGCAGATATAATGAACATTCCCATTCTTGGATATGTGGAAAACATGAGTTATGTAAAGTGTCCGGACTGAGGAAAAGAAATCCCTGTATTCGGGCAGAGTAAGCTGGAAGAAATCGCAAAAGAAACTGGTGTTGATATACTGGGCAGGATACCGATTGCTCCCGCTCTTGCAAGCCTGGTGGACAAAGGCGAGTTTGAACGTTTCTCCTGTGATTATTTAGATAATGCAGCAGATCAGATAGAATAAATGCTTCGTAAATAAATAGAAATAAATCAGGCTGACCCTATCCTCTATGGGTCAGCCTGATTTTCTGTTATTTAGAGTTCGCCGCACACATCTCCAATCATTTCTACATCAACGGTCCTGTCTATTTTTTCTCCTCTGTATGATCCGCTTATGTGATAGAGACACTGACAGCCGGATAATAATTTGATTTCATGAACAAACTCAGCATCCTGTCCCTTGGCAAGGCTGGTAAGGGTTACATTAAAATCTTCGGAAGGGATAGCGATATGAATGGTATTGGGATAGGAATGTCCGGTTTTCCTGCTTACCCAGACATTATCATAGGCAATATCAATTGATGCATTTGTCATAATGCCATCCTCATGCAGAAATGTTCCAAATGCAAAGCGTTTATCTGAGGAATAAATATCCCAGAGTGATACCGCTCCCAGGTTACTGTGCAGGGGGGATAAACCAATCCACAGCCAGCTGTTCTGGCCCGGTGCAAATGTTAAGTCAGAAGGGCGGCCTGCCGGAATACCGTATTGTCTGTCAAACCAAGCGTGGGCATTGTGTATCTTATATTCATGACCCTGGAGAAGAAAGGTACCTTCCATTTTCATCTGCGGAAAGGAGTACTGATAGGAGCCGGTGTTTCCGATTTCAATCAAGCCGGTTCCGCCATTATACAGGATTTCACCATTGGGTACAAAAGTTACATGAATTTCATTTTCATCAATGATTAAATCAAGAGACATGTGGTTCTCATCTCCCCTCAGATCGCCCCAGGAAGAGTAACAATGCATACAGTCAGAGTCAAAGCCGTTTTCTTCATTTTCAGAAGAAAGAATGCGGTTATTCAGCCAGATGTTATCGGATGCATTCATTAAAAGACTTTCTGCACTGACCTTTTTTTCATTTCCGTAAGCTTGTAACATCTGATGCCAGGTAAAGCCCAGCTGTTTTCCGTCAGCTTCAAATTCCGTTTTGATATACCAGGAATCTATCTGTGCGTGTGGTAAGGGTTTAAGATCTTCCGAAGGATTAACTGACATGGGAAAGCCGCTATTGGTCATTAAAT
>Ga0316613_10002908_pt1 | contig 10856 bp, 7 predicted proteins | sample OWC_soil_day10_C_2_FD_207647 | JGI IMG/M metagenome (GOLD analysis project Ga0316613, IMG submission 207647) | Wetland soil microbial communities from Old Woman Creek delta, Ohio, United States - OWC_soil_day10_CT_b | ecosystem: Environmental > Terrestrial > Soil > Wetlands | place: USA: Ohio... | reverse complement strand
TGGAACTATGTAAGGCAAACAGGGCTTCTTGATAGGATTGACTTAATGCCTCGTAACCCATAACTAGACTCCCTAGCCCCACTCGTACGGGTGAATTTAGTAATGTTATGAGGTCCATCCCCCATGTTTTATAAGCAATTTCTGGGGAATCATTTTGAAAATGTTTAAGAATAATAAGCCTGTCCTCGATGAATACGACTAAATCTTGGGGATTTACGTGGGGAGGATTGGATATTAACTGTACTAGCCGTTCTCTAGCCCTAGATGATACAAGGTCATTAAGGCCATAAGTATCAAAGGCAAGGTCAAGAATAGGTTGGATATCGATAACAAGTACTAGACGCGGGAGATCTAGTTCGTATTTAAGCAGTTTTGCTGTTTTTAGTAGTTTATCGTGATTGGTATTAGCGTGATCGGACAATAGTAGAGCTGCGAAATTTTCTCGTAATTGAAATTGGGATCGAATTTCTTCTCGCAGTACTTCTTGTTCTAATATTAGTTCAGTTACCATTTTCACCATTCGAGCAATATCTCTTATTTTATCAGGATGGCCAGATATGCCGACTACACCTAAAACTTGGCCATTTAATACAATTGGCATATTGAGGCCGGGTAATGATCCAGTATATTGATCAAGGTCGTCAGGATAGATTTCCACTGTTTGGGCGCTATTAATCACGTCTTTTGCACCCTTGTGGAAGGTATTGATTCTGTGTTTATGCCCTGAGCCTATGATTACGCCCCGGTTATCCATGATATTGATATTTTGCTGGGCAATCGCCATGACATTATCAACAATAGGCTGAGCTAGGCTGCTTGTCAGAAGCAAAGATATTCACCTCGATTAGTTGAAATAGTTAAGTTTTACTTATTATAACGTAAGGAGATCTTGTATGCAATTTTGCTGTGTAATAACTTATTAAGCAGCCACATGCTGTAAATAATAATAATTGTCAATATTCATTAGATAAATTGTATAATAATCAGCCAAATTGAGAACCAAACGTTAGATGTTTTGATAATTGTAATAGATTCAGATTTTAATTAGAATAGTAATAACACTTAGTAGCCAGTTAGGAAAAAAATATAGAAAGGTCGGATGGGTATGCGTATTATAGTTGCTCCAGATTCTTATAAAGGCAGTGTATCTGCCCTATGTACTGCTAACGCCATGGAGAAAGGAATTAAAGCAGTATTTCCAGAGGCAGAAGTGATCAAGGTACCAATAGCTGACGGTGGAGAGGGCACAGTAGAAGCTCTTGTTGCAGCGACTGATGGGCAGATGATATATCAAAACGTAGTGGGGCCGCTGGGGGACATGGTACAAGCTTATTGGGGGATTCTCGGAGATAAAGAAACCGCCATTATTGAGATGGCGGCAGCCTCTGGATTACCTCTAGTTCCCAAGGACAAGAAGGATCCTCGTATTGCGACTACTTATGGGACAGGGGAATTAATAAAAGCGGCTCTTGACCGAGGACTCAGAAAAATCATTATTGGTATTGGTGGTAGTGCCACAAATGATGGTGGGTGTGGTATGGCTCAGGCTTTAGGGGGGAGTTTTCTAGATAGTGATGGACAAGAATTACCCTTTGGAGGAGCAGCTTTAGCAAAATTGGATCGTATTGATCTTTCTGGTATGGACATGCGGCTTGCTGATACAGTGATCATGGTTGCTTGTGATGTGGATAATCCCTTATGCGGACCCAAAGGAGCATCGGCTGTATACGGACCACAAAAGGGGGCTACTCCTGAAATGGTGGCTGAGCTTGACGCGGCATTGGGGATTTTTGCTAGTAAGGCACAAGAAGTAACTGGCAGAGATGTAGCAGAGCAGCTTGGGGCAGGTGCTGCGGGCGGACTTGGCGCAGGTCTGTTGTTCTTTACGAACGCAAAGTTGCAACCTGGTGTGGAAATTGTTCTCATGACTACTGGATTTGAGTCTTTAGTGAAATCGGCGCAACTTGTTATCACTGGAGAAGGACGGACAGATTTCCAGACGGCTTTTGGTAAGGCACCAGTAGGGGTAGCTAAATTGGCTAAAAAATATAATGTCCCTACATTGTGTCTTGCTGGTGGTCTTGGTCAGGGATATGAGGATGTATTAGAGCAGGGGATAGATGGGCTGATGAGTACGGTTCCTGGTCCGATAGCTTTGGATGAATGCATAGAGCGGGGAGCCGAATTCATTGAAATGGGAGCAAAGCGCCTCTGCCAAATCGTCAAGGTCGGTATGCAAATGAAAGGAATGGTTGAGTCATAATGAAAAAAACAAAAATAGTATGTACTGTTGGTCCTAGCACAGATTTTCCAGGAGTTTTGCCTAAGATGATTTCCGCAGGAATGAACGTCGCTAGATTTAACTTTTCTCACGGAACTCATGAAGAACAAGCAGAACGAATTGCTATGGTAAGAGCAGCGGCTCACCAATCTCAGTCTCAGGTTGCACTTATGCTAGATACTAAGGGACCGGAGATGCGTCTTGGTAATTTTGTGGAAGGTAAAGTTACTATTGAGCAAGGACAAAAATTTATTTTAACTTCCAGAGATGTAGAAGGCACAAAAGAAATCTGTTCTGTAAATCATAAGTTTTTGCCTCAAGAAGTAGTGGCAGGGAACGAAATCCTATTGGCTGATGGTTTAGTATGCCTTACTGTTGATTTTGTTGAAGGTGATGATATTCATACTACAGTACAAAATACAGGCGTTATAGGCAACAGAAAACGTGTAGCAGCACCAGGTGTAGCAGTAAACTTACCACCACTATCTGAACAAGATGTGAAAGATGTTTTATTTGGTGCCGAAAATGATATGGATTTTATTGCTGCTTCCTTCATTCAAAGAGCCGCTGATGTACTGACAATTAGGAAATTGTTAGAAGAGGTCGATTCTCCTATACACATTATTTCTAAGATTGAAAACGCTGAAGGCGTAAAAAATATTGACGAAATTATCAAAGTATCTGACGGCATCATGGTAGCGCGTGGCGACTTAGGCGTGGAAATCCCAACTGAAGAAGTGCCGCTGGTGCAAAAGATGATTATTGAGAAGTGTAATAAATTGGGTAAACCTGTCATTACTGCAACACAAATGCTAGAGTCAATGATAGTCAATCCCCGCCCTACCCGAGCTGAAGCCAGCGATATTGCAAATGCTATTATGGATGGCACAGATGCCATCATGCTAAGTGGTGAAACTGCATCAGGGCTTTATCCAGTGGAAGCGGTATCGACTATGGCAAAAATTGCGATTCGTACAGAGGAAGCTTTGCCTTATAGCGATATATTACTTCGCAAGGGTTTAAGTTTGCAGAATACAACAACAGATGCCATTAGTCATGCTACAGTGCAGGTTGCACATCAACTTGAAGCAGCTGCCATTATTACCGCGACAGAATCAGGTTATACATCGCGGATGGTTTCCAAATATCGCCCTCAGGCTCGTATTATAGCTGTAACTCCAAACGAGAAAACCGCTCGCCTTGTGCAATTATTATGGGGAGTTCATGCTGTGATGGGAAATAACTACCAGAATTCCGACGAAATGGTACAGAATGCAGAAATAAGCTCATTGCAGGCGGGGGTTATTCACGATGGAGATTTAGTGGTTATTACTGCAGGAGTTCCTGCAGGAATGAGTGGGACTACTAATTTAATTCGCGTTCACGTGGTGGCTAACATTCTCTTGCATGGCGTTGGCATTGGACAGCAAGTGTTTACAGGAAAAGTTTGTATAGATTATTCAAGCTCCGATCTAATAACCAAGTTTCAACCAGGTGATGTCTTGGTAGTGAGCGGTATTGATGATGAAAATGCCTATTTGGCCAGCAAGGCTGGGGCTATTGTAGCTGAAGAGGGGGGATTGACGTCCCACGCTGCAGTTTTGGGGATCAGTTATAATATTCCTGTTATTGTAAATGCGGAAAATATCTTAGGTATCTTGAAAGATGGAGACATTGTGACTGTGGATGCTGCACGCGGTTTAATATATAAAGGTGAGATTAATGCGAAGTAGTTTCTGATGATAAAATCGATACTGTAAGTGTCAATGGAGGCTAAATATAATCAATTGCTTCGTATTGAAGAAGAGTTGAGCGTGATCGCTAAGTACAAAGGTCGTAAAGTATTCTATTATATGAAATAATTGTGATTTCAACAGAAAACCGGGATGTCGGCAACTTAGATTGCTGTCATCTCGGTTTTTGATTTATTGTATCAGTATATATAAGTTTTTAGCTGTCATTGCGACCCTACACTCGTAATGACAAAAAAAGAACAATCCAACGGTTTTTTATTGTAAAAAATGGGAACAATACAATAAAAGTGGCTAAAATATTGTCAATTTGATTTTGATTATGATACAATGGTAACAAGTATCAGTATAAGGAGGTTATTATTGCTTTGGTTATAGCTTTAGAAATTTTGGAAGCGATTCTTTCAATTGCCTTGATTGCTGTTGTTGTAATGCAGTCAGGTAAAGGTGGAGGGTTGTCTGGTTCGATTGGTGGCGGAACTGAGGGGGCTTTAGGTGGCAAGACAAAAGGTGTTGATGAACTTTTATCAAAAACAACTATGGTTCTTGGAGCTTTATTCGCAGTAGTTACTTTGGCCTTAGTTAGATTAATGAGTTAATTAGTTTCTAAATTTTAATATGCAGCAAATTATATACCATACAATGCAATAACATACAATACAATAGTTAAAAGTATATCTATCACCAACCATTTCGTGGGGGACTTTTCAACACATAGAAGACATGTTGTCTAGTATAAGGGGGAAAAGAGATATGGATTTATTGTATATTGCGCCATTGGCCGGGATAGTAGCATTGCTATTTGCGGCCTATTTTATGAACAGTGTATTGAGTGAAGATTCTGGTAATGAAAAAATGCAGGATTTATCTAAAGCAATTTTCGAAGGAGCAATGGCTTATTTAAACAGGCAGTACAAAACCTTAATTCCGTTTACTGTTATTATTTTTGCCGTATTATTTTGGGTAGATGGTTATAAATTAGCTGTTTCTTTTTTAGTCGGTGCAGTTTTTTCGGCAATTGCCGGTTATGTAGGAATGACTTCAACAACGAAGGCTAATGCTCGGACGACCCAAGCTGCTCGTCATAGTCTTAATAAAGCCTTAAGTGTTTCCTTTAGAGCTGGGGCGGTTATGGGGATGTCAGTTGTAGGTCTTGCCTTATTTGGAGTTTCCGTATTGTACATATTATTTCGGGATCCTGTTGTTATCAATAGTTTTGCCTTTGGTGCTAGTGCCATTGCATTTTTTGCGCGGATTGGCGGAGGTATTTTTACCAAAGCAGCTGATGTTGGCGCAGATCTAGTTGGTAAAGTAGAAGCTGGTATTCCAGAAGATGATCCTCGTAATCCAGCTGTTATTGCAGATAACGTAGGTGATAATGTAGGCGATACAGCGGGTATGGGTGCGGATTTATTTGAATCCTATGGTGCCACTGCCATTGCGGCTATGCTCATTGGTAATACTTTATACGGCGTTAATGGTGTGCTGTTCCCATTACTGATCGGTGCTGCTGGCATACTTGCAGCTATTGTGAGTACGTTTTTAGTGAAAACAGGAGAAGATGGGGATCCCCAAGCTGCTCTTAATCGGGGCTTGTGGGCTACTAATGTATTGACTGCTATTATGGCTTATTTCTTGGCTAATCATGTTTTTGGTGCTAAAGTAGGCTTTGGCATATTTATCGCTATTGTAGCAGGTTTAGTGGTCAATGTATTGGTTGGTATGCTTACTGAATATTATACATCCAGTGCGAAATCGCCTACAAAGATTATTGCAGCTGCCTGTGAAACCGGAGCAGCTACGAATATAATCCAAGGGATTGCTACAGGTCTTAAAAGTACAGCTCTGCCTATGATTGTATTTGCGGTAGCTATTTGGGTGTCATATGGACAAGCTGGAATTTATGGTATTGCTATGGCTGCCATGGGGATGCTCTGTACAGCAGGTATGGTAGTAGCTGTAGATTCTTTTGGCCCTGTTGCTGATAATGCTGGTGGTATTGCTGAAATGGCAGGTCTTGAACCAGAAGTACGTAAAACAACAGATAAATTAGATGCTGTTGGCAATACTACAGCTGCCATTGCCAAAGGTTTTGCGATTGGTTCAGCGGCTTTGACAGCCTTGGCTTTGTTCACTGCTTTTGGTGAAGAAATTGCTAAAAATTCGAAATTATCAGGACTATTAGTGAATGGACACTTAGTAATCAATTTAACAGAGCCAACAGTTATTATTGGTATTTTCTTAGGTGCTACCTTGCCTTTCTTAGTATGTGCTTATACTATGGAAGCTGTAGGTAAAGCGGCCTTTGAAATGATTGCTGAAGTTCGTAGGCAGTTCAGAGAAATTCCTGGGATCATGGAAGGCACTGGACGGCCTGATTATGCAGCTTGTGTAGATATTAGTACAAAGGCCGCCATTAAAGAAATGTTTATGCCAGGAGTTTTTGCTGTTGGTGGACCGATTTTTGTTGGTTTTATCTTGGGTGCCAAAGCATTAGCTGGGTTCTTAGCTGGTGCTACAGCTGCCGGGGTATTATTAGCCCTGTTTATGTCTAATGCTGGTGGTGCTTGGGACAATGCCAAAAAATATATTGAAACAGGTGAACATGGTGGTAAAGGTACACCAGCTCATGCCGCAGCCGTTATCGGCGACACGGTAGGCGATCCTTTTAAGGATACCTCCGGTCCGGCTATGAACCCACTCATCAAAGTGGCTGGTACCATCTCCTTGATTATTGCCCCATTATTGTTCTTCTAAGTACTAAAAAGACCAGTAATCATTTGCGATTACTGGTCTTTTTCTTAGTGTAGCAAAAATTATATGGTTTTTATGAAATAGGTAGAAAACCACGTTAAACGTGGTTTAACCCTCTGCTTTCTCTGCGCCTCTGCGGTAAATCGTTCTTATCTTTAGGGGCGGGTTTCTTATTTTTTTGTTTATAGAATTTTTATTCCGAAAAATGGTATAATTATAATAAGAGGAATTTTCGTGGAGGTGTTTGCTTTTTGGCGATTATGGAGGGGGCAGAACCTTTTTTTTTACCAGGAGGCGCGTATGGAGTTTTACTCATACATGGATTTACAGGTTCGCCTTCTGAAGTACGATTGCTTGGAGATTTTCTACATAAAGAAGGTTATACTGTTCTGGCGCCCCGGCTATCTGGCCATGGGACAACAGTGGAGGAAATGGCTAGCACCAAATGGCCTCATTGGTATAGCACTGTTGAAGACGCCTATCATATATTAAGAGCAATGTGCAATAGCATCGCAGTTATAGGGCTGTCCATGGGTGGTTTATTGGCTTTGAAATTAGCCACAGAATATCAGGTGGAAAGACTGGTTTCCCTTAGCACCCCGATTTTTATTGCTGATAAACGCTTGGACATGTTACCTGTATATCGAATGTTTCGTGATTTTGTCCCTAAAAAAAGAAGGATATACGCTGATGTTGACCCGAAATACTCAGTGTGTTATGCTTCGACTCCTCTCAGCAGTTTAAGTAGTTTGATCAATCTTATAGAGCATGTAGAGAATCTTTTGCCCACAATACATGAACCCCTGCTTATTGTTCAAGGGCGGCAAGATCGTACTGTGCAGCCAAGAAGTGCTGAATATATATATGATATGATTGCCAGCAATGAGAAAACTTTGATGTGGTTAGAAAAATCTGGACACATTGTGACCATTGACATAGAACGGGAACAAATCTTTAGAAAAATTGCTGATTTTTTGCGGAATCAGACAGTATAAGTTTTTTGTAGAACAACTGGTGAAACCCTATTTTACCACAAAGATACAAAGCCGCTACGCGGACACAAAGACCACCAAGAAGATATTAAAAAATTCCTTTGTGTCCTTTGCGCTTCTTTGTGATCTTTGTGTTTAACGTGGGTTTTACTCTCTGAGATTCAAAAGGACGCGATAGTGCTTTCCTTATAAAAGAATTTTGTATGATAAAATTAAGTAGTTGAGGTGATAACAATGGATCCAATTAATCAATGGTGCTTTGCCTGTGGCAAGGAAAATCCTATTGGCTTAAAATTGGTGTTTATCGAGAAAGATGAAAGCTATATTACAACATTTACAGCTCGCCCTGAACATCAGAGTTATGATGGTATTATGCATGGCGGTCTTGTGAGTACTATTCTGGACGAAGTTATGGGCCGTTATCTTTATGCTAAGGGATTTAATGCTGTGACTGCAAAGTTAGAAGTACGTTTTCGTAAACCAACGCCTATTGGCCAGCAATTAACGGTAACAGGGAAAATAGTTGGCAAACGTGGTAATATGTATGAATTAGTGAGTGAAATGAAACTGCCAGATGGTACAATTACCGCTCAAGGTAAGGCCATCATTGCAGTTCTGGAGGATGCTCAAAATGGTGCTTAGAGAGAAAATCTTAGAATTTATGAAGAAAGAAGCCTATAAACCTTTGACCTCTGAGGACTTAGCAGAAGAAATGGAACTTAAGGGTACAGAACTTGGTCAATTATGGGAAGTACTTGAAGAGCTTGAAAAAAATGCTGATATTATTAAAACAAGATATGATAAATATGGTGTACCAGAACGTATGAATCTGTTAGTTGGTAAACTAAGCGCCAGCAATAAAGGTTATGGTTTTGTCATTCCTGATAAACTCAAGACTCCTAATGAAACAGATGTCTTTATTCCCCCTGATGCTATGATGACTGCTATGCATCATGACCGGGTGGTAGTACGTGTTCATTGTCAGAGTGGTCAGGGAAAATCTAGAGATGGGGAAATTATCCGTATTGTAGAAAGAGCTAATCCCCGAATCGTCGGCACATTTGAAGCCAGCCGTAATTTTGGCTTTGTAACACCTGATGATCTTCGCTTAGGGCAGGATATTTTCATTCCTAAAGATGACAAGAATATAGTTAAAAATGGCAGCAAGGTCTTAGTGGAAATTACTAAATGGCCAGAAAAGAAAAGGAGCGCAGAAGGGAAAATTATCGAAGTATTAGGCAGTAAAGGTGATACGGGAATTGAGATACTGTCGATTATCAAGAGGCATAATTTACCAACTGATTTTCCCATTGAGGTCCAGGAGGCTGCTGATAAAGTACCTGCGGCGATCAGTGAAGATGAAATCACTGGACGGCGTGATCTGCGTCATTTGCCGATCGTCACCATTGATGGTGAAGATGCCAAAGATTTGGATGATGGCGTATATGTTGAACGTTTGAAAAATGGCAACTATCTTCTTGGGGTATATATTGCTGATGTTAGTTATTATATTCGGGAAAATACTATTCTTGATAAAGAAGCTCGGGAACGAGGGACTAGTGTATATTTAGTAGATCGTGTATTGCCTATGCTGCCACGTCGCTTATCAAATGGTATTTGCAGTCTGAACGCAGGAGAGGACAGGCTGGCGATGTCGGCCCATATGGAAATTGATCATCAAGGCCGAGTTATTAAATATGAAATATTCCCTAGTGTTATTCGAGTCAAAAAACGATTTACATATACTGTTGTTCGTAAAATTCTTGTTGAGCATGATGAAGAACTGATTGCTGAAAATGAAGATTTAATGAAGCAATTAGAAAATATGGAACGCTTGTGCCGAATCTTACGGGAACGTCGCATGCGGCGTGGTGCTATCGATTTTGATTTTCCTGAGCTTAAAGTTAAACTTGATGAAACAGGGAAACCTATTGAAATTCTTAAACGAATCCGCAGTTTAGCAGAATCCATCATTGAAGAATTTATGTTGGTTGCCAATGAAACCGTGGCTGAACATATGCATAAACTAAATGTTCCTTTTGTCTTTCGCGTTCATGAAGAACCAGATGCAGAAAAAATGGTCAAGCTTAACACGTTGCTCCATAACTTTGGGCAAAGTTTACCTTTATCTAAAGTGGATGAAGTACAACCTGGTGCATTGCAGAAAGTACTTACGCGTATTGCGGGGCGTCCAGAAGAACGTATTATCAGTACAGTAATGCTACGCTCATTGAAACAGGCTAGGTATGAATCGCAGAATATTGGACATTTTGGCTTAGCGGCAACCTATTATACTCACTTTACATCACCAATCCGTCGCTATCCTGATCTTATTGTTCATCGTTTGATTAGGGAAACCTTCAGTACTGGAGATATATCAGCTAAACGTCGCGAGAAACTGACAGCTATGCTGCCGGAAATTGCTATGCATTCCTCTGAAAGGGAGCGGGCAGCAGCTGAAGCTGAACGGGAAACCGTCTCTCTCAAGACAACGGAATATATGGCTCAATTTATCGGTGAAAAATTTGATGGGATTATTAATGGGGTTACAGCCTTTGGTATTTTTGTTGAACTCGATAATGGAGTCGAAGGTTTGGTACGGGTATCGAGTATGGAAGACGACTATTATCAATATGTGGAAGAACAATATGCTTTGATTGGTGAGCGTACCAAAAAAGTATATCGTTTAGGTGACCCTGCCAGAGTCATATTAACTAGAGTAAGCCCTGAAGAACGCAATATTGATTTTGTTCTAGAATCTAATGGCGCATGGATTGAAAGGGTAGGCAATAGAAAACCGACTCCGGCGAAGACTCAGAATAAAACTAAGAATAATAAGACAGTCGCTAAACATAATAAAAAAACTGTGCCTATTGCTAAAAATGCAGGGCAAAAGCCGAAAGAAATACTCGTTAAGAAGCCTAAATCTAAGCGTACTAAAAACAAGAAAAAGTAATACTATAGAATAGTAGTGAGGTGATCCTATTGGATAAAGATGCAGGTATTAAAATTGTTGCTGATAATAGAAAAGCTAGGCATGATTATCATATACACGAAAGTTATGAGGCCGGTATTGTA
>Ga0316613_10002906_pt1 | contig 10864 bp, 10 predicted proteins | sample OWC_soil_day10_C_2_FD_207647 | JGI IMG/M metagenome (GOLD analysis project Ga0316613, IMG submission 207647) | Wetland soil microbial communities from Old Woman Creek delta, Ohio, United States - OWC_soil_day10_CT_b | ecosystem: Environmental > Terrestrial > Soil > Wetlands | place: USA: Ohio... | reverse complement strand
AAGCACTGGAATATGGAGGACTAAAAACATGTACCAAACATACTTAATCGATATTGACAACACCATCCTGGATTTTGATGCGGCAGAAGAACGGAGCTTTCAGAATGTAATAGAATCCTACTGCCTTACCTTTGAACGCAGCATGCTGGATGAATATAAAAAGATAAACATGAATCTCTGGAATCTGCTGGAGCAGGAAAAGATCAGCAGGGAAGAAGTATTTCACACAAGATTTTCCCTATACTTTCAGACTCTGGAACAGGAAGTAGATGGAGCGGAGGCAGAATCCCGCTACCGAAGCTTTCTAGGAAACAGCCCGGAGCTCATCCCCCACGCAAAAGAGACACTGACCCAGTTAAAAAGCATGGGGAAAAAGCTCTATACCGCTTCCAACGGGGTCTATACCACCCAGGTTACCAGACTAAATCAGGCTGGTATCTTCCACCTGTTTGACGGAATGTTTATATCGGAAAAAGTGGGAAGTGAGAAGCCATCTATCCACTTTTTTAAACACTGCTTTAATCATATTCCTGATTTCAATCCGGAAGAAACCATCATGGTTGGGGACAGTTTAAGTTCTGATATCAAGGGCGCCGTTAATGCCGGAATTAACTCCTGTCTCTTTACCCGCACAGATTCTCCCGCCAGTTCTGATGCTACTTATACCATCCATGATCTGTCCCAGCTTTTAAGCCTGTAGGTCTTTACAGACAGAATCTTCCTTCCAAAGCCAGGAACTGATCCAGTACCATTTTGCTTACCCTGGCTCCAAATATAGTGGACGGATGAGCCGGATAATACATGGCATCGGAAAACTCTTTATGAAACATCACAATCACATACGGGCCATATGGAGTAAATACGATGCCTCCGTCATTGCGGCAGGCATCCATGCTCCCGCTTTTTGAAGCCACTGAAATCAGTATTTCATCTGTATTGTCACTGTCCATATAGACCGGCGGAAAGTCTTTTGTTATCATACTGTTGTAATGCTGCTTTTTTAATATTTCAAGCATTGCAGCATCTGCTTTCTCGCTGATCAGCTCTCCCTTTACCAGTCTTATAAACACACTGCCATAATCGTTTGGCGTGCTGGTTCCCAGCTGTCGGTACCGGTCAAAGTGAATGGGATTATAAAGATACGTATCCTTGCATCCCATATTTTCAATACAGCGGTTAATGGTATCCAGTCCCAGATAGTCAATCATCATATTGGTAGCAATGTTGTCACTGACGATAATCATAAAAACAGCCGCATCTTTTACCCTCAGTACAGCCCCTGGTTCCAGGGCCACCAGTACGCCGCTCCCATCCACCACATGTTCCGCCTTATATTCCACCAGATCCTCAAGGCTTTTGTTCCCTTTTTCCACTTCATCAAATAAACAGGCAAGTATAAAGGTCTTGATGGTACTTGCAGTCTCATATTTTTCATCCTGCCCCATAGTGATCACATTACCATGAAAATCATTGAGATAGATTCCCATCTTCCCGTCATAGCTCATAAGTTCTGCCTGAATTCTTTTCTCTAATGTAAATCTGTTATCCATGTCATCCTCCGTTTTTTATTAGAATATACTCCCCGAAGCATACCAGCTTTTGGCCAGATCATCCCGGTAATCCGCTGCATCAGGATTTAAGCTGTTTATGACCACTCCGCTGCTGCCAATCTTACCCGTGGAATGAATATATGATCCATCTCCCAGATACATGGCAATATGACCCGGAAAATACATGAGATCCCCTGGAAGCATTTCATCCTTAGGAATTTCCTTAACAGGAAACCCCGGCTGTATTTTTGCATCCCTAAATATAATAATTCCGTTCATCAGATAGCTCTGTGAAGTTAAACCAGAACAGTCAATCCCAGGCGATGTTCTGCCTCCCCACCGGTACTGGGTTCCCAAATACTCCATTGCCGTCTCAATCACTGCCAGACGAAATTCTCTTTCATCCACAATTTCCTTCTGTGGAAGATGATCCGTCCACAATGCGCTTTGGGAATATTCTTTCGGGCGCAGATACTGATTCCTCATAAACCCATTCTGCCCGTCAAATAACTCAACCATTGCCCAGCCAGGTTCCTCAGACTCAAACTCTCTCACCTTAATAAGCGCTCCTCTGGGAACACTCATGATTCTCACTCCCTGTACCTTGGGAATTGACATGATATCCACTAATTCTCCATCTGTTACCATCAGACCGCCTTCTTCCCAGCTAATCAGGGAAGAAATGCCTGTCAGTTCCACATCCTCTTTTCTTACATACCCCGGATAATGATAGGCTGTTACAACCGGATAAAATCCCTGGTCTTCCTCCCCTGTGATCCGAAGTCCCATACCGTATATTCCTTCATCTGCAATGGAAGAAACCAGTTTCTTTTCCCTGTTCTCCTTTGTTTCTCCTGGCCGGTCCCATATGGTAATTACCGGCTTTTTAATTACTGCAAACTGCTGCTCCATCACTGTCTCCCTTCATTCCAAAGAACCGGACCTGCAAGTCAAAGGCAGCGGAGATCTCCGCTGCCTGTCATCCGTTTCGTCAACACTCATATAATTTCTTATATTCTTCCGCCTCTTTTTTATTCGCCAGCACATAATGTTCTTTTCTGATTTCCTGCCAGAAAGGCTGATCAGTTGTATAATCATGGATGGACGGATCATAAACCATCAGCTTCTTCTCCTTCTCATGCTTTGGATCCGGCATGGGAATTGCTGAGAGAAGCGCCCTGGTATAAGGGTGAATGGCGTGGGTAATCAATTCCTCCGTCTCAGCCATCTCCACGATCTCTCCCTTGCGAATTACTGCAATCCGATCAGTAATAAACCGCATAACCGATAAATCATGGGCAATGAACAGATAAGTAATCTGACGTTCTTTCTGAATTCTGGTAAGAAGATTCAGAACCTGGGCCCGTACCGACACATCGAGAGCAGAAATCGGTTCATCCGCTATAATAAACTCCGGTTTCATAATCAGAGATCTTGCAATCCCGATCCGCTGCCTCTGGCCTCCCGAAAACTCATGGGGGAAACGGCTGGCAAACTCCGGAAGAAGTCCCACATCAAGAAGTGCCTGATTCACCCGTTCTTTTCTTTCCTTCTCAGGAATCCCTTTTTCTATATTCAATAACCCTTCGCTTATAATATAATCCACCTTGGCTCTTTCATTTAAAGATGCCTGAGGATCCTGAAAAATCATCTGGATTTCCTGAATCACCTTCCGGTCCAGTTCTCCCGAAATATCTCCGTTTATTTTCTGCCCCTTGTAGAGAATCTCTCCTCCCGAAGTCTTTATAATTCTCATAACAGCCCTGCCAATGGTAGTTTTTCCAGAACCGGATTCTCCCACCAGTCCAAAGGTTTCCCCTTTATAAATTTTAAAGTTTACCCCTTTTACTGCCTGATATTTCTTTTTACGTTCGCCGAAGGTCACTTCCAAATTCTTAACTTCCAGTAATACTTCCCGCTCCATCAGAACAGACCTCCCTCTCTGATTATTTTTAGTACAGGCGGCGGATCCACCTTTGGTGCCCGTTCATCCAGCAGCCAGGTTTTAGCCTTGTGGGTAGGAGAAATGCTGAAATAAGGAGGACTCTTCACAAAATCAATCTTAAGGGCCTGGGGATTTCTGGGAGCAAATGCATCGCCCTTAATTTCTGCATAGAGATTGGGCGGTGTTCCGGCGATGGAGAATAAATTCTCTCCTTTTATCCCAACCTGGGGCAAAGAAGAAAGGAGCGCCCAGGTATAAGGGTGTCTTGCATCATAAAAGATATCCTCACTGGTTCCAATCTCCACAATGTCTCCGGCATACATCACAGCAACTCTGTCTGCCGTATTGGCCACAACTCCCAGATCATGAGTGATAAGGATGACTGAAAGCTTATATTTCAGCCGCAGTTCCTTTATCAGTTCCAGAATCTGAGCCTGTATGGTCACATCAAGAGCCGTCGTGGGCTCATCACAAATAAGAATCTGGGGATTACAGGAAATTGCTATGGCAATCACCACACGCTGGCGCATACCCCCTGAAAATTCATGAGGATACTGAGAAAATCGTTTCTCCGGATCCTGAATTCCCACATCAGTCAGATACTGAAGCGTTCGTTTTTTTGCCTCAGCCCTGCTTCCCCTCTGATGAAGGAGAACCGCCTCCATAATCTGTGCACCAATGGTCTTTAATGGATTTAAGCTGGTCATTGGATCCTGCATGATCATGGCAATTTCATGTCCCCGCAGCTTTAACCAGTCTTTTTCTTTCTTAATTCCCGTTAACTCAACTGGAACCTTATTATCAGAGCCATAATAAACGGCTTTCCCGCCGCTGACACTGCCATTTTTATCTAAGAGTCCCATAAATGATTTTGTAAATACCGATTTACCGCTTCCCGATTCTCCTACAATCGCCAGAATTTCCCCTTTATAAAGTTCCAGTGAAATTCCCCGTATGGCATGAAGCCGTTTCCCTCTCAGTTCAAAGGTGATATCTAAATCATTTACCTCTAATATCGTCTCTCGTTCCATTGGCTGCCTCCTTATAAGTGATTCTTCGGATCGGCGGCATCAGAAAACGCGTTGCCGATAATGTAGAAAGAAATAGTTACAAATGAAAGAATAATGGTAGGATAAACCAGCTGATAGCGCAGTGCCGGGCTGGTAATCAGTGCTCTTCCTTCATTGATTAAGTTCCCAAGACTTGGAATATTAACCGGAAGCCCAAGACCAATATAGGTAATAAACACTTCATTGCCAATAGCCGCCGGAATGGTAAGTGCCATACGAAGCATAATGACAGAAACCAGATAAGGCAGAAGATTTTTTACAATAATTCTGCCTGTGGGTGTTCCAAGGCACCGGCTGGCCACATTATAATCCCTGTCTCTGATAATGAGGATCTGGTTGCGGATAAACCTTGCCATCTGAATCCAACCCGTAAGGCACATGGCAAATATCAGTGTTTTAACACTGGGCTTTAATATGTAAGAAATTAAAATCAATATGATCGTATTTGGTATATTATCAATAATATTATATATTTCAGTCAGTATAAAGTCCGCCTTTCTGACATAGCCCCAGATCACCCCAACCGTAATTCCGATTAGAGCCTCCGCCAGTGCTACTGATAAGCCAATAAACAGCGAAGTCCTGGTTCCTGACCAGATCCGTGCCCATAAGTCCTGACCGATGGAATTGGTTCCAAGAATAAATTGTTTTCCAGGCGGAATATTGCGAAACTGCATTCCACTGGTATCATTGATAATCAGGTTTGGATCATACTGACCTGGAAGATAAGGCTGTATAACCGTAAATGCCAATAGCAGCATTAACAGCACCAGTAAAGCAAAGGCTATCCGGTTCTTAAAGAAAGCATGGAGTGTACTATTCCAGTAAGAATAATTGCTGAATCCCGTTTTTTCTGTCTCGGCTTCATTATATTCCCCAAACGTAAACAGCTCTGCTTCTTCCATATTTTCAATTAACTCTGCTTCCTTTGTATGGCGGTAAGAAAATTGCTTCATCATCTGTCACCTGCTTTCTTTCCAAGACTGATTCTGGGATCCAGCATTACCATCATAAGATCCCCAAGAAGCAGTCCCAGTACGCCCACACAGGCATACAAAAGAACAATCCCCTGTACCATGGCATTGTCATGCTTTTTAATTACGGTAACCAAAAGACCGCCCATTCCAGGAATACTGTAAAGAGATTCTATATAAATAGAACCGATCACCGTATTTAAAAATGCAGTAGGTATATACTGGGCAAGGGGAACAAAGGCGTTGCGGAAAATATGTTTAAACATAACATTACCTTCTGACAGCCCTTTGGCCTTTGCTAACCTGACATAATCCTTATTGCTTTCATCAATCATATACCGTCTCAGCCACATCCCATAAAATGCAATATTTCCCAGAGACATGGAAATAACCGGCAAAATCCAGTAATTGGGATCATCGATCTGAAAGAGCAGCCCTACATGAAAGAGCTGTGTCCCATAAAGCTGAATATAAAGGAAATAGACTGCGGCCGGTACAGCCTGAATACATACAATAAAAAAGGTTCCTATTTTGTCAAACCAACGATACTGATACCTTGCCATAAAAGCCCCCATAGGAAGCCCAACCAGAAGTGAAACAACCATGGACCAGATTCCCAGCTTAATGGATACAGGAACTTTATCCGCCAGAATATCGGATACAGGAACATTGGAACGATAAATCCTGGAAGTCCCCATATCGCCATGAAGCAGTTTCTGGAAAAAATGAACAATCTGAAGTGGAAGGGGATCCGACAATCCCATCTCCTTTAACCCCACTTCGATTTGCTGAGGCGTCATTTTATCAAAGTTCTGAAAATAACCTTCAATCGGCATAAGGCGGAGAAGACAGAATACAACGGTCAGAATGATGATTAATGTAAGAAATGAACGTGCGATTCTTTTACTCAAGTATAGTAACATCAGTTTTCAGTCTCCTTTGTTTTGTTTGTAAAAATACTCTCTGAAGGCGAAGTTAAATAATACCCACCTCCCCTTCAGACGGTATTTTTCCGCCGGACCAAAAGCATAGCCTGTGATCCGGCGTTTTTTCTTACCGTTTATTTTTCATTTGCTTCCTGGTTCGCCTTAAACTCATCCATGGAAATGAAATGATCCTTTAAATGCTGTCCTTTATACCGAAGATTAGATACTCCAAACGGTGCATACTGCCCTTCAAATACATCCAGCTTACTTGCCACATACTTGCTGACAGAAATGCTGTAAGGAATCACAAATGCGTGACCCACCAGACTTGCCTCAGCCTTGGCAAAAGCCTCATATCTTGCATTGATATCCGTTTTCACATCCTTAGCCTGATCCACAAGAGTAAAGTATTCTAAAGCTGCTTCAGCTGAAGGAGTTCCGTCTTCAATTGCCTTTGCTATATTTCCATACTTATAGCCAAGTTCATATCCGCTTTCACCCTTTTTCTGGTAGAACGGATCTGTCCAGGTTTCCGGATCAGCATAATCTGCACCCCAGTTACATTTCATAAATGCGAATTTGCCATTTCTGCGTACTTCTGTTAAAAATCCATCTGCAGGACCTGCTTCCACAACGATATCAATAAAATCAGAGCCAAGAAGGTTTTCCATCTGCTGTTCCACTACCTGACATTCTTTATCCCAGTTTACTTCAGACGGATTGTATGGCATTAATACCTTAACAGGAAATGTTACTCCTGATGCCTCCAGCTCCTTCTTTGCCAGATCCCTGTATTCCTTTGCTTTTGTCTCATCAAAGGTCTGAGTTAGGTTTGCCATATCCCCTACCTTGGTATAATCCTGACCTTGTGCATTAAAGGTAAAATTGGGCGGTGTAATGGAGTTTATAACAAAATCATCGGGAGTGGCAGACTCTAACACTGCAACTTCCTTAGACTTATTGAGTGCTGATGATAAAGCCTTACGGAAGTTTTCATTATTCACTGCCTTTTTCCAGTTATCCGGCTCATACTGAGCATCAAACTGAGGATTAAAGTTAAAGCAGTAGAAATAAGAGTAGCTTGTTCTGGGCCTCTCTCTGCTGATTAAATTCTTTGTATCCTCATTATTTTTCCAATCATCCAGAATATCAGAAGAAAGTTCCGCATAATCCACCTCGCCCCGCTTTACCATCTCCGGTCCGATTGTATTGTATTCCGCATTGTAAACTTCCTGAATTTCATCAATATAAACCTGCGCTGCATCGTAATTTAGCGGATTTTTCTTCATGACGTGCTTTTCCTGAGGAGAGAATTCTTCCAGATAGTAAGCACCGTTATAATACATCTTGTCTGCACCTGTACCAAAATCCTTACCAAGCTCCTCAAGCTGAGGACCATAGGCTGGCATATAAACAACATAAGCCAGAGAAGACAGGAAATAAGGGACTTCCTTCTCAAGGGTATAAGTAAGAGTATGTTCATCTACAGCCTTAACACCAACCGCTGAGAATTCAACCGGCTGCCATACTTTCCCATCTTTATCTGCACCACCATTGTAAACAAGCCCGTTATAATAATTTTCGGCGTTGGCTATGATGCCAAATAAATTCTGTACATTGGAACTCTCATATTCCGGAGTCAGCTCATACTTCATTGCATCCACAAAATCCTGGGCAGTCACAGCACCAACCTCTTTGCCTGTGTTATCAACCCATTTTGCATCTCTAAGCTTAAAAGTCCAGGTAAGAGTGGCATCATCATAACTCCATTCTGTAGCCAGACCCGGTTTAATCTGTCCCTTATTGTCATATTCTACCAGAGTATCAATTACATTTGCGCCGATTTTATAATCATTTTCCGTAGATGAGGTGAGGTAATTAAGAGTTGTCGCTTCTGCTCCATAGAGCTTTTTATAAACGGCTGGCTCCCCGCTTCCTTCAGCTTTTGCTCCGCCCTGGGCACTTCCCGTACTGCTCTCAGAAGTTTTTTTACCTCCACATCCACTGAGTACAGTTGCCGTTGCAAGAACTGCACAGAGAATACCGGCTGCTAATCTTTTTTTCTTCATAATTTTCCTCCATTTTTTCTTATTTCTAAACCCGTCAGGGATTAGTGTCCTCATTCGTGTGTTTCTATTACTCCCAAAAAACAGGTACCTTAAAGATTCCCATACCCGGCTCGGCATTCATTAAAATTCTGGAACCCATAAAGGCTGGACCACCGCTATATGGATCCTCACTGCATAGAGAGGGCCCGTCTAAATCCGCTCTGGTAATAACTCCTTTTGCAGCCGCCAGATGGGCGGCCGCGCTGACTGCAATCTTACTTTCCAGCATACATCCAATCATACACTCCACTTCGTAGCATTCTGCAATGGCACAGACTTTTAAAGCCTCATAAATCCCCCCGGTCTTCATCAGCTTAATATTAATTAAATCTGCAGCACGCTCTTTTATGATATGTATGGCATCCATGGCTGAAAACACGCTTTCATCTGCGAGAATCGGAGTCTGTACCTGACTGGTAACAAGCTTCATCCCTTCAAAATCATGGGCGCTCACCGGCTGTTCCACCAGATCCATATCGATTCCCATGTCCTCCAGCTTTCTTATAATCCTGACTGCATCTTTTGCAGACCACCCCTGGTTTGCGTCAATGCGAAGCTTAATATCCGGTCCCACTGCCTGGCGAATGGTCTTAATCCGTTCCACATCCTTTTGCCCTTCTTTGCCGACTTTGATCTTCAGTATTCTAAATCCCTGCTGGATTGCAAGCAGACTGTCTTTGACCATCTCCTCTGTCTCATTAACACTGATGGTCAAATCTGTCTCTATCTCGACCTTACTGCCCCCTAAAACCTTATAGAGAGGCATTCCGCAGGATTTTGCAAACAAATCGTAAACAGCCATATCCACAGCCGCCTTCGCCGAAGTGTTTTTAATCATGGTTTTATGAAGCACTTTCATTATTTCATCCAAATTTTCAATCTCCATACCAATTAATGGAGGTGCAATAAAATCTTCAATGGCGCATCGGATAGAGCCTTTCGTCTCCCCTGTAATCACAGCCGTAGGCGGAGCCTCACCGTATCCTGTCTGCCCGTCATCAGCCGTGATTCTAACAATAATATCATTAACAGAATCTACAGTCCTGAGGGCTGTCTTAAATGGAGTTACAAGAGGAATATTAACTTCTGCTGTTTCAATTTTTGCTATTCTCATTCTGATTTCCCTCCTACCATGCTGTCCGTGATTTTGTTCTGATTCTGCATTTCTGACCGATTTGTCTCTTCATATAATTTTAAAGATAGTTCCCCCATAATCCGCTCAAATCCAGGAGTATCCGTCTCATTCCCGCAAAAGCAAACCAGAAACGGCGTTTTTCCATATACGATCCCTACATCATGAGTAATCCCGCGATCCTCACCTGTTTTATGGGCTATCTCCGGCTCCTCTGCAAGGGCCTGTAAATAGAATGGAATCTTACTGCAAAGCTGCTGATTTTTTAAAATCGTAATCATCTGCCTGCTTGCCCCTTCACTGACCAATTCTCCCCGGTACATCATCGCAAGCAGTCTGCCTGTCTCGGAGGCAGTTATGTAATTTTGAATCCCCTTACTCGACTTTTCTGTATCATACATTTTTCTGTTAAGACAGGTTTTTTCAAATCCAAGGGACTTAATATATCGATTGATCTCGTCCATCCCCAGTAATTCAATGAGCACATTTGTGGCCGTGTTATCACTGAATATAATCATCAGAGTGACCAGATCCAATGCAGTGACACAGATCCCCTCATGAAGATAGGTGAGAGCTCCACAGGATGGAACACAATCCTTTTTGAATATGGACAGTGAGAGATCCTCCCTCAGTTTACCTGTTTCAAACTGCTTAAATGCCGCCGCCATGACATACAACTTTATCACACTGGCTGCCATAAGTGGCTGATCTTCCCTATATCCAACTCGCTCTCCTGATTTCAGATTTTCATAAAGAAAGCTGATTTTTCCAGGAACCTGATCTAATATTCTGATTATCTCATCCCATGTCATCTTGCAAAACTCCAGTCATTTAGAATCATTTATATAAAAAAAGAGGCACTGCACCCATTGTTGCCAGCTACCTCGTTGCACCTGATTCAGATTTTTTTATTAAATTTTCTTATATCATTTACTATTTAGTATAATAAATTCTGGAAAAAAAGCAAGCAATAATTGATTTTTATGGAAAAGTATAGCAAAAAAGCATCTACACTTTCGTGTAAATGCTTTCTCTCTACGTGCGTGAGAAGATTCGAACTCCCGACACCTTGGTCCGTAGCCAAGTGCTCTATCCAGCTGAGCTACACACACATATTCAATTGGCTGCCTTTTCAGGCAATGCCGGCGACCGGAATCGA